>DGYMJ06203__coassemble_372_pt1 | contig 36151 bp, 29 predicted proteins | sample DGYMJ06203__metabat2_high_PE_015 | metagenome-assembled genome bin DGYMJ06203
GCGGCGTCTACCAGTTTTCGAGCCACCGCTCCATCGAGCGGCCCATCTCCTTCATGAAGTCCGAGGTGTGCTTGCGGGTGTAGATGTCGACCACGCGCTCCCCCGCCTCCTGCGCATGGGGGCGGAACATCGCATCCATCTCCGCTATCTGCGCATCGAGCGTCGCCTCGTCCGCACGACGATAGCGCTCGGACATGACGATGTTCTCGACGGGGTGGGGCGTCGCGGGACGCTCTTTTGCGGGAACGCCCAAGATGAGCATGCTGAGCGGCACCGTATGCTCCGGCAACCCGAGCAGCTCGCCCACCTCCTCGGCGTTCTCGACGATATCGCCGATATAGCAGCTTCCCAGGCCAACCGCCTCGGCAGCGATCACCGCGTTTTGCGCGGCGATGACCGCATCTTGCGCCGCGATGGCAAACTCCCCCAGACCCGGGGTCCGACGAGGCTGCTTGCCCGTGCGCTCGACGAACGCCTCGTCGAAGCACCCCACGTGCTCAAACAGGTCGATCCACTTGCAATAGTCCACCACGAATACGAGCGCCCACGGCGCCTGCGCGATCATGGGCTGATGGTCGCAAAGCTCCGCCAGCCGGTCGCGCGTCGCCTGCTCGCGGATGTCGATAATGGAGTACATCATCATCGCACCGCCCGAGGGGGCGCGCGTCGCGGCGTGCAGGACCGCCTCGCGCTGGGCGTCGGAGACGGGCTCGGGCGCGAATCGACGCGTTGAGCTGCGACGCTCGATGACATCGAGCACGGCGTTATTCCAGGCAGGGGTCATGTCGCTCATAGGCACATCCTCCATCATCTACGGGCGGACCATTCGGCGTACAACCGAGTATACACGCGTGTATTCCAGCTGTTTTCCCATCCTAACTGTGCACTCCTTGTCGAGTCGATACAATCTCGACAATCGTTCTGTACCATTGGTTCTTGCAACATCAAGACGATGTCACCTTTTGGTTAAGAATCTTTGGGCCGCCTGGCCCATAAAGGAGTTTTCCGCCATGGTCGTAACGATCATCACGTGTCTAGGCCTTGCCGGTACGGCGACCTCTGCAGCCCTCGCCGTGCGTCGCGCCCGCTCCGGACAAGGATCCATCTCCCCGTATGCCGTCGCATGGGGCATAGCGTTCGCCCTGCTCCAGGCCTTTGTCGCCATCTGGTCGGGCATCGGGCTCGTTCAGGATGACCTGCTCTCCGCACTCGTGCTGAACATCGCCCTGACCGGATGCGCGACCGCCGCCTTCAACCGCGAGCAGCTTGCATCCAGCCTGCAGGGCCTGACGTCCCCGACCGGGCGCTTCCCCCACCCCCTCGCGCTCTCCATCGCGTTCATGCTGCTTGCGAGCGCGGCTGCCACGCTCGGGATCGAGCTTTCATCGAACCACGATCTGACCTGGATGTATCCGCTGTGCCTGCTGCTTGAGTTCGGCCTGATCGCCGGCGTGCTCACGGGCCTCTTCTTGGTGCTCCAGCGCCGCGGTGCCGCAAGCGCCGTCCTCGCGCTCATCCTCTATATCATCGGCGTCGCCGAGTACTTCGTCATCACCTTCAAGTCCATGCCCATCACGCCGGGCGACCTGTCCGCCCTCTCCACGGCGGCGGCCGTGGCGGGAACGGGCTACACCTACACGCTGTCCGCGTTCTGCCTGTACGCCATGGCATGCGCCGCGATCGCCATGGTGCTCGCCATGCTTGCCGGGACCCTGCGCCCCGCTCGCGAGGCGCGCACGCGCAAGGGCCTTGTCATCAACCTCGTCATCGGCCTGCTCATCATCGGCGGGGTCGGTGCTCACGTCACCCTTATCGACTACTACCACACCCTCGGCATCACGATCTACACGTGGCGCCCGCTTGAGAGCTACTACCGTCAGGGATTCTTGCCCGCCTTCATCTCGGGCGCCCAGACCATCAACCCACCCAAGCCCGACGACTACAGCGTCGATGCGGCCGAGGCCCTCATCAATGAGTACGCGCGTGCCTACGATGAGCAGAACGCGAACAACGAGAACCGTGCCGCGGCCGAGGCCCAGTTCGATGAGGAGAAGCCCACGGTCATCACCATCATGAACGAGACGTTCGCAGATCTGTCCATCTACCAGCAGATGCACGCGGACTACACCGGTCCCGAGTTCTTCAAGAGCCTGTCGGACTGCCTGCAGCGTGGCAAGCTCTACGTCTCGGCGTACGGCGGCGGCACCGCCAACACCGAGTACGAGTTCCTGACCGGAAACTCCATGTCCAACCTCGGCACGGGCGTGTACCCCTACACCATCTACAACCTCATGGACGCCGAGAACCTCGCCGGTCAGTTCAAGGACCTCGGGTACGACACGGTGGCGATGCACCCCAACCATGCGACGAACTGGAACCGCGAGAACGTCTACGAGGACTTCGGGTTCGACGACTTCCTGGCCATCGAGGACTTCCAGGATGCCGAGACGCTGCGCGGCATGGTCACCGACCGCGCCACGTACGACAAGATTCTCGAGTTGCTCGATACCAACGACAACCCGCAGTTCATCTTCGACGTGACGATGCAGAACCACTCCGGCTACAACACCGGCCTCATTCCTGCCGACAAGCGCGTCGAGCTGAGCATCGACGGCATGTCCGACTCCGAGATCAACGAGTACGTCTCGCTGATCAAGGAATCCGACGAGGCCCTGCGCTACTTCATCCGCCAGCTGGAGCGGCTCGACCGCAAGGTCGTCGTGGTGTTCTTCGGCGACCACCAGCCCTTCTTCCCCTCACGCTTCAACGACCTGTGGTTCACCAACGAGGACGAGGCGACGCACCAGGAGCGCCTGTGGCAGACCGACTACCTCATCTGGGCCAACTACGACGTGGCGGGCAACGACCAGACGAGCGAGACGGTCGACCTGTCCACCAACTACCTGGGCTCCGCCCTCATGAACGTCATCGGCGCGCCGCTCAGCGATTACCAGAAGTCGCTCATCAGCCTGCGCGAGGCGCTGCCCGCCATCAACACCACGGGCTTTGAGGACGCCGACGGACGCTGGTATCTCTCGAGCGTCACCGACGCAGGCGGGAACGCCACGCTGGAGGAAGCCGTTCAGGCCCGCAGCGACTACGCGACGATGCAGTACTACGAGATGTTCTACGACGGCAAGAACATCTACACGACGCGATACCAATCGGCGGCAAACGAGACCAATCCGAACCTCGCACCGGGAACGACCAAGATCCAGTAGCCGGTCATCATAAAGCGCGCGCCCCTGTTTTCCATCGAGAACAGGGGCGCGCGCTTTTTCATCGGTGCGCACAGGAAGGCGCCGCGGTCGGCTTAGTATGGGCGCCGCGACGCGCGAGGGTCTCCGCAGCTACCTGATGCCCAAAGCGTCCAGCATCGCGTCGGCGATCTTTTGCTCATCGCTCGCATCGGGGTGGCTTGCCGCGGCATCGAAGTTGTCGATCATCGCCTGCACGCGCTGGTCACCGGGCTTCTCCGCCAGCATGGCCTCATAGCGCTTGCGAATCGCCGGGCCCATCTTCCCCTGACACATGGCGCCGCCCAGATACACCGCATCTTCGGGCAGCTTTGCCTTCACGCCGGCAAGGATCCGCTCGAAATACTCCGGCGCCCCGCCGAATCCGGCCGTGCCGAACAGGAAGACCTGCTTGCCAGACAGCTCGGGCAAAAGCGCCGACACCTCCTCGGAGCAGGTTCCCTTATCACACCAGAAGCCCAGCAGCACCACGTCGGCAGGCTTGATCGCCGAGCGCGCACCATCGAGACCTGCGGCGGCGATCTCGCGCGCTTCCGCCTCGATACCATGCTGAGCAAGCGCATCCCTCAGCGCCTCGGCGACCATCTTGGTGTTGCCCCCACGGCTGTTGTAGAGCAGCGCGACGTTCCTCTTGTCCACGATCCTCTCCCTGTCACTCGTCATGAAACCGTAATCACACCGCTCTATACCCCAGCCCGGCATCGGATAACCGTACGGTACGCATATCACCCGCGCGATACGCCCACCACACGCATACGCGGGCCTCCGGATCAACCGGAGGCCCGCGCGCATGAAAGGGATCGGTGATGCTAGTTCGCCTTGTTCAGCACGTCGGCGATCCATGCCACGTCGTCGGTGGTCTTCATCTTCTCGAGCACACTCTCGTCCTCGATGGCCTTGCAGATGGCGGCCAGCACCTCCAGATGCTCGTTGCCCTTGCCAGCGATGCCAAAGAGCAGATACGCCTTCTCGCCATCGAAGTCCACGCCGTCGGGATACTGCTGCAGGACCACACCGGTGTGCTTCACCGCATCCTTGGCCTCGTTCGTGCCGTGCGGGATCGCCACGCCCATGCCCATGTAGACGCTGGTCAGCTTATCGCGTTCAACCATGGCATCCACGTAGCTCGCGTCGACGCAGCCCTTCTCCACGAGCAGCGCGCCAGAAGCCCTGATCGCGTCCTCGCGTGAAAGCGTCTGGCAGCCCACGCGGATATCATCGGCCGTCACGCTGAGCACGGGCGCGGACGCTTCGGCCGGCTTGGGCTCTTCCACGAGCGCCGGAGCGGCAACCTCGTCGCCCTTGAGCTCGTGGGCGCGGGCGAGCTTGGTCAGCGCCTCATACAGCGCATCGAGCGCAGGGTCGTCAAGGAAGTTGTCGATGGTGACGATCTGCGCGGTCGGCGCGCTCTTGCGGGCACGTTCGGACAGCACGCGCTGGCACACCACGATGGCTGCGTCGGCGGGAACGGTGTCGACGCTCGAATGCTCGACGGTCAGGTCAGGGCGCTCCGCCTTGATGCGGTTGCGGAACCTGGTGGCGCCCATTGCAGAGGAGCCCATGCCGGCGTCGCACGCGAACACGATCTTGCCGTCCTTCGTGTCCGAGATGACCGCGGCCTCGGAGGCGCCCTTCATCTCGCGCATCTGCTCGCTTGCGCGGTCGATATCCGCCACGGCCATGGAGCGCACCAGCGGGACGGCGATCGCAAACGACACGCCGGCGGCAATCGCGACGCCGATGATATTGGTGACCATGAACTCAGGCGGCGTCATGGACAGGAAGGCGATGATGGAACCCGGGGAGGCAGCGGACGTCAGGCCGGTACCGGTGAAGCTGAACCAAGCGATGGCGCAGGCGTTTCCCACGATGGGGGCGATGATGACCTTGGGGTTCATGAGCACGTAGGGGAAATAGATCTCGTGGATGCCGCCGAAGAAGTGGATGATGACGGCACCGGGCGCGGACTGGCGCGTCTTCGCGTCGCGGCAGAAGAAGCAGTATGCCAGCAGCACGCCGAGGCCGGGGCCGGGGTTGGCCTCAAGCATGTACATGATCGAGCGCCCGGTCTCCTGCGCCTGGGCGATGCCGATGGGTGTGAAGATGCCGTGGTTGATGGCGTTGTTCAGGAACAGCACCTTCGCCGGCTCGATGAAGATCGCGAGCAGCGGCATGAGGCTGTACTGGATCAAGATCTGGACGCCACCCATGAGGACGGTGAGGATCGCCGTCATGATCGGGCCGATGGCGACGTAGCCGAGCATCGCCAGCAGCATGCCGATGATGCCGACCGAGAAGTTGTCAATAAGCATCTCAAAGCCAGCGGGCGTGCGGCCCTCCATCGCCTTGTCGAACATCTTGATGACCCAACCGGCGAACGGACCCATCACCATGGCGCCCATGAGCATCGTCGTGTCGGGCGCGCCGGCGATGCAGCCGATGACCGCGATGGCGCCGGTGATGCGCCCGCGATCTCCTCCGGTGAGATAGCCGCCCTGAGCCGCGATGAGCACAGGGATGAGATAGGAAAGCATTGGTCCCGTAATGCTTGCGAACTGCTCGTTGGGCAACCAGCCCGTCTCGATGAACAGCGCCGTCAGGAAGCCCCAGGCGATAAAGGCGCCGATGTTCGGCATCACCATACCGCTCAGGAACTTTCCGAATGACGACACCTTGTCTTTGATCGCCATCGTGTCCTCCCTTTCGTTTGTGGGTAGCGATTCGATAGCCTGTATCTTATTGTTGTTGTTTCAACAGTTTTGTCTAATTCTTGCTTTTGCACTGTAAACGGTAGTTTTTAGTCGGTAAATGGCAGTTTTTGACTTTTGTTTTCACTATTTTGGGCTGTTGTATTGACAAAGTATTTCGCTGATTTAGGCTGTACTTAGCTTTCGAACCAACAGAAATGAGGTTTGCGATGATCTACACCGTTACCTTGAACCCCGCCGTCGACAAGACCATCTATGTCGACAACTTCACCTTGGATGCGGTCAATCGCGTCTCCTCCATCCGCCAGGATGCGGGCGGCAAGGGCATCAACGTCTCCAAGACCATCCAGCAGCTGGGGGGCACGAGCACGGCCGTTGCGTTTTTGGGCGGTGCATCGGGCTCCTTCATCACCTCCGCTCTCGATGAGATGGGCATCCCCGTGCGCGCGTTCGCAGCCGAGGGTGACACACGTACCAATACTAAGGTTGTCGACCTTGTCTCGCACACCTACACCGACATCAACGAGCCCGGCGCCGCAGTCACCAAGGCCATGCTCGACGATGCGCTCGCCATCTTGGCGCTCGAGATCAATCCGGGCGATATCGTCGTGCTTTCCGGCAGCCTGCCCGCCGGCGCTCCGACCAAGACCTACGCCACCTGGACGCGCGCCTGCCGCAAAGCCGGGGCTCGCGTCTTCCTCGACGCCGACGGCGAGGCGCTCGTCGAAGGACTCGCCGCCAAACCGAGCCTCATCAAGCCGAACGAAGTCGAACTCGGCCGCATGCTCGGGCGCGAGCTCGCCGACGACGACAGCATCATCGCCTCAGCTCAAGAACTTGTCGACGACGGCATCGAGCAGGTCATGGTCTCCATGGGCGGCGCGGGCGCGATCTTTGTGACCGACAAGGGCGCATACCGGCTGCATCAGCCCGCCGTCGAGGTGATCTCCACCGTCGGCGCCGGAGACTCCGTCGTCGCGGCGCTCGCGTACGCCGCCGACCAGAACCTTCCTCTCGAGCAGGCGGCGCGCCTCTCCATGGCCGTGGGCGCCGCGACGGTCATGCAACCGGGGACCGAGCCTGCCAAGCGGGACGACATCGATCGCCTGCTGGACCAGGTGCAGCTCACGCGCCTGTAGCCCCCTCACCCACACCCATCGGGAATCTCGCGCTGCGATCCGCGGCGCGTCAAGAAAGGAGTAATCATGAAAGCAAAAGCAGTCCGCCTGCACGCGGCCAACGACCTTCGCCTGGAGGAGTTCGAGCTGCCCCCCATCAAGGATGACGAGGTGCTCGTGCGTGTCGTGTCCGACAGCATCTGCATGTCCACCTACAAGTGCGCCACGCTGGGCGTCGACCACAAGCGCGTGCACGAGGACGTGGCCGAGCACCCCGCCATCATGGGTCACGAGTTCGCCGGCGATATCGTCGAGGTGGGCGCCAAGTGGGCCGACCGCTTCAAGCCGGGCATGAAGTTCACCATCCAGCCCGCGCTCAACTACAAGGGAACCATGTGGAGCCCGGGCTACTCGTACGAGTTCTGCGGCGGCGACGCCACCTACTGCATCCTGCCCGCCGAGGTCATGGAGTGCGACTGCCTGCTCGAGTACACCGGCGAGGCCTACTACCAGGCGTCGCTCGCCGAGCCCATGAGCTGCTCGATCGGCGCCTTCCACGCGGCCTACCACACGCAGATGGGCGTCTACACGCACGAGATGGGCATCCGCGAGGGCGGCAAGCTCGCCATCGTGGCCGGCGCGGGCCCCATGGGACTCGGCGCGCTCACCTACGCGCTGCACTGCGACCGCAGGCCGAGCCTCGTGATGGTGGCCGACATCAACCAGGACCGGTTGGACCGCGCCGCCGAGCTCTTCCCGCCCGAGGAGGTCAAGGCCGAGACGGGCATCGAGCTCGTCTTCGTCAACAACGGCGCCTACGATGACCAGGTGGCGGCCCTGCGCGAGGTCTCGGGCGGCACCGGGTTCGACGACGTGCTCTGCTACGCGCCCGTGGCCCCCGTGGTCACGCTCTCCGACGCCATCCTCGGCCGCGACGGCTGCCTCAACTTCTTCGCCGGCCCCACCGACAAGAACTTCAAGGCCGAGATGAACTTCTACGAGGTCCACTACGGCAGCCACCACGTCATGGGCACCACCGGCGGCAACACCGCCGACATGGTGGAGTCGCTCGAGCTCACGGCGGCCGGGCGCGTGGACCCCTCCGTCATGGTCACGCACGTGGGCGGCCTCGACGCGGCGGCCGAGACCACGCTCAGCCTGCCCAAGATCCCGGGCGGCAAGAAGCTCATCTACACACACGTGAGCATGCCGCTCACGGCGCTCACCGACCTGCGCGAGCGCGCCGCCGAGGACGAGCGCTACGCGGGCCTGGCCGACATCGTCGACGCCAACCGCGGCCTGTGGTGCCCCGCCGCCGAGCGCTACCTGCTCGAGCACTGGGCCGAGACCGAGTAGCACGACGGTTTCTCCTCGGATTCCATCTTTCGGCGACCGTCAGCAGGGGGCGGTCGCCGCTTCTCCCCACGATCAATGCCGCGGGCAGCGCTTTCTGCCCGCGGCATTGATTTCAAGCCGGCACGAGATCAATTTCTACCGTGCTCTGTTATGATGCATCTCACAGCAACATGCTCAACTTCAAACGGAGATAATCGCATGGAAGAGCGTCGCAATGCCATCGTAGAGCTTGTCGAAGCCATGGGAACGGTGTCGTTTCGACAGTTGAAGGAGAACTTCCCCAACGTTTCGGAGATGACACTCCGCACCGATCTCAAGGCACTCGATGCCGAGGGGCGCATCGTCCGCATCCACGGCGGCGCGCGCTCCGTTGAGCAGATCATCGGCACCGACGGACTGCTCAGCACGCGAACGGGCAAGAACACCGAAGCCAAGAAGCTCGTTGCCCGCAAGGCCCTCGGACTCGTTCAGCCCAACACGAGCATCTTCCTCGATTCGGGCAGCACCACCACGGCATTTGCCGCCGCCCTACCCGACGAGAACGCGTTGATCTTCACCTCGGGACTCACCTGCGCCGCCGAACTTGCGCGCCTTGAGCGCCCGCAGGTCTACGTCATCGGAGGCAAGCTCAACCGCTACAGCATGAGCATCACCGGCAGCCAGAGCGTCGACGCCGTCAAGGAACTGGCGTTTGACCAGTATTTCATGGGCGTGACGGGCTATTCGCCAAAAACCGGGTTCTCCTGCGGCTCAAGCAAGGAGGCGAGCCTCAAGCGCGCATGCATCGAGCAGGCCGATGAGGTGATCGCCCTCATGGACTCCAGCAAGGTCGGCACCCGCAGTACGTTTTCGGTCTGCGGGCTCGAGCGCGTCGATATCATCGTGAGCGACGGCAACCTGCCCGCCGATTTCCTGCAGGCCTGCGCCACCGCAGGCGTCGAGGTTCTGTAGGACATCGGAGATCTGGCAGTCGTCTGGCTACGGTGGGAGTATCACACCCTGATAGTCGCGATAACAAGACGGCCGACCCCGTTGCGGGTGTCCACAAGAAGCGCCTGTCATGCAGCAAGCAATTTGCACGACAGGTTTTACCTGCAGAGACGCATAAAATACAAGCACGTGCAAGACAGACTGCCCGCTCTTCGCATGGCATACTAGAAACAAGCCGGTCGTCATCTAGGGCGGCCATATGCGTTGGAGCGAGCGAGGTGCCGAATGCCGATGTTTATTCAGATTTCGAGCATTACGGGCATCGTTATTATGAGCTATATTGCGCCATTCGGTATTGCCGTCGCAATCGTTCTCCTGCTTATGAGACGTTTGTCCGCTGGGCGAGAAGATGGTGGAAACGACGGGAATGATGCCCATTCGACGCAAAGCTTGTCGTCGAGCGACGCGGAAAGATCAAGGCAAACCATTGAACAATACCTTGCGAATCAGGGGCTGAGCGATCAAGAAAGAATCATTGCAATAGGGATTATGTCTGGTAAAACCCATGCTCAGCTAGCAAGCGAGCTCTACGTCGCTCGTTCAACCATCGGTACATATTGTCGCAGAATATATGAAAAACTACACGTCGCCAATAAAAGAGAGATGACAGCATTATTGGACGATGTCGCATCGCTAGATAAGGGAGGTGACCTTCCAGTAGAACATACATTTAAATGGCCAACAGAGTGATTAAATTATATCGACAATTATTCGTATTGTTATGTGATGTGTCGTATACTTACGTGCTAAGTGATGGCGCTAGATACGCAAGAGATGATGGAGGTAAAACCGTGGATGAGTTCTCGACATTTATCTACACGTCTATAGGCCTTCGGCTGCTATTCGCCATTGCTATCTTTGCACTCATTGCGCTTGGAATCGTCTATCTTATCAAGCGTCTTAGGGATAGGGATAAGCATTGATTTAGAAGAGAGCAAGCGCTCGTTGGATGCGTTTGAATATCGCGACAACAAGATAGGGAGATTGTCACGCCCGCTAGCCGTTCTCCTCACGGAGCAGTCGACATCCCGGGCGTGACAATTCCTCTATCTTGTTGTCACGCTACCTCACTGAACTGGCTGTTGTACAGCTCCGCATAGAAGCCGCCGCGCGCTAGGAGCTCGTCATGCGTGCCGCGCTCCAGAATCTGCCCGTCGCGCATGTAGAGAATGCAATCCGCGTTGCGGATCGTCGAGAGGCGGTGCGCCACCACGAAGCTCGTGCGACCGTCCATCAGTTCGTCGAAGGCGGCTTGGACCTGTAGCTCGGTGCGGGTGTCGATGCTCGAGGTCGCCTCGTCGAGCAGCAGGATGGCAGGATCGGTCAGCATGACGCGCGCGATGCACAGAAGCTGCTTCTGGCCTGCCGAGAAGGACCCGCCGTCCTCGCCGATCACCGTGTCGTAGCCCTGCGGCAGCTGCGCGATGAACTTGTCGGCATGCGCTCGGCGAGCGGCTGCGATGACCTCCTCGCGCGTGGCATCCGGCTTGCCGTACGCGATGTTGTCGTGAACGGTGCCCTCGAACAGCCACGTATCCTGCAGCACCATGCCGAACGACCTGCGCAGGCTCGCGCGCGTGATGTCACGCGTCTCGACGCCGTCCAGCTCAATGCGACCGGCATCCACGTCGTAAAAACGCAGCAGCAGGTTGATCAGCGTCGTCTTACCGCAGCCCGTCGGGCCGACGAGCGCAAACCGCATACCCGGCTTGGCGTCGATGCAGATGTCCTGCAGAAGCTTGCGGTCCTTCACATAGGAGAAATCAACATGGGACAGGCGCACGCCGCCCTGGGGATGGTCGACGACAGCGGCGTCGGCCGCGTCGGGCTGCTCCTCGACGGCATCGAGCAAGGCAAACAGGCGGCGTGCCGAAGCGTAGGCCGTCTGGATCTGCGTGATGACGCTCGTCACCTCGTTGAACGGCTTGGTGTACTGGTTGGCGTACGACAGAAACGTCTGAACCTCGCCCACCGTCAGCGAAGCCGGCACGCCCGTGATGACGCCGACGCAACCGATAACCGCCACCACCGCATAGATGAGGTTGTTGATGAAGCGGGTCCCCGGATTGGAGAGCGAACTTAAGAACTGGGCGCGCTCGCCGGCAACATAGAGCTCGCCGTTGATGGCGTCAAAACCGTCTTGAGCCTCGTCACCATGCGCGAAGGCATCGACCAGGCGCTGATTGCCCACGTATTCCTCGATGTAGCCGCCCAGCTGACCCTGCACGCGCTGCTGATCGTTGAAGCTCCGGTTAGAAAACTTGGCGATCAGCGAAGCGGCGAGCACCGATGCGGGCGTCACGAGCACGACCACGATCGCCATGGGAACCGAGATCGTCAGCATGAACACGAGCGTGCCCAGGATGGTCACCACGCCGGTGAACAGCTGCGTGAAACCTTGCAGCAGGCCATCGCCCACCTGGTCGACATCGTTGACCACGCGCGAGATAAGGTCGCCGTGCGGGTGCGCATCGATGAACGAAAGCGGCATGCGACCGAGTTTCTCGCTCGCCTGGATGCGCATGTCGCGCACCGTCTCGTAGCAGAGGCGGTTCACGCAATAGCCCTGCAGCCATTGGAACGCCGCGGCGCCGATGACGACAAGCGCAAGCACCTGCACCAGCGGCAGCAGCGCATCGAAGTCGACGCGCCCGGTATCGATGATGAGGTCGATACCGCGTCCGATCAAAATGGGCGTGTACAGCTGGAGGACCACGGAGATCGCGGCGGAAATAAACGAGATGGAGAACGAGACCGCATGCGGCCTGACATATGAAAGGAGCCTGCGCGTCACCTCGCCGGTCGACAGGCGAACGCCGCCGATCTCGCCGCGCGGGGCACCGCCGCCGTCGGCATTCAGATTGTCGTTTCCCGAAACGCTGGCCGTGACCGTCGACACCGATCCGGCAGATGCATACGGATTCATCAGGCCTCACCTCCTGCCAGTTGGGGACGGACGCGCGCCGGACGGCCGACCGCAGGCGCCGACGAGGGCGCAGCGGAGCTTCCGAGCTCTTCGCGTTTAAGCTGGGACAGGCAGATCTCCTCGTACAGAGGACAGTTCGCCAGCAGTTCATCATGCGTGCCGAGTCCGGCGACCTGACCGTGCGACATGACGCAGATCACGTCGGCGTCGCGCACCGATGAGACGCGCTGGCTCACGATCACCGTCGTGAGCGGCAGGCCGCCCTCGGCGGCGCTGCGCTGCCCGCGCTCGTGTATCGCGTGGCGCAGGGCGGCATCGGTCTTGAAGTCGAGCGCCGATGCGGAATCGTCGAGAATCAAGATGAGCGGGTCGCCCACCAGGGCGCGCGCGATCGTCAGGCGCTGGCGCTGACCGCCAGAGAAGTTCTTGCCCCCTGCCTCGACAGGTGCGTCCAGCCCTTGGGGAAGCTTGCGCACGAACTCAGCCGCCTGCGCGATCTCCAGCGCGGCCCAAAGCTGATCGTCCGTCGCATGCGCGTCGCGCCATGTCAGGTTGCTGCGTATGGTACCCGAGAGCAACGATGCCCGCTGCGGCACGATGCTGACCACGTGCCGCAGCTGCTTGAGCGGCCATGCGCGCACATCGGTGCCCATGACCTCGACGGAACCGGAACGCGTGTCGTACAGGCGCAGCATCAGCGACACGAGCGTCGATTTGCCCGAACCGGTACCGCCGATCACACCGAGCGTCTTTCCGAGCCCCAGCTCGAGCGTCGCCTGGTCGATCGTGTTCACCTCGGCACCACCGAATGCAAAGCAGGCGCCATCCATGCGTATCGCACAGGGAGCCTCGCCCGAAGCAACGGCCCCGGAGGTCGGCAGCTCAACCGGCTCGTTGCCCGCATCGACAATCGACGGCTCGCAGTGCAGCACCTCGTTCACACGGGACGCGCTCGCGCTCGCCTTGGTGAACACCACGACGAGGTTCGCCACATACACGATCGACAGTAGCGTCTGCGTCATGTAGTTCACGAACGCCATGACCTCGCCCTGCGTGAGCTCGCCCGTATCCACCTGGATGCCGCCCATCCACAGGATGGCGCAGACACCGAGGTTCATGACGAGGAACGTCACCGGATTAAGGATCGACGACAGCTTGCCGACCGCGATCGCGACGGCCGCCTGATCGTAAGCCGCGTCCCTGAAGCGCTCGCGCTCGTGCTCCTCGCGCACGAACGCGCGGATGACGCGGACGCCCGAAAGCCCTTCTCGCGTGATCAGCCCGATGCGGTCGAGCTTGGCCTGCATCTGCTTGAAGTACGGCACGCACCTGACCATGACGATCCAGAACACCAGACCGATCAGGGGTGTCGATATCAGAAAGATCAAGCCGAGCTTCAAGTCGATCAGCAGCGCTGCGACCATGGAGCCGATCGCCAGAAACGGCCAGCGGATGAGCTGGCGGATGCCCAGCGCCAAAGCGAGCTGGATCTGGTTGATGTCATTGGTGATGCGCGTGATAAGCGACGGGGTGCCGAATCGGTCGAGCTCCGCGTGCGAGAACTCGTTGATGCGACGGTAAAGGCGCGAACGCACCGCCGTGCCCATGCCTTGCGACGCGAGCGCCGCCATCTTCTGGCATACAAGGGTGAACCCCATGCCCACCACGGCCATCACGAACAGCAGCACGCCGTAGCGAACGACGACGCCCGCGTCGTGCGAACCCACGCCCTCGTCGATCATGCGCGCGATCACCAGCGGCGTCAGCAAATCAAAGAAGACCTCGAGCAGCTTGCAGGCGGGACCGATAACGAAATACCGAACATATCCGCCCGAGAAGCGCTTGATTAGCTCCAGCATAGGCATTGTCTCCAAGCGACCGAACAACACGGTGAGGGAAACGCCGATCAATTACTTTCGCGGCGCCCGCCACGAGGCCGACCGGCGCGAAAGAAATTGATCGGCGTTTCCCTCACATCATCATACGCCAGATGCAGGCCGCTCAGATGTACCTCAAGGAAAGCATGACAGGAGCATGGCCGAATCTTGACTGATCCGAAAAACGAAAAGCGCCCGTGCGCTCGATGGGAACGGGTGCCCGGCAGAGGCTCCTTATGGCTGCTTCCTCCCGGACCTGACCAGATTCGGAACATATCGTCACCCGAACCCATCGAACGCGCTAGGCGCTGTTGCACTATAGTACCAGACCCCATGAATTTTTGGGGACAGTCCCTAAAATTGCATGCACGCGCCGGTGCCTATGCTTCGTCGCCAGAAGCTGCGCTTGCCTTCTCTTTCTCGCGTTCCGCCTTGCGCCTTTGGCGAAGCGCGGCGAAGAACTCGCGGAGCAGACCTGCGCATTCGTCTTCCAACACGCCTTGCGTCACCTCGAACGCATGGTTGAGGCGCGAGTCGTCGTTCACCTGGTATAACGTCCCCGTCGCCCCGCCCTTGGGATCCGGGGCACCGAACACGCAGCGGTCGATGCGCGCGTTGACCATAAGGCCCGCGCACATGAGACAGGGCTCGAGCGTCACGTAGACGGTGCAGCCCGTCAGGCGCCAGCGCTTCAGCACCCGGGACGCCTGCAGCATGGCGGCGAATTCGGCATGAGCTGACGGGTCCTCTGCGGTTTCTCGCAGGTTGTGGGCGCGCGCGATGATCTCGTCTTCATACACCACGACCGCACCGATGGGCACTTCCCCCAAACGCTCCGCCTTGCGCGCCTCCTCCAGGGCCTCGCGCATGTAGCGCTCGTCTGATTCGATTGTGTTCACGCACGTCCTTCCGCCGATCCGCCTTTTCGTTTGATGCTATCATTACCAATCACGGAGAGATGGCAGAGCGGTTGAATGCGGCGGTCTTGAAAACCGTTGAGCGCGCGAGCGTTCCGAGGGTTCGAATCCCTCTCTCTCCGCCACCTTGCCTTTGCACCACCTTTTGAAACCAAATATGGCTAATCCCCGCCATCGGGGTATTCAGCGGTCATGCACCGGCCCATTTCCATGTAAGATAGCGAAGGTTTTCAAGCCGCTTCTACCCTACAAGAGGATTGCCTCATGTCCGCACTGCTTTCCATCGCAACCCCCGCCCTTCTCGCCGCAAACGCCGGCGGAGGAGCTGCCAGCCAGATGGTTCCCGTCCCGATCGGATTCGAGATGCTCGCCGTCGTCACCGCTTCGGCCACCGGAGCGCTTGCTGCGCGCGAGCAGAAACTCGATCTCATTGGAGCCATATGCCTTGCGGTCGTCTGCAGTCTGGGCGGCGGCCTGTTGCGCGACATGATCCTTCAGGTCGGAAGCGTTTACTTCCTCGACCAGCCGCTCGCGCTGCCCGCATCCGTCATCACGGCGGCCATCACCTTCGTCATCCCCTCGCTTTTGGAGAAGCAGGACCGCCTTATCGCGATCCTCGATATCTTCTCCGTGGGGCTCTTTGCCGCCACGGGCGCCGATAAGGCGTACGTCTACGGATTCGAGCCGCTTATCTGCGTGACCATGGGGTTTTTCACCGCGGTCGGCGGAGGCATGATTCGCGATGTATGCCTGGGACGCACGCCCGCTATCTTTCAACCGAGCAATTTCTACGCTGTCGCCGCCATCGGCGGCGCCGTCGCCTACGTGGTCCTTGCGGATATGGACATCTCCAACATCATCGCGTTGATCGTCTGCGTCGCGACGACCATGCTCTTGCGCTTCATCTCGCTCGCCTACGACATCAAGAGCCCGGCCGACATGGACATCGCCGAGGCGATCCATCGATCACGGCGCCGTACGCGCACCACGACGCGCCCCGAAACCACCAACCGCTCCATCGAGGAGCTCGAGGGTCGACGCGAGCGCGTTCAAGCCGATATCGCACGTCGCCGCCATCGCGAAAGCAAGAAAGCAGCCCTTGATCGGCTCAAACGGCATCGCCAGCAGCGCGAGCATCGGCGTCTCGATCTCTAAACTGACCGTATTGACCGTTTTTTCTGGAGCAATGCCGGTTTCCCAAAACAAAAACAGTAGATTGTATTGTCTGTAATAGATAAGACAGTATTCCGTGAAAAAAGTGCCCTATCCGCACGGTGGGGATAGGGCACTTCTCAATAACGAATACGCGTTCCACCAGGTAAAGCGCTCCTTACTTGCCGCTCATGGCGCGTGCGGCGGCCTTCTTGCGGTCGGTCGCGTTCAGCAGGCGCTTGCGCAGGCGGATGTTCTTGGGCGTGATCTCAACCAGCTCGTCATCGGCGATGTACTCCAGCGCCTCCTCAAGCGAGAAAGTGCGCGGCGGAACGAGCTGGACCGCGATGTCCGCCGTGGAAGAGCGCTGGTTGCCCAGGTTCTTGGTGCGCGCGATGTTGACGACCATGTCACCGGGCTTGGAACGCTCGCCCACGATCATGCCCTCGTAGCACTCGGTACCGGGCTCGACGAACAGCTGGCCACGCTCCTGCAGCGTGCCGAGTGCGTAGGCCACCGCCTTCTCGGTCGTCATGGAGATCATGGCACCGTTGTTGCGGTTGCCGATCTCACCGGCATAGGGACCATACTCAAGGAAGGTGTGGTAGAACACGCCCTCGCCGTGGCTCACGTTCATGATGCGGTTCTTCAGGCCCATGATGCCGCGCGTGGGGATGCGGAACTCGATGTGCGTCACGGTGCTGCCCGTCTGCATGTTGGTCATGGTGCCGCCGGCATTGCCGAACACCTCGATGACCTTGCCCGCGTACTCGTCGGGGCACTCGACAACGGCCTGCTCGATCGGCTCCATACGGTTGCCGTCCTCATCCTTCTTAATCAGAACGCGCGGACGGCCGACCTGGAACTCAAAGCCCTCGCGGCGCATGGTCTCCATGAGCACGGACAGATGCAGGATGCCGCGGCCGGAAACCTCCACGCCGCTCTTGTCGGGCAGCTCCTCAATACGCATGGTCACGTTGTTCTCGCGCTCGTTGAACAGTCGCTCCTTGAGCTGACGGGCGCCGACGATATCGCCATCGCGACCCACGAGCGGGGAGGTCGACGCCTCGAACACGATGGACAGCGTGGGCGGATCGATCTCGATCGGATCGAGCTCCACAGGGTTCGCGGGGTCGGTGTACACGTCGCCGATGTCGGTGGAGTCAACGCCGACCACGGCCGCGATGTCGCCCGCGCCGACCTCGGTGCACTCGGTGCGGCCAAGGTAGTCGAACGTGAACAGCTGCTTCACGGTCGCCATGGCGCGCTCGCCGTCGTTTTTGACCACGAGAATCTGATCGCCGGCATGAATGGTGCCGGAGTACACGCGACCGATACCGATGCGCCCCACGTAGCTGGAGTGGTCAACCGTCACGCACTGCATGGCCAGAGGGCCGTCGACGTCGACGTCGGGCGCCGGCATGTCGTCCAGGATCATGTCGAGCAACGGGTACATATCCATGTTGCCGTCTTCGGGATCAAGACGGGCGAATCCGTTCATGGCACTCGCATACACGACGTGCTCCATGGCGAACTCGAGCTGCTCGTCGGAAGCGCCCAGATCCGCCATGAGGTCGAGGCAGTCGTTGTACGCCTTCTCGGGGTTGGCGCCGTCGCGGTCGATCTTGTTGATGACGATCATCACGCGCAGCCCGCAGTCGATGGCGTGGCGCAGGACAAAACGGGTCTGGGGCATGGGGCCCTCGAACGCGTCAACCAGAAGCAGGGCGCCGTCGGCCATGCGCAGCACGCGCTCGACCTCGCCGCCGAAGTCGGCGTGGCCGGGCGTATCGATGACGTTGATCTTCACGCCCTTGTACTCGATGGAGATGTTCTTGGCAAGAATGGTGATGCCGCGCTCGCGCTCCTGGTCGTTGGAGTCGAGCACGCGGTCCTCGACCTGCTGGTTGGCACGGAACGCATCCGTGGCGCGCAGCAGCTTGTCGACCAGCGTCGTCTTGCCGTGGTCGACGTGTGCGATGATGGCGATATCCCTCAGGTTATCAACGCGCATATGTCCCTCTTCCTCACTGCAGCACGCATGCCCAATCGGTGGGCGTGCGATATTCTCGGTAATCGGTTTGAAAAAAACGTATATATAGTAGCGGACCTTAGAAGAGCGCGGGCTCTTCACCTGCAGGTTCAGGGTCGCTCCACATAAAGTTGTCTTTGGCGCCAACGCCGTCGTAGAGCACGTAGGCCGAGAAACCCGTCGCAAACCCCCGCTCGTAGAAGCTCACGAGCACCGCGTTCTCATAGGCGCCGTCGATCTCGACGCATCCGGTGCACGCAATCGCATAGCGCTCGAGCTTGCCCACGCCGTCGCTGGACACGCCGTGCGCCGCATGCTCGGTCACAAACGCCTGCGCGGCGCTCAGGCAGGCCTCCTCACCATCATCGGTGAAGACGACCTCGTATCGGTTGCACGCCTTGTCCTCAACGCACACGACGACCCCCGGATCATCGCCCTCGGCGAGCGCGTCGAGAAACATGCCGATCACATCGCAGGTCATCTCGTCGAGCTCGGGTGAGACGGTGCTGGTCGTCTGGTTGTTCTGGGGCATCGCACGCATCCTCTCGCGCAGGCAATCGTATGGTCTAGCCGTTTATTCTACCGCGTATCCCGGTCATGCTGCACAGGGCGGCAATCAAACCTGCAGGTTACAGATTCGCCGCATCTTCAGCAATCTTGCGAGCGGCGTCGCGCGTCTGGAGCAGTTCGCGCGAACGCTTCTGCAACGCATCGACCTGGCTGGACAGTATGACGGAGTCGATGACGCCCCATACGGCCACCATCGAGGCGATCGATCCGATTGTCACCCCGAAGCCGCCGGCAAAACGCATCCGCAGGCAGACGAACGCGACCACCGCGGCCACGCCGGCCATGACGAGCATCGAGCGGCGCCGCTCGCGCATGGTGCGCAGCTGCGCCACCACCGAGAGCCGCGCGGTCTCCGCGGCGTTCGCGCGGGCCGTTGCCTCGAACGCGATCGATGCGGGGGATGAGGCCTGGGCGGAAGACGGGCGGCGCGCCGAGGACCGCGCCCCCTTGAGCAGCACGTCGCGGGCCTCGTTGATGGCGCGCATCTGCTGCTCGGCGCGTTCGCGAAGACGCTTGTTATCGCCGTACTTGTCCGGATGGAGCATCTGTGCGAGCTCGCGATAGGCGGCCGCGATCTCATCGCGGCCGGCACCCGTCGACAACCCGAGCACGCTCAGTGCCTCGTCGCGCGTCATGCGTCCTCCTCGAATACCTATGAAAAGACCCCGTCACCGGGGTCTTTTACATACATATGGTGGGCCGTTAGGGGTTCGAACCCTAGACCTTGGGATTAAAAGTCCCCTGCTCTGCCAGCTGAGCTAACGGCCCGCGAATGGCATTGTACCACGTCGGCCGCACATTGCCGCCCACGTTGGCACGCGAGGCAAACTACTCCCAGCTCCACTGGCCGTTCACGAACACGGGGATCTCCGTGCCGTCGGCGCAGATGCCCATGATATCGAGATCGTCGGTGCCGATCATGAAGTCCACGTGAGTGCTCGACGTGTTGACCCCGCGCTCGCGCAGCTGTTCGGTCGTCATGCCGTACCCGCCCTCGTAGCACTCGGCGAACCCGATACCGAGCGCCAGATGGCAGCTCGCGTTCTCGTCGTACAGCGTGTCGAAGAACAGCATCTCGCTTTCGCGAATGGGCGTGTTCTTGGAGATGAGCGCGACCTCGCCCAGACGGCAAGCGCCCTCGTCGGTTGCAAGAATGCTCGTGAGCGCATCCTTGCCGATCACCGCGTCGTAGTCGACCACGCGGCCGCCCTCGAAGCGCAGCCAGAAGCGATCGATCTTGTTGCCGTGGTGGATGAGCGGGAGCGCGGAGTACACGATTCCGTCCGCCTTCTCGCAGTCCGGCGAGGTGAAGACCTCCTCGGTCGGGATGTTCGGGAAGAACGGGTGGCCGTCCGGCGTCTCGCCGCAACCTCCCGCCCACAGATGGCGGTCGGTCAGGCCGACCGTCAGGTCCGTGCCGTTATCCGCCGTGTAGTGCAAGGCGACGAAGCGCTTCTCGTTCAGGAAGCGCAGGTTCTTCTCGAACGTCGCGTTGTGCAGCTCCCAATCGCTTTCGGGGTCCGCGCCGTCGGCGCGCGCGACGGACAGGATCGCGCACCACAGGCGATAGATGGCGACGTCGTCCGGCACGCCGGGGAACACGTGCTTCGCCCATGCCGCGACGGGAGCGCCCGCGATGCACCAGGGGTTGATGTTGAAATCGAGACCGCGGCGGAAAGAGCGGCACTGGGTGTTGCGAGCCTTGGAGGCTGCGGCGGGCTTTGCGGGATCGATGCCCTTGAGCGCCTCGGGGTCGGCGCCCTCGACAAAGATGAAGCAGGCTCCCGCCTCCGCGAGCGAATCGAGCTGGATGCGCTGCCACTCGGGCGTCTGCTCGAAATACGCGGTCTCGACGTTCTCATAGGTCATGCGCGTCACCGCGTCGTCGTTCCAGATGACCGTCACGTGACCGGCTCCGGCCGCGTAGCCGTGCTTGACGAGCAGGCGCACGAACTCGCAGGTCTCCACCGGCGCCTGGACCACCATCTCCTGACCGGGCCTCACGTTCACGCCCGTGCGCACGATCAGGCTCGCATAGCGATCGATCTGCGGTGCGAGCGCCTTGATGCAGGCACGGGCCTCTTCGGCGGTCAGCTCGGCTCTATCCATGGTTCCTCCTATCAATCACGCGCACGCGCGGGCCCAAAAAAGGGGCACGTCGCGCTCAGGCGACGCACCCCATATTCCATCCATGTTGCCGACAGGATGCCGGCCCTTGTGCACGTCGCCTCCGGCGCAGCTACTTCTTTTTCTTGGCCTCGCGCTTGGCGCGATCGGCGGCAGTGGCCTCTTCGATCAGCGCGATCTGCTTGGCCTCGGACATGCCCTCGGCACGACGGCGGGCGTCGTTGCGCAGCGGGCGGATGCGCACGATATCGTAGATGAACGCCGCGATGATGCAGACGTACGCGATGACCAGGCCCACGATCTGGACGGGTTGGGCGATATCGGCAGCACCGGTATCGATGCCCAGCAGCACGAGCCACACGGCCAGCGTGGCGACCAGGCCCACGGCAAGCAACACCCAGAACACCCTGCGCCGGCTCTTGTAGTCGGGCTCGCCTTTGAGAAGCTCGTTCGAGACCGCGTAGATGCGATCCTCCTGAAGGCGCTGCTCGCGCCTGCGGGCGCGCTTCTCCTCGCGGGAGAGGCCCGCCAGGGACTCGCCGCGCTCAGCCTGCTTGCGCTTCTCCTTGGCGGAAGCCGGGACGACGCGCACAGACGAAGCGGCCGCGCGCGCCGGCTTGGCGGAACCTGCCGACTTGCGCGTGAATCCGGTCATATCGCCGGACTGCTGCGCCTGGCTACGCTTGTTCATGGGGTTGCGGGTACTCACTTACTTGTTCTCCTTCATGGACCTGAACGCGGTGCCCGTGATGATCTCATAGGCCTCGCGGTATTTGGCCGAGGTCTCCTCGATGACGTCGGCGGGCAGCTGGGGCGCATCGCCGGTCATGTCCCAGTTGGCGAGCAGCCAGTTGCGCAGGTACTGCTTGTCGTAGCTGGACTGGACCTTGCCCTCTTCGTACTCGGCGGCCGGCCAGAAGCGGCTGGAGTCCGGGGTCAGGCACTCGTCGATCAGCGCCACCTTGCCATCGATCAGGCCGAACTCGAACTTCGTATCGGCGATGATGATGCCGCGCGTCGCCGCGTAATCGGCGGCTGCGGAGTAGATCTTGATGGACAGGTCGCGAAGCTGGCTGGCGATGTCCTCGCCCACGATGTCGCAGCAGCGCTCGTAGGAGATGTTCTCGTCATGGTCGCCGATATCGGCCTTGGTGGAAGGCGTGAACAGCGGCTCGGGGAGCTTAGAGGCCTCGGTCAGGCCGGCAGGCAGCTTGATGCCGCACACGGTGCCGTCCTGGTCGTAGGTCTTCTTGCCGCTACCGGTCAAATAGCCGCGGACGATGCACTCGATCTTGATGGGCTCTGCCTTCTTGACGAGCATGGCGCGGCCGGCCAGGTAGTCGCTGTAGTCGGCGAACTCCGCCGGGAAGTCCTTCACGTCGATCGAGACCACGTGGTTGGGGACGATGTCGGCGAACTTATCGAACCAGAACGCGGAGATGCGGTTCAGCACCTCGCCCTTATACGGAATCTCGTTCGGCAGAATATAGTCGAACGCCGAGATGCGGTCGGATGCAACCATGAGCAGGTTGTCGCCGGCATCGTAGATATCGCGAACCTTGCCCTGGGAATCCGGACGACGCTCCATCGAAGTCACGCTGGTCAACTCCTTAACCTAGATATACGTTCTCCCACACCGGAGGTGCCGATGTGCAACTGGCCTGCTCGGAGCGGCAGAAACTCGCCCGCACGGGGCGGGCGCGAGTATCTCCTTGACCGGCAGGAGCACAGTCTAGTGTTTCATTGTACTTGAAGGCGCTTCGGGTGCATGCTCACGCGGAAGATGAATCGTAAAAGTCGTACCCTTTCCAAGTTCCGACTCCACGGAGATGAACCCGTGATGGCGCTCGACGATCTGCTTGGTCACCGCAAGGCCGACACCCAGTCCGCCCGCCTCGCGCGCGCGGCTCGCATCGGCGCGCCAGAACCTTCCGAAGATGCGCGACAGGTCCTCCTTGGCGATGCCGATACCCGTGTCGGCGACCGAGATGAGCACGTCCTTTCGGTCGAGCATGACCGACGCGACTACCCAGCCGCCCTCCGGCGTGTAGCGCATGGCGTTGGAGAGCAGGTTGATGATGGCCTGCGTGATCATGTCGGGATCGATCTCGATGGTGGCGCCGCGGCCACCCGTCTCGTCGGCAAAACGAAGCCGCAGGTCGCGCTGGACGAACAGCTGCTCTTGGGAATTCACGATGTTGCGCGCGAGCGCGACGACGTCCACCGGCTCGAGGTTGAGCGGGGCCGTGCGGTTTTCCATGCGGGAGAGGTCGAGCATCTGCTGCACGAGGCGTGCCAGGCGGCGCGTCTCCGATGCGACCGTCTCAAGGTGCTCGGAATCGGTGGGATAGACGCCGTCTTGCATGGCCTCGACGGTGGCGAGCATGGCCATCAGCGGCGTGCGCAGCTCATGGGCCACGTCCGACGTCAGGCGGCGCTCGTGCTTCAGGTCCTTCTCAAGCGAGGTGGCCATCTCGTCGAACGTCTCGCCCAGCTGGTCGATCTCGTCGTCTCCGCGCATGGCCGTGCGCGCGGACAGGTCGCCGTCTCGGATCTGCTTGGCCGTGCCCGTGATGCGGCGAATGGGCTTCACGAGGCTACGCGACACCAGAAGACCGACGAGCAGCGCGATCACCACGGCAACGAACGCGGCGATGACCATGGCGTTGAACGTGCGGTCGCGAAACGCGGCATCGGCCTTGGTGAGCAGCACGTCGCTGCCCATGACCCACAGGCGCACCGAGCCGACGTTCTCGCCGTCGCTCGTGACGATCTGCTCGGTCACCGCGCCCTCGGCATCGGTCGGCGCCGTGGACACCAGGCTATGCGCCTGCGCAGGCCAGCTCTCGTCATCGCCCTCTTCGCCAGAGGACCCTTCTTCCCTGAGGCGCTTGAGCTCGGCGGCGACCGGGGCGGCGGGCCACGTGTCGTCGTACAGGATGGTGCCGTCGGCATCCATCACCTGCAGGCCGATGTCATCCGATGTCATGGTGGAGTCGCTCAGCGAAGCCAGGTCGGAAAGGCTCCACGAGCCCTTGGTTTCATAGATGCTCGCAAGCTTCTGGCTTGTGAGCTGTGCGATCTCGGTCACGTTGGCGCGCGTGTACTCGGAAAACACGCCGCCCCACACCACCGAGACCACGCAGACCAGAATCAGCACGGTCATGAGCGAGGTCAATGCGAACGAGAGCGCCATGCGCGTGCCGTAGCTCATGTGCGTGCGAGAATCGGAACGAGGCGTGTTCCAGCTCGCGCGGGAACTCGCCTCGGTGTCCTGTTTGTTCTTTTGTTCGGTAACCAAGCGTGCCGGAAGCATTACTTGCTGGCGTCCTCATCTTTCTTGGGTTGCTGCGGAGCCTCAAAACGATAGCCGACACCGTGCACGGTGAACAGCCACTTGGGCTTCTTGGGATCGTCGCCCAGCTTGGCGCGCAGGTTCTTCACATGGCTGTCGATCGTGCGCTCGTAGCCCTCGAAGTCGTAACCCAGAACCTTCTCGACCAGCTCCATGCGGTTGTACACGCGGCCCGGATGGCGGGCGAGCGTGGTGAGCAGCTTGAACTCGGAAGCCGTGAGGTCGACCTCGCGACCCTCAACCAGAATCTTATGGCCGGAGATGTCGATGACCAGATCGCCGAAGTCGAGCACCTCGACCTGGGGCTCATCGGCCAGATGCGTGCGGCGGAACAGCGCGCGCACGCGGGCCACGAGCTCACGCGGCGAGAACGGCTTGATGAGGTAGTCGTCGGCACCGAGCTCCAGACCGATGATGCGGTCCTCGACCTCGCCCTTCGCGGTCAGCATGATGATGGGCACATCGGAGGTGTCACGGATGGCACGGCACACGCGCTCTCCGGAGAGCTTGGGAAGCATGAGGTCGAGCACGATCAGATCGAACTGATGCTTCTCGAACTCCTCGACGGCAGACTGGCCGTCACCTACGCCGACAACCCAATACCCCTCGCGCTCGAGATAAGCGGCCACAGCATCACGAATTGCCTTCTCGTCTTCGACTAGCAGAATCTTTCTTGCATCCGAAGCCATTTCAGGCCCCTTTCTTCTCGCGTCCGGGACGTATTCGTTCATTCTAACGCACATTGTACTCATTGCTGATTATGTGCACGCCGACATGCCCGTCAAATGACGAGCGCCGGCGGTTGCAGTACATTATTCCCACTGAGCCGTATTTCTACCAGGAGACATCATGGCCTACCAAATTCGCACTGCAACCCCAGCGGACGCCGAGCGCCTGCTCTCGATCTACGCACCGTTTGTGACCGATACCGTCGTGTCCTTTGAGTTCGAGGTCCCGAGCCTCGATGAGTTCCGGCGCCGCATCGAGGCGACCGGCAAAGACTTCGCCTACCTCGTCGCCGAGGACGCTGAATCCGGCGACATCGCGGGATACGCCTACTACTCTACGTTGAGGAACCGCCCGGCATATCAGTGGGCAGCCGAGACATCCATCTACCTCAATCCGGCCCATCAGGGCCGCGGACTGGGGTCCACCCTGCTCCACAAGCTCGAGGAACTCATGGCCGCGCAGGGCATAGCGCTCGCCGTCGCCTGCATCACATCCGAAAACACGGGGTCGATCGCGTTTCACGAACGCCTGGATTACCGCATCTGCGGCACGTTTGACAACTGCGCGTTCAAGCTCGGGCGCTGGCTTTCGGTCACGTGGATGGAAAAGCAGCTTCTCCCCTGCGACACGGCGCCCCAGCCACGAGGCCCGCTCTCACCGGAAACCATCGCCTCGATCCTCGCATAGCGTCCAGGGCGGCATCCTACAGCTGGAATACGCGGGCCACGACGCTTTCGGGAATGCCCTGCGTATCCTTCGTGGTGGCATAGGTCACAAACAGGTCACACGTCCCCTCGCTCGCTGGATAGTCCCCGTAGTCGAGCGAACGGTCCGGACAGGCCAAGACCGCATAGGTTTGCGCGTCCGTGTCGATCATGCAGTGCGACGCGCGCGTCTTGATGAGATAGCGCGTGCCCTTGCCTGCCGGACATGCGGCCGGCTCGCGCGCGACATAGACGTAAGGGCCGCCCTCGCGGCCGATGAACGTGCCCATGTTGCCGAGGATACCGCTGCCCGAATAGCTCGCCTCGATGGCGAAGGCAAACGAACTTCCCATGTAGACCGCCTCGAAGGGGCGGACGCCCGCCGGCAGGACCAGCTGATCGATCTGACGGAAATGGGAATCGCTCAGGTCGACCGCCGTCATGCCGTAGTACGTTCCCTCGTCGGCGCGCACGCGCGGCGAGATCGTGAGCACGTTGTCGCAGACGCGCGGATGCGTGGCGAAGCGGCCGGGGGACTCCCAGATCTCCTCGCTATCGGAATCGCCGACCGACCAGCGGTAGCAGTGGCTCGCCTCAGTGGTCTTCGAGCCGCTGGTGCTGGGCATCTTCTGCCAGTAGACCGTCGAGCCCACCGCCGTGAACATGGAGGGCTCCCAGTCGGAATCGCCCTGGTCGAGCTGCTCGGGATCTCCGGTCAGCTGCCCGTCGGCAAATCCCGCCGCCAGCAGCACCCAGGTCAACGACGAATAGTCGATCTCAAGCCATGCGAACACGCCCGATCCGCAGCGAACGTCGTGGAAGTTGTAGCGGCGGCCGCGCGTGGCGGAGCTCACCAGCGTGACCAGGTTTCCCGATGTCAGCGACAGCACGCCGACGGTGTTGGGAGAGGCCGCCGACTCGGGCGCCATCATCGCCGCCGACCAGACGCCGTCGCTGTGGAACAGCAACGTTCCGAGCGGCAGCTGCCACGTGGCGATGTTGTTGAACTCGCCCGAGACGTCCTTGTATTCGTCGAGTGCGTCGATAACTTGCGACTCATCGTCGACGATCTGAGGCTCCCCGCTCTCGTCGGTATTGTCGTTACCCGAGCAGCCGCCCATGGAGACGGCTGCGGCGGTGGCCGCGGTAGCAGCGGCGCCGCCTATGAGAAAGCGGCGCCTCGTGATTCCGTTCTTGCCGAACAGCTTCATGCACGAGCCTTTTCGGCCGCCTCAGTCAGGGCATGCGTGAGCTGGTCGGCACACGACGTGGGGCGCGGGCCGCACATGTTGCCCTTCAGGATGTCGACGATCCTGGTAACCGGCTGACCCGCAACCAGCTTGGAGATCGCCTTGAGGTTGCCGTTGCAGCCGCCCTCGAACGACACGTGGTCGATGGTCGAGCCGTCATCGGTCAGGCTGACATGGATAGCACGGGAGCAGACGCCGTGCGGAGTGTAGTCGTAGTTGATCATAGGTGATATCCCCTCTTCGTTCGTCTGCGCACCATTATATGGGCGCGTCTCGAAGCGAAACCGGGAAAAGCGCCCGCGGCGCCATTTTCCCAGCCCCTGCACAGAAAAGGGACGGACCGTGCGGCCCGTCCCTCAAAACATGCGTTGTGCCGTAGGCGGCTACTCGCCGCGCTCCTGCTGAACCAGCATCGGGGTGGTCCAGCCATCCGGCACGCCGCCCGTCTTGCCATCGCCCAGCTCCATGACGACCCAGCCGTCAGGCACGCCGCCTTCGCCTTCCCACGCGCCGACCTGGTGGCAGCTCGCGCACGTGAAGACGCTCTGGTCGTGCATCAGGTGGCAGGAGTTGCACTGCTGCACGCCATGGTAGGTGCTGTGCGGGTCGAACGGGTAATCGGCCGTGGAGGACTCGGTCGCACCCGGCATCACGCCGCCGCCCGTGTGGCAGCCGCTCTGCAGGCAGAAGTCATTCGAGAAGACGACCTTCTCGAACGGCTCGCTGTAGCTGGCGGCAAGCTGCGCCTGGGTCTGGTGCATGGACTGGGACAGCGTCTGCTCGTGGCAGCCCAGGCACTGGTTGTTCACTGCAGAAGCATGCTGGTAGGCAAGGCTCGTCGAGTCGTTCACGAACGAGTCGTAGTACTTGCCCATCGTGCTGTGGCAGATGGTGTCGCAGAACTGCGGGGTCGCGCGCCATGCCCAACCGGCAACGCCCAGCACGGTCACGACGACGACCGCGGCGATGACGATGGGAAGGCGCTTGCCCTTCCAGTTCTTCTTTTTCTTGGGAGCCTGCTCGGGGGTCTCGGTCCCCGCGGTCTCCTTGATCTCGTCAGCCATTTCTATCTCCTCTCGGGACCGAGCCCTACGCGTTCAGCGCCGGGTTGTCGCCGCAGTACTTCTCGAGCACATGGTCGTAGGTGCGCGTGCGCTCGTCATATGCGGCGCCGCCCTCGGTAAGCAGTCCGAGCTCCTCGAGCTCAGCCTCCTGATCGGTGAGGCCCAGATCCTCCAGGCACTCCTTCGTGGGGCAGCCGAGCTTCTCATCCCAGCCGAAACGCTTGTAGAGCATGGTGAGGGCGCTCTCCCAGTCCTCGCGCTCCATCTTATCGGTGCCGGCGGTGAACGGCTCGATGTCCGGATCCTTGGTGAACGGCCAGTCGGTCATGACATCGTGGATGCCGCGGAAATCGTTGCAGCCCATGTTGCCGTCCTTGTCGAGCATGCCGCGGGCGGTGCTGCAGCGCTGGAGCGTCATGACGCGCTCGCCGGCCTTGTACAGGTCGTCGATGGTGACCTCCTGACCGGTTACCGCAGTGTAGAACTGCGCCTCGAGATCGAGGTCGCCACGGTAGCTGCGGTCCTTGTCGGGGGCCATGGCCATCGGCCACACCCAGTTGCACAGGGTCAGGCAGTCATGCAGGACGTCGGTGACGATGCTCCACCAGGCGAACTCGGCCTTGGCCTCGTTCATCGGGGTGTAGTTCTTGTTGTCGTCGACCGCGCCCTCGCCCCACATCTCGGCACCCATCTCCTTCTTGAGGTCGATGGGCAGGCCGCAACCCTGGAAGTTGACGGCGGAGTGGATCATGTCGTCGCGGTTGAAGACCATGTTGTACAGGCCGCCGACCTGGCCGAAGCACTCGATAGCGTGATGCACGGGCCAGCCGCGATAGTTGATCAGGCAGGAGCGGGAGTCGTCATACCACTTGGCATCATTCCACTTCTCCGTCCACACGAGCGGGCCGTGGCCCAGCCAGGCGATCGGCTTGTTCTCGGTGTCGTTGGAAGCGATGTCGGACAGGATCTTGATGAACGGCGTCGGGTCGCCCGTCATGATCTTGTCAAAGCCGTACTCGGCGAACTGATTGCCCAGTTCGCGCTCGAGGATGCCGTCCACGTAGGTATGGGCCAGGTCGCGATAGAGCTGCGCATAGTTGCACCACAGGCCCAAATCGTCGACGACAGCCTGGATAAGCAGGTTGTAGAGCACGGACTGCTCGGTGAGCGCGCCATCCTCGGTGGTGGTGCCGGGCACCTTCATCATGCTCTGCATATAAGCAGAGAAGGGGAAGTTCGGCACGCAGGTGTTGCCCATGGACTCATAGCCGGTCTTCTCGAGGATCTGCGGATGCTTCACCTGGGCATAGCAGCGCACGGGGCAGCCGTGGCAGCCAGCCATCTTGACGGTGTACTTCTCGGCCTCGGGACCCAGGTCCTTGGTGGACTTCATGCAGCGATATCCCATGGTGTTGGGCTCGTGCGGCTTGGGCTCGCCGGTCTCGATGGCGCCGCCCTCGGCAGCCGCCCAGTACAGGCCCTTCTTGGCCGTCCAACGGGAGCCCTTGTCGTAGTACTCGGCCCACGACTGCTGGGTCGACGGCACGACGTGGTTGTTGTTGGAGCCGATGACCTGGTCGATCATGTAGTCGGACAGGTCGGCGACCATCTGCGGGTCGGCGACGTTGACGCCCTTGGTGCCGCGCACGACGATCGCCTTGACGTTCTTGGAGCCGAGCACCGCGCCGAGGCCCGCGCCGGCGGAGTGGCTGCGGGTGTTGATCACGCAGGCGTAAGGAAGCAGGTTCTCGCCCGCAGGGCCGATGGCGGCCACACACACGTCGACGCCGTGCTTCTTGCAGAGCGCCTCGTTGGTCTCGCGGGTGCCCTTGCCCCACAGCGCGGAGGCGTCCTCGATCGAGATGTCGTCGTCATCGATCAGGATGTAGACCGGTTTGTCTGCCTTGCCCTCGATGATCAGGCCGTCATGACCGGAGTACTTGAGCTTGGCGCCCAGCTGACCGCCGCTGTGGCAGTCGACAACCAGGTGGTCGGTCGTGAAGGTGGACAGCGTGGCCCACGTGGAGCGGCCGCCCAGCGGCACGCCCGCACCGGTCAGGGGACCGACGGCGAGAACGACCTTGTTCTCCTCATCCATCCAGTCGACGCCTGCGGGCACCTCGTCATACATGATCTTGTTGGCGAAGCCCATACCGCCGATGTAGTCCTTCTGCATCGCCTCATCGGACTCTTCGGTGATCTCGCCAGTCGAAAGGTTGACACGGGCGATCCAGCCCATCCAACCGTAAGAGACGTTATCAGCCATTACGTTTCTCCTCTACTTACGCGATCTTGCCGCCGGCAATGAAGTCCTGCTCCTCGCTGACGAGCGGAAGCGGGTTCTCCTGACGGGTCGGACCGGACGAATGGTTGACGTCTTCCCACTCAACCAGCTCAAGAGCTCCGTTGGGGCACTGCTCGGCGCAACGGCCGCATGCGATGCACTTGGCGGACTTGTTGGTCTCGGTGTTGATGACGGGCATGTGCCACGGACAGGCGGCCACGCACGCACCGCAGCCGACGCACCTGTCGGTGTCGACCTCGCGCACGCCGTTGTCGTTGGTCATGATGGCGCCGTGCGGGCACGCGGTCTGGCACAGTGCGGTGGTGCACATGTGGCAGGTGCGGATGTTCCACTCCATTGAGTAGTAGATGCCGTCACCGCTGCCGAGCTCGCTGCCGTACTGGAACCCGTCGTTCACATGGATACGGGCGGCGGCAGGCTGCGACTTGCCGTCGTTGAGCAGCGTGCAGCTCATCTCGCAGCGCTGGCAACCGGTGCACTTGGCGCGGTTGATCTTGAGTACATGGGACGGGGTCGCGTAATAGTCGACCTTTCCCTTCGAGCTCGTCGGGGCGGCTGCAGCGGTATCGGGCAGAAGCCCGAGTGCCGCCATGGCCGCGACGAACGCTCCCGACACCTTCACGAACCCGCGACGGGTGAAGAAGGAGTCGAGATGGTCCGCGCCGGAGCCCACATGCTCCAATGCGGTGTTCCCTTTCATATTCCCCCCTTTACGACCACAGGCCGAACGCGCAGGGCGATCGACCCTCTATTGAAACGTGTGCGGCGAAACACACCTTTCTCTTCGATGATATTGTGCCGTCAAGGCCTCACATTCCGTACCCTGCTTGCGGGTAATTTGGTCAACTTGTCACCTCATGGTCACCGTACCTGTCACCTGTTACAGGGTATAGGAGCGTCATCTCGGCATATTCGCACGTCAACAGGGTGTGCAAGATGCGCTGTCAACGCTTTCCTCATAGGCGCGATATCGCGTCGCGCGCCCTTCGTACCATCCAAAAACGGACGCGATGGGGCGTGGCGGCAGCATGCAAAGCGCTTCGGCAGACGACTGCACCACACCGCGCCAGAAGGGGTGGATGGCGCGATCGTCTGCACCATCCACCCCCGTGGCACCAAACTCACCGGTTGGTGACGCTCCTATTCGATCTCGCCGCACGCCCTCATGTAGGCATCGACGCGAAGGTCGCGCAGCGAGCAGTTCTCGGTCATCAGGCAGTCGACCGACATGCTCTGACACGCGAACAATCGGTCCAGCTCCTCGGTCGATGAGCCCTTGACGCGCAGGTAGTAGTCGCCGATGACGGCCTTGACGGCGCAGGTCGCCAAGATCAACGTGTACAGCTTCGAGCTTGGCACGCCTCCGAGGCGCTCCCGAATCTCGTCCTTGGTGATACCGAGCGCCTCGGAAAACGTCTTGCCCGGCAGCATCTCCGCCAAAGCGGCGGCGCATCCGATGGCGGCAAGGCATCCGTGGCTTCTGAAACCGACTGCACCAAATGACTCAGTCTCAGGATCGATCACGGCAAACAGCTGCATCTGCACCGTGCCGCGCTTCTCCTTGCCCACGCTGCAGAAGGCATTCGCCTCGTCGGGAATGCCTCCGTTCGGCGTGTCGGCGATCAAGTCGAGCAGCTTATCCGAATACTCAGTGATCGGCGCATCGTTTTCGATCTGATACATATCGGGAGTACGCAGAAACGGCGTATCCTCCGTCAATCTCATCTTTGCCATGAACCTTCCCCCTCATCTCCAGCATGGCGGCCCCGCATTAAGCTGCAGGACGCTATGGATTCATGCCGCGCTCCACACCGTACCATTCCGCCAGGGCCTTGCCCTGCGCGTCGGACAGATACAGGTTGGAATAAAAGTACGCCTCTCCCCTGCTTGTGCGCGTCATGCAGATATCTGCGAACGTCCCGGACGACTTCACCTGCTCATACACGTCGAGCGTCTTGGATACGGGCCATAGATACGGCACGTTCATGAAGATATCCGCGGCGACCGGACGCGGATAGACCCTCGATTCCGACCGAACCACGTCCACAAAGGTGGCGATATCGCTATCTTCCGCCGTCTGATAGAGCGCATGCGCGTAGCTATGCGACATGAGCGCCTTGGAATACAGGTAGATTCCCTTTTTACCATAGATGAGCACGATGTCCGACACGTCGAGGTCGGGCAGCTCCTCTTCATCCGTTATCTGCCGATCGCCCAGTTGCACCTTCAGCGGTCGAGGAGCCGTGAGCTTGCCGATCGCCGGGGCGTCATCGGCATGGTCGCGCTGCTCGATATACAGCAGCATCTGCTCCTCAAACGCGCGGGCGTCCATGCCCTTCGGCTGGAACGCCATCTTCTTCCAACGAGACGTGCGCGTGAGCTTTCCCTCGTACGATCGTTGGCGAATGTCAGCGAGGGCGTCGTCTATCGCGCATATCATCTCGTTGCGGGCGCGACGCCTCTCTCGCTCCTCAACGGACAGCTCGCCATCATCTTGCCCCGCCTGCTGAAGGTATTCCTCGCCAGCGGCACGCGACATATCAGATGACTGCTTCGAAATGGCCGCATCGGGCTTCTGCTCCACATTCTCCCCCTACAAATTGATATGACCAATCTGCATGCCCAAGTGTAGTACAAGGTATACTCTAATATCGCTAAAACAGATGGTCTGAATGGCTCGGGCCATGCGATAGGGGGAGTGTGACGCGTGGCGCAACAGGATACCGGCCAGGCAATGCCCCCGCTTTCGTTTGAAACCTATCGGGTCTTGATCCCACCCATCTTGGGCCTCACCCTCGCCTCGACCACCACCGATATCGTGGTCCAGCAGGCGCATCGAACCACCGGGGTCTCAACCTTCAACGGCACGGCGATGATCATCGCCGCCCTTATCGCGGGCATGCTGTTCCTCTCGACCCTGACGGTCAAACGCTTCACCAAGCGGTTCATCTCCCGCTTCATCTTCGCGAGCATCGTCGTCTCCGGACTCTGCTGCTTGGCGCTCGCCGTCCTCCATGCCTATGGCGTGCAGCTCTCCCTTACCGGCGCCGTTGCGCTGCAGGCGGGCGTTGCCGCGGGCGCCACGTTCATCAAGTTCTACTGGCTCCGCAAGCTTCGCGGAACATCCGCCCAGGCAGCCGTCATCGTCGTGTTCTGCGCGCTCGCCATCTCGGAGTTCATCACCTTCTCGTTGAGCTTCTCCGGCGAGCTCATGTGGTATATCGTGGGAACCATCCTCACGTTTGCCCAGTTCAGCGTCGTGCGCATCTCCCGCGAACTTGGAGCGGCGGGAGACCCCTTCCCCGCCGTTTCGGAATCGTATTTCGGCACAAACGAGGACCGCTTCTCCAACCGCAGCTTTTTGGCCGTGGCGACGCTGGGCATCTGGTTCATCTCGGTCCCCATGGGCATGGGCCTCGGCTTCTCATCGGGCGAAGCCATCTACATGAGCACCGTGCCCCGCTTCATGGTCCTGCTCTTCGTCATCATCGTGTCGGCCCTGTGGATTCGCAACGGCTTCGCGTCGCGCATGCGCGCCATCACCACGAGCATCTGGGTTGCCATGGAGGTCCTGCTTGCCTTGGGCGCCGTGTTCCTCTCCATCTGGCCCAACACCATCTCGGTCGGCGCCTCGTTCATCATGGGCTCCTCGCTCGTGCTGCAGACCTTTGTCTGGTATCTCACCATCGCCTTCATCAGCTTCGGCTGGCGCGATCCGTTCTATTACTGCACGCTGTCGTGGGTGTCCATGACGCTGCTGTTCGTCGCCGGCATGCGCCTCGACGGTCTTATCACGCAGCTGTTCCCCAACAACACGCCGGTGCTCATCTCCATCATGAGCCTCTTCGTGCTCATCGGCGCCCAGGTGGTCTTCACTAAGCTCCTCTCCTCGCCGAGCGAGCGAACGGAACGGCGCCAGACCGCGGGCGAGGCGATCACCGAAGAGGACATCAAGCGCGTGCCGCTGATGGGCGTGCTCGCCATCACTCCGCAGGAACACCCCGCGATGGTGCAGCAGAAACCGGATGTGCATATCGCGACCTCGGTTATGGAGATGGGACAGCGCTTCGGCCTGACCGGCCGCGAGGTCGAGGTTCTCACGCTCTATGCGCTTGGCCACACCCAGGCCCGTGTGAGCGAAGAGCTCAAGCTGTCCACCAACACGGTCCATACGCATATCAAGCGCGTCTACGAGAAGACGGACCTGCATTCGCGCCAAGAGATCTTGGACTACATCGCCGAGTACGGCAGCCCCCGCCCATAGCGGTTGCCGAAAAGAAAAACGGGTCCCATGGCACTGCCGTGGGACCCGTTGCTACAGACGATATCGGCGTCTCGTTAGAACTCGAGCGATTCCAGGCGGTCGAACACCACATCGACGCGCGTCAGGAACGATCGCGGATCGAAGATGCGGTCGAGCTCCTCAGAGGTCACCGTGCAGCGGGGATCCGCCTCAAGCTTCTCGCGGAACGTTGAGCCCTGCTCGCACTGCTGGACCTCGCGCCATGTCGCCATAGCGTTCTCCTGCACGATAGCGTAGGCCTCCTCGCGCGTGATGCCTGTCTCCACGAGAGCCAGCAGCACCTTCGAGGAATAGATCAGGCCGCGCGTCTTGTTCAGGTTGGCCATCATGCGGGCGGGATACAGAATCAGTCCGTCGACGATGCGAGTCAGGCACTGGAACATGTGGTCGAGAGCGATGAAGCTATCGGCCTGGGCCACGCGCTCGGCGCTCGAGTGCGAGATGTCGCGCTCGTGCCACAGGGCAACGTTATCGAATGCGACCTGCGCATTGGCCTTCACGATGCGGGAGAGGCCGCAGACCTTCTCGACCGTGATGGGGTTGCGCTTGTGGGGCATAGCGGAGCTGCCCTTCTGACCCTTGCGGAACGGCTCCTCGGCCTCGAGGGTATCGGTCTTCTGCAGATTGCGGATCTCGGTCGCAATGCGCTCGCAGGTCGCGGCGGTCGTCGCCAGAACGCCGGCGAGATACGCATGATGATCGCGCGAGATGACCTGCGTCGACAACGGATCGTGCACGAGACCCAGATGCTCGCAGACATACTCTTCGACAAAGGGCTCGATCGAGGAGTAGGTTCCCACGGCGCCGGAGATCGCGCCGAACGCCACGGCCGCACGGGCCTCCTTCAGGCGATCGCAATCGCGCTTGAGCTCCCAAGCCCAGCTACCGAACTTCATACCGAAGGTCATCGGCTCCGCATGGATACCGTGCGTGCGCCCGACGCACAGCGTGTCGCGCTCCTCGAACGCACGACGCTTGCAGATCTCGCCGAGCTTCTTGCAGTCCTCGATCAGAATGTCAGTGGCCTGAACGAGCTGGTAGCACAGGGCCGTGTCACCCAGATCGGAGCTCGTCATGCCAAAGTGCACCCAACGGCTCGGCTTGGGCTCTCCCTCGGGAACATCCCGGTCGATATGCTCCCCCATGTTGGTGAGAAACGCGATGACATCGTGGTTGGTCACGGCCTCGATGGCGTCGACCTCTTCCTTGCTGAAGGCGGCATGCTCGCGAATCCAAGCAGCCTCCTCCTTGGTGATCCCGATCTTGCCGAGCTCAGCCTGCGCCTCGCAGGCGAGCACCTCGATCTCCTGCCAGATGGCGTACTTGTTCTCCAGCGAGAAGATATGGCCCATCTCCGGACGGGTATAGCGGTCGATCATGAAAGCTCCTTTTTGTCGACGCGGTACCGTAT
>DGYMJ06203__coassemble_376_pt1 | contig 35240 bp, 26 predicted proteins | sample DGYMJ06203__metabat2_high_PE_015 | metagenome-assembled genome bin DGYMJ06203
TCAACACCGGCAAGGTGATCGTCGAGGGCTTCGCCGAGCGCGATATCGACCCGGTCGCCGTGCCCGCGGTGCTCGTGCGCAACCACGGCCCCTTCACCTGGGGCAAGGACGCCGATGCAGCCGTGTACCACGCGGTCGTGCTCGACGAGGTCGCCAAGATGGCCGCCCGCACCGAGATGCTGCAGGACGGCGTGGCTCCCGCCCCGCAGTATCTGCAGGACAAGCACTACCTGCGCAAGCACGGCCCTAATGCCTACTACGGCCAGGGCGGCGCTCACTAATATATACGCCAGGCATGAGGGCCCCGTACGGGGCCCTCGGCATGTCGGTGGGGTGGGTTGGGTCTAGCGGAAGACGATTTCTTGACGGCGCGTCGGGTCTCGCCGCGGCATCTTCCACGATGGCCGCGTGTCGCTGACACAAACTGGGCAATTTGGCACGCTAAGAGCCTTAATTAACCCCTTTTAGCGTGCCAAATTGCCCAGTTTGTGTCAGCGGGCCCGGTGCATGCGCTTCGCCCGGACTGCCGTTCAGCCCGAAGATGTTTGGATGGCGCTCCCGCAGGGTCGTGCGAGGCTATCCTATGGTGGAGGCTCGGGGGTAGAGCTTGCAGGGTACGTAGGTGGTGCCGTGATGGGGCTCTCCGTTGATGGCGTCGACGAGCATCATGGCCGCCTTGGCGCCGATGACCTCGACTTCGTTGCTCACGCTGGTGATGGGCACGGGCGCATCGACGCAGATGATGTCCCAATCATCGTGGCCGGTGACCGCGACGTCTTGGGGGACGCGAAGCCCACGCTGCATGAGAACATGGATGCAGCCGCGGGCGATCTGATCGTTTTGGCAAATGACCGCGTCGAAGGAAATGCCGCTGTCCAGCAGGTCGAGTGTCGCTTCGCGTCCCCAGGCTTCAGTCCATGTTCCAAAGCGGATAGGGGAGACGATGCTTAGACCATGTTCGGCAAGCTCCGCCTGCGCCCCCTCGAGGCGGTCGGTCGAGGCGACGAAGCTCTCGACACCGCCGATGAACGCTATGCGCGTGCGATGCGCGTCCTCAACGAGATGGCGTGCAACGAGGCGCCCTGCGTCAACGTTGTCGCAGGTGATAGAGCAATCATCGGGGTTCAGCGAGGGCGCATAGGCGTAGACCGTCGGGATGTTGAGCTCGAAATCCAGTGGCGGCCGCGGGTTGGTTTCGGGGTTGATGGCGATGATGCCCTCGATGTTATGCGAAAGCAGCGCGCGGATGTGCGTGCGCTCCAAGTCGGGCCTGCCGTGTGCGTTCACCAGCATGATCGAGGTTTTCTCCTCACCGAGGATGCGCTCGGCACCGATGAGGGCGGGCGTGCAGAAGCGGCCCTGCAGGTCTTGGGTGATGATGCCGATGGTGTGCGAACGGCCAGATACGAGCGATTGCGCAAACGAGTTGGGCGTGTAGGAGAGGTCTTTAGCCGCCTTGCGCACGCGCTCGCGCGTCTCGGGGCTGATGCGCTCTTGGTTGCGGAGGGCCTTGGAGGCAGTGCTGAGCGATACGTTGGCGGCGCGCGCGACATCGGACAGCGTCGCTTTACGCTTGGAGCGCTCGGGATATACAGGAGGTGCTCCTGCTTCCATAATGGTCCTTTCGCGTATTTGAAATAACTCCTCATCAAGCAGTATAGCGCTTAGGGCGTTAGATAAAACGTTTTATCGTGATTTTTCCGGCATGTCCGCTTCAATTGCCGTTCAGCGATGTTAAGCGACCGTTCGCAGCATTTGCGAAAGCGTTTTCGCACAGGTGTGAGAAAGTATATTGCGAAAAGCTTTTCCCAAAGGTAAAGCATGGTGTGTGATGCCGAATTATCTGCTGTGCCGAGGGATGGTAGCAAGGCGGGCGGAACGGCTGTGCCGCCCGTTGGGAACCCACAGAAAGGGGTCATCATGTCAGAGAAGTTCAATCGCCTTTCCCGTCGTTCGTTTCTGAAGCTGACGGGTGCCGCTGCAGGCGTGGGCGGCGCTGCGATGCTGTCCGGCTGCGGTGGCGGCGGCGATACCGCTTCTAACGGAGGCAACGGGGGAGCGGGCTCTGCGGCTATTTCCGCTGAGGGCACCGATGATGGCACCGAGATCACCCTGTGGACCCGTTCCCCGCTCGAGCGCCAGGCCCAAAACGCGGTGGATGCCTACAACGCGAGCCACAAGAACCAGGTCAAACTTGAGATTATCCCTAACGACGATATGGAGGGCCGCGTCGGCGGCGCCTCCCAGACCGATTCGCTGCCCGACATCCTCGCCGGTGACGTCGTCCGCATTCCGTATTGGGCGTCTGAGGGCATCTTTGCCGACATCACCGAGCAGATCGACTCTCTGCCCAACCTCGATGATCTTCAGCAGGGTCATATCGAGGCCGGCACCATCGATGGCGCCAAGTACGTGTTGCCGTTTGTGACCGACATTTCGGTCATGGTCTGGAACAAGGCTCTCTACGAGGAGGCCGGTCTTGACCCCGAGCATGGCCCGGCAACTTATGCCGAGTTTGAGGAGCAGGCTAAGGCTGTCGCCGCGTTGAACAAGGACGGCGTGGCCGGATCCTATCTCGCTGGCCAGTCGGGCGGCGCACTCACCTTCAAGCTGTTCCCGAGCATCTGGGCTGACGGCGAGGAGGTTATGTCCGAGGACGGCACCGAGGCGAACATGGCGAGCGATACTGCCAAGGCGGTTTACAAGGTCTGGCGCAATCTCGCTGAAACCGAGAACGGTCTCGGTGAGGGCTCCAAGGAGGAGACCGGCGCCACCTGGACCGCTCCGTTTGCCAACGGCAACATCGGCGTCATGCCCTATCCCAACACCTCCATCGCCGCCATCATCGAGGCCGAAGCTAACGGTGGCTTCGAGTGCGGCGTCTGCATCATCCCTGGTACCGAGGCCGGCGACGGCTCCACCTACCTGGGTGGTGACGCCATGGGCATCTCGCGCAACTGCGAGCATGTCGATCAGGCGTGGAACTTCATCGCCTGGCTCATGACCGAGGATGCGCAGCAGGAGGTCTTTGCGGACAACAACGATACCGCGTCCAACCTCAAGGTGCTCGCCAACGGCTACGAGAACGCCGACGAGCGTGTGAAGACCTTCAACGCGACTATCGAGCACGGCCGCACGCCCAAGGCGATCTACTTCAACGAGGCCTTCAACGCGGCCGGTTCGCCTTGGCAGATCCTCATCCAGGATGCCATCTGGGGCGATGAGTCCAAGATCGACGACGACAACCAGGCTATCAACGACGTTTTGGGCCAGTAGTCCTCTTGTTGGATCCCCTTCCATGCAGCTGATTCCCCGCCATCATGCGGCTGAGAGATCAGCGGGGGTCATATAGATCGGGCGGCACTCTCCCACACTTTGGTCGCCCGAAGCCGTCTGGGCGTGGAGAGCGGCTCCTCTCCACGCCCATTCATTTTGTCGACGATACGACAAGGAGGTTGTGCGTATGTCGCAACAAGCCACAGCGTCTGCCGGCGCCGCCAAGAGCAAGCGCAAGAGGCTGACCCCGGCAACCATTGCCGAATACCGCCGCGGCTGGCTGTATTCGCTGCCCGACTGGGCCATGATCTTGCTGCTGTTCGTGGTGCCCATCATCTTGCTCGTCTACATGGCGTGCTCGCGCTGGTCGCTCATGGGCGGCAATCGCGGCCTGAACTTCCCCGATAACTTCATCGAGGTGTTCAGCCACAAGCTGTTCGGACAGTCTATCCTGTTCACGGTCGAATACACCGTGATCGCGACGGTGATCCTGCTGGCGCTCGGCCTCGGTCTCGCGCTCATCGTGCAGGAGTCCACAAGGTTCAACAAGTTCCTGCGCACCTGTTTTCTGCTGCCGGCAGCCACCGGCCTGGCTTCTGCCTCGCTGCTGTTCTATGCCCTCTATTCGCCGCAGGTTGGCCCCATGAGCGACATCTTGTCGTTCTTCGGCTTGATCGAGGACGGCTCGAGCGTGCTCGCCACGGGGCAAAGCGCCCTCTGGGCGACGGTGCTCGTCATCGTATGGCGTTTCTCGGGCTATTACATGCTGCTCATGATGATCGGCTTGCAGGCGATTCCCGACGAGGTCTACGAGGCGGCGCGCATGGACGGTGCCGGCCCGTGGAAGATCTTCCGCTCCATCACCTTGCCGTTGCTCAAGCCGACCATCGTGATGTGCCTCGTCTACTGCATCACCGGGTCCATCCTCGCGTTCGACCAGTTCTTCATCCTCACGAAGGGCGGTCCGAACAACTCGACGATGACCATCGTGCAGCTCATCTATAACTTCGCCTTCGACTCCAAGAAGGATCTCGGCATGGCCTCTGCGCTCTCGCTGATCGTGCTGGTTGCCCTGTTCATCATCAACAGCGTCACCATGCGCGGTATGACCGCCGACGAAGATGACAAGTAAAGGAGGTAGACGATAATGAGAACTCCCCTTTGGAAACGCGTCGTCGCGCGCGTGCTCTCTGCAATCCTCGCCTTGTTGTTCGTGGCGCCGCTGATTTGGGTTATCGTGAGCTCGTTTTCCCCTCAGCCGGGAAGCGCTCAGTCTGAGGACTGGGGCGTGGCGAACTACCTGACCCTTATGGGCTACCAGCAGGGCCTGGGCGTATACCTGCGCAATTCCCTGATCATCACGGTTGTGACTGTCGTGGTCTCCGTGGTGGTCTGCACCATGGCCGGGTATTCCTTCAGCCGCTTCCGCTATCCCGGCCGCAACCTCGGCTTCATGGTGACCCTCTCCATCCTCATGGTTCCGTATGCATCGCTGCTGATCCCGCTCATGATCTGGTTCCGCCAGATCGGCCTGGGCAACAACCCCATCGCCGCGGGTCTTGTCATCGCGCTGTGGCAGCTGCCCATGGGCGTCTTCATTATGCGCATCGCCTTCAACGGCGTGCCGCGCGAGCTTGACGAGGCCGCGCAGGTTGACGGGTGCAGCTCGTTCATGACGCTCATCAAGATCCTGGTGCCCGCCGTCAAGCCGTCCATGATCACCGTCGGCCTTCTGGCGTTCCTCGAAGCATGGAACAACTTCATGATTCCGCTGTACCTGCTTTCCTCCGACACCTCGCCGCTGTCGCTGGCGCTCGTCAACATGAGGCAGCAGACCATGGGCGTCATCGATTACGGCGCGACCGAAGCCGGCGTCGTGGTGCTGCTTATCCCTGCAGCCATCCTGTTCCTGGCGCTTCAGAAGTACTACGTGAAGGGCTTCACCGCCGGCGCCGTCAAAGGCTAAACGGAGCCCTGATCGCCAGGCGCCCTGGCCGTGTGCGGCCAGGGTCCGCTGACTATGTTCACACCGAGGATGCTAAGGAGCATCAGTTATGAAGAGCAACATGCCGAAGGTCGAGGTGACGTCGCCGTTTTGGTGCCAGTACCGCGACCGCGTCCGCGATCATGCGCTGCCGTATCAGTGGGACGTGATCACCGATAGCGTCAAGATTGACTTCTCGCACGACCCGGCGGGCAACAAGATGGGCGAGGGCAAAAGCGGTGCCGTTCAGAACCTGAGAATCGCTGCGGGTTTGGATACCGGTTCGTTCAACGGCTTCCCCTATCAGGATTCCGATGCCTACAAGTGGCTCGAGGCCGTGGCGTACGTGCTCGCGCGCGAGGAGGCGTCCGAGCTGCGTCGGCATGCGGAAGAGCTCGTCGACCTGATCGGCCAAGCGCAGATGGACGACGGCTACCTGTGCACGTATTACCAGATCAATGGCATCGAAGACCGCTTTACGCAGATCGGCCAGTCCCACGAACTGTACGACATGGGCCACTATATCGAGGCAGCTATTGCGTACTGGCAGGCGACCGGTAGCGAGAAGGCGCTCGATATCGCGCGTCGCATGGCGGATTGCATAGACGCGAACTTTGGGCCCGAAGAGGGTAAGATCCACGTCGGCGATGGCCACCCCGAGATCGAGATTGCTCTGGCGCGCCTGTTCGAGGTTACCGGCGAACAGCGGTATCTTGACCTCGCGCACTGGCTCATCTTGTCGCGCGGCGAGGATCCCGAGTTCTATGCGCGGCAAAACGAGGCGGCAGGCGATCGCGTTCTGTTCGAGACCATGCGCCACCTGAAGCCGTCGTACTATCAGATCGATAAACCCTACCTTGAGCAGACCGAGGTGAACGGTCACGCGGTGCGCGCGCTGTATCTACTGGGCGCCGCAGCGCACGTGGCGCGCCTGACGGACGATGCGGAGCTTGCCGCGACGACCGAGACGCTGTGGCGCGATGCGACCCGACGCCGCATGTACGTAACCGGACAGGTTGGCTCCACGCAAAACGGCGAAGCCTTCACCTGCGATTTCGACCTTCCTAACGATTCGATGTACGGTGAGACCTGTGCGTCGGTGGCGATGTCGTTCGTGGCGCGCCGCATGCTGGAGGCCGATCCGTGTGGCGAGTATGGAGATGTGCTCGAACGGGAGCTGTTCAACGGCACCATCTCCGGTATGGCGCTTGACGGCCGTCACTTCTTCTATGTGAATCCGCTCGAGGCGGATCCGCGCGTGTCCGCCGGCAATCCTTCCTTTGCGCACGTGCTGACCCGTCGTGCCGAGTGGTTCCCCACCCCGTGCTGCCCTGCGAACCTCGCGCGTCTCGTGGAATCGCTCGAGCGCTATATCTACGTTGAGTGTGACGGGGGTGCGACGGTCCTCGTCAACCAGTTCATCGCTTCGAATGCAACGTTCGATTCCGGTGTCAGCGTCGTGCAGGAGGGCAACTACCCGTGGGACGGCGATATCGACCTGAAGGTGAGCAACCCCACCGACGCTTCCGTGCGCGTGGGCGTGCGCATTCCGGGCTGGGCCGCGGGCAAGGTCTGCATTTCCATTGATGGGGCAAAGGTGGCGGCTGCGCCGGTTGACGGTTTTGTCTACACGGAAGTCGCGACAGGCTCCGACGCTGTGATTTCGCTGACCCTGCCCATGGGGCCGCGCGTCGTGCGCGCATCTACGCGGGTGCGCTCGGATTCCGGTAAGGTCGCGGTCATGCGCGGGCCGGTGGTGTTCTGCATGGAAAGCGCCGACAATGACGGCGATCTGTGGAACTATGAGCTCGACACTGCGTCGCTTGAGGCCGAGTGGTGCCCCGAGGTGCTCGACGGCGTCGTCAAGGTCACGGGAACGGGCGTGCGCGCGGTTGCCGACGATCCGGATGGAGAGCCGTATCAGGAAGCGGGGACGGTTTCTTGGGAGCCCGCGAAGCTCACGTTCGTTCCGTACTATGCTTGGGCGAACCGCGAGGAGGGCCAGATGTGCGTCTGGGTCCGTCCGACCGATCCGCGTTTGAGTTAGCCCCATTCCTGCGGGGCGCGGCGCAGCCACCGCGCCCCGCCCCTTGAAGGGCGTCCGAGATGCTTCGGCGCCTTGTGCCGATGAAAGGAGCACGCTATGGCAAGCGTAACTTTTGACAACGTTACCTGCATTTACCGAAATAACGACACGCCTTCGGTCGACAAGCTCAACCTCGAGATCCGTGACGGCGAGTTTTTGGTGCTCGTCGGTCCGTCCGGCTGCGGCAAGTCCACGACGCTGCGCATGCTCGCCGGTCTGGAGGAGGTCACCGACGGTCGCATCCTGATCGGTGACCGCGACGTGACCGAGCTGCCTGCCAAGGATCGCGATATCGCGATGGTGTTCCAGAATTACGCGCTGTATCCCCATATGACCGTGGCGCGCAACATGGGCTTCGCCCTTGAGGTCGCCAAGATGGACAAAGCCGAGATTCGCAAAAAGGTCGAGCAGGCAGCAAAGATTCTCGACTTGACCGAATACCTTGATCGCAAGCCAGCGGCGCTTTCCGGCGGTCAGCGTCAGCGCGTCGCCATGGGCCGTGCCATCGTGCGCCAGCCGAGCGTGTTCCTGATGGACGAGCCGCTGTCCAACCTCGATGCCAAGCTGCGCGTGCAGACGCGCACGCAGATCGCATCGCTGCAGCGCCAGCTCGGCGTGACCACGATGTACGTCACGCACGATCAAACCGAGGCTTTGACCATGGGCGATCGGATCGCCGTCATCAAGGCTGGCATTCTGCAGCAGTGTGGCACGCCCGAGGAGCTCTACACCCATCCGTGCAACGTGTTCGTGGCCGGCTTTATCGGCTCCCCGTCCATGAACATCTCTACGCACGAGGTGCGTGATGGGAAGGCCCATGTGGGAGATGATGTCATCACGCTGCCCGCTTCCGCCGTGGCCAAGCTGACCGCCTTCGACGAGGGCAAGGTCGTTATCGGCTTCCGCCCCGAGGATGCGCATCTGGCATCCAAGGGCGACCCCGATACGTTCGCGATTTTTGTCGAGAACACCGAGAACCTCGGTTCCGACGGCTACATCTACGGATGGATTATGCGCGACGGTATGGCTCACGATGCCGTGACGACAAGCGCCACCATGTCCGACCAGAATAACCTCACCACGGTGCGCGTGCGCCCCGAGGACCTGCCTGCGGTGGGGGACACGGTCTACATCCGCATCGATCCCGAGCGCATGCACCTGTTCGCGCCGTCGACCGAGCTGCGCATCAACTAACGCGGCGACTGGTTGACCGCGCAAGCACGTCTTTCGTACAGAGAGGGCCCTCACGCGAGGGTCCTCTCTGCTTGTTTTGCGGCGAGCCCCTGTGATGGGTTGTTTGGGGACGGGTTCGTTTCAACCCATCCGGCGGCCCCTGCGATCCCTGCGAGTCGAAACGGGAGCGTCCCGCCGCCCGCCGCCGCTCCGTGCTATTTCATGAACGCGGAGGGGCCCCGTATCCACGGCGGTCTAACAGAGGTTTGCGGCAATGACGCCACGCGCACGGGCTCTTTCATTCGCCATTTGTACCTGTTCCCAATGGCGGGTTGCCTGCGCCCCTCGTCTCGGTCTGGTCAGGCCGGCTCGTTGTCGCAGTTTCCGGGTGTCATCAGCATTTCCATCCTCTTTGATGACAGCGGCATGTCGGCGCTGCGCTTATGCTAGAGAAGGCGTACCCCGATCGGAACGAGGTTGTCTAGCATGTTGTCCAGCATGAAACGCATACACATCGAGCATGCCGGTATCGTGGTGTTTGGCACTGCCATTCTGGCCTGTCCCAACCTGGCATCGTCGAGCTGCCTTGTTCCTCCGCTTTTCGGCTTGACGCATGTGATTCAGATGGCTGCAGTCGTCTTCGTCGCGTTCTTGTCGAGGTTTCTTCCGCCGGCGTTCTCTGATGAGCGCCACGCGCGTTATCGCTGGGGTTTCCTGTCCGTTCTTGTCGTGGGGCTTCTGGTTTTGGAGGGATTCTGCGCAGCACAGAGGTCCAATGACGTGTGGATACGCTCGTATCATGGGAGTCTTTCGTTTCTCGAACAGACCTTGCTGGTTGTCGCAATGGTTGCTTGGGTTCTGTGCGCCCGCTATTACGGAAGGGCTGGAGAGTGGGAGCGGGATGAACGGGGTCGCAGCAAGACGGTTTTCTTAATGGCAAGCGGTCTTGCGCTCGGTTTCCTCCTCATGATTTGTCTCAAATGTGCTCCTGTGTTTTGGAGCACCACGCACGACGGAGCGTATCTTCTTATCGTCTTTATTATCGCTCTCGGCCTCGAATCGCTTCTGGTGTCGGCTGTCCTCATGTGCGGCATGTGGGCTCTTTTGGCATCGTTTTGCGGCAGAATCGTCTGGCTGGCCCTGCTGCGTGTCGTGCCGAGTGGCCTCGGCGCTTCGCTTGCGCCGTCATTCGTTTTGGCGTGTTTGGCTCTTGCCGTAGGGGCCATTGTCGGCCTTTACATCAACATTGTGCGTTTGGCAAAACGGCAGGACGTTCGACTGCCTCAGGTGCATGACGAAAAGGCGGGCAGTCCGTATAGTGCGGCGCTTGAGCGACTCGAGGGGTACGAAAGACTCTCCGCTCGAGAAATAGATGCCGTGCGCTTGGCGCTTGAGGGACTCACCCAAAAGCAGACGGCGCAGCTCTTGGGAATCTCTGCGCCGACGGCGGGGACCTATCGAACAAGGGCATATCGCAAGCTGGGTGTCAGTTCGAAAGAGGCGCTCGTCGATTTCATTGAGTCCTCTAGAAATGGGGAGCAGCATGTTGAGATGCAGTCAGAGGCAGCTTCCAATGACGGGGTGCCCCAAGGCGTTCTCGATATCGATGCGAAAAGGGCGTTCGTGCTCGCTTTTGCTTTGGCGTTGGCATATGGTGCGGCCGTCGCACCGTCCATTCTCCTGCCAGGAGCGGCTCGGGTTCTGATTGCACAGTTTGCAGGTTCTTCTGGGCTCTTGCTGGCCTTGTATGTTCTTACTGAAGCATGCGAGTATTCGATGCAGAGCCGGCTTCGCGTGGGCCGAGCGGCCTGCATGATGCTCGTATCGCTCGCATGGTTGTCGACGCCCTATTGCACCTCGCCGCATGTCGTATTCGACATGAATCAGGCAAAGGTGGCGGGGGAGGTGGCGCTGGCGCTTGGCACGTGCACTGCGGGGACCCTTATCCTCATCGACATGTGGCTCGTTGAGCATTCGCTGCGGCTTGATATGGGGCGATATTGTATTGATGAGGAGCGCGCGCACCATTTTCTCGTAAGTAGGGGTGTCGAACCCTTTGTGGCCGAGGTGTTGATCGGCATCGCCCGTGGCGTATCGACGCGCAGCCTCGCAAAGCGTTACTGCATGTCTCCGGCAACGATTGCTATGTATCGCTCGCACGGCTATAAGGTACTCGGTGTTTCCGGAAAGGAGGGGTTGAGGGCATATCTTGCCTGTGCAGTCGAGCAATAAAGAAAAGGAACGAAGCCACGCAAGTCGTTCCCACCGTCACCTATGACTCCAACACGTTCTCATCCCAAATATCATCCCGTGCATCGGCCTACTACTCGACTCTCTATTTTGGTGGTCATGGGATAACAAAAACGATTGGGGCGACGCGGTATTATGACGGTCAAAATGTCTCTATCAGTATGACTGCGAGCAGCTCGGGTTCGGGGAGCGCATGCGACCCTTATTTCAGCGTTGAGCTCCACCGCGCTCATGGTATTTTTAATGATTATGTGGGCTCTGCTGCGTTTAAGAGAGACGGATTTACGGGCGCCTCTTGGAGCAATGTTGGGTCGGGAAATTACTACTTCGTCTTTGTGAAATGCGATGACGGAAAGTATATCTCCAGCAGTGATGTCCACATGATGAGCTGGGGTTGATGATCTTTCCGCTGGGTGTCAGGGGATAATATCTGCTCCTATTTCTGCGCATTTCCTTGTTTGGTGGGCACGGTGGTGAAAGGGTCGGGTGGACGATGCAGCCTGCATCCGTATCGACTCCGAGCGCATGCACATGTTCGCCACGTCGATCGAGGGGCGCATCAGCTAGCGCGGCGGCCGGTTGACCGCGTAAAAGCACGCCTTTCGTGCCGAGAGGGCCCTCGCGTGAGGGCCCTCTTTGCTTGCTTTGCGGCAATGACGCGGCGCACACAGACCCCTTCATTCGCCATTTGTACTCGTCCCCAATGGTCGCCCAATGACGAGGAGGAATTAAGGGAGTGCCTCGTTAATCACATAGTGAGCACTCTGTGTTCACGCCAAGAGGTAGACCGTTTGATTGCTCGCGCCCTCGGTGCGGATCAGGCCCTCGGCGACCATCGATGCCAGCAGGCGTTTCGCCTTGGTGCTGCCGACCTCGAGAGCTTCCTGAATCTCAACGCGTTTGGACGGTCCATGCGTTTCGATATAGCGGAGCACCCGCTGACGTTCGCCCGATGGAGTTTTAAGAATGGCGGCGGGACTACTCGTCGCGATCGAATCGGCGAAGGCGGATGCGGTCCCAAGCGGCACGACCAGCTTCGTGCAGTCGGGGTCGTACGAGACGTGCATGGTCGGCTGTTCCGCCTGAGCTTGGCGGCAGGCGCGCTGTATGGCATCGAGGCCGCTGCCTGCGCGCTCGCATGCTGCCAGAAGGCTGAACATCTTCATGAGCGTCGGGTTGCGCGCGTCGGAGATGCCTCCTTGCAGGGCGACTTCGACGGGTATGCGCATGTCGCCCGGGTTGGAGAATTCCACGCGGTTACGGTACTTCTGGATAACGACCGGCCTTCGACCCAGGTAGTCAGCGTGAATGAGCGTATTGACGAGCCCCTCGCGCAGGGCGTCGTGCATGGGTGTGCTCTCGATGCGCAGCTGGTTGCCATCGAGTCCGAATGGCTTTTTGAGGTCTGCCGTGAGGCGGTTCGAAATCTTGAGCCAAAACTCGAAGACGTTTCCGCTCCAATCTCCGCTGTTGCTTACGAGGCGATCGCTCCACCGCGCGGCGCCTTCTTCGTACACCTCTCTATAGTCAAGAAAGAACGACGGGAATTCGCGAACGATTTCGTACTCGTAGCCGAACATCAGCAAACCGGCGCGCGTGAGTCGGGGCCCGCTGGAGCTCATGGGCAATCCTGCGGCACCAAGCTTGATGAGGAAGTCCTCGTCGGGCAGTTCATTCCAAGGATGATTGGGGCGCAAAGACGACAACATGTTGCGATACGAGGCGAGCGTATCGGAGCTAATCGATTCCGTTGTGATTTCGTCGAGCAGGAGGGTATCGAGTGGTGATGTGCTCGCATCGCGAACCATGGCCTGGTAGCTTTCGGGGCTGCAGCGGTAGTCGCCCTCACCGTTTCGACGATAGGTCCCTGTCAGCGGGTTTCCTCCAACGAATACGGGGCGGAGTTCTCGTGGGGCTCTTGGAACGGAAATGACGAGAATGTCGACAGGTCCTTCGGGGCCCTCGAGCGAGTCGATTCGGACATCGTATGAGGTGAGGATGTTGACGCTTACACGGGTTGGGTTGTTGACGGTGTTCCAGAAATCCCGCTCGAGACGGTCGGGATGAGCAACTCCTACGGGAATGAGTGACCCGTCTGGGCCCTCATCTACGCCGAGCAGTATGGTGCCGCCATCGGAATTCGCGAAGGCGGAATACGTTTCCCAGATGCTTTTTGGTAGTCCGCCTTGTGCTCGCTTGGCTTCGAGGCGGGCGTTTTCGCGAAGATACGTGAAGTCGGATAGCTCTGCCATGAAATGCTCCGTTCGGCAAAATGGGAGTCATTTGGCAGTATAGCATGCGGGGAGTCCGGACGCGTCCGGACGCGTCCGGACGCGTCCGGACTCCCCACGGGAGCATGTCTACCTGTGCTATTCGCTACGCTTCAAGCTGGACGTCGAGCTCGCGGCAGAGGATGCGGGCGGTCTCGGCCGCTGCGAGGGCGCAGTGCGCTTGGCATTGGGCGATGCGCTCCGGGCTCGTCCACTCCATGCCGCGCGTGAGGATGCGGCAGCAGGGCGTATGCTTGCCGGTTCCTGCGCAAAATGCGTCGTGCAGCTCGGCGGCAACCGGTTTGGTGCGCTCCTTGGTTTCCAGCATGAGGCCCAGAAACGCCACACCGCCGGCCAGCGCACCGCAGATGCAGCCGGAGCCTCCGACGCCTTTGCCCATGCCGGCGCCCATGGAGACCACGGAACGCGGGAAGTCCGGCTCAAAGGCATCCCATAGCGCGGCGATGACCGATTCGCCGCAGTTCATGTGGTCCGGCCCGGGACGATTGTTTGCTCTCGCCGCCGACTCGACGGCGCTGATGCTCACGCAGTCGCGCATGGGGGTTCTCCTATCTCGATGGATGCCAGGGCAGTGACAATGCTGCCACAACAATACTCCTTCTGCCGCCGGGGGCCTGTCGCGCGGCGGGTTGGTGCTCAAGCCGTTGCCGAAGCATAGGCCTGCCAGGTGCGGGCTAAAGCGCGGTAGCGATCCGCGAACAGGCTGCCACGCTGCCAGATGAGCTCGAAGTGGTGCTCGATAGACATGTCGGCGGGCGTGACGTCGGCAAGCTCGCCTTTCGCAAGCTCGCTCTCCACGGCGGCGCGATACAAAAACGAGATGCCCGCTCCGGCTCGCACACACGCCTTGATGGCGGGGATGCTCGCCAGCTCGATGATGCCGGCAAAGTCGCGCACGGACAGGTTTCGCACGGCGAGATACCGCTCGAGGATCTCACGCGTGCCCGATCCGGGCTCACGCAGGATGATTCGTTTCCCCAGCAGGTCCTCAAGGCGCGCGGCATCGAGTGCGTGCCGGGCGATCGCGACATAGGGCTCGCATGAAAAGACGACATGGTCAAAGCGCGCGCGATCGAACGAGCCTTCTACCAGCGCGAAGTCGATAGTGCCGGTTTCGATCTGGTTCAGCAGCTCCGCGGTGTTCTCCACCTGCATAAGTATCTGATCGTCGGGGCGACAGGCCAGATGTTCCGCCAGGATGCACGGCGCCACGTAGTCTGCGACGGTTCGCGTGCACCCGAAGCGCAAGGGTGCGCGCGCGGCGGCGTTTTCGTTGAGCGTACCGAGTTCGCGCTGCAGCCGCTCCTCGTCGTTGGCCATGGCGCCAAGTGCACGGAACAGCTCCTCGCCGGCAGGCGTCGGCTCGATGCCTCGCCCGGCTTTTGCAAAGAGCGCGCAGCCGTATTGCTGTTCGAGCTGGCGGATGTGCTGGGACACGGCGGGCTGCGAGATATGCAGCTCCTCGGCGGCGCGGGTGTAGCTGCGCTGCCGGCAGACTTCCAAAAACGTGTAGGCGCGGTAGTCGAGCATCGAGGCCTCCGGTTCGCTCCATCTGGTTCTCAACTCATCAGAAAATCAAATAGATAGATAAGCAACCAGCTAGAAATAATTATAACTCTAGGGCGTAGCATGTCATCGAAGCAATGATGCAGATGGAAGGATGCGGCATGGAGCTGGTGAAAGACCTTAAGGGGATGTGGAAGGGCGTGCTGTTCTGCTTAGCGATCGCGCTGCCCGCGTGGTTGCTCGGCAAGCAGTTCGAGGTGATCGGCGGCCCGGTGTTCGCCATCCTGATCGGCATGGTGCTGGCGCTCGTGGTGCCTGCGCGTGCCGGTGAGTCGCTGCAGAAGGGCGTCAAGTTCACGTCGAAAAAGGTGCTCCAGTATGCCGTCATCCTGCTCGGTTTCGGCCTGAACCTCGCGCAGATCGCGCAGGTGGGTGCCACGTCGCTGCCGATCATCGTCTCCACGATCGCCACGTCGCTCATCGTGTCGTTCGTGCTCTGTCGCGCGCTGAACATTCCCGGCAAGATCTCCACGCTGGTCGGCGTGGGCTCATCTATCTGCGGAGGGTCGGCCATCGCCGCCACCGCGCCGGTCATCGATGCCGATGACGAGGAGATCGCCCAGGCCATCAGCGTCATTTTCCTGTTCAACGTCATCGCTGCGCTGGTGTTCCCCACGCTCGGCGGGATGCTCGGCCTCTCCAACGAGGGCTTCGGCCTGTTTGCGGGAACGGCGGTCAACGACACCTCTTCGGTGACGGCGGCTGCGGCCGCATGGGACGGCATGCACCCCGGCGCCAACACGCTCGACGCGGCGACGATCGTCAAGCTGACCCGTACGCTGGCCATCATCCCCATCACGCTGGCGCTCGCGTTCTGGCAGGTGCGCCGCGCCAAGCGCGCTGCAGCCGCCGGCGAGGGAGACGGTCAGGCCGCGGGCACGTTCGACCTCAAGAAGATCTTCCCGTTCTTCATCGTCTTCTTCGTGCTGGCGAGCGTTATCACCACGGTGTTCGCATTGCCTGCGACGGTGACCGCGCCCATCAAGGAGCTCTCGAAGTTCTTCATCATCATGGCGATGGCGGCGATCGGCTTCAACACGAACATCGTCAAGCTCGTGCGTACGGGCGGGAAGCCGATTCTGATGGGCCTTGTCTGCTGGATTGCCATCGCGTGCGTGTCGCTCGGCATGCAGCACGTTCTGGGCATCTGGTAGCGGACGAGATGCAGGGAAGCTCGTAAGGAAGCGGGGACGGTCGTAGGATCGTCCCCGCTTCCTTATGCGTGCCAGATCTGAGACCGTACGGTCTGCGCGTAAGAGGCGTCGAGGAGATCTTATCCATGAGCCCCTCGTTAGGCCACCGGTGACACGGCTGGGTTTCCATGTATAAACCACTGATAAACTCGCAGTTGGTGAGAATTCCCGTGCATAATAAACCGCCCGAAGTAAAACCCACCGGAGACGTAGGCTGAGTTTGTCACTGTTTTTCGGTGCCCTTTCCCCACAGGCGGCATACCCCTCGGCATTCCCCCAGTTGTTTCCTGCGGAAATGCTGGGGGCTATGGTGCATGTGGAGATTCGGCACCGAAAAACAGTGACAAACTCGTATACACGGTTTTCGGGCGGCCCGTTGGGACGGTCGCCTCGCGCCGAGGCCTGCCGCTCGTCACCGCCCCACTTTTTCATGAACGTGAAGGGCTCGTTTTGGCGGTTCCGCAGGATTCCGATTATCAGCCCGGCGCTATTTCATGAACAGGTACCCCGCGTTGGGCGGCGACCTGTCCGGTGGGCCTGCAACCGGGTGCCCGAGTTGCGCAACCTTAGAGATGCGAGGCGGTAAGGTGGGCCAAACATCGACGAGAGGAGCGACCATGTTCGACCGTTGCATGCACAGCGTCCAGCGCGCAATCGCGCCCTTGGGCACATCCAAGGTCTGCCTGTTCCTGCTTGCCGCATCGTCCGTATCGCTGATGGTGGGCGCGGGCGGTCCCGGCGCCTGGGAGCTTGCAGTCAGCGACGCGGCCTTTGCGGCCGATGCGGTGGGCATCGCCGCCCTGTGCCTGGTTTCCGCGTGCGGCATGCTGCCCAAGGCGATAGAGGAGCTGCGTCGCGTCGAGAACGCCTCGCGGCCGTCGAGGCTTCGCGCGGTATGGCGGCCGCTTGCGACGGCATGCGCCGTGGCAGATGTCCTGCTGTGCGGCAGCTGCGCGCAGGATGGGGCGCCCGGCATGGTGCTCGTGCTGCTCATGGCGGTTCTCGCGTCGCTATGGGGCCGTTTGGACCGACGCGACCGGCGGGCTGCGCTCGCGGCCATCCTTATCGGTGCGGCGGTCTTTGCGCACCTGCTTCCGCGAGAGGCGATTGTTGCGGCATCGGCCCCGATGCGCGCCGTGAGCCCTGTGGCGCTGCCGCCGATCCTGCTTGCTGCGGTCCTGCTTGCGGCGTGTGCGCCGGCTTCGCGTCGAAACATGGCGTACGGCTACGCGATCATCGCGAGCGCGCCGTTTGCCAGCCAGGTGGTCGCTCAATATACGGGCATCCCGCTCGGCTTCCTGCCGATTCCGTTTGCCGGAACCTCTCCCGGCTCCCTGGTCATCATCCCCGTCGCCACGATGCTGCTGGTTCTGCTTGCGGCATGTCCCGTCATGCGCTGCGACCCGCCGAGAAGTCTGCCCGCGCGCGGTGGACGCGGACGGGCGAGCGTTGAGGGGTTGGTAAGATGGGATGCGAGCGCCGACGGGCAGGGAGGCGACGGCCATGATGGGTGTCGCTGACGGCGACTGCGGCCACAGCGCCGTAAGCGCACCCGCCTCGCCCGTGCCCCGAGGTCGTCTCAGGCGTCAAGATGCTGCCTGCAGCGCCGGTGCGCGTGCGGCGGTGCGGTCGGCGCCGGGGGTCGGCATATGGACGGCGAAACGAGGGGTCAAGATGGCGGGTCATGCCTGGCTGGACAAGCTCAGCTACAACACGCTGGTGGTCGACGGCGGCGCATGCGTCAAGATCGATCCCGTGCGGGCGCGTTACTTAAGCGAGGGCGGATACGCGTGGACCTACGCGGTGACCGCTCAGCCAGGGTTGCCGGTGAGCGGCATCATGAAGGTCTACAAGCACAACGGCCTGATCTGCAAGAAGGGGGAGCGCTTCCGCTTCAAGACGGGCTGGAAGCAGCTGGATGACGAGTACAACATGCTCCGCCTGCTCGAAGGGTTGGACGGCCATGTTCCGCAAGCCTACGCGAGCGGGTTTTACGTTGAGGATATGGGCGACGGCACCATGCTGGTCCGCCCCGCCTTCATCATGGAGGAGATTGGCGATCCGGCCAAGCCCCTGTCCGCTGTGTTGAGGGAGCACGGCTCCTATCGGGCGGAGCAGGTGGCGCTGTTCGGCCTCAAGCTGCTCGACATCCTCGACCTGCTGCAGAACGCCTCGCCCGAGCACGTGGCGCATGCGGACCTGTCGCCCAACAACGTGCTCGTCCGCAGAACGCCGGACGGTCAGTCGTTCGACTGGCTCTATCTCATCGATTTCGGCCAGAGCAAGTATTCCGAAGAGGGTGTCACGCCGTCGATGGAGATGGGTGGACACGAACGGTTCGGCACGCTTCCCTATACGGCGCCCGAGCTGTTGCCCTGCCTGCAAACGGGCGAGGGGGACCCGGTCTATCTGGCCGAGCACAACGAACTGTACCGGCTGCGCAACCGGGCGGGTGTGGACGTGTGGTCGCTCGGTGCGCTCATGTATCTGCTGGCGTGTGGAGAGGCGCCGCGCATGTCCGTGTCGTTCGGTGCGCGCGGCGGCCATATCGGATATTGGCACGAGGAGCGGCTGATCGGCGCGGACGAGGCATATCGGATACTGCTTGCGGAGAAGCACGACGGCATCGGCCTGCCTGCGTCCCAGGACGGCGCGTGCGGGAGGCTGCTCGACGAAGCGATTCGGCGCTGCACGGCGTGGGATCCTCGCAACAGGGACCGCGACGCGATTCGGAGGCTGCTTGAGCAGGCGGCACCGGGTCCGGGCGGAACGAGCGCTTCGGATCAGACCCATGCGACCCAGGTGCCGCAGGTCACGCCGGTGATGGAGGGTATGTCCCTCGCTGCGCCCGGCGTGTCGCCCGCGGCATCCGATGCGGCGGACAGCACCGTTCCCCTCGATCGCTCCGGTGCACGGGAGGCGTCCGCCTCACCGCACGTGTTAGCCGCCACCTACAAGATCATGCTTCCCGACGGCACGCAATATTCTCAACGTTCGCTCGACCTGCTGGTTTTCGGCGACAGCGAGCCTCGCGTCTCTATCGACAGCTACCGCGTGGACGGGAAGGACTGCGCGCTCGTGCGCGTGGGCGAGGTGTACGACATGACGAGCGCCGGCTGGACCGTATCCGGCGGTGTTTGCGATTCGCCCTGGCAAGATGCGGGGATCGTAGACGTATTGAGCGTGATTCGCCCGCGCACCCTGCGCGCATGGTTCGCCGGCTGCGCGCATCTGACGGAGATTCGGCATATCGAGCGGTTGGACACCTCCCGGGTAACGGACATGCGGAATCTTTTTCTGGACTGCCGGTCGCTCGTCTCCCTGGACGTTTCCTCGTTCAAGACGGCTGAGGTCGTGGACTTCTCTTGGATGTTTTACGGCTGCTCGTCGTTGTCGTCCCTCGATGTGTCGGGCTTCGATACCGGTCGCGCCGAGCGTCTCTCGTGGATGTTCGATGGCTGCGGTGCGCTCAGGCACCTTGACGTGTCGGGTTTTGCAACCAGCAACGTATACGATATGAGCGGGATGTTCGATGGCTGTCGGTCGCTCAGAGAGCTGGATGTTTCGCTCTTCGACACCTCGTCGGTCCTGTTCTTCTCGTTCATGTTCGCTGGCTGTGGGTCCTTGACGCACCTTGACGTCTCACGGTTCAATACATCGAGCGCTCAGAATCTGTCCTATATGTTCCGGGGGTGCGCGTCGCTGACCCATCTCGACGTGTCCGGGTTCGATACGTCGGATGTCGTCGATTTCAGCGGCATGTTCGCGGGATGCTCTGCGCTGGATGATCTCGACGTGTCCAGCTTCGATACGTCGGGCGCCATGTATTTGAACTCGATGTTCGAGGGGTGCGCGTCTCTGCGGTTGGTGGATGCGCTGGGCTTTTTCACCTCGTGCGCGCTCAGGCTGGACAGAATGTTCGCCGGGTGCTCGTCGCTTCAGGACCTCGACGTGACGCATTTCGACACGTCGTCGGCAGAGAATCTCTCGGCCATGTTCGAGGGCTGCTCTGCGCTGGACGTTCTCGAGGTGTCCGGCTTCGACACGTCGCACGTCCTCAGCATGGACCATCTGTTCGCCGGGTGCTCGTCGCTGTATTTTCTCGACGTGTCCGGATTCGAGACCGCGCAGATCAAGAGCTTTGCCTCGCTGTTCGAGGGCTGCTCGGAGCTCGGTTATGTCGATTTAAGCGGGTTCGACACCTCGTCGGCCGAGGATCTCTCGAGGATGTTCGCAGATTGCCGGTCGATGAAATACGTCAATGTTTCCAGCTTCGATTTCTCGCGAGCCCGCAACCTTCGCCATATGTTTGCCGGCTGCTGGTCGCTCGAGACCATAGCCGGAAGCATCGAGCCCGCGCGGGACGATGCGGATACGACCGGTATGTTCGACGGTTGCACGATGCTCGAGTGGGAATAGCGATGCGTGCGGCGCGCGGGCGTCGCGTAGGGAGGCGATAGCGGCATGGCTCAGGCGCTCAAGATCTTCACCAAGGCGTTCTGTCGGGCGTTCACCCACGTCCACGAGTGGCACGTGCTGTCCTCGTACGACCGCAGCGTCAAGTCCAAACACGAGCCGAGTCGCATCTACAAGCTCGAGCCGGCGTCTGTGCGGACGCGGGCGATGGAGAGCTTCTCGGCCACTTCCGAGTACTCCTCGTTTGCCGAGCTCGTCCGTGATCGCACGGAGCGCGGCTCGCGCGTGGCCCGGGCGTTGCACGAGGACGCGGAGCAGACGGCGTGCGAGCTGATGGCGAGCGGTCGCGGCTTTCTTGCCGTGGACCTATGGGACGAGCTCAGGGTGGGCTTTGTGCGCGATGCGTCCTTTCGCCGCGCTTTCGGCGATGCGCTCGAGGCGGATGGGCTCGCCGACGACCTCGTGGGCTTCTGGCATGCGGTCGACGACGAGCTTGCCCTGTTGGATGGAGCGTTTGCCGACGATATCGAGACCGTGATGGAGGCCCAGTGCGGGGCTGTGGCCGCCTGCGTCTTCGCGAGCCTTGCGGGCGCGCGTGACAACCGCCAGCAGATGGGGTTTGCGCTCGAGCAGACGCCGATGGGCGCGGGCGGCATCCCACTGAGGGAGGGCGGGCCCATGTGCACGGCGGCTCAACTGGTTCCCGTGCTGATGGCGGGACCCGATCCGATCGACTATCGCGTGCAGGCGGAAGGTTGCTCGTCGAGCGTCGTCTACCGGTTTTCCGCCGAGCAGGGGGCTCGTATCGGGCGGCAGGATGAGGCGTGGTGCGCCGAGGACGGTCGCTGCCCGGTGGTCACCGGCGCCGCATTCGCCTCTCGTCACCACGCCGAGGTCGTTGCGCGCGGCGGTCGCTGGATCTTGACGGACGTGGGCACCGACGGCGCGGGGAGCACGCACGGCACGCTGGTGACGCCGGCCGACCTGGACGCGCTGCCCGTGCTGCTGCAGGGCACGAGCTGCGAGCTGCACCACGGGGATCTCATCTGCGTGAGCCCGCGCCGGGTGACATCGGGTGGCTACGATGCGTCGAACTTCTCGTGGGCATCGCATGTGCCAGGGGAGAACTTCCGTTTTGAGCTGGTCTTTTGACCGGAGGCTCGTTCTGATTGGCTTCATGAAGGGAAAACACATGGACGTGTGCCGCGGGACGCGGCTCGAGGTGGTCGCTTCGGCATGCTCGGAGCGCGGGTCTCGTGCCCTCAACGAGGACAGCTTCATGATCGCTGGGGATCTCATGTGCGTGAGCGACGGCATCGGTGGCGCCCCGCACGGAGATATCGTGTCGCGCGTGTGCTGCGGTGCGCTGGCGGACGAATGGCGGCGCGAACCTGCGGATGAAGACGGCATGGTCCGGGCGTTTTGCGCGGCAGATGACCTGGTGAGCAGGGTTTCCGGCTATCTGGGGAAGGGTTCCGGTGCGACGCTGGTCGCAGCTGCGCGCTGCGGGGAGAAGATGGTGTTCGGCTGCGTGGGCGACTCGGCGGCCTGGCTGCTGCCCCCTGCGGGCGGGCTGGTCCGCGTGTTCGAGGCCTCGGGCCGTCTGCGCGAAGCGGGCAGCGCTCTGGATGCCGCCATGGGATATCGGATGCTGCAGGGCGGGGGACGCGCTTGCGTGCGGGTCGCGACGGCGCCCATGCTTCCAGGTATGAAGGTGCTGTTGTGCACCGACGGCGTGTGGAGCCAGCTTCCGCACCGTCATATAGGCTTTATTCTTTCGAATCATGATGATCCATATGCTGCCGCCTATCGAATCGTGCGGGAAGCGGTCTCTGCGGGAGGCGAGGCTGGCGATAACGCCACGGCACTCGTCGCCTGCGCGCGCGAGGTGCGCGCAGATAGGGATCAGCAGACTCCGTTCTCGTTTGAGGACGCGCTGACGGAACGATCCGCCGGTTGATCCATCATGCCGCCTCTCCGTATCCGCGCTCAGTGGAGGCTCGCGGGCCGGAAATTGCTGAAAAATCGGCCTTGTAGACGGATTGATTTCCGATCCTTGGAAAAACGCACGTGCCGCAACGGCGTTACCTGCGGAAATGTCGGCTCTGCGGGTGCCGTTTTAGACGGGTTCGGATTTGAGCCATCTACAAGGCCGATTTTTCAGCAATTTCCGGCCCGCGAGCCTCCACTGGGATGGGTTGGTTGGGGACAGGTTCGTTCCAACCCATGCCCGACGTCGCGCCGTTTTTTGCGGGAAGGCGCCGCGGCGGCCCGGGCGCCCAGAGTGCACATCGGGGACGTACCTTCCGCATGCACTTCTGCACGCCGGGGACACCCCTTCGGTGCGCACGCTTGCTAACAGGGGTTCATGAGAAAGTGGAGGCCGGGATGGGGCGATGGGTTGTTCTGTCCGCTCAGCCTGGACCGTCGGGGCCGCCGTATTCGTTCCGTCGGCGAGACGGGCGGTTGCGCAACATCGCGTGCAGGCCAGGCGATACTCCCCATGACGGCAGAGGCGCTGAAAGGGGCGCCTGGGCGGAAAGGATGTCGCCATGGGAAGCAGGGCGTCTCGCAGGTATCGTTCGGCGGTAAGGTCGGTCAAGGCCGGTGCCGATGCGGTCGAGCGCGGATTCGGGCGCATTTTCGACGCCGTCGTCCTTGCGCACCCCCTCATCAGACTCCGCCTGTTGATCATGCGGATGTTCGGCAGCAACGCGATGATCGCGCCCAGCCCCTACGAGCTGATCGGCGCCATCGAGCGCCGTGCCTGCGAGGGGCTGGTGAGCTGGGACAGGAGCGGGGCCGGCGTCCAATGTCCCGACCGGTTTGCGGTCCGGGTGCCCGATTCCGCGTGGCAGGCCTACTACCGTCACAACACGCGTGCGGTCTGCGCGCGTATCGAGCGCGCGGTGCATGACCGGCTGCTGCGCAAGCTTGGGTGCGAGAGCTCGCCCCATGTGAGCATCGAGCGGACCTGTGCGCTGCTCGACGGGGAGCTGACGGTCGAGGCCTCGTTTTTCGATCAGGGGTCCGAAGGCATGGCCGCCGGCCAAGACGGCTCGGCGGGGGAGACGACCTGCATGGACGAGGCGGTGTATACCGGCAACGCTGGCGTTGACGAAGGTGCCGCCAGCGTTGCCGACGACGATGCCGCCGATACCGCGGTCGTGGGCCCCACGGTCGACGTTCTTCCGTTCGAGGCGGCGCTCGATGCCGTCGCGCAGGCGGCAGGTCCCGCCAAGACGCCCGTGGCAACGGGAGGGCCGCACCTGGCTGTGGCATGGGGGCGCCAGCGTTATTCCGTGGCGGACGGGTTCACGATCGGCGTCCGGCGCGGAGACGGGCGCGACGCGGCCGATATCGTGCTGCCGTATATGCGGAGCTTCTTCTTGGTGTCTCGCAGGCACGGGCGTTTCGCCTTCGATGCGCAGACCGGGTCGTGGAGCTTCGAGCAGCTGGGTGCGAACGGGAGCATGCTGGTGCGCGCCGGCGAAGACCCCCTGTGGCTCAAGCAGGGCGATGCGGCCGTGCTGCGCGATGGCGATGGCTTGGTGCTCGCCGGTGCGCGGCGGCGCATAACCGTCCTTCTGGAACAAGACGAGCGCACCGCCCTCTCGGGCGTCGCATAGGTCCGCAGCCGACCGTGGTCGGCCGTAGCCGAAAGGAGAGCATATGACTACCGCTACCGGCACTTTCGTAGTGCTCAACGCCAACTACCCGGCGTGCTCCTGGCCCGGGGTGTCCGAAGGCGCCGTCCCGATCGAGCTCGCGGGGCCCTTGGGTCCCGTGGGGAACGCGCATCGCGTGTACGAGGTGCGCGGCCTTCCCGCGAGCTGTGCGATCAAGATGGGGCCTGGGGCGGAGTGCCCTGAGGACGAGAAGGATGTGCGGCAGGTCGCCATGCAGCTGGGGGTGCGCGACAGCCTGTGGGGCGAGTACGAGAAGCTGCTCGCCGCAGACGGACTGTGCGGCCGCGCGCCGCTCGCCTATGCGTACGGAGCGTTTGTCGAGGCCGGCGACGCGGGCCGTGCGCGCATCTCGCCCGCGTTCGTCATGGAGCGGCTCGATGCCGAGCCCCTGTGCCATGTGGTCGAGCGCGGCGCGCTGCCCGTGCGCCGTGTCATCGAGGCGGGCCTCATGCTCGTGGACCTGGTGGACGACCTGGCGCGCCGTCGCATCGCGCACGGGAACCTCTCGCCGGAAAACGTCCTGATCGAAGCGGACGATGCCGACATGGTCGAGCGCGCGTGCGTGGTCGACTTCCAGCTTGCCGTCTCGCGCGATGAGGAGGGCGGCCGCATAGGCTCACTTCCGTTTACCGCGCCCGAGCAGATCGGCTTGTCGCTTGTCGGATGCAATCCGCGCGAGTGGTACCTGCGCCGTCTCAGCCGCGAGCCGTATGCGGACATGTGGTCGGTGGGGGCCCTGTTGTACTACATGGCCACCGGCGAGTGTCCGGCATTGCCGGTGCGATGGGGGAAGGGTTCCGACGGCGCGTATTCGTTCTGGTACGGCGGACAGCGTCTCGAGTTCGAGGAGGCGCTCGCATGCGTCAACGACAGCAAGATCGACGGCTTGGATCTGCCCGGTCCCTGGCGAGATGAGGAGGGCGGGTCTGCGCTGGGCTCCGCCATCAGGCTCTGCACGTCGAATGCCGCATGCGAACGGGAGATAGCCACCGTGAGGGGGATGCTCGAGGAGGCTCTCAGGTAGCGCCCGCGGCCCCGGATCCCTTCGGGCGGATGGCGGGTTGGCCGCGTTGCTGCCGCGTGGGCGCAATCGTGCTCCATGGTGGCCGAAGATTCCCGAACATGCCCTCTGAGCTGGGCATGGCAACCGCAGGGCGCCTTATGGTTGCCATGCTGGAGGCCAAAATGCAGCCCTCCGGTTGGTAGAATGGGGTCGATGGCGCCCGCATACTGGAGGTGCCGGCAAGACATAACGGCATCTACCAGAAAGGCCCCGCCATGAGCTTTCGCGACAACCTCCAGCACCTGCGCGCCTCGCGCAACATGACCCAAGAGCAGCTCGCCATGCTGCTCGGGGTGTCCCGCCAGTCGGTCACCAAATGGGAAGCCGAGAAGAGCTATCCCGAGATGGACAAGCTTCTCAAGATGTGCCAGATCTTCGACTGCACGCTCGACGATCTGGTGCAAGGAGACCTCACGGCGTGCGAGCCGACCTCCTCGCCGGCAACCGTTCCCGCGGGGCCTCCCACCGACATCTGCGGCTATGACGAGCACCAGCGCATGATGGCGTGGAAGGTGCCCACCGGTATCTCCGCCATCCTCGCAGGCATCGCCATCGGCCTGTTCTTCGAGGGCGCCGTCGAGCTGGCTTCTTGGGACGGTCGCGACGCCCTGTTCGTGATCATCGTGCTCGTGGGCATCTTGGTGGGCCTTGCGTTTTTGGTCCCCGCCGGGATGGACCACGCCGCGTTTCAAAAGGCCCATCCTTACGTGGAGGATTTCTACACCGACGAGGACCGCGCCCGCGCCCGCAAGGCCTTCTCGGGCGGGCTTATCGGCGGCATCGCGTGCCTCGTGGTCGGCATCGGGTTTCTGTTCATATTTGAAAAGGCTGCGGAAAACATCGCCTTGTTCTTCCTGCTGTTCTTCATCGCGCTGGGTGTATGGAACATCGTGCACTGGGGCATGCTGCTGGGTCGCACGAACGTGGCGGAGTACAACAAGACCGTGGCCGAGGACCTTGAGTTCGAGGACCTGATGACCGCCCAGATCGACGAGGCGCGGCGCAAAGAGCTGCTGGCGGCCAAGCGCTCCAACCAGAAGATCGGCGCGGTGTGCGGCGCCATCATGCTGGCGTCGACCATCGTGGCGCTGGTGATGCTGTTCGCGCCCATGGGACAGGCGGGCACATGGAGCCGGGGAGACTTCAACCCGGAGGGCACCACGGTCATGTGGTTCTGGGTGGCGTGGGTGGTAGGCGCGCTGCTGTGCGGCATCGTGTCCGTGCTGATGCAGGCGTTTGCGAAAGATGAGAAGACGGAGGCGCCCGCCGCCGACGGGCGTGCGGCGAAGGACCCGAGCGATCGATAGCGTTTCCGCCCGACGGGGGCCGCTGCGGGGCCAAAACGGCCGCTGCTCCAAAGTTACCCACCGCCCACCAATTTCATCGTATGAACATGGACAGTTGAGGGTTTACTTGGTAGCAGTAAGGCAAATCGCGCCGCATGAGGCGCCCGACAGCTAGGAGGCCATGATGGGACTGAAAGCTGACGAGACGATATCCCTGAGCTTCGAGGAGCTCCTCGGCTACCTGCGTTCGAAGACCCGCGTGTTTATGGACGTTGACGACGGGCAGTACTACATCACGCACACCGACGGCTATTGGCGCGTGCAGGATTGCTCGCAGCTGAACGACAAGGGCCGCTTCACCGATTGCTCTGAGCTGGTCACAACGCTTTCCGAGCTCGCCGAGCTTCCGTGGCACGATGGCAAGAGCCTGCACGACCTGTGCGATTCCGCGACGTTCCACGAGTCGATCCAAGAGGGCTGGGAACAGTAGAGCCCCTCGAAGCCTTTCCCCGAACACCCGCCTGCGCCTGCGCGCAAGCGGGTGTTTTTTATGGCAATCCTACGACTGTCCCAGACGGGTCTGCAAGAAATGTCCAGAGCTTCCCCTGTTGACGTTTATCCGAAATCGGACTAGTATGGCTTGCCGATTTGAGGACGGAGGGATGACGTGGAACAGGATCGTCCATGCGCGGAGGAGCCGAACGACCCGCGCGAGCTCGATTGCATGTACAAGGAGGCGGACCGCGTCTACTATCTGTTCGCCCGGGACTGTGGCCTGTCGACGTGCGCGTACTGGATGCTGTACGACGTGGAACGCGCGGGCGGCACGGTCGAGATGCGCGAGCTGTCCGACTCCTGGGCCTACAGCAAGCAGACCATCAACTCCGCGATCAAGGCCATGGAGGCGAAGGGCTTGATCGAGCTGGGCTTCGTCGAGGGAAGCCGGCGCAACAAGACCGTCTCGCTGACCGAGGCGGGCGAGGCGTTCGCGGACCGGTATATACGGCCCGCCCAGCAGGCGGAGCGCCGTGCGTTCTGCTCGCTCACGCCGCAGGAGCGCCGAGCGCTGCTCGATCATGCGCGCGCCTACACGAACGCATTGGTAGAAGAGATGAACCGTATCAGGGCCACGGCCGCTGAGCGCAACGGGAAGGGAGAGGATGCATGAGGCTGCTGCTCAGGTTCTTACGACCGCACAAGAAGCTCGTGGCGATCACGCTGCTGGTCGTGCTGCTTGACAACACGGGTACGCTGCTCGTTCCCACCATGCTGGCGAATATGGTGAACACGGGCATCGCGACCGGCGATTTCAACCACATCGTGCAGGGCGGCGCGCTCATGCTCGGCGCGTCGATGCTGGCGAGCGGCGGCGCGATCACCGGCACGTATCTTGCGGCGCGCCTGGCGTCAAACGTCGCCCGCGATATCAGGGACGCCATCTACGAGCGCTCGCTGGCGTTTTCGAACAGCGACTTCGAGCGCTTCGGCACCGGCTCCATGATCACGCGCTCGCTGAACGACATGAATGTGGTCCAGCAGTCGATCATCGCCACGATCCAGATGGTGCTCCCGCTGCCGTTTCTGTGCGTCGTCGGCATCTTCATGGCATGCCTGATCGACTGGCAGATGGGCATGCTGCTCGCCGCCGTGACGGCCGTCGTCATGGTCATCGCCGTGGTGACCATCGTGAACGCGGCGCCGATCTTCATGCGCCTGCAAAAGCTGATCGACCGGATGAACGTGGTGCTGCGCGAGAGCATCATCGGCGTGCGCGTCATCCGCGCCTTCACCAAGGAGCGCCACGAGGAGCGCCGTCTGGACGAGGTGTTCTCCGACTACGCTAGCTCAGCCATCAAGGTGAACATGATGTTCGCGGGCGTGGACGCGGCGAGCTTCTTTCTGATGAACATCGCCGAGGTCGCCGTGCTGTGGCTGGGCGGTAACCGCGTGGGCGCGCATGCGATGGAGATCGCGAGTATCTCGGCGGTGCTCGAGTACGCCATGCTCATCCTGTTCTACATCATGGCGGCGCAGATAGTGGCCCTCACGCTTCCGCGCGCCAAGGCGTGCCTGGACCGCGCCTCGGAGGTTGTCGACCTCGTGCCGGAGATTCGGGACGCCGCGGGCGCCGCCAAGGGTGCTGCCGCGGACGCGCGCGGAAACGAGGCGGTGGCGGCGTTCGACCACGCGACGTTCAAGTTCTCGGATGCCGACGAGGACACGCTGCACGACCTCACCTTCACGTGCCGCCGCGGGCAGACCACGGCGATCATCGGTTCGACCGGCTCGGGAAAGTCGACGGTGGCCAAGCTGCTGCTGCGCTTCCATGACGTGACGGACGGCTCGGTGAGCTTCTGCGGCGCCGATGTGCGCGCCATGACGCAGGAATCCCTGCGCGACCGCATCGCGTACGTGCCGCAAAAGGCGTGGCTGTTCTCGGGAACCGTGGCGAGCAACCTGCGGTTCGGCAACGAGGGCGCCACCGAGGACGAGATGCGCCATGCGCTCGAGGTCGCCCAGGCGGGCTTCGTGGACGAGCTGCCCGACGGGCTCGAGGCGCGCGTGGCGCAGGGCGGCACGAACTTCTCGGGAGGCCAGCGCCAGCGCCTTTCGATCGCGCGTGCGCTCATGAAGCACGCCGACCTGTACATTTTCGACGACAGCTTCTCGGCGCTCGACTTCAAGACCGACGCGGCGCTGCGCCGGGCGCTCGTTGACGAGACGCGCGACGCGGCGGTGCTCATCATCGCGCAGCGCATCTCGACCATCCTGCACGCCGACCAGATCGTCGTGCTCAAAGACGGCGTCGTCGTGGGTCTTGGGACCCATGAGGAGCTCATGCGCGATTGCGCGGTGTACCGGGCGATCGCTGATTCTCAGATGAAGGGAGGTGCGGACGATGGCCAGCGCTAAGCATAGGGATGACGAGCACGAGCAGCGGGAGTGTGACGTCGAGCTCGAGGCGCGCTCCCTCGACGGCGACGATGACGAGCCGCAGGCGCCGCGCGACACCTGGGGCACCATCCGCCGCCTGTGGAGCGAATCGCGCGGGCAGCAGTGGCGCTTTGCGATCGTGATCGTGTGCGTCGTGCTCTACACGGTGTTCAGCGTCGCCGCGCCCGCGTTCTCGGCCGATGTCATCGACACGCTGTGGACCGAGATCCAAGCGTCGTTCGCCCAGGGTCGCGACTTCGTGGTGACCTGGGATCGCGGCGGCCGGCAGATCGCCGTCTACCTGGGTGTATGGACCATCGCGTTCGTGGTCTACTCGATCCAGACGTTCACCATGGCCGGCTTTGCCGAGCGCCTGAACCTGATGCTGCGCAACCGTATCGCGCGCAAGCTGAACCGCCTGCCGCTCTCGTTCTACGACAGCCGCAAGCCCGGCGAGGTCGTGAGCCGCGCCACCAACGACCTGGACAAGATGTCCGAGGTCCTGCAAACCGGCCTGTTGCGCCTGCTGATGGCGATCGGCAGCGTGATCGGCGCCGTGACCATGATGTTCGTCTACAGCCCGATGCTCGCCTGCGTGTTCCTGGTGTTCTCGGCGCTGTCCATCGTGCTGACCCGCCTCGCGGCGCGTCGCACGCTGCTGCTTGCCGCCGAGCGCCAGAAGTGGGTGGGGCATCTCACCGCGGCGGTCGAGGAGGCCTACAGCGGCCGCGTCATCATCCGCGCGTTCAACCGCGAGGGCGCGAGCTCTGCCGACATGCGCGCGCTGACGCAGAAGCTCGCCGACGCGAGCCGTCGGGCCGACTTCCTGACCAATGCGGCGGCGCCCGCCATCCGCTTCGTGGGACGCGTGTCGCAGGTGGTCATCGCGGTGCTCGGCTGCGGCATGCTCGTGGCGGGAAGGCTCACACTCGGCACGTTCCAGGCGTTTTTCCAGTACATCATGCAGGCGTCCGAGCCGCTCACGCAGATGTCCATGACCGTCAACACGCTGCAGAGCGCGCTGGCGAGCGTGGAGCGCGTGTTCGACATCCTGGATGAGCAGGAGGTCGAGCCCGACCCGACGCCGGAGCTCGCGGCCCACGTCGAGCAGCCCGTGTGCGGCCGCGTGGCCTTCGAGCACGTGCGCTTCGGCTACGATCCTGAGCGCCCGCTCATGCGCGACGTGTCGTTCTCGGTCGAGCCGGGCCAGAAGATCGCCATCGTGGGCGCGACGGGTGCGGGCAAGACGACCCTCATCAACCTGCTCATGCGGTTCTACGAGGTCGATGGCGGACGCATCACGCTCGACGGCGTCGACACGCACGCCATGACGCGCGAGGAGCTGCGTCAGAACTTCGGCATGGTGCTGCAGGACGCGTGGCTGTTCGACGGGACCATCGAGGAGAACATCGCCTACGGCAAGCCCGGCGCCACCCATGAGGAGGTCGTGGCGGCGGCGCGCATGGCGCACGTGGACTTCTTTGTGCGCACGATGCCGCGCGGCTACGAGACGCGCGTCGCCAACGATGCCGAGAACATCAGCCAGGGGCAGCGGCAGCTGCTCACCATCGCCCGCGCGATCCTGGCGGATCCGAAGATCCTCATCCTGGACGAGGCGACGTCGAGCGTGGACACGCGCACCGAGCACGCGATTGTGCACGCCATGGAGGCGCTCATGCACGGGCGCACGAGCTTTGTGATCGCGCACCGGCTGTCCACCATCGTGGACGCGGACCTCATCTTGGTCATGGAGCACGGAACCATCATCGAGCAGGGGACGCACGCCGAGCTGCTGGCGGCCAACGGCGCCTACGCGGCGCTGTACAACTCCCAGTTCATGTAGGGCGGAAGAACCGAAGCCAAAAAAAGCACCATCCAAAAGGGTGGTGCTTTTTTTGGATGGGATCATGTGGGGGCGCGGGCCTGCCTACCTACGCGGGAGCCCGCGCAGCCACGACACGTAGGCCGCGGTGCTCCTCTCAAGCTCCTCGTCGGTCAGGCCGTTCTCGGTGCCGAACAGGGCGAACGGGTCGGGCTCGCACGTGGCGCCCACATAGTTCGCGGTGGCGCGGAAGGGGACGATGACCTCTGAGGGCGTGAAGCCGACGGTGCCCTCGGCGCAGTAGTTGGCCTCGATGTCGCCTGCGGACATGGCGACGGCGAAATGCTTGCCGGCCAAGGCGCGCCCCGGCTCGCCCGGCGCCGCGGCCTCGCCGCCATATGCCCAGCCGAAGCCGTAGACCTCATCGGTCCAGGTGCGCAGAAGGGCCGGCGCGCTGTACCAGTAGACGGGGAACTGGAACACGACGGTGCCGTGCGCCTCCAGGGCTGCCCGCTCGGCGGCGACGGCAGCCTCGTCCATGGTGCCACCCGGATAGAGCGCGTACAGGTCGCGCACCTCGAATTCGTCCGGATGCTTCGCGAGCTCCTCCACCCAGCGCTTGTGCACGCGGCTTGCCCCGCTGAGATCGGGGTGCGCGACGATGACGAGTATGGGCGCGGCCATGGCGGCTCCTTCGGGCTAGTCGTTGTCCTTGAGCACGAACTTGCCCTCATCGGGCGGGCGCAGGTTGGTGATGCCGGAGTAGTCGACGTTGGCCGACGACGGCTTCATCTCGCCGGGGGCGAACCAGTCGAGCGCGCAGTCGATCCACGCGTTCCAGAACGGCCACTCGTGGCTGCCGATCTCGGGCTCCCAGTACGTGACGTCGAAGTCGGCGTCCTTAAGGAGCCCCACGACCTCGCGGTTGTTCTCGCACAGGTTGTCGTGCTCGCCACATGCGCCGTAGAACTTGGGCTTGGGCAGGTCGGGGTCGTTCTTGAAGCAGTCGATCATGGCGACGTAGTCCTTCTCGCTGCCGATGACCGTGTCGAGGTCGCCGAACCAGCGCTCGTAGTACCTGCGCTTGCGCGGCGAGTGGGATTCGACCGCCTCGATGATGCGGTCGCGCATGAAGGCGCCGGACAGGGCGATGATGCTGCCGAAGCGATCGGGTCGCTGCAGGCCGTTGATCAGGGCGGTGTAGGCGCCGATGGAGATGCCGGCGAGCGCGGTGTCCTCGCGTTTGCGCGACAGCGGGAACAGACGGCGGGTCACATCGACGAGCTCCTCGCTGATGAACTTGCCGTGCCATTCGTTGATCTCGGGCTTGTTCAGGTACAGGCCGTCTTCGCCCGACGGCATGATGACGACCACGTCGCGGGCCTCGGCGGTCTCGACGACATGCGTCTTGTCGATCCAGTCGTAATCGCGACCGAACAGGCCGTGCAGCAGATAGACCGTGCGGTACGGGCCCTGGCGGCGTTTGGCAAGCTTGGGGCCGTCCATCTTGTCGACGGGTATGACGGCGGTCAGGATGACGTTGCGCTGAAGGTAGTTGGAATAAAAATCGACTTTGAGCAATGCCATTGCAGATCTCTCCTTCACGTGCAGCTCGTGGAGCCGAACTTATTCTGTTATACCCGACGCGCCTTTTGCAGGGCGCGTCGATTCGGTAAAACTAATCCCTCGGCAGCCAATCGAGCGCCTGGGGAAGCGCCTGGTTCCAGAAGTCCCAGTCGTGGCCGCCGGCGAACTCGCGCTGCTCGACCTCGATGCCCGTGCCGCGCAGGCGGGCCGCCAGCACGCGGTTGGGCTGCGCGAGCGGATCGGAGGACCCCCAGGCCATGAAGACGCGCGGGCGCGGACGATCGCAATAGACCACGTCGGCGGCGAGGCGCGCGGGATCCTTGTCGGAGTCGATGACGCGGTTGAGGTCGCCGAACGTCGACTCGAGGAAGGGACGGGACAAGAAGAACGGCTCGTCGCGGATGAGCGCGTCGAAGTTGTCGATGATCATGGCGCTGGACAGGGCGATGATGGCGCCGAAGTTCTCGGCGTACTTGAAGCCGTTGCGCAGCGCGCCGTACGCGCCCATGGAGATGCCGCCGATGAACATGTCCTCGCGGCGCTCGGACAGCGGGAACATGCGGCGGACGACGTGCGGCAGCTCGAGGCCCACGAAGCGCCCGAAGTAGTTGTGCGTCTCGGGGTTGTCGACGTAGAACGCGTTGTAGCCCGAGGGCATGACGACGGCGAGCTGGTGGTCGGCTGCCCACTTGGTGATGCGGGTCTCCGAGATGATGTCGGTATGGTTCCCATTGATGCCGTGCAGCAGGATGAGCGTGCGGAACGGCGCCTTGTGCGGCGGGTAGGGCGCGGCGTCCCAGTTGTGCGGGTCGCGGCGCAGGTTGGCGTCGACCGCCCACGCGTCGTTCGGGCTATCAAACGGCAAGATCACGTTCAACGTGGTCGTGCGCATGAGCGAAGAGGAATAGTAGTCGACACTGATGCTCGCCATAGGGCCTCCTTTGCGCGTCGGGCGGGCCGACGGAGATTGCGTGATACCTCTGCGAAGTATACGCCAACGCGCCGGTCGCCCGTGGCGAGCGGCCCCTCGGCGCGGGCGCTGATGGGTTGAAATGAATCCGTCCCCAATCAACCCGTCCCCCAAGCACCCCAAAAAACGTGTATATCGAGTTTGTCACTGTTTTTCGGTGCCCTTCGCCCACATGCGCCGCACCCCTCGGCATTTGCCCAGTTGTTTCCTGCGGAAATGCCGAGAGGTGTAGCGGTGGTGGGGAAACGGGCCTCAAAAACAGTGACAAACTCAGCCTACCGCCTCTGTGGGTTTTGCCCGAAGCGGATTTTTATGCAGTTTCGGCACGGGAATATACACGTTGCTCCCGTCCTGTCGGTTTCAGCGCGCGGAGACCGGGGACGCCAGCTGCCAGTTCTGTCCCAGCGGGACCTTGTGCCAGCTGCCGTCGGCGCGCGGGACGTCGAACGTGCGGTAGCCGCACTCGTGCGCAAACGCCTGGGCCTCGAGGATGCCCCAGCACACATGGCTCTGGCGGTGCGCATCGGATCCGAAGGTGATGGGCACCTCGGCGCGGCAGAACTTCTCGAGCAGCCTGCGGGTGGGGTAGTAGTCGAGCACGCGCTTGCGCTTGCCGCCCGTGGAGACCTCGATGCGCCGGCCGGTGTCGTGGGCGCACTCGACCATGCGGTCCCACAGCGGGGTCAGGTCCATCGTGGGCGCGTAGCCCTCGTTGGCAAAGCGCATGGCGAGGTCGGGATGGGCCATGACGTCGAACTCGAGTGGGCTTTCGCACGCGTGGCACCAGTCGTCCACGTAGCGGCGCCACACCTCGTCGGGTCCGAGCTCGTCCCACAGGTGGAGATCGTCTTTGTTGTCGATCCAGCCGCAGCCGGTGCCGGGGGTTCCCGCCGGCTCGACGCTGCCCTCGGGCACCATGCCGGTCGATCCCGCGCCGATGTCGCCGGGGTCTCCGATCCAGTGCACGCTGCCCAGGCGGATCACCGCCCCTTCGCTCCAGCGCCGCACGTTGTCCTCGCAGCCGCGGTACCAATCGCATTCGAAGCCGTAGACCAGCTCCATGTTCGGGGCGATCTGCGCGGCGAGCTCGCGCGTCTCCTCAAAGGCGCGGCGGCGTGCGGGCAGGTCGGCCTCGCTCACCATGGCGTCGCCCTCCGGGTCCATGGATGCGGGAAGGGTGAGGTGGTCGGTGAAGGCGAGCACGCGGCAGTCGTTCGCCGCGGCGGCGGTCATCACCTCCGTGAACGTCGACTCCCCGTCGGAGAAGTGGGTGTGCGTGTGGCAATCGACGATCGGGATACGCGACATGGCGCCTTCGGCTCCTTTCCGCAGCGGACGCGCCCGGACGGACAGGGAGCGGGCAGCATCCGCATTGTATGGCTTTCGATGGGGGCGTGGGGCTCTAGTCACAGACGGGTAACCGAAACCTGACAGATTTCTTACAACCCGTGGGCGATGTGCCCGTACCCTATGCCACATCGCTCTGTTCGTCAACAGTACACGCCTGTGACCTGCTGGTTTTCCGTTTACGGGCGATTTCCGTCCGTTCGCGGAGGGTGGATTTGACCTTTGTGCTGCACAAGCATCGAAGCTTTGGTTAGCGCGGAAGGGGCTCCGCGCTGCAGAAGCGATCGGCCGCGCGCAGACACAGCGG
>DGYMJ06203__coassemble_388_pt1 | contig 33608 bp, 28 predicted proteins | sample DGYMJ06203__metabat2_high_PE_015 | metagenome-assembled genome bin DGYMJ06203
GGTACGTCCCCGATGTGCACGCCCCTATGCAGCCTGTATGCAATCGGCGCGATTCGCGGTACCGGTGGTATACAATGGCAGCTCGCATACGTGAGGAAGGTCATCGCATGAAGCATCTGCTCGCCCAGATCATGAAGTTCGGCGTCGTGGGCGTCATCGCCACGGTTATCGACTTCGGCGTCATGATCTTCTTGACCGAGGTCTTCGGCATCAACCCGGTCGCCTCGGCGACCGTCTCGTTCACCGTATCGGTCATCTTCAACTATCTCGCAAGCATGCGCTACGTCTTCAGCCACCGCGAGGGCATGAGCCGGCAGCGCGAATTCGCCATCTTCATCGTCCTGTCCGTCATCGGCCTTGTCATCAACGACGCACTCATGTGGGTCGGCACGGAGATGACGCCTGTCGACTACCGCATCGTCAAGGTGCTCGCCACCGCGGTCGTCATGGTCTGGAACTTCGTTTCCCGCAAGATCTTCCTCGACGGCGGCACGCAGAGCTCCTAGAGAAACACTGACCAATTGCTTTCGCGGCGGCAGGCACGGGGCCGGCCGGCGCCGAATGAATTGGTCAGTGTTTCCCTAATAACGCGCCCCATATGTGGCAACGTTCTGCGGACTTGGTATCGTTTTGACAAAGCGCTTACATTCCGCTGACGCTTGCCCTAAAGTATGGCAGACGCAACATTGGACGCGCGACGGAATGCGATCCGTCGCGCGTTCGCATAAAGGAGGCTTCGTGCGCAAGGCGCTTTCAAATCCCAACGTCCAGCAGTTCACCAAGTTCGCGCTCGTGGGCTTCACCTCCCTCGGCGTGGACTACGTCTTGCTGTTGGCGCTGGTCGAGCTCCTGCATATCGATGTTCTCGTCGGGACCACGGTCTCGTTCATCGTGTCGGTCGTCGTCAACTACATCCTCAGCATCCGTTACGTGTTCGACCGCCGCGAGGACATGTCGCGCAAGCGCGAATTCACGATCTTCGCCGTGCTCTCCGCCATCGGCCTTGGCCTCACCGACCTGTTCATGTTCGTCGGCGTCGCCTTTTTGAGCATCGGCTATCAAGCCATGAAGCTCATCTCGACCTTCATGGTGACCTGGTACAACTACTTCAGCCGCCGCAAGTTCCTGAGCGGCGGGCACGCCTAGGGAAACACTGATCAATTGCTTTCGCAGCGGTCGGTTCTGTGGCGAGGCGGATGCGGGCAAAGGCGAGGAAGGCGCAGTGTACCTGCGCTGACGCAGCCTGAGCCCGCAGACGCCCGCCACGGGGCCGACCGGTGCGGAATGAATTGATCAGCGTTTCCCCAGCTGCCCGACACGCCCGATCTCGCCTACCGCCGTCTGCCACCGTTCGCAGGCGGCGGTTTTTCGTGACACCGCGCCGCCCGGACCCCTTCTTCCCTGTGAAACAGGCCTTTCGCCCATGCAGCAATTTCGCAGGTAGCGAGCGCGATCGCGCACGCGACCCTAACCCTCAAGGTGAACTTGAAACTCCAAAGTTTCTCAACAATTCTGCATATGCCCAGCTACAAGCCAATCCTAAACCTTCAACTTGACCCTTAAAGAGGTCTAAGGTTCAAGTTGAACTCGAACCATGCCGTATAATCTCGGTAACAGTAAGGTACGACTATTTTAGAGGCTGTGTATGCGAACCGATTGCTCTCGAATCTCTTTCGTGATGAAGAGGCCCGCGCGCATGATCACGTGTGCAGCTCTTGCCGTTGCGTTCGCGGCGGCGCCGGTCGTCTCCCCTGTTGCTGCCTATGCCGTCTCAAACGAAACCCAAACACAGCTGAACGAGACGCAGCAACGCGTAGAGGAGACCACCAAGGCCTACGAAGAGACCCAGAAGAACCTCGAGGACCTGCAGAAGCGAATCGAGGAGAACGAAGCCGCCATCGCCGACATCGAGGCGCAGCTTCCCGCCCTGCGCGCGAAGGCCGCCGACGCCATGCGCTCGCAGTACAAGTATCGCACGACCGCGAACACGCTGCTGAGCGTCGTGCTGGGCACGACGTCGTTCGATGACGCCATCTCCACGCTCGCCTATATGGACCAGATCCAGGAGTCGAGCAACCAGGACATCCAGCGCCTGAACGATGTCGAGGCGGAGCTCGAGGAGAAGAAGGCGGAGCTCACGCACGCGAAAGCCCAGGCTGAAGAGGAGCAGAAGCGCGCGGCTGAGGCGCTCGAGGAAGCGCAGAAGCTCCGCAGCGAGGCTCAGGCCAAGGCCGAGCGCGAGGCCGCTGAGGAGCTCGCCCTGCTCGCCGGCGACACGTCCGCCGCGTCCGGCACTGGCGTCGACGGCGGCAACGCCAGCAACACCGCCAACCAGTCCGGCCAGACGGCCTCGACCGTCGTGTCCGGCGCGGTGGACTGGAACATGAGCCGCGACGAGTTTATCGCCGAGTGGACCCAGCGCATCGACGCCTACCTGTCCGGAAGCCCGCTTGCCGGCTATGGCAGCGTGTTTGCCACGGCTGCCTGGGACAACGGCGTCGACCCCCGCTGGTCCCCCGCCATCGCGTGCACCGAGAGCACGAAGGGCGCCTATTGCTTCCGCGACTACAACGCCTGGGGCTGGATGACCAGCCGTCAGTTCGGCAGCTGGGAGGAGTCAATCACCGCCCATGTCGCGTTCTTGGCAAAGAACTACGGTGCGACCCTGACGCCGAAGGCCGCCCAGACCTACTGCCCGCCCACCTGGCAGCACTGGTACAACACCGTCGGCGGACAGATGAACCTCATCTAGATGCTTGCAAGCCCCTCTTCGGAGGGGCTTTTCTTATGCCGTTCGCCGGTTGCTGCTCAATAGTTCTGATTTGCCGTCAGGCTGATCTGTTACCGGCATCCGTTATGGCCGTTTTAACGGTTTTGCCTGGTTTTGATGTCGTGCGCACACGCGGTGCCTGTCAGGAAAACGGCCCTCCCCGTCTTATCACGGCCGCAACCGCTTCCCTACAGTGCCCCTGCCAGCTGGCCCGCTGCGGCAAACACCACGATGGATGTGATGAGCACGATGACACTCGCCATGCGAAGCCGCTTCATGTCGAGGCGCGGAATCCACACGGCGAGCGCGGGCTTGTTCAGCAGCAGCGCGACCACCGACCCGACCAGCGCCGCAACGGACAGGTACTCCATGACGAGATACCAGAGGGGAAAGCCTCGATCCTGCTCGTTCGGATCGACGATGGCCATGATGCAACCGAGGACAAACACCGCGTACAGCGCGATCAGCACGATGTTTTTGACGAACTTCGGCGATCGCTTGGGGCGACCGACGCCCTCCTCGTGCAAGACGGCCGTGCCGGAAGATTGGGTGTCGGAGCCTACAGAGCCATATTCCCAATCAAACGGCGGAACGTCGTTCAGAGCTCTCTGTGTATCGGAGGTTGCACGATGCGCGCCCGCGGGCACCGCAGCCGTATCCGCATCGGTGACCTCGGCTGCAGGGACGATGCCCGAAACCGCCCGCTCGAATGCGCGCTTCATCTCCCGCACGCCCCCGAAGCGATCCGTGGGATCGAATGCCGTCGCCTGAGCTATGACGCGCGCCAGCGGCCGTTCGACCCCCAGCGCCTCATACTGCTCCTCGCCGCGGGCATCATGAGGGTTTTGCCCGGTCAGACAGAACAGCAGCAGCTTGCCGAGCGCGTACACGTCGCTGCGAACATCGGTCTGGCCGAACCCGAACTGCTCGGGCGGCGCATAGGAGCGCGTCCCGAAATGCGTCGTGTCCGCCTCCGCGTCAGCGCGCCACAAGCGGGCGATACCGAAATCGATGATGACGGGCCGCCCATTCTGTACGATGACGTTCGATGGCTTCAGGTCGCGATGGATAAGCGGAGGAGTGAAGCTCTCGTACAGCGAAGCCACCGCGTCACATAGCGCGGGAAACAGCGCTGCCGCGAGCTCGAGGGAGCCGCCCCGCTCCTCCACCAGATGCTGCAGCGTGGGCCCGGATACATACTCCATGACGACCGTCAGCGTGTCGCCGACGCGCACGCACTCCACCAGGTGCGGCACCGCCAGAAGCCGTATGCCCGCGCGCTGCGCCCTCATGAGCTCCTCGTACGCCGAGCCGACGCCGGCGGAGCAGTTGATCCGCTTGCGGACGAACGGTCCGAGCTCACCGCCGCGGGCTCCTTCGAAGAAGACCACATCGGTCGTCTCGAACTCCGTCTCCTTGAGACGCTGCTCCACGCGCCAGGAATCTGCGCGCGCGAGCGCCGACAGATGGGCGTCGAGCTCGCAGCTCACGTCGTGGGCCCGCTCTATGTTGCCATGCGTATCCATACACGGAATCATACCAGTCCGCCCGGACACACCTTTTTGGACTCCGGGGATGTCAGCAGACCGTTTCCTCGCCCAGGCGGAACAGTTCCTCGTTGACCTTCTGCAGCGAACAGCCGTGGTCGATGCAGAAGATGATGATGGCGTCGCGCCGGTTCTTGCAGGTGAGGGTGCTCACGCCGGCGGCGATGAGTGCCCTGTTCGTCTCTCGCAGCGATAAGGCCATGGCGAATGCGATCTGCAGCACCTTGTTGCGGCTCGGATTGCGCGCGCCCGTAAATATCTGGTACCCGAAGGTCTCGTTCAGATCAGCCATGCGGACCACCCGCGCGCGCTCAAGATGCTTCTTCTCAAGCAGATGCTGGAGATACTCGGAAAGCGTGCAAGACGGAAAATCATGCTCCGCGATAAACGAGTCGATGCTCGGCGCGTCGAGCAGCTCCTGCAGCACTTCCTCGGTCAAACGCTCAGCCATGGGATCCTCCTGTGCATCGACATCGATCATCTCATGTATCCCCCGCGGACACGCTGACAACTATCTCAAAAATGCGGATGGATTTCCTTAGCTGGCGGCTATGGGAATGAGTTCGCGCACTCCTTGATAACTCCACTCATTGGTAAATTTGTCCACCCCCTGCGCTACAATGCCGTCATGGAGTCATCGTCGCTAGGAGCATCGAATTGCCCAAGTCTCTCAATTCCCTCATGAAACACCTGCGCGAAAGCGGTATCGCCATTTGCGGCTCAACGCAGAAGCGTCGGCTCAAAAACATCGGATACTACCACGGATACAAGGGCTATCGTTTTGCTGGAAAGGCAAGCAATAAGCTACCGCTTACAAACTTCTCTCAGATTGCTGCGCTGTACGACTTTGACACCCAACTCAAATCTCTTCTCTATCCTCGCGTCATGCAGATTGAGACTGCCCTCAAGAACTACACACTAGAAGCCGTCCTCTATGATTCGTGCTCAGAATCATTCGAAGATATCTGGCGAAAGAGTTTAACCGACTATAGAAGCCATAAGGGAGCTGCATATAGCAGAGCGTGGGAGAAACGGCTAAGGCTTCGCGGGGAAATAGACGGCCTCATCTTTCGCAACCACAAGAACCGTGATGTCATCGGCCATTTTAGAGACGCCGACAAGGACATCCCCATCTGGGCGATTTTCGAAGTCATGACACTTGGCAACTTTGGATCTTTCTACGACTGTCTCAATAAGCGAGTTAAAACTTCAATCGTTAACGACCTTGGCATGCCCACCAATCTCGAGTCCGAACGTCGGCTCAGAGACATAATCTATGCGCTTAAGGACCTTCGCAACGCTGTAGCACACAACGGCGTCATACTCGATGTCCGATTCCGAACAAGCTCAATCAATACTGGAGTTGCCCAGCTCCTGAAACAGGAGTTGGGAGTTGCCGGCATCGATTTCGCCGACATCACTGACTACATTGTTCTCATCACCTATCTCATGCGACAAATAAGGCTTACTAAGACCGAGTGCAAGCAGTTCATTTCTGGATACGAAACCATCTTGGAAAGCATCCATGCAGAGCTCCCTTTCAATATATACTCTAAGATCATCAAAACGGACGCCCGGCGCAAGCTCCGCGCCGCTCGTTATTTTTTAAGCCGTGACCGCTGAAAAGCATAAATGCGAGGCGTGCGTGGTACACTACACTTAATTGCGGTGGAAGGCTTCGGTCTACACCTGGAAAGGCCCGATGAGTCGGGCCTTTCTTATGATTCGAAAAACAGTCATCGCGAAAACGCATTGTGTTGGCCAACGATCCAGAACAGTCCGGATCGGCAGAACGGGTTGCGGGAGTGGCTCCCGGAGGCGCTCTCGGAGATGAGCGCCCCCTCCCCTTGGACGACCGGCCGCCCTCCTGATGGCACCCTCGCGGCGGTTGCACCCGCAGACGCGCATGTACCACGCGGTCTTCAGGCCCACGCCGTCGCGTGGGCAAAAACCACCAGAAAGGGTTAACACAGCCCTCAAGATGTATATTCCTGTCACAAAACTGCATAAAAATCCGCTTCGGAAAAAACCCACAAAGGAAGTAGGTTGAGTTTGGTGCGATTTTTGAGGCACACCTCCCCACATGCGCCGCACCCCTCAGCATTTCCGCAGGATTCAACTGGGCAAATGCCGAGGGGTGCGGCGCATGTGGGAAACAGGCACCGAAAAATCGCACCAAACTCGATATACATGATTTGCACGCCCCCCGCGGGAAGCGGATCGAAGACGGTCGGCTCTCGCCGGTGTCCTCATCGGGCGCACCTTCCCGCACGCGCGGCATCCCCTACAGCGCAGCTATTACCCGCGCCACCTCCGTCGCGCTCAGTCCCGAGGTGTCCACCTTCATGGTGTTCAGCTTCCGATACAGAGGAAGGCGCTGCAAGCTCCGCTCGATGGCATCCGGAGCGCGCGTGCCTGACGCCACATCCTTGCGCAGGCGCGAGACAAGCTCCTGTTCCGAGCAGATGAGCGAGGCCGTTACGACACGGCAGCCCGCGGTGTCCAGCCGGGAGACGATATCGTCGATGATGGACTGCTCGTGCATGACCCAGCAAAAGATGACGTTCTCGTAGGCAGAGCATGCGAGAAAGTTGTTGAGCACGGTGCAGATGTTCTGGATGACCATGGCCTTTGTCTCGTCGGTGACCTGAAACGGACTGGAGTCCCAGCACCAATCGCCGTCGAGGAATACGCTGTTGGGCAGCATCGTCTTCAATTCCTGGCAGACGGCGCTCTTTCCGACCCCCATGGTTCCGCCGATGATGAACAGTCTCTTCATAGGTGACCACCCAGCATATATATCCATGAGGTCGGCTGCCATAAGAAAAAAACCGCCCTCCGTACGTCGCCATCAAAATGTATGGTAACGCAGCCTGCCTCATCTGGCGTACCACTGCCTCGTAGCAAGTGTCCTCGAGCTTGGACAGCGGCGATGCGGCGCATCGGCAAAAAAGAGCGGAGCGAGCACGGTAGCCCGCTCCGCTCTTTGGCTTGCATCGCCGCCTGTCGACTTGTGCCCAGCAAAAGCTACCGGTACTGGTAGAATCCCTTGCCCGCGGCGACACCGGTCTCGCCCGCATCGATCTTCTCCTTGAGAAGAGCACCGATACGCGCGACCAGGGAGTTGGGGTCTTTCGCCTCGGGCTTCATCATGACGATGTTGTACGCCGTAGTCAGACCAACCACATCGAGGATCTGGAAGGGGCCGAGCGGCGCCCCCGTTCCGAGCTTCCACGCGCGGTCGATATCCTCGACAGAGCCGATTTCAGCGGCCCACAGCGCCTGCGCGGCAGAGAGGAACGGCACGAGCAGACTGTTGAGAAGGTAGCCGGGCTGCTCCTTCATGACCTTAAGCGGAACCATGCGAATGGACTCAGCAAAGGCGACAACCTCGTCGAAATACGTCATATCCGTCCCTGCGTGAGGCATGATCTCAGCCGCAGGATGAGCCCAGATCTCGTTAGCAAAGTGGAGCGCCAGATATTTCTCGGGACGACCGGTATAAGACGCGAAGGTGCTCGGAAGCATCGTAGAGGAGTTGGTCACGACAACAGTCTTCTCGGGAAGATGCTTTGCCATCTCGGTGTAGAAGGCGATTTTCTGCTCGGGGTTTTCGGCAATCGACTCGATCACCAGATCGGCATCGGCGAAGGCCTCCTCGTAGCTGGTAGTCAGCTTGAGCCCCCGATACGCCGCCTCAACACGCTCCTTGGCAGCATCGCACGACTCGGGAGTCACATCCTCTTTGGGAAGCAACCCGTACGCATAGGCGGCGGGGTTCCCCTTCATCGCCTCCAAGGTCTTCAGATAGGTTTCGCGAAGCGTGTCGATCTTGGGCTGGCAACGCCCGATAGAGCCCTCCGACCTCAACCAGATGGTCACGTTGTAGCCGCTGTACGCAGTCTGAAACGCAATCTGGCTGCCGAGCACTCCGCCTCCGGCAACGACAACGTTCTTGAATTCCATAGGACACCCCCCTTTCGGTACGCACGGCGGCACGCCCGCCGCATCCAAGAGGCGTATTCCCCCATTCGAGTCGTATATACCTTTTTGCATTCCGCCATCCCGCGGACGGGCGCACCGTCCGGGCGGACGGCGGGGATAGAAGACCCGAGAAGACGGCGGAGCCGGCGCCTTGCTCCCGCCGTGCTACGGGAGCGCGACGAGACGACGGTAGACGGAGAGGCCCTCCAGCAGCACGCGCTCGTCGAACATGAAGGTATCGGTATGGAGCGCCGTGGTCGCACAGCCCAGATCGCCGCATGCGGCCTGCTCGTCTTGCGGCGCACCGACGCCGAGCAGGAAGAACACGCCGGGGATATGGCGCTGGTAGAACGCGAAGTCCTCGGCGATGAGCAGCGGCTCGTCGATGCGCTGCAGCTCGGGCAGGACGATCGCGGCGCGCTCGAACAGGGCGCCGTCGTTGGTGACCGGCGGATAGCCCTCCGCGATATCGATGTCGTAGGTGCACCCGCACGACGAGCAGGCCTCGTCCAGGGTGCGCGCGAGCTCCTCTTTCGCTCGCTCGAACATCGCGTCGGAGAAGACGCGCACGCTGCCCGCGAGCACCGCCTCCCCCGCCACCGCGTTGCAGACCGTCCCCGCTTGCAGCAAGCCGAAGTGGGCGACGATGGGCTCGTCTTGACCGAGCTTGCGCACGAGCCAGCGTTCCGCGACCAGGAAGCGAGCGGCGGCGAGCGCCGCATCGTGCGTCTCCTCGACGGTCAGCCCGAAGGTCTTGGCGATATGCGTGCTCTGCCCGTGGATGGAGATGTGCACCTCGCTCGCCCGCGCAAGCAGCGGACCGGGACGCGATGCCAAAGACCCCCAGGGAAGGTCCGGCCATACGTGGAACCCGAATATGCGCTCAACCTGGTTGCGCTCGAACACGCCCGAGGCGCATACGCGCGCAGCACCCCCCGTCGTCTCCTCCGCCGGCTGGAACACGAGCAGCACGTTGCGCGGCAACGCGCCCGGCCGCTCGCGGACCACCTGGTCGAGCCACCCCGCCAGCGTCAGGACCATGGCCATATGGGCATCGTGGCCGCATGCGTGCATGCGGCCCTCATGTGCAGACGCAAACGGGACGCCGGTCGCCTCCTCGATGGGCAGCGCATCCATATCAGCCCGGATGGCGACGGTGCGCGCCGAGCCCGTGTCGAACAGCGCGCAGACGCATCCGTCGCACGGATGAATCACCGTGCAGCTCAGCGGCTCGAGCACGCGCTCGATATAGGCGATGGTCTCGGGCAGGCAGAAATCCAGCTCGGGAATGCGGTGCAGCTCGCGGCGGTGCCGGACGAGCTCGGCCAACGCGGCGTCGGTATCAAGTTCGAGCATGGCTGACCTCCGAATCACAAGGCGCTTACGCCCTCCAGTATACGCCGAAGATCGCATCCGTCCGCATCCCTCGCCGGCCCGCCCCCTCCTGAGACGGCGCAGAGATGCCGTCCCGCTCCCCCGCGCCGCCCCGATGCGGCTCAAAGCGCCCGTCTTTGAGCCGCTGGCCGTGCGCAGGCGCAAGAGCAAGGTTTCCAACGTGTATCGTCGCAGCATTTGCTCTTGTAAGGCAAAGTGGCTTCGTGATAGCATGCCGCCATTCGATAGAGGTAGCGGGCGCGAAGATGCGCGAGGTAGCCGGCAGGCGATGACCCCGCGCGAAGGCAACCCCGCCGAACTCGACCGCCGGGCGCGGCGCGATCGGGTGGGACCGCAGGGAACACCTGCGGGACTGTCTGCACGAATCTTGCAGGAGCGCTATCAAGGAGGGGCAATGCCTAAGCATCCGTTTGTATCGAAAGACCGGCTCGTCGATATCGCCGATCACGTTCCCACACCCTTTCATCTATATGACGAGGCGGGCATCCGCGCAAATGCCGAGGCGGTGCTCGACGCCTTTTCATGGAACCCCGGGTTCAAGGAGTACTTCGCCGTCAAGGCGAATCCCAACCCCGCCCTCATTTCGATCCTGCGCGATTACGGCTTCGGATGCGACTGCTCGAGCGACACGGAGCTCATGATCGCCGACGCGCTCGGAATCGGGGGGAGCGACATCATGTTCTCCTCCAACGACACGCCCGCAACTGATTTCCGCCTGGCGCGCGACCTCGGCGCCATCATCAATTTCGACGACATCTCGCACATCGATTTCTTCGAGCGGGTCGCCGGGCCCATCCCCGAGACCGTGAGCTGCCGTTTCAATCCGGGCGGGCTGTTTCGCCTGGCAAACGGCATCATGGACAACCCGGGCGACTCGAAATACGGCATGACGCGCGAGCAGCTCGCGCAAGCCTACTGCATGCTCGCCGAGCGCGGCGCCAAGACGTTCGGCCTGCACGCGTTTCTGGCGAGCAACACGCACGGCAACGAGTACTATCCCGCCCTTGCGCGCATCCTGTTCGAGCTCGCGGTCGACATCGCGCGCGAGACCGGCGTGCGCATCGGCTTCATCAACCTGTCGGGCGGCGTGGGCATCCCCTATCGCCCCGATGAGGAGCCCTGCGACATCCACGCCATCGGCGAGGGGGTGCGCCGGGCGTACGAGGAGGTGCTCGTCCCCGCCGGCATGGACGACGTCGCGCTGTGCGCTGAGATGGGGCGCTTCATGATGGGGCCGTACGGCTGCCTCGTCACGCGCGCGATCCACGAGAAGCATATCTACAAAGACTATATCGGCGTCGACGCCAACGCGTGCAACCTCATCCGCCCCGCCATGTACGACGCCTATCACCACATCACGGTCATGGGACAGCAGGGCGGTCCCGACAAAAGCCGGATGCCGGGAAGCCGCACCTACGATATCGTCGGGAACCTGTGCGAGAACAACGACAAGTTCGCGCACGACCGCGTGCTGCCCGAGATCGAGACGGGGGACCTGCTTGTCATCCACGACACCGGGGCGCACGGCCACTCCATGGGATACAACTACAACGGCCGCCTGCGCAGCGCCGAGATCCTGCTGCGCGACGACGGCACCTACGAGGTCATCCGCCGCGCCGAGACGCCCGCCGACTACTTCTCCACGCTCGACGTGCTGCCCGTCGGCCGCGCGCTTATCGAGCGGACGCGGACGCCGCGCGGGCAACAGCCGACCGGCAGCGCATCTGCCATGGCAACATCGATATAGGAGGAAGCACCATGGACATCAGCAACCTGCAGGGTTCCATCGTCGCCCTGATCACCCCGTTCAACGCCGACGGCAGCGTCGACTACGAATCCCTCGAAAAGCTCATCGAGTTCCACATCGATGCGGGCACCGACGCTCTGCTCCCACTCGGAACGACGGGTGAGAGCTCGACCATGACGCACGAGGAGGACAACGACGTCGTCCGCTTCGTCGTCGAGCACGCCGCGGGGCGCATCCCCGTCATCGCGGGCTCGGGCTCCAACTGCACCCAGACCATGCTCGAGAAGAGCCTCATGTACCAGAAGCTCGGCGCCGACGGCCTGCTTCTCATCACGCCGTATTACAACAAGAGCAACGAAGAGGGCATCTACCAGCACTTCAAGACCGTTGCGGAGGCGGTGGACATCCCGTGCATCATGTACAACGTCCCCGGGCGCACCGGATGCTCCATCAGCGTGCGCAACGTCGAGCGCCTGGCCGAGCACCCCAACATCATGGGTATCAAGGAGGCGAGCGGCTCCATCGCCTATGCGAGCGACATCGCGCACTGCCTGGGCCCCGACTTCAAGATGTTCTCGGGCAACGACGATATGGTCGTGCCACTCATGAGCCTCGGCGCCTCGGGCGTGATCTCGGTGTGGGCGAACGTCCAACCAACGCTCGTGCACGAGATGGCGCGTGCGTTTCTGACCGGCGATGTCGCGCGGGCGCGCCACATCCAACTCGAGGGCCTGCCGCTCGTGCACGCGCTGTTCTGTGAGGTCAACCCCATCCCCGTCAAGGAGGCATGCGCGCAGCTCGGCATGTGCGAGGCCAACTATCGCCTGCCGCTCGTCCCGATGGCCGACGCCAACCGCGCACGGCTCGTGGAGGCCATGAAGGGAGCTGGTCTTCTTGCTTAGGATCGCCATCATGGGCGCCGGCCGCATGGGCACGCTCATCCGCAGCACGGCCGAGACCATGCGCGACGAGAACGGTGCGGAGCTGTTCCGGGTCGTCGCGCAGATCGGCTTTGCGCTCGATGGAGCCGACACCGCCGAGCCGGCAGACGTCATGATCGACTTCTCCAACGTCGCCACCCTGCCCGCCGTCGCGTCCTACGTCCAGCGCACTGGCTGCGCGCTGGTCAGCGGGACGACGGGATATACGGCCGAGCAGCTCGCCGTGCTCGAGGAGCTAGGGGCGCGCGTGCCGGTCGTCTGGTCGGGGAACTATTCGATCGGTGTCGCCGCGCTGCGCCATCTGTGCGCGCAGGCGACGCGCGAGCTGCCGGGTTTCGACGTCGAGATCGTCGAGTGCCACCACAACCAGAAGGCCGACGCGCCGTCCGGCACCGCGACCATGCTCCTGCAGGCCGTCGAGGAGGCCAAGGCGGATCCGGCCTATCACCCCGTCTACGGGCGACAGGGCATGTGCGGCGCGCGCGACCCGCATGAGATCGGCGTGCACGCGCTGCGCGGGGGCACGGTCGCCGGCGTCCACACCGTCAGCTTCTTTGGAACCGACGAGGAGGTCTCGCTCACGCACCGGGCCACGAGCAGGCAGATCTTCGTGAACGGGGCGCTTGCCGCCGCAACCAAACTCGTGCAGCGCGGCCCGGGGTTCTACACCTTCGACCAAATCATGTTCGACTAGGAATACGTCAACCGGTTGCTTTCGCGCCGGACGTCGGCGCGGCGAGAGGGCCGCGGGCGACGGCGCGGCGCATACCTGCCGCAAGGACAAGGAAGGAGCGCGCATGAACGCGCAGGAAATCATCGACTTCATCGCGACGGCGGAGAAGAAGACGCCCGTCAAGCTGTACATCCGCGAGCGCGAGGGCACCGGCATCGACTGGGGCGCCGCGCATGCATACGGCAACGCCGACGGGCGCATCGTGTTCGGCGATTGGAAGGATCTTGCCCCCGTCCTCGAGGCCCATGCCGACGACATCGAGTACTTTGACATCGAGAACGACTGCCGCAACTCCGCGGTCCCGCTGCTCGATCTCAAGAACGTCAACGCGCGCATCGAGCCGGGCGCCATCATCCGAGACCGCGTCGAAATCGGCGACAACGCCGTCATCATGATGGGCGCCATCATCAACATCGGCGCCGTCATCGGCGAAGGAACCATGATCGACATGGGCGCTGTGCTGGGAGGCCGCGCCACCGTGGGCAAGCGGTGCCACATCGGCGCCGGCACCGTGCTCGCAGGCGTCGTCGAGCCCGCAAGCGCGACGCCGGTCATCGTGGACGACGACGTCATGATCGGCGCGAACGCCGTCGTGCTCGAAGGGGTCCACGTGGGCAAAGGCGCCGTCGTCGCCGCGGGCGCCGTGTGCGTCGAGGACGTGCCCGCCGGCGCGGTGGTCGCGGGCGTCCCCGCGCGCGTCATCAAGATGCGGGATGCGCAGACGGACAGCAAGACGGGCCTCGAGGAGGGCCTGCGCAAGCTGTAGCGACGTATCGGTCCGATTCGCCGGCCGCCATGCACGCCCAGTGGAGGCTCGCGAAGGATTTTTTGCTGAAAAATCGACGTTGTAGGTGGATGGAATCAGAACCTGCTCGAAACGGCACCTCAAGAGTCAACGTTTCCGCAGGTAGCGATCGTGCGTAACATGCGAGGTTCCTCACCTTCCGAAATCATCCGCATACAACGTCGATTTTTCAGCAATTTTGGGCTCGGGAACCTCCACTGACGATGCGGGCGTTCGCTATAATCCCCTCTCGGAAAAAACGAACCGACCGTAGGAGTGGCATCCATGGAACTCACCCTGCTGGGAACGGGCAACGCGCTCGTCACCGAATGCTATAACACCTGCTTTGTCATCACGGACGGCACGAAGCGCTTCCTGGTCGACGGCGGAGGCGGCAACGGCGTGCTCGTCCAGCTCAAGCGCGCGGACATCGACTGGCACGACATCCACGAGATCTTCGTGACCCACAAGCACATCGACCATATCGTCGGCATCGTCTGGCTCATCCGCCTCATCTGCCAGAACATGGCGAAAGGCGCCTACGAGGGCGATGTCACCATCTACGGGCACGACGAGGTCCTCACCATCGTTCGCAGCATCTCCGACATGCTCCTGCAGCCCAAGCAGACGCGCTTCATCGACGACCGCGTCCACCTCGTCACCGTCGAAGACGGCGAGACGCGCACGATCATCGGCCATGAGGTCACGTTCTTCGATATCCAATCGACCAAGGCCAAGCAGTTCGGCTTCACCATGGACATGGGCGACGGCCGCAAGCTCACCTGCTGCGGCGACGAGCCGTACAACGAGTGCGAGCGCGCCTATGCGGAAGGCAGCACCTGGCTGCTTCACGAAGCCTTCTGCCTGCACGGCCAGGCGGACATCTTCTCGCCCTATGAAAAGCACCACTCCACCGTCAAGGACGCCTGCGAGCTCGCCGAGGAGCTCAGCGCAGAAAACCTCGTGCTCTACCATACCGAGGACCGCAACATCGCGCGCCGCAAAGAACTCTACGCCGCCGAGGGGTCTGCGTACTATCGCGGAAATCTCTACATCCCCGACGACCTTGAGACGATTGTGCTGTAGAACACAGCACGCTCCCCGATTGACCCACGCCGTTCACCGATAAGCCCGACGGTCGCTCGCAAGCAACCGTCGGGCTTTTTGCGTTTTTCCAGGCAGATTAACGGCCGGCTTCCCAAGCCTGCGCATGCGATCGGTCCGAATTCAGCTGCGATCCGTCCCCCTTGACCGTCTGGGGCGCCCAACACCCAGCAAAACACTGTTTTGCGTACTAATCACATCTGGTAGTCGGCTTCGTACGATACACCCGACAGTGTCCGATCGAATCAGGAGGGATTCGTATGGAGCAATGGGATGTCATCGTCATCGGAGCCGGTGTCGTCGGCTCGGCGGTAGCCCGCGAGCTTGCACGCTACCAGCTGCGCGTCGCCGTCCTGGAAAAGGAGCTTGACGTCGCCTGCGGCAACAGCAGCCGCAACACCGGCATGCTGCACGCAGGCTTTACCTACAAGCCCGGAACGCTCAAGGCGGAATGCGCCGTCGAGGGCAACAAGGAGTTCGACCAGGTCGCCGCCGAGCTCGGCGTGCCGTTCAGGCGCACCGGCAAGCTGGTCGTGGGATTCACCGACCACGACATGGAGAATATCCTCAAATTCAAGGCCATCGGCGAGCAAAACGGCGTCGAGGGCATGCGCATCATCGACAAGGCCGAGATCGAGAGCATCGAGCCGCACGCGGGCGGCGAGTTCGCCATGTACGTGCCGTCCTCGGGCATCCTCGACCCGATGGCGTACACGATCGCCCTCGCCGACAACGCGGCCCAAAACGGCGTGAAGTTCTTCTTCGACCGCAAGGTCACCGCCATCGATCGCTACATCGCCAACAACTGCTATCTGGTCTACACCCCGCAGCAGACGTTCCGCACCAAGTGGGTCATCAACTGCGCCGGAGCCTACGCCAGCCAGATCTCCGAGATGCTCGGCTATCCCAACTACCCTGTGCGCGGCTTCAAGGGCGAGTACTTCGTGCTCGACAAGAAGGCCGGCCAGTTCCTCAAGATTCCCGTCTACCCCGCACCCAACGACCGCGGCGGCTTCTCCACGCACGCCACCCCCACCGTCGACGGCAACATCCTGGTGGGTCCGGACTCCTATGTCACCGAGGACTGGGAGGACTACAAGTGCACCAAGGACCACCTCGATGGGCTCATCCGCGACGGCTCCAAGATGTTCAAGCAGATGCGCCGCGAGTACTTCATCCGCAACTTCGCCGGCATCCGCTGGAAGCGCGTTGATGAGGAGGGCAACGTCCTCGACTTCAAGCTCGAGAGCGACCAGCAGCACAACCCCAACACCGTGAACCTCGTGGGCATCGAGTCCCCCGGCGTCACCTGCGCGCTGCCGCTCGCCCGCCGTGCCGTCGCGCGCCTGGTCGAGGTCGAGAAGCCGAGTGTGAACGAGCACTTCGACCCGCATCGCCCGGCGCCCAAGCGCTTCTACGACATGACGCATGAGGAGCAGGCGGCCGCCATCGCGGAAGATCCCGAGTACGGCGAGATCGTCTGCCGCTGCGAGACCGTCACCCGCGCCGAGATCCGCCGCGCCATCAACAATCCGCTCGGCGTGCACACCGTCACGGGCATCAAGAACCGCACCCGCGCCACCATGGGGCGCTGCCAGGGCGGCTACTGCGAGACCCGCATCACCGAGATGATCGAGGAGGAGCTGGGCATCAAGCCGACCGACGTGCGCTACAACCATGCCGGCTCGTACATGTTCACCGGTCCTGTCAGGAGCGGCAAAACCGATGATTCCGCATCCGAAGGGAGCGTGAGCGCATAATGAAGCACGTAGACGCTATCATCGTCGGCGGCGGCCCCGCCGGCCTCGCCGCCGCAATCGAGCTGCGCCGCAAGGGCATCGACGACATCTTGATCCTCGAGCGCGAGAAGAAGCCCGGCGGCATCCTGCGCCAGTGCATCCACGACGGCTTCGGCCTCACCCGTTTCGGAGAGACCCTGTCCGGTCCCGAGTACGCGGCGCGCTTCGTCCGCGAGGCCGAGTCGCTCGAGATCCCCTGCCTCACCGACACCACGGTGCTCGAGATCACGCCCGACCGCCACGTCTTCGCCTCCTCCTCCGAGCACGGCATGATGGAGTTCGAGGCCGGTGCGATCATCCTCGCCATGGGTTGCCGCGAGCGCACGCGCGGCGCCATCAGCATCCCGGGCACCCGTCCCGCCGGCGTGTACACCGCGGGCGTGGCCCAGTCCTACATCAACCTCAAGAACAAGATGGTCGGCCGCCGCGTCATCATCCTGGGATCCGGCGACATCGGCATGATCATGGCGCGCCGCATGACGCTCGAGGGCGCCGAGGTGCTCGGCGTGTTCGAGGTCCAGCCCTACGCAAGCGGCCTTCCGCGCAACGTCGAGCAGTGCCTGAACGACTACAACATCCCGCTGTCGCTGTCCCACACCGTCACCGACATCCGCGGAACCGACCGCCTGGAGAGCGTAGTCATCTCCGAGGTCGACGACCATATGCAGCCGATTCCCGGCACCGAGAAGGAATACGAGTGCGACACGCTCATCCTCTCGGTGGGCCTGATCCCCGAAAACGAGCTCACCTGGATGGCGGGCGCCGAGAAGGACCCTGGGACGAGCGGTCCCGCCGTCGACGAGAACTACCAGACGACCGTACCGGGCATCTTCGCCGCCGGCAACGTCCTGCACGTGCACGACCTCGTGGACTTCGTGTCGCTTGAGGCCGAAGCGCTCGCCGACAGCGCCGCTCGCTTCATCACGCAGGGGTCGCTGCCCGAAAGCAAGCTCGCCGCGCGCGGAGGCGAGCTCGTGGGCGGACTCACGCCGTCGCGCATCAGCGGCGAGAGCGACGTCACCGTGTCGTTCCGCGTGCGCCGTCCGCTGCGCGACTGCACCGTCGAGATCCGCCAGGGCGAGACTGTCCTCAAGCGCCGCAAGATGGCAAAGGCCCTACCTGCCGAGATGATTCAGATCAAGCTTGCCGCAGACAAGCTCAACACCACCGACGACCTGGAGGTGACGGTGTCATGCTAAGGGAATTCACCTGCATCATGTGCCCGCAGGGATGCGATATCTCCGTCGAGCTCGAGGGCAAGACAATCAAGGGCATCTCGGGCAACAAGTGCCCCAAGGGCGAGGCCTACGTCACCCAGGAAATCGAGAACCCGATGCGCAACATCGCGACGTCGGTGCTCGTCGACGGCGGCGACCTGCCGCTCGCGAGCGTGCGCCTGTCCGGCGTGATCCCCAAGGACCGCATCTTCGACGTCATGGCCGAGATCCGCAAGGTCGAGGTCCCCGCGCCCGTTCACGAGGGCGACGTCGTGATCGCCGACGTGCTGGGGCTCGGGGTCGACGTCATCGTGACGAAAGACGTCGAGGCCGCGTAATCGCACCGCTATAACAGCCCCCCCTGCGAACAGGCCCGCTGCACCTTGAAGAGGCGCAGCGGGCCTGTTGCTTGTCACGATTTGCATGAGCAGGACGTCTCAGATTATATACGAACATGTGTTCCATTTATTAGGAAAGCCCTGTATAATCAGGCCATGCGAGCGGGCGGTGCCCTCCGAGTCCAACGGGGAGGAAGGAGGGATCCCGTGCTTAAGCTCACCCAGCTGCTGCTCGCAGCAGCTGTTCTCGTGGCGCTGGTTCTGCTGGCCTACGTGATCGTGTTCGGTTAATTCCGGGCTCGGGGTGATGCCCACGCACAAGGAAACAGCCGCCTTTTGCGGAGACGGCTGTTCGGCGTGGGATCACCCCACAAAAAACAGTTTCTCGCAGGAGGGCTTAAAACCTTCTGCTCGCTACGAGTATACCCCATGGCGGCTCCCCGTTGCCGCCGGGTATGCTCGGTTTTTCGAAACAGAGATCCTCCCTCTCCCATACCCAGCTGGCCGAGTGATTCAAAAGTCCCTGTTCACGACGATCGGATTCCGGTATGCGATCTCGCAATACCGCCCCTGCCCTACCGGTTCTCGATGCTCCCGATGTTCTTGAGCTCGATGGAGATCAATCCGTTCGGCTCGTTCACGAACTGCACGTACTCGGTGTTGCGCAGCATCTCCGCGGGAAACGTGATCTCGATGCCCGTGTCGGTGCGGATCTTGTGGTTGCGCACCGCCGCGCGCTCCACGTTGGCGCGCTCGACCGGCACGCGCTCGGGCAGCTGCTCCTCGCGCATCTCGGCCTCGAAGCGCTCCTTCATGGCGGGTTCGTCCTCGAAGATCTCGTCGGCCAGATCCCACGGCGCGATCTCCTCGTCCTCCTCGACGCGCTCCGCCACGACCTCCTTGGCGCGCGCGAGCGCCACCGCGCTGTTGGCGCCGTGCTCCTCGGCGACCTCCGCGACGATGCGGGTCACCGTATCGATGACCTCCTTGCCCGAGACGCCGGTTGTGCACTGCAGCAGGCCGTCCGGGATGACCATGGTGTCCGTGCCGGCGATCTTGCGCTTCTTGTCCTGGTAGAAGATCTCCATCGAGCTGGCGCGCACGAGCGCGTAGCTCGCAATCTTTTGCGAGGGGCTCGGCAGGATGGCGTAATGGCGGGCGATGTCGTTGCGCACCTCGCCGCCCTCGCGCGCCACCTCGTGCATGAACGCCATGCGGCTGCCCATGAGCAGCACCGCGAACCACCGCACGTCGTCATCGTCATCGAAGTCGGCGACCAGGATGTCGGTCGACTCGGCCTTGTCGGCACGGGTGAGCTCGCCAGCGAAGAACTCGGCGATCTGACAGGACAGGTCCACGAACTCGCGGTCGCCGAACAGATACGCCTTGACTTCCTCGGCAAAGGCGCTGTCCTCGGCAAACGAACCGCGCCTGTTGTCGGGGCTCACGCGGGCGCGCCGCAGGTGCGAGGTCACAAACGAACGCACCGCGCGGGTATCCAAGTCGAGCTCGCGCGCGCTCATGACGTTGACCGCCGACTCGAAGTCGAGAATGTGCAGGATGGCATGGTTGATCTTCATGCAGAGGTCTCCTTTGCGTCGGGTAAGGCCTGCAAAGTATACCAATCCCGCGTGGAGATGCCCCCTCCGACGAACCCGTCACGCGCCCGAATCGTCCCGTTGCTCCTCGCTATCGCCTTCGCCGGCATCATCGCCAAGACCCGGCAGGAAGGTCTCGACCAAGCTGGAGGCAGCATCCGAGACGCGATCGATCGTCGCGACGCGGGCGAGCGCCTTCAGGACGTCCATGACAAATGCGCGCTGTTCGGGCGCAAGCGCTTCGGCCGCATCGCGGATGGCGGGCAGGCTGGTACGCCAGGTTTCGCGAATGTCGGCAAACCGCATCGCGCCGGGAACGCTCAGAACGTCGAAGAGCGTATCGATAAACGACGCGCGCTCCTCGGCCGTGAAGCGGTCCATCCAGTCCGAAATCGTCGCCGCAAAATACCGCGAGCTCGCCGAGAGCCCATCGGCGACGCGAAACGCGCGCCCGTCGACCTCCCACAGAAACGGATTGTGCTGCAGAACCGAGACGCCGTCGCTCTCCACGACCGTGAAGTCGCGCTCGGTGTCCATGATGAGGCCGATGATGGAGGACTTGGGCACGACCTTCTCGACGCGCTCGCGCACGCGCTGGTAGCCCTCGCTCGCCAGGAACTCCTCGTTGAACCCGGGGCCGTCGTGGGAGTACACGCGCACGATGCGCTCCTGGATGCTCACATCGACGCAGGACGCGGCATAGACGGCCAGGTTGCCGCCCTTGGAGTGGCCGCCCAGGTAGAGCGGACCGTCTACCGCCGACGCGACGCGTTCCACGTACGCACGGGCCTCGCGCTGCGAGGGAACCGGACAGCGCGAGGCCATGTTGAAGTCCTCATGCCATCCCACGAGCGTTGAATCCGTTCCACGGAAGGCGATGAACGCCCCGCCTCCGGGCAGCAAAAACGTCATGGCCGCAAACTGCTCAGCGGAATCGAGGTCGGTCCGAAACGCGAACAGACACAGCCGCGCGTCGCGAAAGCGCGGGTTGGAGCACACGGCAAACAGCAGGTCCCGGCTGCCCTCGGGATCCCAGTTCGTGCCGAACATGGTGTCGAAATCCTCCGCGCGCATCAGCTCGTGCAGCGCGATGCCTCCGCGCGTGTGCGAAAGGCGCAAAGCGGAGTTCAGGCGATAGTACGACATCCACGAGAAGACCAGGCTGTCGAGCGTGCAGAACGGGCGATCGGCAAAGGTATCGTGCACGGTCTGGGCATAGGTGAGAAAGTTTCCCGGCTTGCCCGCGCGGGCCTGAGCCTGCGACGCCTCGGCATCCTGCGACTCGTCGGCAACAGATGCCGCCACGGGATCGGAGAAGTCGCTCAGCATCGGCATATGGTTTGACACCCGGTCGGAAAGGATCGAGGCGAGCGCGGAGACAATCCTCGACGGAGCCGAGGGCGCGGGCGCGACGGAATCGTCGGGCTCGCATGCGTCCGCAGGTCCGTCGGGCTCATCTGGAACAGGGCCGATGGCCGGTTCCACCCCATCGTCAGACGTAACGAAGTCGGCAGGCCGCTCCGCCCCATGATCCACCATGTCCACCATACGCGCCCTCCGCCCTCGACACCAAACACCCCTATGCTACTCCCACCGCAAGCGACAAGATGATGCCAGGTACAAACTTGTCGGGCGGGGATGCAAAGATTGGGCGATAAGGCTGTGCGGCACCCTTTGAAGGCGTGCTTCGCCTCTCGGTCCTAGTCCTGGTCTCGGTCTCGTCTCGCCCGCTCAGCGGATAAACCACACCGCGGTATCGCACGGGACGGAACCGTCATCCGCCAGCGGCGCAGATGCGATCAGCAGCTCGCCTGCGGGGGCCGGAACGGGAGCCGACCCGAAGTTCGTCACGCTCACCACAACGCGCCCGCCAGATGCCGGGCGCTCGTAGGCGATGACGTGCTCGGGCGTGTCGCCCAACGTCGCCTCGTCGACCCAGGCGCACGAGATGTCCCCCGTGGAGGTCAACAGTTCGGAGCGCAGCGCAAGCACGCGCCGGTAGAACGACAGTATCGAGTCGGCGTCGGCACGCTCGATATCGACGGCATGCGCGGCGAACCACAACGGCTGCGGCAAATGGGGTGCGGCGGGCGTCGGCGCGGCATCCCGCCCGCAGACGGCAGGGGCCGAAAACCCAAACGAGCCTGTCGTGCCGTCGCCAAACGACGGGTCCCATGCAGCCGGCTGCGGTATATCGCCAGCGACCCATGGAAGCGGCACACGGCATCCGTCGCGTCCCTTGATCGCATCGCCGTGCGCCGCACGGCGCGCCTGCGGATCCTCCAGGCGATCCCACGGGATGGTTGCGACCTCGAACAGGCCGAGCTCCTCGCCCTGGTAGATATAGGCGGAGCCGGGAAGCCCCATCTCCATGAGCAGTGCCGCTCGCGCGCGGCGGGTCCCCAGTGCGCGATCCTCCGGGTAGGTCGTGCCGTCGCGCAGCAGCCAGTCGGCCGCGAGCTGATGATGCGTACTCGCCTTGACCTGAGGCAGCCCGTAGCGCGTGGCATGGCGCGGCACGTCGTGGTTCGAGAGCACCCACGTGCTCGTCGAGCCGGAGAGCTCGGCGCAGGACAGGCCCTCCTCGATGGCGCGGCGGAAGTCGGCGGCAAACCAGTCCGCCTTGGCGAACTCGAAGTTGAACACCTGACCGAGCTCATCGGGCGAAGCGTAGAGGCGCTGGTGATCGGGTGTCACCCACGCCTCGGCGACGGCGAAGCGCGGCGGCTCGTATTCGTTGAAGATGCGGCGCCACGAGCGGTAGATCTCATGGACCTCGGGGCGGTCCCATAAGGGATTGTCCGCGTTGCCGCTCCCCTGCTTAGGCGCCTGGTCGAGCTCGTCGAGCGGACGGCTCGTCAGGTCCTTCGCTAGGGCGTGCGCCACATCCACGCGGAACCCGTCGACGCCGCGGTCGCACCAAAAGCGCAGCGTGCGCTCGAACTCCTCGCGCACGTCGGGATGCTGCCAGTTAAGATCGGGCTGCTCGGCGGCAAACAGATGCAGGTACCATTCGCCGTCCTCGACGCGCTCCCACGCCGAGCCGCCGAAACACGACATCCAGCCGTTCGGGGGAAGCTCACCGTGCTCCCCGCGGCCAGGCCGGAAGATGTAGCGTTCGCGCTCGGACGAGCCGGGGCCCGCGGCGAGCGCCGCCTGGAAGAAACGGTGCTTGTTTGAGGTGTGGTTGGGCACGATGTCCACGATCACGCGGATGTCGTGGGCATGCGCGGCGGTGATAAGCTCATCGAAATCGTCGAGCGTGCCCAGGCGCGGGTCGACCGCGCGGTAATCGATGACGTCGTACCCGCCGTCGGCGAGCTCGGAAGGATAGAACGGTGAGAGCCAGATGGCATCGATGCCGAGTTCGGCGAGGTAATCGATCCCGGCGGTCACCCCGCGGATATCGCCCAAGCCGTCGCCGTCGGCGTCGCGGAAACTGCGCGGATACACCTGGTACACGACAGCCTGCTTCCACCATTCGATTGCGTTGATCGCCATGGCTACCTCCCGCTCACATCGGTCGTCAGGGCCATGCTATCGTGCCATGCTTGTACGAACAAGCATGGCACGATAGCAAAATGCAACCGGTTTTTTTCGCGGGATATGACAGGGTGCGAGGGCGGTCGCCGGTCGGCGGGTTGGCAACCTGTTGGCGATCGGCGGGAAGCCTGCCGGCCAGGTGCCGGTACGCCGCCGGTCGGCTGTTGGTCGGCGTCAGGTCGACGTTCGGTCGGTTGGCTGACGATTGGCCAGCTGTCGGTCGACTGTCTGTCGGCGTCAGTCCTGTCGGCTGCACAGTCGGCGGTCGGCGCCCATCGCCACACAAGCCGATGGGCGCCGACGCAGCCTGCGCATCCGGCTAACGCAGCTGCGCGCGGTCGATGACCTCGGACAGCGCCGCAGCGGAGCGGTGCAGCTCACCAAGCTCCTCATCGTCAAGGGAGATGGGCACGCGGCACTCGATGCCGCCGCGGCCGATGATCGTGGGCATGGAGATGGCGATGTCGGAAAGGCCGTACTCCCCCACCATGAGGCTCGAGACGGGCAGGATGCACTTCTCGTCACCCATAATCGCCCGGCACAGGCGCTGGACCGACATCGCGATGCCGTAATACGTCGCGTGCTTGCGCGCGATGATCTCGTAGGCGGCATGGCGAACCTCGTCGGCGATACGCGCCTCGGTCGCCTCGTGGTCGAAGTGGCCGCGCATCTCGCAGAAGTCCTCGAGCGGTACGCCGGCAACGTCGGCGCTCGACCACACGGCAAGCTCGGAGTCGCCGTGCTCACCGATGATGTACGCCTCGACATCGCGCGGATCAACGCCCAGATGATCGCCGAGTGCCTCCTGCAGGCGGGCGGTGTCGAGCACAGTGCCCGAACCGATCACGCGGCTCTCGGGCAGGCCGGACATCTTGATGGCGGCATAGGTGAGCACGTCGACCGGGTTGGAGACGATAAGCAGGATGCCCTCGAATCCAACCTCCCGAATGCGCGGGATGATGCTGCGGTAGATGGCGACGTTCTTGTTCACCAGATCCAGACGCGTCTCGCCGGGTTTCTGCGCAGCGCCCGCCGTCACCACGATGATCGCCGCATCGGCGGCATCCTCGTAGTCGCCGGCGTAGATGCGCATGGGATGCGCGAACGGCGCCCCGTGGCTGATGTCGAGCGCCTCGCCCTCGGCGCGGGCGCGGTCCACGTCGATAAGGACCATCTCGGAAAACAGCCCGCTTTGCATGAGGGCGAACGCCGATGACGAGCCGACGAACCCGCATCCGACGACGGCGACTTTTCTATCGTTGACCATGGTAGTCCCCCTGATTCAATCGGGATTGGTATCGGTACCATGGTGTCAAATATATCCGCAACGTGCGAGCCTAAACGCGCCGCCGCTATTTCCTATCATTCTTACAACATTTACACATGAGAAGGGTTGGCTGGGTTGGTTGGGGACGTGTTCCCTCCAACCCATTGGGACGCGCTCCTTCCAACCCATTGCGCGGTAGCGTCGGGGTTGAATGGGGCGTGTTTCTTCCAGCCCATGGTGCGACAGCGTCGAGATATCTGAAGGAACGCCGAGCAAGCGCAACGGGCTGGAGGGAACGCATCCCCAAATGAGTTGCGATGGGTTGGAAGGAACACGTCCCCAACCAACCCATCCCCAACCAACCCGTCTAGATGTTAGATGCCGGCGGCCTCGATCGCGGCGACGGCCGCCTGAAGGCCCTCGGGCGGCAGCACGAGCGCCATGCGCACGTAGCCCTCGCCGTGCGGGCCGAAGCTCGCGCCGGGCGTGACGATCACGCCCGCGCGGTCCATGAGCTCCTCGCAAAACGCCATGGAGTCCGTGCGCCCGCCGGGCAGCTTGGCCCACACGAACATCGTGCCGTGCGCGTTGGGCCGCTCCCAGCCGATGCGCTCCAGGCCGTCGCACAGCGCGTCGCGACGCTCCTGGTACTTGAGGCGCTGCGCCTCGACCTGGTCGAGCGGGCCGGTCAGCGCGGCGATGGCGGCCTTCTGGATGGGATAGAACATGCCGAAGTCGATCTGGCTGCGCAGCTTGGCGAACGCCGAGACCACGTCGGAGCGGCCGACCAGAAAACCGATGCGCGCACCGGTCACGTTGAAGGACTTCGAGAGCGAGAAGAACTCGACGCCCACCTCGAGCGCGCCGGGATACTGCAGGAAGCTGCCGCCGCGCGGGCCATCGTACACGATGTCGGAATACGCGTTGTCGTGCACGATCAGAAGGTCGTGCTCGCGCGCGAACGCGATGATCTCCTCGTACACCTCGGGCGTGCCCACGCTGCCCACCGGGTTGGCGGGAAGCGACACAATCATGTACTTGGCGCGGTCGGCGACCGCAGGATCGATATCGGCCACATGCGGCAGGAAGTCATGCTCGGCGCTCAGCGGGTAGTAGGCAAGCTCGCCGTCGGCGATCTTCACGCCCGCCTCGAACACCGGATAGCAGGGGTCGGGCACCAGCGCCGTGTCCCCGGGATCGAGCAGGGCGAGCCCCAGATGGCCGACGCCCTCCTGCGTTCCGTTGCACGAGGCGACCATGTCGGGCGTGATGCCCTCAACGCCGAAGCGGCTCGCGTAGTAGTCGCAGACCGCCTGCTTGAGCTCGGGCAGGTCGCGCAGGCTGTATTTCCACTGGACGGGATCGTCGGCGGCATCGCGCAGCGCCTCGACCACGTGGTCGTACGGCGCGAAATCGGGCGTGCCCACCGACAGGTTGTAGATCGTGCGGCCCTCCGCCTCGAGCTTGAGCCTGCGCTGGTTGAGCGCCGCGAACACCTCGTCGCCAAAACGGTCGAGCCTGCTGGAAAACTTCATAGGTGGATATCCTCCCTCGCCCCGGACGGGACGTCTGGTCACAGAACACTGCACCCTAGTGTAGCGCGAAGGAGGAGGCCGGGGTGGAGTCGATTTCACAAGACCGGCCCCCAGCCGCCCCTATGCATGGGGACGGCCGGGGGCCGGCCCGAACCTGCCTACGGTTGCAGACGGTCGATCTCCTCGAGCCACAGGCGCGAGCTGGCATCGCTCGGCATGCGCCAATCGCCGCGCGGCGACAGGGTGACCGAGCCGACCTTCGGCCCATCGGGCAGGCAGCTGCGCTTGAACTGCTGCGCGAAGAAGCGCCGGTAGAACACGCGCAGCCAGCTCCACACGGTGCGCGCGTCGTAGGTCCCCGCAAAGGACCGGCAGGCCATCCGGTAGATCTTGCCCGGCGTGAACCCAAAGCGCAGCAGGTGGTACAAGAAGAAATCGTGCAGCTCGTAGGGACCGACGAGGTCCTCGGTCCTCTGCGCGATCTCGCCGTCTCCCGTGGGCGGCAAAAGCTCGGGAGACACCGGGGTGTCCAGGATGTCGAGCAGGGTGTCGGCGATCTCGCCGCCGAAGACGTCGGCCGCGTAGCGCACCAGGTGGCGCACGAGCGTCTTGGGCACGCTCGCGTTCACGGCGTACATGCTCATGTGGTCGCCGTTGTAGGTGGCCCAGCCCAGCGCGAGCTCGGAAAGATCACCGGTGCCGATGACGAAGCCGCCGAGCTCGTTGGAAAGATCCATGAGGATCTGCGTGCGCTCGCGCGCCTGGCTGTTCTCATAGGTGACGTCGGTGACGGCAGGATCGTGGCCGATATCGGCGAAATGCTGCTTGACGGCGTCGTGGATCGAGATCTCGCGGAAGTCCGCGCCGAGGCCGCGGGCGAGCGTCTCGGCGTTGCCCTTAGTGCGCACGGTCGTGCCGAACCCGGGCATGGAGGCGGCGGTGATGCCGGAGCGCGGAAGCCCAAGCGCGTCGAAGGCGCGCACGGTCACGAGCAGGGCGAGGGTGGAGTCCAGGCCGCCCGAGAGCCCGATGACGGCGCGCTTGGTGCCCGTGTGCGCCAAGCGCGCCTTAAGGCCAGCCGCCTGGAGGTTGAAGATCGTCTCGCAGCGCTCGGCAAGATCGCCATGGTCCGCCGGCACGAACGGGGTCTGGGGAAAGACGCGATCGATATCGAGCGCCGAGCGCATGAGGCGGACGTCCGTCGGCTGCCCGCATTCCTCGTCTGTCGACCGGCTCCCCGTGTAGGAGAACCGCACCTCGGTGCACGGGCGCATGCTGAACGGGGACTTTGCCCAGGTGTTCGAGCGGCGGCGCTCCGCCATCAGGCGGTCCAGGTCGACATCGGCCACGGCCATGTCGCACGTGAACATATCGGTACGCGCAAGCAGGCTGCCGTTTTCCGCGATCAGGTTCTCGCCCACGAAGACAAGATCGGTCGTCGACTCCCCCTCGCCCGCATCGGCGTACGCATAGGCGCAGTACAGGCGCGCCGATTGGCCGCGCACCAGCTCGCGGCGGTATTCGGCCTTGCCGATGGTCTCATCGGAGGCGGAGAGGTTCAAGATGATCGTCGCTCCTCCGTCCACTGTCATGTCTATCGAGGGGGGCGCGGGCACCCACAGGTCCTCGCACACCTCGACGCCGATCGCCACGGAATCCAGCCCCGCGTCGCAGCACCGGTACACGAGCCGGTACCCCATGAGGACCTGGCTTTGACCGGCAAAGGCGACGCACTCCGTGTTGAGCGGCGCCGGCGAGAACCAGCGCCGCTCGTAGAACTCGCCGTAGTTGGGGATGTTCTGCTTGACGGTCAGGCCCAGCAGCCTGCCGGCGCAGCACACCGCGGCGCAGTTGTAGATGGCATCGCCGTTCGCGACGGGCAGACCGACCGTGAAGAGAACGGGCAGGTCGCGCGTCTGGTCGAGCAGCCGCGCCAGCGCGCCCGCAGGCGCGCAGCAGCGTGCGGTCCAAAAACAGGTCGGCGCACGTGTATCCGCTCAAGCACAGCTCGGGCAGCACGAGGGCGCCCGCGCCCCGGTCCGCCGCCACCTTCACGCATTCGAGAATCGCTTGCGCGTTGCCCTCGATATCGCCCACTCGGATATGCGGCGTAGCCGACGCGATGCGGAAAAACCCGTCGCCCGAGCCCGCGCCCATGGCAGACCCCAGACCGGCCAGATACAGCTCGTCCATCTCTTCTCCTTCAACGGAAGCCCTGTCGCCACCTATTGTAGCGGCATACGGCAGGCGGCATGCCATGGCTCTTTCGCGACTGGGATGTTCGCGCTGTTTGCGAAAGGTATAATGGCTGGGCATGTAATCCCGACAGGAAGGCAGCGCGACCGTGAGCGAGACCAACACCAACAAGGCAGCCGTGCTCCCCGGCATCCCGAAGCTCGCGATCGTGGTGGTCACGTTCAAGCGGCAGGAGCTGCTCGCCAAGCTGTTCGACTCGTTCTGCACGCTCACGGTCGCGCCCTGGCGCATCGTCATCGTGGACAACGAGCATTCCGACAAGACCGAGCGCATGGTGGCCGAGCTCGGCGAGCGCACCGACGAGCTGTGGGGCGCGCCCGCCGACGGGCCCGATGCCGAGGGCGGCACCGCTCGCGTGGTCTATGCGCCGCAAGACGACAACCTGGGCGGTGCCGGCGGCTTCTCCGCCGGCGTCAAGCGCGCGTGGGAGCTCGGCGCCGAATGGTTCTGGGTCATGGACGACGACGTCATGGTCCTTCCCAAGGCGATCGAGCGCCTGGAGCCCTGGACCCGCGACCATCGCGTGATCCAGGGGTCGCGCCTTGACTACGACGGCGGCGACTTCTACTGGCAGTACCACTTCATCGAGTCGCTGGGCATCCCCAACCCCATCGCGCCTGCGGCGTTCGGCCCCGAAGGCTACCGCCCCATGAACACGATGTGCTTCGAGGGCGGCCTGTTCGCGCGCTCCGTGGTCGACGAGATCGGCCTGCCCGACCCCCGCTTCTTCATCTACTGGGACGACACCGTCTACGGCTATCTAGCCTCCAAGGTCACCGAGCCCATCGTGGTCGCAGACCTCATCTTGCAGCGCACCCGCGATATCGCCAACTGGGACATCGCGGGGCTTCGCCAGCTCAACGGCACCTCCGACATGAACCGCTACCACATCATGCGCAACCGCGGCTACATGATGCAGTATTTCCGCGCCCACGGCGATTACCGCCGCATCACGTTCGGACTCGGCACGGCGGCCACCTTTGCCAAGGAGGTCATCCGCCTCGTCATGGTCAACCGCGACAGCCTGAAGACGGGCATTCCGGCGCTGTTCCGCGGCATGCGCGATGCGCGAAAGATCTACCGGGACCGCACGTGGAAGCCCATGCCCCCGCTCAAAGACCGCTGACGCGCCGGGCCCGCCCGTCCATAGAGCATGTGGGCACGTCGGAGGAACCTCCGAGTTACACCACCCTCGATACGAGCGCGAAGCTCATGGCGGCGCTCGCGTCCTCCAAGGGCTGGACGCACCTGACGCTCGGGCAGAACGTCGACGTCCACTCGTCCTTCGTCGAGACGCCGTGCCCCTTCGGCCTCGACGTCGCCTGGCTCTTCGAGCGGGCTAACCACTATCTGTCGCTCATACGGTAGCTGCTCGCCGGTTCGTTCATCTTTTAGCCCTAGGGAAACGCTGGCCGATTGATCTTTGCTCGCAGATGTGCGGTATCTCCACGGTGGGGATACCGCACCGTCGCCTGCCGTCCGGTACTCCTCCACCACCCTTGTTCTCCACAATTCCTCCCCTTGTGTTGCCTCTTTTTGTTGTCTTGCCGCGTCCGCTTCCAATCATGGTTGAGGGGTACACAATCTAACGGAACGATTCCGGCGGGACGTGCGGCCGCGCTCGAACGCGCAGCGCCGCCCTCGCCGTTTGCCATATCCGAAAGGGGCCAGTCCATGGCTGCATACAGCGACAACTACACCTCGCGCAGGAGGACGCGCGTCTATCAACCCCCTCAGAGCACCCAGGTGCTCAAGCATGAGACCATCGGTCAGACTCAGGCGATCCCGCCCAAGAAGAAGCTGTTCGACGGCGTGTCCGTGGCCCAGATCATCGCCGGCGCCGCCGCTGCGGCGACCTCGGTGGCGCTCGCATCCTATATCGGCATCGCGGGGTCCATCATCGGCGCCGCGGTCAGCTCGGTCGTGACCGTCGTGTCCTCCCAGATCTACCGCCGCTTCCTCGACGTCAGCGCGCGCAAGCTCAAAGATGCCGGCGCGATCGCGCAGGCAAGCATGCGCACGTCCCAAAACGACGATCAGGCCTCGCCGAACCAGGGAGTCAGAGGGGCGCGCATCGCGCCCGTCAACCTGCGCGAGCGCGCGGCGGCGGAACGCTCCGCGACCCAGAAGAAGGTGGTCGCGTTCTCGATCCTCGCCGCCGTGGTCGCCGTTGCCGTCTGCGCCGCAGCCATCTGGTTCGGCACCTCGGGCGAGGGTATCGGCGAGAAGACCGCTCCGCTCATCCCAACGACGACGCAATCCGTCGATACCGGCACGCAGCAGACCGTCGACGACGGCGGCGCGCAGCTTCCCGCGACCACCGAGGACGATGCGAACGCCGTCCAGCCCGACACCGCCACCTCCCCTGCCGATGGCACCACCCAGACGGAGCCCGAGACCCCGCAGGACCAGCAGACCACGGACGCCACGACGCCTCCCGCCGATTCCGCAGGCAACACGACATCCGACACCACGGGTTCCGGCACATCGGACAGCTCCTCGAGCACGGGCACCGATACGAACGCAGGCAATCCGACCACGACCCCCTCGTCCGGAGCGGACACCTCTTCCGCCGCTGCCTCTTCGGCCAACTGATCCCCCGCATCGAGCATCAGCAGCCAGGCGGTCGTCTCCCGTAGGCGCGAGGGCCGCCTACGGGATTTATCTGCGCGCGCATCCGCCCCACCGCCCGGTCGGAAAAAGGCTATCCGCTCGATGGTAATATGGCTATGGACAGACATGGGAAGAGGGGTACATGAGCAAGCAACCGGTCAAGCCGACGCTGTCCGTCGGCAATCATATCTATCTCTATCAGCTTCTATCGACGGCCATCGGATGCGGGAAGCAGACCCTGGCGCCCAAGATCGAAGAGGTCCTTGCCGCCGAGCGCATGACCGCCGAGGACCTCGGGTTCTCCGACACGCGAGAGCTGCTGGAAGAGCTCGACGACTTCATCACGCTGACCGTGTTCAAGGGCGGCCGCATCTACGCCACCATCAACGTGCAGCCCGCATGGGACGAGGCGCTGGCGGCCCCCGAAAAGACCGCTACGCAGAAATCGGGCAAGTCCTGGAAGCGCAAGAAGACCGACAAGGGTCTGAAACCCGTAAAGCCGCGCCGCGTCAAGCGCGAAGAGCCCAAGCCGCAAGAAGAACCGGTCGAAGAGCCAACGCAAGATGCCTCGGAGACCGCCGAGGAGGCCATGGAGATCGAGCCGCAGGCCGCAGGGCAGCAGGAACCGCTCGCCGGGGAGCCGGTCGAGCAGCCATCTGGGGAAGCCGCCTCGACAGAATCCGATACGCAAGACGATCATGATGGGGAAGCCGACGAGAAGCTCTCCGATGACGCCGCGGAACCCGTTGACGGCGTGAACACGCCGGAAGAGCCCGAGAAACCGGAGGCGGAGTCTCCGCAGCCCGCCATCACGCTCACGGTCGTCTACGATCCCGAGAACGCCAATGCCGGCATGCAGACGCTCGAATCGACGCCCGGCATCAGCCCGTCCGAAGTCGCCTTAGAGGTGCAGGAGGACGCAGAGTCCGAGGTCGAGCAAGAAGCCATGCGAACAGAAGCGCCGGACATGCCGCCTGCGGCATCCGATGAGCCCCAGGCGCCGGAACCGACAACGGAGCCAGCTTCCCAGGAGCCTGCGGACGCACCTGCGGAAACCCTTGACCTTGAACCTGAACCGCAGCCGGTCACTCCGCCGGAACCGATGCCCCCCGCCACACCCGTCATTCCCGACGACTACCCTCTGGATTTCACGGTCGACGTCTACTGCCCCGGCGACCTGCTGCGGGAGATCTCCTATCTGCTCCCCTACGGCGCAGACGTCATGGGCATCCTCAACGAGTACTACCACATCGCCCAGCTCCGCAACACGATCGAGGCCGCGCGCAACCGCGCGACGTTCCCCTTCGGGTATGCGCGGGATGGCGAGCGCCGTTATGCCACGGTGCGCATCAAGCGCAGCGCGACGGCCAGCGGCACCTCCTGGGTCATCGACAAGCTCGAGGTCGACGAACCGAAGGGAAGCACTGAACAATAGCCTCCACTGGGGGGTCCACATCTACAAAAGCCGCCTCGGGAACTGAAGACCCCGAGGCGGCTTTCCTTCGTACTGCCTGAAAAACCCTGCAACCAGAACTAGTCGCGCGTCAGCTTGCGGCGGATGCGATGCGGCTGCGCGGCGTCCTCTCCCAGACGCGCCACGCGGTTCTCCTGGTAGGACTGGAAGTTGCCCTCGAACCAGTACCAGTTGCCCGGATTCTCGTCGGTGCCCTCCCACGCCAGGATGTGCGTGGCCACGCGGTCCAGGAACATGCGATCGTGGCTGATGACGACCGAGCATCCCGGGAACTCGAGCAGTGCCGCCTCGAGCGACGACAGGGTCTCGACGTCCAGGTCGTTGGTCGGCTCGTCGAGCAGCAGCAGGTTGCCGCCCTGCTTGAGCGTGAGCGCCAGGTTCAGGCGGTTGCGCTCGCCGCCAGACAGCACACCGGCGCGTTTCTGCTGGTCAGAACCCTTGAAGCCGAAGCTCGCCACATAGGCGCGGCTCGGCACCTCGGTCTCGCCCACGAGCATCTTGTCGGTGCCGCCCGAGACGACCTCCCACAGCGATTTGTCGGGGTCGATGCCCTCGCGCATCTGGTCGACATAGGAGATCTTCACGGTCTCGCCCAGCTCGATGGAGCCCGACGTCGGCTGCTCGGTGCCCACGATCATCTTGAACAGGGTCGACTTGCCCACGCCGTTGGGGCCGATGACGCCCACGATGCCGTTGCGCGGGAGGCTGAAGGTCAAATCATCGATGAGCACGCGACCGTCGAACTCCTTGTGGAGATGCTCGACCTCGAGGACCTTCGCGCCCAGGCGCGGACCGACCGGGATGCGGATATCGGTGTAGTCGAGCTTCTGGCTGGCGCGGGCCTCGGCCTCCATCTCCTCGTAGCGCTCGAGACGGGCCTTGTTCTTGGCCTGACGGGCCTTGGGGCTGCTGCGCACCCACTCGAGCTCGGCGGCCATGCGCTTGGCGAGCTTGGCGTCGCGC
>DGYMJ06203__coassemble_392_pt1 | contig 32970 bp, 26 predicted proteins | sample DGYMJ06203__metabat2_high_PE_015 | metagenome-assembled genome bin DGYMJ06203
TACTAAAAGGTTGAGGGAGGAGGGAGATCTTGGTGGTGACGATGATGTCGCCCGGCTCTGCCTTGCCGACCTCGTTCATGTCGCGGCCGCACATGACGTACAGGTGCGCCAGACGCTCGCTCTTGCGGGTGCGGGCATTCACGAGCTCGATGCCGGGGGTGAGCGTACCGGTCAGAACCTTGAGGAAGGAGATGCGGCCCTGCTGGGCGTCGTTCAGGGTCTTGAACACGAAGGCCACGGGGCGATCGTCCTCAGAGGAGATCTTGAGGGTGTCGCCGTCCATGAGCGGCATCTCGCCGTAATCGGTCGGCGTCGGGAAATAGGTGGCGATATCGTCCATGACGGAGTGGACGCCGAGCTCCTTGGTGCAGGAACCGACGAACACCGGGACGAACAGGCGCTGGGCGATCGCCTTGGAAAGCAGGCTCTCGACCTCTTCCTGGGTAAGCGGCTCGCCGTCGAGGTACTTCATCATGAGCTCGTCGTCGGCCTCGGCGACGGCCTCGCACAGCTGCTCGCGCGCGGCCTCGGCGGCGGGCAGGTACTCCTCGGGGATGTCGAACTCGGTCTGCGTGGTGCCCTCGCAGTGGCGCGCCTTCATGCGCACGACGTCGATGACGCCCTCGAACGCCTCGCCCGTGCCCCACGGGAGGGTGACGGCGCCCAGGCGCATGCCGAAGCGCTCGCGCAGCTGCTCCATGCAGGCGTCGTAATCCGCCGTTTCCTTGTCGATGCGGTTGATGAAGACGGCGCGCGCCAGGCGCAGGTCCTCGGCGGCGTACCACAGCTTAACGGTCGTGGGCTGCGGCCCCTCGGAGGCGTCGACCACGAACAGCGCCGTCTCGCTGACGGCCATGGCCGCATACGCGTCGCCGATGAAGTCGGGGTAGCAGGGCGCATCGAGCACGTTGATGCGCGTGCCCTTCCAGTCGATGGGGGCGATGGAGGTGGAAATGGAGACGCCACGCTTTACTTCCTCGGCGTCATAATCCAGCGTGGGCTTGGTGCCCGCGTGACCGCCCAGACGGGTGGTCTTGCCTGAAAGATGCAGCATCGATTCTGCCAGGGAGGTCTTTCCTACTCCTCCCTGGCCAACCAAGACGACGTTCCTCACATTGTTCGTCTGAGGTGCACCCATGATGACCATCCTTTCTTCGGCACGCGTGGCGCCGACGAGCAGCGGGGCGGCATATCGCCCCGCATTTCAGCCGTATGGGTTGAGACTACCCCGGAGAGCTCCGGTCATAACTGACGTATCGCCAGACGGCGCACTGCAGCGTGCTAAAGGGTTGAAAGGGCGAGGAGACATATGCCTTATCGTCTTCCCGCAAAAAACATCGCGACGGATTTTGCGGGAAGATGGAGCCCGTTGTGTATAACAGCCAAATCGATATAGCTGTTTACCTGCGATGTTTTCATTATACTTAATCAGATGTGAATATTTCTTGCGCGCTTCCCGCAAAATCCGTTACTTCGTAATATATCGACAAAAATACTTTTTACATATATACAATATTGAGTGCTAATGATACTCTATTTGCTATGAAGGACTGGATACTGCATGGCATATCGGCTCTTGAATTCCTACGCACACCACCGTGCATCAGAGAGCTTGAATTTCCTCCCGAGGTGCTGGAGTCGCTGAATCGCGCTTCGCCTTCATATCGAGAACGCTCGAATACCCCGCAGCTCATCTTGGAAATCCGCCACGAAATCTTCCGCTCGCTTAAAGGGGTCTCGATTCCCGTTCACGTGCTAACCGACGGAATCCCACGCGGCGCGTCGCCCTATGCCGTATGGCATACCAGGTCGGATGACATCTCCGACGATGATCTTGAACAGATTTCCGACAACCTCTACGCCACTTCACCGCGCGTGGCGCTCCTCCATATGGCTCGCGACTGCACGCCCGTGCAATTGGCTATGGTCATGATGGAGTGCTGCGGACTCTACGCCACCTGCCCCGGCACGTCTCGCATGCAGCGCGCCATAAACTTACTCGATACCACATGCGGGCTGCCCGACACGACGCGACAGCTCGCGGCGTTCTACGGACTCGACGGGAAACCACTTGCGTTCACCGACGACCACGGCGCCCCCTTGCCTTGGAGCCCCTGCAGAACGCGCGACGGCACCATCTCCAATCTCTGGAAACGACCGCCGCTGTGCAGCATCGAGCAGCTTGCGAAGTTTTCCAAATCGCTGGGCCCGGTACATGGGGCAAAGACATTCAGGCATGCGCTTGAGATGGTCGTTGCGGGTGCCGCCTCTCCGCTGGAAGCCCAGGCTGCTCTCCTCATGGGCATCAACAGGAAGCTTGGGCTCGAGGGGCTTCCCCCGTTTCAACTCAATCGCCGTGTCAAGCTGTCGCCCTCTTCGGCATCGGCGTGGGGATCGCCCATCTGCGTCGTCGACATAGGATGGTTCGACGAGGGGAGCCGTACACCGAATCTGTGCTGCGAGGTGGAAGGGGCGGCATTCCACGGACGCGCGCTCGAGGATGACAATGAAGCGCGGCGAGACGACTCGGCACGCAAGACGGCTCTGCGCAGCATGGATATCGCCGTTGAAACCATCACGAATTCCCAGATCAAGAACATCGAGCGATGGGACGTGCTGATGGACGTGCTCTACCGGCATCTCGGCATCGAACGCCCGGCGCGCACCAAAAGGTTTATGGAGCAGCGGGTAAAGCTTCGCAAGGACCTGTTTGAGAGGCCCCGGCTCTGAGCGCTCATATGAAATCGGTGCCTGTCCCCGTTTTCTTTTGGGAAAACGGGGACAGGCACCGATTTCTCGCCTACAATCGAGGCGCATTGTTATTTGGCCAGATGGATGGTGCGGAGACGCACAGGCGCAGGCGAGATGCCGAACGCCCAGGGGAACGGGGTGAAAAACCCCAGCTGTACCAGCAACCGTGAGTTCAGCTGCCGCGAGCATATCGTCGTAGATCGGGCGACGAGACGCGGTGTGGGAACGAGCCGGATCGCCTCTCCATCGGTATGGGCCCTGGAGAGAAAGGCATGTATCATGCTCGAAAACCTGTCTCGCACACTGTCCGCACTTTCGCGCCGCACCGTCGCAATCGGTGCGCTGACCTGCGCGCTTGCCGTTGCCTGCCTGGGCGGCTGCACGCAGACCACCGCCAATGACGGCGGCTCGGGCACAAGCGACGCCGCCGTCGTCGCCGACACGGGATCTGCCGCGGTGCCCGCTGCCGACGACGCCCAGATCGCCGTGCAGGTGGTCGTCGACTCGAGCGCAGCCGACGGCAGCGTGACCTATGACGGCACCGTTGAGCTCGACGAGGGCGCCACCGTGCTCGATGCGATCAAGGCGACCGGCCTTGAGCTGGATATCCAGGACTCCGACTACGGTTCGTTCGTGAACGGGATCGGAGGGCTCGCCTCGTTCGACTTCGGCGATTCGAGCGGTTGGGGCTATGACCTCAACGGCGAGACGGTGATGGACTCCGCCGACGTGGCAACCGTGTCGGATGGCGATGTCCTCACCTGGACCTACCTCGTCTAGTCGCCACCAAGCGCGCCCGCGCCGACCGTGCAGACTGCGGTCGGCGCGGGCGTTTTTTGCAAGAGGCATCCTGATGCACGTTCGATACAATCCTTTTTCCGATTTCCATCCTGCGGTGGTCGTCGTCTACCTCGTCTGCGCCGCCGGCTTTGCCATGGCGGCCTCGCAGCCGGTCTATGCAGCGCTCTCGTATGCAGGAGCGGGCGCATGCGCCTGCTGCGTGCGCGGGATACGCGTCGGATTGCGCCAGATCGGCTGGACGATCCCCGTGGTAGGGGTGGTCGCCGTGGCGAATTTCCTGTTTGTAGACCGGGGCGCCCACGTTCTGTTTTCGCTATTCGGACGCGCGTTCACCGCGGAGGCCCTGTTTTTCGGCGTGTGCACGGGCATCATGCTCGCTTCCGTCCTGCTGTGGATGACCACGTGCCTCGCCTGCATCGATAGCGCCGCGGCGACCGAGATGCTCGGCGGCATCGCACCGACCGTCGCCCTGATGGTCACGCAGACGATGCGCCTGATCCCCCAACTCGTTTCGCGCGGGCGCACCGTGGAGGCCGTCGCGCAGGCGACGCCCGCGATCGCTCCGCGCACGACGCGCGAGAGGGCGGCCAGCCACCTGCGCACCAGCTCGGTCCTCATGGGCTGGGCGCTGGAGGACAGCCTGGTGCGCGCCGACGCCATGCGGGCGCGTGGATACGCCTGCGGGGCGCGGCGCACGGCCTACCGCCAATCGCGCGTCCGAAAGGCCGATGCCGGGCTGATCGCGGCCACGTGCGCGCTCGCGGCGGTCAACGTGCCGCTCGTCGCCATCGCCTGCTCCCAATACGCGTTCTACCCCACCCCTCCCCAACTCGTGTTGTGGTGGGGATACATCCCGTTCGCCGCACTCATGCTGGTACCCGTCGTGCTGTCGATACGGGGGTGGTGGCTATGGCGAACGCTCTGAGCGCCTGCGCGGTGCGAATCTGCGATCTCACCTTCGCCTACCCCGAGCATGAACCGGTTCTCGAGCACATCTCCCTCGAGGTGGACGCCGGCGCGTTCTGCCTTGTGAACGGACCCACCGGATGCGGGAAGACCACGCTTTTGCGTCTGCTCAAACCCGAATTGGCGCCCGCAGGAATCAAAACGGGCACCATCGAGGTGCTCGGCGAGCAGACGACGGATTCTCGGCGCTCGGCGACCGACATCGGCTTCATCATGCAGGATCCCGCAGCCCAGATCGTGTGCGACACCGTCTGGCACGAGATCGCGTTCGGGCTGGAAAACATCGGCATGGCGCAAAGCGAGATGCGCAGGCGCGTGGCGGAGGTCGCGCACTTCTTCGGCATCGAGCCGCTTATGCACACATCGACCGACGAGCTCTCCGGGGGACAGCAGCAGCTGGTGAACCTTGCCGGGGTGCTCGCGCTGCAGCCACGGCTGCTCGTGCTCGACGAGCCCACCGCGAGCCTCGACCCCGATGCTCGCCGGCAGTTTTTGTACCTGCTCGGTCGGGTGCACCGGGAGCTCGGCATCACCGTCATCATGTCGACCCATCTGCCCGAGGAGGCCGAGCATCTGGCGACCCAGACGTTCGCGATCGGGCCCGTGACGCCCGCCGTCCCGCGCGCCGAGCTCGACCGTCGGCTCGCCGCTCGCTGGAGCACCTTCCGTCGGGGCCTGCCGGTCCTGTCGGCGCACGACGTGTTCGTCCGCTACGACCGCGATGCCCCCTGGACGCTGCGGGGCCTCGACCTCACTGTCTGTCAGGGCAGCGTGCACGCCATCGTCGGCGGCAACGGCTGCGGCAAGTCGACCCTGCTCAAAACGCTCGTCGGCATCCTGCGACCCCAGCGCGGGCATGTGGACAACACCTGCCATGAAACCCAAAGCTACCTGCCGCAGGACCCGAAGGCGCTTCTGGTGTGCAACACCGTCGCCGACGAACTCGACGAATGGCGCGAGCGGGCGGGATATAGCTCCGACGACATCGCGCGCATGATCGAGCGCATGGGGCTTTCCGGCCTTGAGGCCCATCACCCCTTCGACCTCTCCGGAGGGCAGCAGCAAAAGCTCGCCCTCGCAAAGGTGCTGCTCACCGGGCCCCAGCTGCTCGTGCTCGACGAGCCCACCACGGGACTCGACGCGAGTGGGGCGGCCGAGATCGTCACCATCCTGCGCGGCATCGCCGAGCGCGGCTGCACCGTTTTGCTCGTGACGCACGACCTGGATGTTGCCTACGCCGTCGCCGACGAGGTGTCGCTCATGTTCGACGGGCAGATCGCCTGCACCGAGCCTGCACGGGAGTTCTTCGGCCACAGCCTCATGTATCGCCCCCACGAGCGAGCGCGGCTGTTCGGCATGCTGCTGCAACGCGAGGAGGCGCCGATGGAAGCGGTCGATCAGCCTCCCTCAGATGTGCGGGTCTCCGTCGAAGAGGCCCCGCTTGAGCAGCCCCGACCCCGCAGGCCGAAGGGAAATGCGGCGATCGAGGCAATCGCTCTGGCCGCCGTGCCGGCCGTGCTCGTCATTGCGGGCCTGTGCGGGTTCAGGCAGACCGCCCTGCTGTCGTTTACCGTGGTGCTCGCCGCGCTTGGCATCTTTTTCGCCTCATACGAGACGGGCGAGATGCACATGCGCGAGATCATGCCCACCGTGGTGCTCGCCGCGCTCGCCGCCGCTGGCCGCGTGCTGTTCGCCGCGGTGCCGAGCGTGAAGCCGATAAGCGCCGTCGCGATCATCGCCGGCGTCTGCCTGGGAAGGCGCTCGGGATTTATGGTCGGAGCACTTGCCGCCCTGACCTCGAATTTCTTTTTCGGACAGGGTGCGTGGACCCCATGGCAGATGTACGCCTGGGGACTCGTGGGCTATGGAGCAGGCGCGCTTGCGCAGATCGGCGTGTTCGGGCACCCGGACGCGAGCGGGCAGGGACGCAAGGGCATGCCGGCCCTGCTCGTCTACGGATTCGTGGCCTCGGTGCTCTATGGGTGGATCCTCAATGCGTGGTCGATCATCGGCTACCTGCACACCGGGCTCGGTTTCAACCTGCTCGCGGTCTACGCCGCCTCGTTCCCCTTCGATGCCGCCCACGGAATCGCCACCGTCGCGTTTCTCGGCGCCCTCTACCTGCCTTGGCGCCGCAAGCTCGCCCGCATCATCACCAAGCTCTGACAAGAAGGCGCCGAGTGCAATCCTGCAGCCCGGCGCCCTTCGGCACTTATCAGCCCAGATCGGCTCCGTTCGTGGCGATAACTCGCCGATACCAGTCGAAGGAGTCCTTCTTGATGCGGGCGAACGTCCCCGTGCCGTCATCATGGCGGTCGACGTAAATCATGCCGTAACGCTTGCGCATCTGGCCGCTTCCCATTGAGATCAAATCGATTGGCGCCCACGAGAGATACCCGATGCAATCGACGCCGTCGGCAAGCGCCTGCTCGACCTCACGTAGATGATCGTGCATGTACGCCACGCGATACGAGTCGTGAACCGACCCATCACTCTCGACCTCATCGGCGGCACCGAGACCGTTCTCGACGATCATGAGCGGAATGCGGTAGCGGTCGTAGGCGACCTCCATGAAATAGCGCAATCCCGACGGGTCTTGCGCCCATCCCCATTCCGTATACGCGAGATACGGGTTCTTGGCACTTTTCGTCATGTTGCCATTGACCTGCTCCTCGTCCGCATGGGTGGTCACCGCACTCGACATGTAATAGGAGAATGTAAAGAAGTCCACCGTACCCGCGGCGAGCGTCTCGGCATCCCCAGGCTGCACCGCCAGGCTTACATCGTGCTCGCTCCACAGGCGTCTTGCGAAGGGCGCGTAGGCTCCCTTCGCCTGCACGTCGGCACAATAGAACACATCGCGCTCCCAGGCGTATCGCGCGGCGAGAACGTCCGCCGGATCACACGTGAGCGGATAGATGGGCGTCCCGTTCACCATGCAGCCCACTCGGTTTTCCGGATCGATATCATGCGCCAGTGCAACCACCCGTGCGCTTGCCAGGAACTGATGGTGTAGACGTTGGTACGCCTTCCGATACATCTCATCCGTCGGGTGGGGATCGAGGTTCAGCAGCGACAGCTCGTTGTTGATCTCGTTAAATGTCAGCCACCACCGCACCTTGCCGCGATAAGCTTCCATCGCGGCGCGAGCATACCTGACGAAGAAATCAATCGTGCGCCTGTCGCCCCAGCCCCCGGTAGCCTCGTCCAATCCCACCGGATCGTTGAAATGCGCCAGCGTGACCAGCGGTTCGATACCGCACGCATGCATCTTGTCGAAGACGCGATGGTAGAACGCGATGCCGCGAGGATTGGCCTCACGCTCATCGCCGTTTGAGAACAAGCGCGTGATATTGAGCGAGAGCCGCAGCATGGTAAAGCCCATCTCGGCGAACAGCTCGATATCCTCCTCGTAGCGATGGTATGCATCAATGCCGACATGATTGGGGTAGTAGTACCCGGGCAGCACCGCCAGCTTGGCCCCTGCAGGGGCCCCTTTGAACATCGGTGCGGTCCCCGGTTTGCCTTCGGCATCGATAAAGGTGATGAGACGCGGGTGGTTCGCGTCGCCGACCGTGCAGAAATCCAGCTCCGAGGGACCGCGACCGTCCTCGTCCCACGCGCCCTCGCATTGGATAGCAGCGGTCGATCCGCCCCAGTAGAACCCTTGGGGAAATGCCATGTTTCTCCTTCCATCAAGGCGTGTGCGCCTATCAGCGCACCACAAGAAGCTAGGCGCCGATTCGCTTCGCATAGCTGCCCAGCAGCTCCAGACTCGGCCTCGGCAGGCGCTCCATGGTCGTACGGTCCACCGCCACCAGGCCGAACTGCATCCGATACCCGGACTCCCATTCGAAGTTATCCAGCAGACTCCAGTGGCAATAGCCCACAAGCGGGACGCCATCGGAAACGCATTCCTCTAGGTCAGCCATCACGCGCTCGATGAAGGTGCAGCGCTCCGCATCGTCTGCGGTGCCGACACCATTCTCGGTCATCATGATCTTGCCGTTGAATTCGGAGGCGATCCGACGGACGAGGTGCCCGGCAGCCTCAGGATAGTACTCGTATCCCATCTGGGTCACATGGGCATCCGGCGCGGTGGGGAGCATGCCCTCGGGACCCACAAACGCGCGGGTATAGCTCTGGATGCCGAGAATGTCGTCGTCCGCAATCGCCGGCATAAACTGGCCGAACTCGGTATGCCACTGCTCGGCGGCAGCCGCCTCTCCTCCGGTGACCGGCTGCAGATCGTGCAGACTGAGCGTCAGGCCCACAACCGCATGCGGGCACACGTCGCGAAGCACCGCGCATGCGGCGCGATGTGCGTCCATGATGACCCGGTTGCCCTGATCGGTGCGTGGCGTGTTGAAACTTGCAGGCGACGGCGTCCCGAACAGCTCGCGATACTCGGCCTCCATCGCCGCAGCCTCCGCATCGCGACCCTCCAGATTGAGACCCATCTGGATGTTGGTTCCATCGGCATCGCCGTTGGCAGCAAGTTTGATGTAGCCCGCAATCTGCGCACCCAGGTTGGCCTCGTTGATGGTGAACACGTAATGGAGACGATCTCCCAGCCCCTCGGCAACGTAGCGCACATAGCGCGCAAACGACGCCACCGTTTCCGGAGCCTCCCATCCACCCTGCCGGATGAGCCATGCGGGGCTCGAGAAGTGAAACAGGGTGACGATGGGCTCCACACCGCGCACGCGGCAGCAATCGATCACCGCACGATAGTGGTTGAGCGCTTCAGCGCTGAACTTCCCGGGCTCCGGTTCGATACGGGCCCATTCTATGGAGAAGCGAAACGCATTGAGCCCGGCATTCGCCAGCAGCTCGATATCGCCCGCAAAGCGATGGTAGTGATCGATCGCCGCGAGCGACGGCTCCGCATAGCTCGTGTGCTCCATCTGCTCCATGAGCCAGAAATCACTCGCCATGTTATCGCCCTCGACCTGATGCGCAGCCGTGGCCGCGCCGATCAGAAAACCCTTGGGGAATGCCATGCGACCTCCTTACCCGATGCGGGGCGGCATGAAGCCCCGCCCATATCGGCATCATGCATCCGCGGCTTGGGAGGATCCCATACGGAAACCCTCCCAGCCCGTAACGCGAACTGTCTATTCTTCAGCCTGCAGCGCAGGATCATCCTTGGCAAAGCCGAACAGGAACGTCACGATTGCGGCGACCACGAAGCAGATGGCCAGCGTGATGCAGCCGTTCACGATGTTGGACACTCCACCGCCAGCGAACGCAAAAACCTGAAACACGTTAGCGTTGGAAACCATGTAGGACACCACATGCGTGATGCCCGCGTACAGGCCGCCCGCAAAGCCGCCGGCAACAACACCCGCGAACGTCCGACGATGACGGAAGCACAGTCCGTACAGCGTGGGCTCGGTCACACCGCCCAGCAGACCGGAGGCAAGGTAGCCCAGCGCCAGGCCCTTCTCCTCGCGGTTACGCATGCGCAGCATGGCACCGAATGCGCAACCGTAGACCGCGAAAGCGGCAAATCCGATAGCGCAGAAAACGGTGTCGAGCGTTCCTGTCTCGGCGAGCATGGTCATACCGACGGAGAGCACTACGAGATGCATGCCGCTCATAACGATGAACTCCCACACGGCCGTGATGACAGCGATGGCGAAGAACCCGCCCACGCTGTTGAACCCGAGGACCACCTGAGACAGAGCGCCGCTGCAGTAGTTACCGAGCGGGGCGAGCAGGCACAGGGAGATGGGAAGCATGACGGCAAGCGACAAAAACGAGGTAAGCGCCGTGGAGAGAACATCGGGAATCACGCGCTTGAAGAAGCGCTCGACATAAGAGAGCACCCAGACTGAAAGCAGGATAGGCAGCACGGTCTGCGAGTAGTCGTAGGCAGTGGTCGGGATACCGTAGACATCGAACGGCTGGCCCGCCAAGTCGCGGAACGCCGGTGCGATCAGGATGCCGCCGAGCATCATGCCGATAACCGGTGTCACCCCCAACTTCTTGGAGGCGGTGTAGCCAAGGTAGATGGGCATGAAGAAGAAGCCCGCGTTATAGGTAAACTCTAGCAGGGTATACAGGTTGCTCTCCGGTGTAATGAGGTTGAGCATCTGCGGGCCCAGCACCGCTTGGACCGTCTTGAACATGGCTGCGCCGATAAGCAACGGGATGAGCTGCGTCAGGGAACCGGAAAGGTAGTCGAGGATGTTCTGACCGACCTTTTTGAGCGTGAGTTTCTCCTTGGGCGCATCGAGGTTCTCTTCGACCGCGCTCTCACGCTTGAAGCCACCGAGATCGCATAGCTCGTTGTATACCTTCTCCACATTATTGCCGATGATGACCTGGAACTGCGTACCGGACTCCTGCGAGCCGATAACCCCCTTCACAGCATTCACAGCCTCCGGCTTGGCCTTGCTGCGATCCTTCAGGTTGAAGCGCAACCGTGTCATGCAGTGCGTTACGTACGTGACGTTGTTCTTGCCGCCGACGGCTTCGAGCACGTCGGCCGCTATCTTCTTGTTGTCGGCCATGAAAGCCTCCTCATATAAAAGTACAGCGATGTATATGCGGGCAGATATGCCCAGATTCATCGGCGAGGTGCGCGCCGCCCCGCCGCGAATACCGAGGTATGGGGCGAATCTAGCCGCCCACCTTATCGTTCGCCTTGATGACGATACGATTCACGTGGAGCATGAGGTACAGCCGCTCCTCATCAGAAAGGCTATGACCGAGCTCCTCTATAAACAGATCGTTCATCGCGCATACGCACGCGTCGACATCGGGATATTCCTCGCGAAGCTGCGGATACATACTGACATTGCCACTCTCGATGACGCCGCCGTCCTCGACGCGTCGATACAGGTACTGCATATGCGTGGCGAACCGCGTGAAGTTGAAGCTCTCCCTGTCGATCGTCATGCCCTTGATGCGCTCGACGGCATCGACGCATCGCTCGAGCAGCCGATCGAATTCAACGGAGGAGACGGCGCTGGCCATCGATGCCTGGGTGGCGTTGTTCACAAACGCCATGGCGATACCCACCGCCTCGTTCTTGGGAAGATGCACGTTGAACGAGCGATTGATGCGGTCGACGGTAAATGCGCCGATCCGATACTCCAAGGGGTACTGCTGCTGCACGTCGAACGCGAGCGGCATGCGCACATGGATGCCCTCCCGGGCACGTTTGATGGCGAATGCCACGTGGTCGGCAAGAATGAAGGGAAGATTGGGGCTGAGCGGGTATGAGAGCAACCCTTCCGCCATATTGACGATCTGAGAGACAAACTCGAACACGTCTTGGGGAATATCGGTCAAGCTGTTCAGGTAGCGCTCGTCCACGTCGTAGAACGTACGGTCGATCCGAGCCAGGGGAATTTCCTCGCCCCTATCGAGAAAGCCAATTCCCTTCCCCAGGGCAACAAGCTGGCGCCCGTCGTCGTCAACGCACAGAACCGCACTCGTATTGATCTTCTTGAGCAGGAGCATAAGGACCTCCTTCCGTTTCCCTGTCGAACCGAACTCCGGAGGTCAAAAAATAAACTCCCGAAGCATAATCCACCCCTTAGGGCCAGATATTGCTTCGGAAGCTCATCCGAATGTCACTCTGTCGGAAAGAAGATTACCGTAAATGACTGCCTGTATTGCCGCGTATTTCGAATAAACGGTCGAATTCTTGCTGCGAACGGTCGAGAACAGGACGCCAAAGGTTCCCGAGGCGCATGCGAACGTTCTTCGCCTCGCACAGGTGGGGCAAAAGGGCGCGGGGCGCCCGTTACGCGAACCTCTGTTAGATGGGTTGGCTGGGGACGGGTTCGTTCCAACCCATGCTTGATGTCGCGACGGTTTTTGCGGGAAGCCCGGACGAAATATGCATGTCAACTCGAGCAGACCGCAGAACCCCGAGGTGAGCAATCGTATCGTATTGGCCGTTATGCAAAGCGTCCCCGCCGTTCCCGCAAAATCCGTCGCGACGGCTTCTGCGGGAACGGCGGCCCGTCGTCCGACGGGCCGCCTTGCAGCACCTATGCCTTTGCTCCCGAGGCCGGCACGGTCACCTCGGGCATGAGCTCCTCGCTCATGACGGTCAGGATCTCCCCCATCTTCGTCAGGTCCTCCTCGGAGAACCGCTGACGGATGCGATCCATGACATCGTGGATATACGAGGAGCTGATGCGGTAGTAGTCCAGGTACTTCTGCGTGGGGCGCAGATGATACTCGCGCCCATCGCTTTCCGATTGGACCTTCTCGACATACCCCTTGCGGATAAGGCTCCCGATCTTATAGGCCGCGTTCGAAGACGAGATGCGCATGAACTCGGCGAACTCGTGCACCGTCGGTGAACCGAGCGCGTAGATCGCTTCCATGGCGAACGCCTCGACCGTCGTCAGGCTCGCCTCGCGATCTTGAAAGCGCGAGAAGGTCTCCTGGTAGAAATGGAGCTTGAACTTGTTATATATGCTCTCGAACATCTCTTCCAACTCTTGATGCTCCCTGCGCGCTGACATGGCGCACTAGGCCTCGTCGGCGGAACCAAGGGCGAGCGTCAGCGTGGCGGTGCAGGCGACCTCGCCATCGACACGGGCCTCCGCCTCGACGAACGCGAACGAACGGCGCGTCTTGACGATGCGGCTCTCGAGCTCGAGCACGTCACCGGGACGCACCTGCTTGCGGAACTTCGCATCCTTGATGGACGCGAAGAAGCCGAGCTTGCCGCGGTTCTCGGGAAGCGACAGCATGGCGACGGCCGCGACCTGCGCGAGGGCCTCGACGATCAGCACGCCGGGCAGGACATGGTACTGCGGGAAGTGGCCGCAAAACACCGGGCTCATATTGCTCACGCACAGGCGACCGCGGGCCCAGGAGCCCTCCTCGCCATCGGTGATGCGGTCGACGAGCGCAAAGGGGTAGCGATGCGGCAGGATCTCCGCGATCTGGTTGGAATCAAGCTGCATGGGGATGCTCCTTTTGATTCAGGGAAGAACGGAGGGTGAATATTTAGGGACTGTCCCTAAATATTCACTGGCCGGCCCACTTCTTGAGCAGGACGCAGGCATTGTGGCCGCCGAAACCAAGCGAGTTGGACAGCGCGTACTCGAAACCGGCTGCACGGCCCTCGTTCGGCACGTAGTCGAGATCGCACTCAGGGTCGGCCTCGACGTAGCCGATGGTGGGCGGCAGGAACTGATCGCGCAGGGCGAGCGCGGTGAAGATGGCCTCCACGGCGCCGGCCGCACCGAGCATATGACCGGTCATGGACTTGGTAGAGGAGACGGCCATGTGGTAGGCGTGATCGCCGAACACGGTCTTGATCGCCGCGGTCTCGCCCTTGTCGTTGAGCGGGGTGGAGGTGCCGTGCGCATTGATGTAGCCCACGGCCTCCGGGGCAACGCCGCCGGCATCGGCCAGAGCCTGCTCCATGGCGCGCGCGCCGCCCTCGCCGTTCGGCGCGGGAGCGGTGATGTGGTGGGCATCGCAGGTCACGCCGTAGCCGACAATCTCGGCTATGATGTTCGCGCCGCGGACTTGAGCGTGCTCGAGCTCCTCGAGCACCAGCATGCCGGCGCCCTCGCCCATGACGAACCCGCTGCGACGGGCGTCGAAGGGCACGGAGGCGCAGGTGGGGTCGTCGCCGACGTGCAGGGCGCGCATGGTGGTGAAGCCGCCGATGGAAAGCGGGGTGATGGCCGCCTCGGTGCCGCCGGTGAGCATGATGTCCGCATAGCCGTCACGGATATGGCGGAAGGCGTCGCCCACGGCGTTGGAGCCGCCGGCGCACGCGGTCACGGGGCAGGTGCACATTCCCTTGAAGCCGAACTCGATGGCCACCTCGCCGGCGGCCATGTTGGAGATACCCATGGGGATGTAGAACGGGGAGCAGCGGTCGAATCCGCGCTTGAGGCAGCTGGTCTGCTGGGTCTCGGTCTCACGGACGCCGCCGATGCCGGAGGACACGATCACGCCGGCGCGGGTAAGGTCCTCGGAATCCAGGTCGAGACCGCTCTGCGCGATGGCCTCGCGCGCCGACACGATCGCGAGCTGCGTGAAGCGGGACTTGTGCTTGGCCTCGGGAGCGGAGAAGTGCTCCTTGGGCTCGAAACCCTTCACCTCTGCTGCAATCTTGACCTTCTGGGCGCTCGCATCGAACTGCGTGATGGACGCGATGCCCAGCTTGCCGGCGCGAGCTGCGTCCCAGCTCTCAGTCGCGGTGTTACCGATGGGCGTCAGGGCTCCCATACCGGTGATAACAACCCTGCGTTTGGACATATGAAAGCTCCTTTCGAGGAATGATGGTCGTTTGGGGTGGTCGTTTGGGGACGGCTCAGGCGCGCCGGATTGCCGCGAAGCAAGGCGGCGTGCCCGAGTCGGCCGCTACATGGCCATGCCGCCGTCGACGGCCAGCACCTGGCCGGTGATGTAGGCCGCGTCATCGGAAACCAGGAAGGCGACGGCACGCGCCACATCCTCGGGCTTGCCGGCGCGGGCGGCGGGAATCATGGAGCACATGGCCTGCTGGGCGGCCTCGGGCATAGCCGCGGTCATATCGGTCTCGATGTAACCGGGGGCGACGGCGTTCACGCGGATGCCCGCGGCTGCCACCTCGCGCGCGACGGACTTGGTCATACCGATGAGACCGGCCTTGCTGGCGGCATAGTTTGCCTGTCCCGCGTTGCCCATGATGCCGACGACGCTCGCCATGTTGACGATGCTGCCGCTCTTGGCGCGCATCATGGGGCGCAGCACGGCCTTGGTCATGAGGAAGGCGCCCTTGAGGTTGGTGGCGATCACGGCATCGAAATCCTCCTCGCTCATGCGGGCGGCGAGCTTATCGCGCGTGATGCCGGCGTTGTTGACGAGGATGTCCACGCCTCCGAGCTCGCGCGCGGCCTCCACCAGCTCCTTTGCGGAGTCGGCGCTGGTCACATCGCCCTTCACGGAGCGAGCGGCCACGCCCTCCGCCTCGACGAGCTTCACGGTCTCGTCGGCAGCGGCCGCGTTGCCGGCGTAGGAGAACACGACGCTGGCGCCGTGACGGGCGAGCTCGATGCAGATGGCGCGTCCGATGCCGCGGCTGCCGCCGGTCACGATGGCGGTCTTACCGGTCAAATCCATGGGTAGTTCCTCCTTGGAACAAAACGTCGGGCGGTTTGGGGGCGATAGGCCCCGCAGCAGGTCGCCGGAACCGGACGCGCTGCCGCGCGGACGGCCCCGGCTCCTCGCCCTACTCAGCGGTCAGCTTGGCGAGATCCTCGACGGTCTCGACGGGGGTGCAGGAGAGCTCCTTGGCGGTCTTGCGAACCAAGCCGGAGAGCACCTTGCCCGGGCCGATCTCGATGATGCGATCGACACCCAGCTCGACCAGACGGCAGATGGTGTCCTCCATGCGGACAGAGGACTGCACCTGGCGCTCGAGCAGGCTGACGATGGTGTCGCCCTCGCCCATCTCGCGCCCCAGCGTGTTGAACAGCACGGGCACGCGCATCTCGCCCAGCCCCAGGCCGGAGAGGCGCTCACGCAGGGCATCGCCGGCGGGCTTGAGCAGCGAGGTGTGGAACGGACCGCTCACCTTGAGCGGGATGCAGCGGCGGGCGCCGGCCTCCTTGGCGGCGGCAGCGGCGGCCTCGACCGGTTCGCGGTCGCCCGCGATGACGATCTGGCCGGGGCAGTTGTAGTTGGAGACCTCGACGGTCAGGCCCTCGGCGGCAGCCGCAGCGGCAGCCTCGACCACGGACTCCACGGTCTGGCGATCAAGGCCGAGGATGGAGATCATGGCGGTGTCGCGCCCGGCGGCGGCGCTGGCCATGGCCGCTCCGCGGAAGGCAGCGAGCTTCACGGCCTCGACGGGATCGAACACACCCGCCGCGGCGAGCGCGGAGTACTCGCCCAGCGACAGGCCGGCGACATAGTCGGGCGTGAGGCCGAGCTCGGCCAGCACCGCCGTCATGCCGCAGGCGAAAGCGACCATGCACGGCTGGGTGTACTCGGTCTGGTTCAGCTGGTCGTCGGGACCCTCGAACATGAGCGTCTTGAGATCGAAGTCGACGGCCTCGTCCGCGGCGTCGATCACGGCGGCGAACGTCGGATAGGCCTCGTACAGGTCACGGCCCATGCCCGCGTGCTGCGAGCCCTGGCCGGCATACAGAAACGCGGTCGTCATTATGCGCTCAACCCCTCGATCGTCGCCTTGCAGCCGGCAACCATGTCCTCGAGGATCGCACGAACCGGACGGACCTCGTGCACCATGCCGGAGATCTGGCCGCACATGAAGCTACCGGTGTCCACGTCGCCATCGAGAACGGCGCGGCGCAGGGAGCCGAGGGTCAGCGCCTCGAGCTCGTCGCGCTTGGTGCCCTCCTGCTCGAGCTCCAGATACTTCTTGGTCATCTTGTTCTTGAGGCAGCGAACGGGGGCGCCGGCGGGACGGCCGGTCACCACGGTGTCGTTGACGCCCGCCTTGACGACCTTCTCCTTGTAGTTCGCGTGGATGGGGCACTCCTCGCTCGCAAGCAGGCAGGTGCCCACCTGCACGCCGCACGCGCCCAGCGCATAGGCGGCCGCCATGCCGCGACCGTCGGCGATACCGCCGGCGGCGATCACGGGCAGATCGACCGCGTCGACCACAGCGGGGACGAGCGCCATCGTGGTCGCCTCGCCCACATGGCCGCCGGACTCGGTGCCCTCGGCGATGATGCCGTCGATGTCCAGGCGCGCCAGGCGCTTGGCAAGAATCGGGGCGGCGACCACGGGGAAGATGCGGATGCCCGCCTCCTTCCAGGCGGCAACGTACTTGGCGGGGTTGCCTGCACCGGTGGTGACGACCTTCACGCCCTCCTCGACGACGACCTGCGCGCACTCGTCGATATGCGGGTTCATGAGCATGAGGTTGACGCCGAAGGGCTTGTCCGTGAGCTCCTTCGCGCGGCGGATCTGAGCGCGCAGGCTCTCGCCGTCCAAGCCGCCGCCGGCCACAAGGCCGAGGGCGCCGGCATTGGAGCACGCGGCAGCGAACTCACCGGTGGCGATATTCGCCATGCCGCCCTGGATGATGGGGAACTCGGTCCCCAAGATCTCGTTGAGCTTCTTCATGTATCTCTTCCTTTCGAAGGTCAGTTGCGTCTATCGATCTGGTGCCCGGCGCTACGCCAGCTCGGCGAGGGCGCCGGCCCAGGTGAGACCCGCGCCGAATCCGGCCATGAGCACGCGGTTGCCGGGCACGATCTTTCCGGCGCGCACGAGTTCATCGAGCAGGATCGGCACGCTGCCGGCCGACGTGTTGCCCATATGGTCGATATTCCCCTCGCACTTTGCGGGATCGAGGCCGAGCTTTTTGACCGAATAGTCCACGATGCGCTTGTTGGCCTGGTGGTACACGAAGCGATCGACCTCGTCTGCCGTGATGCCGGCGGCGTCGAGCACCTCTTTGGTTGCGCGCGGCATCACCTCGGTGGCGAAGCGGAAAACGGCGCGGCCGTCCATATGCAGGTACGACGGCTCGTCGCACCCCACGCCCGGCGCGTACAGGGACGCATCGTCGCCGCGCGAGCCCCAGACGGCATACAGCTGCGGGTAGTCCTCGCGGCACTCGAGCACCGCCGCGCCGGCGCCATCGCCAAACAGCACGCACGTCGTGCGGTCCGTGAAATCCATGACGCGCGACAGCGTATCGATGCCGACCACGAGCGCATAGGGGCGCTTGGCACCCGGGAGCAGGCACTCGGCGACGTGCAGGCCGTACACGAATCCCGCGCAGGCCGCGTTCAGGTCGAAGCACAGCGTGTCCTCGGGCATGCCCAGATCGGCCTGCAGCACGCACGCCGCCGACGGGGTGCAGGTGTCGGCGGTGAACGTGGCGACGAGGCACACGCCTACCTGGTCGGCGGTAAGACCAGCGGCCTCGAGCGCGCGGGACGCCGCATCGCGCACGAGCGAGCGGTGGGTCTCCCCCGCCTCCGCGTCGCAATAGTGACGCGAGCGGATGCCGGTGCGCGAGCTGATCCACTCGTCCGACGTATCGACGATCTTCGCCATGTCGTCGTTGGTCATCACGCGCGACGGCACCGCCGATCCAGTTCCGACAATCTTCACTCCGCTCATACGCGACCCCTCTTCACGGCCGTCGTGCCCACGGCACGGAACTTGCGATACCGGTCGTTGGCGAGCGCGGTGGGGCTCATCTTGGAAAGCTCCTCGAGCTCGCGCGAAAGCTGCGTGTCGAGCACCTGGAACAGCGCCTGCGGGTTCTCATGGGCGCCGCCGGCGGGCTCGGGGATGATCCCGTCGATAACGCCGAGCTCGAGCAGGTCGTCAGCCGTGAGCTTCATGACCTCGCAGGCCTCGTCGGCACGGCTCGCGTCCTTCCAGAGGATCGATGCGAAGCCCTCGGGCGACAGCACCGAATACACGGCGTTCTCGAGCATGATGACGCGGTTGCCCACGGCGAGCGCCAGCGCGCCGCCGGAGCCGCCCTCGCCGCAGATGACGCTGATCACGGGGACCGTCAGCGAGCTCATGAGCTCGATGGAGCGCGCGATGGCCTCGCCCTGACCGTGCGCCTCGGCCTCAAGACCCGGATAGGCGCCGGAGGTGTCGACGAACGTGAAGATGGGGCGGCCAAACTTCTGCGCCTGGAGCATGATGCGCTGCGCCTTGCGATAACCCTCGGGAGACGCCATGCCGAAATTGAACGCGATGCGGTCCTCGATCTCGGTGCCCTTGCGGTTGCCGAGAATCGTGACCGGGCGGCCGTGGAAGCGCGCGATACCGCCCATGATGCTGCGGTCGTCGGTGACCGCACGGTCGCCGCGCTGCTCGAAGAAGTCCGTGAACAGGGCGTCGACGATCTCGGCCACGCCTGGACGGCCGGGATGGCGCGCGATGGCCACGCGCTGGGCAGCGGTGAGCACGTCGACCGGGACAAGGTTATCCGACATGTTCGGCACCCCCCTTCTTGTGGAGAGAAAGCAGACGGATGAGCGTGGTGCGCATGCGGGCGCGCGGCACGACGGCATCCAAGAATCCGTGTTCGACCTGGAACTCGGCGCTCTGGAAGCCCTCGGGGAGCTTCTCGCCGATGGTCTGCTCGATCACGCGCGGACCGGCGAAACCGATGAGAGCGCCGGGCTCGGCGAGCATGATGTCGCCCAGGCTGGCAAAGCTCGCGGTCACGCCGCCCGTGGTGGGATGGGTCATAACCGAGATATACAGGCCGCCGCGATCGGAGAAGCGCTGGATCGCCGCGGAGGTCTTCGCCATCTGCATCAGCGAGATGATGCCCTCCTGCATGCGGGCGCCGCCGCTGGCGGAGAAGATGATCAGCGGAAGGTGCTGCTTGGTCGCGCGCTCGATGAGCCGCGTCAGTCGCTCGCCGACCACAGCCCCCATGCTCGCCATGAGGAAACGCGTGTCGAGTGCGGCGATGGCGACGCGGATGCCGCCGATCTTGCCGATGCCCGTGACGACCGCGTCGCCGGTATGCGTCTTGGCGCGCAGGGTGGAAAGCTTGTCGGGATAGCCCGGGAAATCGAGCGGATCGGTCGAGACGAGCGAGGCGTCGAGCTCGCGGAACTGACCGTCGTCGACGACCATGCGGATACGGTCGCGCGCGGGAATGCCGAAATGATGGCCGCAGTACGGGCAGACGAACTGATTCGCCGCCAGGTCGCTGTCCGCGAGCGCGCGCCCGCAGCTGGGGCACGTCTTCTCCTCAACCGTCGGGGCGCTGCCCTGCTCGCGCATCTTCTTGAGCGCTATGAGCCGGTTGCGGCGCTCGGCAAGAATTCCTGCCATGCGTTACGCCTCCTCTTGCACGTCGGCGGCGTTGGTCCACGCGAGCAATGTGTCCAGGTTCTCATCGATAAACGACGTGTTGTACGTCGCGCGGATGAAGCCGGGGTGGTACATGATCTGATGAAGAACGTCGATGTTGGTCTTGGGGCCGTCGATAACGAACTCCTCCAGGCAGCGACGCATGCGGCGAATGGCCTCCAGGCGCGTCGGCGCCCAGACGATGAGCTTGGCCGCCAGCGAGTCGTAGTAGGGCGGCAGCTCGCAGCCGGCATACAGGCCGGTGTCGACGCGCACGCCGTAGCCGCCGGGAAGGTGCACGAAGTCGACGAGGCCCGGCGAGGGCAAGAAGCCGTGAGCCGGATCCTCGGCGTTGATGCGGCATTCGATCGCATGCCCGCGCAGGTTGATATCGTCCTGCGTGAAGGACAGCGAGAGGCCCGAGGCCACGCGCAGCTGCTCGCGCACCAGGTCGATGCCGGTCACGCACTCGGTGATGGGGTGCTCGACCTGGATGCGCGTGTTCATCTCGATGAAGTAGAACTCGCCGGAGGGATCGAGCACGAACTCGATGGTGCCCGCGTTCACGTATCCTGCGGCGCGGGCCGCCTTGACCGCCGCCTCGCCCATGCGCTCGCGCAACTCGGGCGTGAGCACGCGTGAAGGGGTCTCCTCGATCATCTTCTGGCCGCGGCGCTGGATGGAGCAGTCGCGTTCGCCCAGCTGCACGACGTTGCCGCAGCTGTCGGCCATGATCTGGAACTCGATGTGGTGGGGGTTCAGCACGAGCTTCTCGAGGTACATCTCGTCATCGTTGAAGCAGGCGCGCGACTCGGCACGGGCCTCCTCGAACAGATCCTCGAACTGATCCGGGTCGAACACCTTGCGCATGCCGCGGCCGCCACCGCCGGCAGCGGCCTTGATGAGCACGGGGTAGCCGATCTCGTCGGCGATGCGCTTGGCCTCCGCCGCATCGGCGACCGAGCCGTCGGAGCCGGGCACGACCGGCACGCCGGCGTTCTTCATGAGCTCGCGCGCGGCGGCCTTGTTGCCCATCATGCGGATGACGTCGCCCGACGGGCCGATCCATGTGATGCCGTTCTTCTCGCACTCGTCGGCGAACTCGGCGTTCTCGGAAAGGAAGCCGTATCCGGGGTGGATGGCATCGCAGTGCGCGGCCTTGGCCACCGTGAGAATGGCGTCGGTGTTGAGGTAGCTTTGGGCCGACGAGGCGGGACCGATGCAGTAGGAATGCTCGGCGAGCTGCACGTGCAGGGCCTCGCGGTCGGCCTCAGAATAGACGACCACCGGCTCGATGTCGAGCTCGCGGCACGCGCGGAACACGCGCACGGCGATCTCGCCTCGGTTGGCGATGAGGATTCGCTTGAACATAGGCCTTTCCCTTACGCCTCGTGGTAGCGGATCAGCGGGGCGCCGAAGGACACGAGCTCGCCGTCGGTCGCCATGATCTCGTCGATCACGCAGTCGACCGGGGCGGTGACCTCGCTCATCATCTTCATGGCCTCGAGCAAACAAACCGTATCGCCCTTCTTGACGCGGTCGCCGGGCTGGACATAGGGGTCCTTGTCGGGCGACGGGGCGACGTAGAACGTACCGACGAGCGGAGCGGTGATGCAGGGACCGTCCGATGCCGCGGGCTCCTCGGACGCAGGCGCGGGCGCGGGCGCAGCGGGTGCCACGGAAGCGGCAGGGGCAGCAGGCGCGACCGGAGCGGCAGGGGCGGCAGCAATCGCCGCGGGCGCCGGCACGCAGCCAGGCTTTTCGAGCTCGATGGTGGTATCGCCGCTCGTGATCTTCATGCGGCCGATGCCGCTCGTGTCAAAACGACCCATGAGGTCGATGATGTCCTGAGTTTTCATAGCCATGTGCATGGACCTCCTTTGTTCGGGAAACACTGGTCGTTTGCCTCCGGGGAGCGGCGCCCGTCTGCAGCGCCGGCTCGGAACCAATCGATCAGCGCATCCCGCGAAGCATAAATAAAACCGGGCAGAGCGCACGGCCCTGCCCGGTTCTTGGCTCGGATATGTTACTGAGCCTTGTTCTCCAGGTAGTCGGCCAGATCGCCAACGGTCTTGAACTGGTCGAGCTCGGCGTCGTCGATCTCGCAGTCGAAGGCCTCCTCGAGAGCCATGACGAGCTCCATAGCGGCCAGGGAGTCAGCGCCCAGGTCCTCCTCGAGCTTGGCCTCGCGGGTGACCTTCTCAAGGTCGCAACCGACGGTCTCGGAGATGACCTCGCGCATCTTCTCGAAATCCATGACAACTCCTTCCCGAGCGCGCCATTCGTCTGCGCTCGAATCCGAAACGCACGCAGCGCGCACGCCCCTGTCTGCAAAACTCGCTAAAGCATTTTAGTTAAAAATTTTGAGATGTTGACGACGCAACATCTCTACGCAGGAACTGCACAATCCGGCATCGTGGCTGGTAAAGATTGGTAAACGAGTCGTAAGGAGGTATACGGGAAGGCCGCGTACGGGACAGCTCCCGCACGCGGCCCTGAAACCCTTGCGTTGCGATGGGGTCTTATTCGGTGCGCAGCGCCGTGACCGGGTCCTTCTTCGCGGCCATGCGGCTGGGCGCCACGCCGGCGACGAGCGAGAGCACGACCGAGATGAGCACCAGCGCGATGCCGGCTCCGACGGGCACCGCCGCGAGGTCGGCAACGCCCGCCACCTGCTCGATGATCATGTTGGCGGGGATGTCCAGCAGGACCGTGACCGCGATGCCCAGCACGCCGGAGACAAATCCGATGATGAACGTCTCTGCCGTGAAGATGCGGCTCACGTCGCGCTTGCTCGCGCCGATAGCGCGCAGGATACCGATCTCCTTGGTGCGCTCGAGCACGGAGATGTAGGTGATGATGCCGATCATGATCGAGCTCACCACCAGCGAGATCGCCACGAACGCGATGAGGATGTAGGTGATGGCGTTCACGATATCGGTCACGCTCGACATCAGCGTCCCCACGATATCGGTGTACTGGATCTCGGTCCCCTCGCCCGATGCGGCGATGTCGCCGTTGTACTCGGCGATGAGGTTGTCGACGTACTCTTTGGCCTCGAAGTCGTTGGGGTAGATGTTGATGGAGTACGGATCGTCCAGGTCCGCGACGCCGAGCTTCTCCAGATTGCCGTCATAGGTCGCGTTGTCGGTCTGTTGGGACATCTGGCGCGAGAAGGCGGAGGCGATCTCCTCGTCCGATAGGCCCTCGCCCCTCAGCTGGTCGACGTAGGCCTGCAGCTGGGCGCCCTGTTCGGCGGGCATCTGGGAGATCAGGGCCTCGATGCCCTCCATGGTGAGCTCGTCGGTCGAGGAATCCTGGAAGGGCATGCCGGTGAAGATGTCCGTCGAGGGGTTGTCCTGCTGGGCCGCCACGACGGCGCTGTCGTTAACGAGGCCGACCATGTGCTCCATAAGCTCAGGTGTATACAGGACGGCGCCCCAGTTGCTACCCGAATCGTTGTCCTCCGAAGGGCGCACGATGCCCACGACGCGCACCTCTTCGGCGCTGTTGACCACATCGGTCATGCAGGCGTCGTCATCCTCCATATCAAGCCAGGTGCCGTCGTCCTGCTCTGCGTACTTGGAGCTCTCGGGCACGAGCTTAAACGTGAGGTCCATGAGCTCGTCGTAGGTGTAGCTCGTCTGCTCGACCTCCTCGACACGCTTGCCGGCAATGACGTCGGCCATCATCCCGCGCAAGTCGGACTGGTCGAGCAGCCCGAGCGCGTAGAGCGTGTAGTCCGAGATACGGTCGTTGCGGTCGACGTAGATGACGACCTCGTTCCAGCTCTCGGGCATGCGGCCGGCAACGATGTCGTAGTCGCGATCCCACAGCTCGCGGTTGGGGAGCAGCGCCGTCCATACGTCATAGCTCGAACCGCTCGTCCCCGACATGGAGCTCATCATCTCGGTCTGCGTCGAGCCGGAAGTCGAGAAGCCGAGCGAGTCCATCACGGTCGCGGGGTTGACCTGCACCGGGCCATCCGACGTATCGGACTTGTAGACGTTGAGCGGCGTGTCGTAGCTGTACTCTATCGCGGTCACGTAATCGTTGATGTCGCCGGGATTGGAGTCGAGCCACTTCTTGATGGCTTCCATGTCGTTCTCGTTGGCGCCGTCGGCGACACTGGTCACCATATCGGTCACCAGGTCTTTCGACTCGACCTCGCCCGATGTGTTCTCGGATACCGCCTCTCCGGCGGTCCCCATCATGGACGTCATCATGCTCGCGATGTCGATCGAGGTCTCCTGGATCGTGAGCGGATAGTCGCCCATCGTCGATTCCTCGGTCTCGGCGATATAGTTCTGCGCGCCATCCGACAGCGACAGGATCAGCGCGATGCCAATGATGCCGATCGACCCTGCGAACGCCGTGAGAAACGTGCGGCCCTTCTTGGTCATGAGGTTGTTGAACGACAGCATGATGGCCGATAGATAGCTCATTCCCCGCTTGCCCTTGCGCGCATCGGCGACGGCGTGCTCTTGGATCTGCTCTTCGGTGAGGTACTCGACCTGGGAGTCGACGGGATTGGAATCGCTTATCAGAACGCCGTCGGAAATGCGAACGATGCGATCCGAATACTCCTCGGCGAGCTGCGGGTTATGGGTCACCATGATGACCAGGCGATCGCGCGACAGGCGCTTCAGGATCTCCATGACCTCGACGGAGGTGTCGGTATCGAGCGCGCCCGTCGGCTCGTCTGCCAGGATGATCTCGGGGTCGTTGACGATAGCACGCGCGATGGCGACGCGCTGCATCTGACCGCCGGAGAGCTGGTTGGGGCGCTTGTGCATATGCTCAGCCAAGCCGACCTGCGCCAAAGCCTCCTCGGCGCGCTGCCGGCGCTCCGCCTTGGGCGCACCCGAGAGCAGCAGCGCCATCTCCACGTTCGCGATGACGCTCTGATGAGGGATCAGGTTGTAGCTCTGGAAGACGAAGCCCACGGAATGGTTTCGATACGTGTCCCAGTCGCGGTCGAGGTAGCTTTTGGTCGATCGTCCGTTGATGACGAGGTCACCGCGGGTGTACTGGTCGAGTCCGCCGATGATGTTGAGCAACGTGGTCTTGCCGCAGCCGGACTGGCCGAGGATGCTCACGAATTCCTGGTCACGGAAGGTAACCGATATGCCCTTCAGCGCATGGACGACGGAATCGCCTGACGGATAGTCCTTGGTAATGCCTTTGAGTTCGAGCACCGAATCTCCTTTGGATATGTGGATCGGCGAAAGGCCGCCTCGAGTTCCGAATGCAGTTATCCTACCCACTCGATGTGTCAGCATACGAAAAAGAATGGAACCACGGCAGCAAAGTAGCCATATCGGACACATAGAGCAGGGTCTGGATGCGAATGGCTCTGGAATCATGGGTATTATGCCGGAAAACCCGGCATAATACCCATGATGTAATGTTTTTCTATAATTAATATTTATTTAAATACGTTGCTCAAACAAAAAAGGGACTTTTGGGTACATTATTCGGGGATTCGCAAGTAGATGTCCTGATAGATATCTTATTATATTTATCAGATATTATTAAATATAATATATCTGTAAGTCTACTCAGTGGGACTCATAATATGTACCCAAAAGTCCCGTTTTCGTTTTGGACTCCCCTCTCGTCGGCGCCCCGCACCCCTTAAGACGTGTTCATTTTGCTGAAGACGGGCGCGGATCGCCTTCATGCAGCACAATGGTTCTGTTTTGACCCACACCCAGCGCTCGATTGGATCGTTCATGCCAAAGCCCTCCGCCCCGCTCAAGCAAAAGCGCGTCACAGCCGACGGGCCGTGCCCGGTTATGCGTTCGTGCGGCGGCTGCACCTGGCTTGGCATGCCCTATCGCAAGCAGCTTACCCGCAAGCAGCAGGCCACCGAGGAACTCTTCGCTCCGCTCATCGCACGCCATCAGTGGGATGTCTCCATCGATCCCGTGCGAGGCATGGGCGGTTGTGCCGGCGAGGGGTCGCTTCCAGCTCCGCGTGCATTCCGCTACAAAGCGGTCACCCCGTTTGCACCCAGCCAGCACGGAGGGGTGCGCTGCGGGTTTTTCGCACGGGGCACCCACCGCATCGTGCACGTTCCGGACTGCATCGTCGAGGCTCCTGACGCCCGGCATATACTCAACGCGGTGGCGCATGCAGCAGAATCCTGCCGCATCCCCGCCTACAATGAGGACACCCACCGCGGCCTGCTGCGCTACGCCGTCCTCCGCATGGGATGGCGCACCGACGAGGCCATGCTGACACTCGTGACGAGCCAGCGGCAGCTGCCGCGCTATCGAGCATTCATCGAGGCCCTTCAGCGTATCGACGGACGCATCACCACGATCGCCCAAAACGTCAACCCTCGTGTCACCAACGCAATCTTGGGCAACGACACGCACATCCTCTTCGGTCGTACCCACCTGCGTGATCAGCTGCTCGGATGCACCTTTGACATCTCCCCCACCGCGTTCTATCAGACGAACCCCGCGCAGACGGAGGTGCTCTATCAGCTCGCTATCGAGGGCATGGGACTTGAAGAGGGGGACGTTCTGATGGACGCTTACTGCGGCAGCGGCACCATCGGCCTGTGCGCCGCGCAGGCAGCATCGGATGCGAGGGTCAACGTTCAGGTCATCGGCGTCGAACGCAACGCCGCCGGCGTCGACGATGCAAAGCGCAACGCGCGGCTGAACAACCTTGAGCAGCGCGCGCGATTCATCAACGATGACGCCACCTCGTATATGAAGCGCGCCGCCGAGCGAGGCGAGCGCGTCGACGTGCTGTGCTTCGACCCGCCGCGAGCGGGCTCTACGCCCGCATGCCTCGACGCGGCGTGCGCGATGGCTCCCCGCCGCATCGTCTACGTCAGCTGCAATCCTCAGACACAGGCGCGCGACATCGAGCATCTCGCACGCGGGGGATATCGCCTGACGCGCCTGACGCCCGTTGATATGTTCCCCCACACTGAGCATGTGGAGACGGTCGCGGTGCTCGAGCGCGCTTAGAAATAACGGCTATCGATCCGTCTGCGACGCTAGCCATGCGATGTAGACGCTGGGGTAATGGCCGTTCAGCATGGTGGTTGGGTCTACATGCTCTGCCAGTATTGTGAAGGTGTGGGCGACTCCGGCTGGTGTTTTAAGCTCCTCGATGGAGGCGATGCGCTCTGAGAGGTCATCGATGAGGGCGCGCGCCTTCCAGTCGGCACCAGCGTCGACCGGGCATGAGGAACCAACGATATCGGCAAACGATGAGGCCATCTGCTCATAGCACTCCGCAAAGGATTCGTCTTCGCTCGACGGCAGGCTTACGTCGACACCATAGCGTTCGTAGCCCCATGCCTGCAGGGGAAGATACGTCATGATGTCGGCCGGGTTGAGCAGGTTGAAAATCGACGCGTACCGACTGCCGCGGGCATCGGCGTCGGTGGTCGTCCCCGGCGTTGCGAAGGTGTAGGTAAACACCTCGTCGCCCGCGTGAAGCGGCACGGTGGCGTTATCGCTAACCGCAGTAGACAAGCTGTCGCAGGCCCAGGCCCCAACCAGGTTGGCGATTGCGCCGCCACGGCTATGCCCCACCACGAGCAGCTTCACCGAACGCCCCCTGCCGTGTGCGCGGCGAATGCGACCGGAAAGCTCATCGCAGATCTCCTGCGCCGCCTCGGTGTAGCCAGGGTTGTCTTCCCCCGCTCCCGCCGCACGGTCCGAACCAGACGACCGCACCACGGCATCTGCGATGGCGCGGTCGGCCTCCTCGGCACGCTCGTCCTGTTCAAACAGAACCTGCAGGTTGCTGAGCCATTCCGACCCATAGCTCCCGCGTACGGACACCAAGATCAGCTCTGCATCATATGCGCCATTCGCACTCGCTATAGGCTTTGATGCGATGGCATATGCCGCCGAGTCCGCTGTCTGCGTGACCAGCGATAAGACTTCATCGACCACTTCGCTGCGATAACGATACGACTCGGTGGAAACGTCCTCGAACCCCAGGGATGCGAGGGCGAGCTCCATATACGCCGGTTGATCAGATCCCTGCTGGTAGTAACCTGATTCTGCATACGCCAGCGATGCCAGCACCGATGAGGTATACGCAAGATCAGGGTTGTAGCGTGTGGAATCGGAAAAGAACCACGCATCGTCCCAAGGTATCGTAACGCCAAACTCCCCCGTTCCAGGAGCTTGAAGGTCGGTCAGGCGCACAGTTTGCAAAAAGGAGCCCTCACGAGGCAACTCGGCTGCCTGGGCTACGCGAGGAGCGGCGACCGCGCCTGCATCCCTTTGCTGCTGATGATGACGAACGTAGAGTATGGCGACGCATGCCATGACCACGAGCACGATCAAGACGATCGCGGCAATCGACGTTCGCGCAAGCGCACGTCCTGTCGCGCAAAGCACCCGGTGTCGCATGGCCCCTCCCTCCCGAGCGGCAACTCACGTCTAGCATACCAAGCAGTCGTGACGGGCTCATGGGGAGAGCCTTACGTTTTCCTAAGGAAGCGCCGATTGTTGAGGGGGCTGATGGGTTGAAACGAACCCGTCCCCAACCGACCCCTTTCCCTTAAAGGGAAAGGGGTGCGCCCAGGGTGTAGTACACGTGCTCGCCGGCACAACGGCGGCAATATGTATGCCCATCGCGCTCGATGGCGCGATTGTCGTGAATCAAGTCGCCACATACCTCGCAGTACTGCTTCCTGCGGGGCGGTCCCGGTAGATCGAATTCGTCGAAATCAGTCAACGAGACTTCGTGAGCGTAAAACAGCTCATCATCGGTAAGCTCCGCAAAGAACGCGAGCATCTCCTGCTTGTCACGCGGGGCATGCGGGACATCCGGTCGCTCGGCGATACGGATGGCGCGATCGCTTCCCAGGTCGTAGAACGTGGCCGCCATGATGCCATAGTCGGCCCATTTGAGGCGGCGCCTGCCCAGATGGCAGTTGGCAACCGATATGACGGCGTCCGCAAGGCACCGGTCGCATTCCACAAAGGCAACGAGGTCGCGATATGAATACGGATCCTCGATACCGAAATGCTTGAGTGCGATACGCGCCATGCGCGTTCCGATGATCTGGCCCGCACACATGTGGCCATGAAACGCTATCGCTCGCTGCAGGTCTTCCTCAAATGTCCGCTCGGACATATGCCGACTCCTCACCCCGGGGTATCCCAACGGGGCCATACTATTCGTAATCGGCCAAATCCGCAAGCTCGCACAGATTGCAGATCCCGGCGCGCTCAAGCGCGTCCAACAAGGTCCGACGGTCGCGATTCATGATGAGTTCCTGCGGGAACCCGATTCCCTCGAGCATATCCTGGGCATGCTGGAACTGCCCGATCGCGGGCGCAAGATGGGCATCACTCGACACGATGATCCCTACGCCCATCTCGGCACACCGTTGGGCAATGCGCGAGCAGACGCTATGGAACCAGCCGCGCGAGTCGATCTCAAGGCTGCGCTCGTTGATCTCGATCAGCTTATTCTTCTCCTTGGCGACCGTCAGCACCTCGTCATAGTCAAACGGGACGCCCGAGCGCCCGGTATGCCCAAGCACGAAGACCTGCGGATTCTCCAGCGCCTTCACATACATATTCGTCGTGCGGGCGATGGGAGCTCCCTTGGTGAAATCACCGTTGTGAACGCTTGCAATCAGATAGTCCACGCCCGATGTCACGCGGTCGAACAGCGAGCCATCGCTCGCATAGGGACGACCCACGATGGTGTTCGGCACATCGATATCCTGGCCGAACAGGTCTCCATCGAGGGAGACGATATCGACCTCGAGGCCGCGCAGGACCACCACGCCATCCCACACGCGAGGCCAGCAACCCTGGTTCAGGAAATACTGGAAGTTGCGGAGATGCTGATCAGGGAAGAGCATCGAGCTGAAGTGATCGCTCGAGCCGAGCAGCTCCATGCCGCGCTCGCGACAGACCGCGACGTTCTCCCCGATGGTCGAATAGGCGTGACGCGAGAAGATCGTATGTGTGTGGATATCGCAGGCGATGTGGTATGACATCCTCAGCTCCTTACCGCTCACGGCGATAGTCGTCTGCCAACTGCTTCCAGGCGGGAAGCGAGTTCACGATGACATCGTAGTCGATGCAATAGCCCAGGCGGAACCAGCCAGGCACGCCAAAGCTGTTCGAGGGCACCGGAAGCAGCTCGTAGCGCTTCGCACGCTCGCAGAACGCCTCCGCATCGTCCTCGAGCGCCTTGACCCATAGGTAGAAGGCGCCGTCGGGCTCAACATAGGTATACCCGTATGAGGAAAGCGCCTGCGTGAGCACTTCGCGGTTGCGAGCATAGGCGGCGACGTCAGACGGCTCGTCAACGCAGTCGGCAACCACGCGCTGGAACAGCGCGGGAGCGCACACGAATCCGAGAGTCCGGGCCGCACCTGCGATGGCCGGCATGACGCGAGATGCGTTCGGGCAGATATTGGGCACGAGCACCCAGCCCACGCGTTCGCCGGGAAGCGACAGGGACTTTGAATAGGAGTAGCACACCACGGTGTTCTCGTATATCGAGGGAACCCATGGCACCTCGACGCCATAGACGATCTCACGGTACGGCTCGTCGGAAATCAGGTAGATCGGCTCATCGCGATCGGCATTCGCAGCGCTCAGCACGGCAGCGAGCGCGTCCAGCGTCTCCCGGGTGTAGACGGCGCCGGTCGGATTGTTGGGCGAATCGATAATCACCGCCGCGGTGCGCGGCGTGATGGCCGCCGCGACGGCCTGGGCATCCACCTGGAACGTACTCTGGTCCGCCAGTACCTCCACGCACGTCGCCCCCGCCTTTTCAATCCACACGGCATATTCGGGAAAATACGGGGCGATCACGATAACCTCTTCACCAGGATTCGTGAGCGCGTGGATCGTCATAGACACCGAGGCTGCGGCGCCAACGGTCATAAACACATCGCCCATGCCGTACGAGGTCCCAAACCTGCGGTTCAGCGATTCGGCCACTGCGGTACGAACCTCCGGAAGGCCGGGGGCGGGCGTATATCCATGGAGTTGATCGCTCGGCAGCTGCAGGGAACGCTCGATGGAAGCGCGCACCGCCGCAGGAGCCGGCACGCTGGGATTGCCGAGCGAGTAGTCGAACACCCTGTCAGCACCGATCTGCGCCTTGCGCTCGAGGCCGTACGAGAAGATCTCGCGGATGACCGAGCTCTCGGCGCCGCGTGCAAACATCGTGTCGTTAACCATATCTACCTCCTTGGCTGCGTTTAGCTGCATTGTACGCGCATGATGAGGTCAGATCGGCGAGATCGGAGCTGGTCGAATCGTGTTAACGGACCGCATGTATCTGAAGACTCCCGCTGGCTCCCCGCAGCCGATCCATAGAAAAAGGGCCCCGGTAGGGGCCCTTCGTCATTCATCCGTCTGATCCGACGCCTCCGGCGCTTCGTCCGATTGCTCAGAAGCAAGCGCTTCTTGGGCAAACGCGGCGGCCTCGGCGGCGATCTCCTCGTCGGACTGCTTGTGAGCGCGCGCCTTACGCGCGTCGTGGGACTCCTCGTCGGCCTCGCCATGGGCCTCCAGATACTCATCCCACGTGTTGTCGAGTAGCGCCGTCACGGCGTCGCCCTCAACCGTCTCGCGCTCGAGCAGCACGCGCTTCATGAGCTCAAGCTGCTCGCGGCGCTCGTTCAGGATCTTGTAGGCGCGCTCGTGGGCCTCGCGCATGATACGCTGGACCTCGGTATCGATGCGACGCGCCGTCTCCTCGGAATAATCCTGGTGATCGGCGTAGTCGCGACCCAAGAAGACCTGATGCTGAGCCTCGCCGAACACCTGCGTGCCGAGCTCCTCGCTCATACCCAGGCGAGTCACCATCTCGCGGGCCATCTTCGTCGCGCGCTCGAGGTCGTTAGAGGCACCGCTCGTGATGTCCTCGCACATGATCTCTTCGGCCACGCGACCGCCCAGGAAGACCGCGAGCTCGTCGAGCATCTCGTTTTTGGTCTTGAGGTAGTGGTCCTCGGTCGGAAGCTGCATGGTATAGCCAAGCGCCTGGCCGCGCGGGATGATCGTGATCTTGTGGACCGGATCGGAGTGCTCCAGAACATGGCCCACCAGCGCGTGGCCGCTCTCGTGATAGGCGATCGTGGTGCGCTCGGTCACGCTCATGACGCGCGCCTTGCGCTCCGGACCGGCAATCACACGCTCCATCGACTCCTCAACCTCGGCCATCGAGATCGTCGAGCGGTGACGACGTGCCGCAAGAAGCGCGGATTCGTTCAGAAGGTTCGCCAGGTCGGCGCCGGTGAACCCGACGGTGAGCTTGGCGAGCTTGTCGAAGCGCACGTCATCGGCAAGCGGCTTGTTGGCAGCATGCACGCGCAGAATCTGCTCTCGGCCCTTGACGTCGGGACGGTCGACGGTGATCTGGCGATCGAAGCGGCCGGGACGCAGCAGGGCGGGATCGAGGATGTCAGGGCGGTTCGTGGCGGCGATCAGGATAACGCTCTCGGAATCCTCGAAGCCGTCCATCTCGACCAGCAGCTGGTTCAGCGTCTGCTCACGCTCATCGTGGCCTCCACCCAAGCCGGCGCCGCGCTGGCGACCGACCGCGTCGATCTCGTCGATGAAGATGATCGACGGGGCCTGGCTTTTTGCCTCCTTGAACAGGTCGCGCACGCGCGAGGCGCCCACGCCGACGAACATCTCG
>DGYMJ06203__coassemble_399_pt1 | contig 32100 bp, 31 predicted proteins | sample DGYMJ06203__metabat2_high_PE_015 | metagenome-assembled genome bin DGYMJ06203
ACGACGGCGCACATGCGCCGTCGTGAGCAAAAAGGGACTGTCCCCAAAAGCTCCCCGAGCAGAAGCGTCGATAAATCCTCGTTTCGGCCCTTTTCGCGTGGGGGCGCTTGGCGTAGCATAGCCAAAACATCCGTGCGGAAATGAGGTCGACTATGGAGACGAAAGCTTGCGGGCGGGCGGACGCCCCCTTGTTTCAGCTGCGCGATGCGCAGGTCGTGCGCGGGGGGCGCACCATCTTGTCGGTCGACCGCTTCGATCTGGCCGAAGGCGAGCACGTGGCGCTGCTGGGTCCCAACGGCGCTGGCAAGTCGACGTTCATCCAGCTGCTCACGCGCGAGGTGTTCCCGCTCCATCGGGATGAGCCGCCCATGCGCTTCCGAGGTCAGGCCCGCCCGCTGCTCTCCGACATCAAGCAGGCGCTCGGCATCGTGTCCGCCACGATGCACGACCAGGTGCGCGTGCACCTGCCGGTCGTCGACATCGTGTGCGGCGGCCAGTTCGGCACGCTGGGCCTGCCGCGGCACGTGGACGTGGACGACGTGGTCCGCGCCAAGGCGCTCGAGGCGCTCGATCGGCTGGGCATCGTCGATCTCTCCGAGCGCGACGTGATGACGCTGTCGACGGGCCAGGTGCGCCGCGTGCTGGTCGCCCGCGAACTCATGAGCGACCCGAGCATCCTGATCTTCGACGAGCCCTGCACGGGCCTCGACCCCGAGGGCATGTACCACGTGCGCAACACCATGCGCCTGCTCGCCGAGGAGGGCCGCTCGGTGGTGCTCGTCACGCACTATCCCGAAGACATCATCCCCGCCATCGACCGCGTTCTGCTGATCAAGGACGCCCAAGTGTTCGCTGACGGCCCCAAGCGCGAGCTTCTGAACAGTCGGACCATGAGCGACCTGTTCGGCGTTCCGCTGGAGGTCGAGCAGCACGAGGGCTGGTACGCCCTGCGCGGCCGCTACTAGCGCGCATGGCGGCCCCGTGCAAATTCGGGGACGTACCTGCCGCGTGCATACATGCACGCGGCAGGTACGTCCCCGATTTGCACGGGGCCGCTTGGGGGCCGATCCGCGCCGTTGCCGGTGCGAGCGCCGGCCGCATCCGCGGGGCGGGTATAAACGCGGGTGAGGTCCGTGTCCGTTCGCGAGGGAAGGAGCGCCGATGTTCTTCAAGAACGTGTTGGTTCCTTATGACGAGTCCGATCATGCGAGAAGCGCGCTGCATATCGCCTTCGGGATGGTGGGCGACGACCCGGATGCTACGGTCCACGTGATCTCGGTCGTGTCGTTCAACGCCGTGTCGATGCCCATGCTCGCCGGAGGCGCCTTCGACGACTCGTCCATCATGGCCAGCTCGGTGGACTACGACAGCATGATGGGCGCCATCGTCCATCGCGTGCGCGCCGACATCCAAAACGTCGTGGACGACGCCCTCGACAACGCGCAGTGCAAGGTCGTGACCAACGCGAAGGTCGCGAATTCCCCGGTCGAGGGAATCGCCGAGTACGTGTCCGACCACGGCATCGACCTGATCGTCATGGGCAGGCGCGGCCTGGGCGCCCTGCGCGGCATGCTCGGCAGCGTGAGCTTCGGCGTGCTGCGCTCGGTCGACGTTCCGGTGCTGACGGTCAAGTAGGCGTCGAGAGTCACCGATCGGTTCAATCCGCGCCGCCGCGCTGCGCGGCTCGGGCGCAACGACCAGGGGTTCCTTGAGTCCGCCTTCGCCAATCCGTCCTCACTTGTGGGCAAACCGCGTCCGGTGTATGCCCGTCGTTCGCGTGGGCATAATAAGCCCAAGTGAACGAACGACGAAACGAAGGGAGCCGACATGGCTACGTTCTATAAGGATGAGAACGGCAATTTCCTAGCGAACATCAAGGGCGAGGCGGTGCCCGAGGGCTTCACCGCGCTCGAGCCCAACACGGTGGATGCCGCTACCGAGAAGCACGTCCCCTCTGTCGACCTGCAGCGCGACGGGCACATCATCCATGTGCAGATCGGCGAGGTCGAGCACCCCATGGTCGAGGAGCACTACATCGAGTGGGTGGCGCTCGAGGCCGATGACCGACTCGAGGTCCACTATCTCAAGCCCGGCCAGACGCCGGTCACGTTCTTTGCCGGCGGCATGAAGTCCGGTACCATCTATGCGTACTGCAACCTGCATGGTCTGTGGAGCGCGAATTTCTAAGCATGTAGTATCCCGTCGCCGCCTGCGGCGGGGGATCGCCGCGTGCCGTGCAAAGAAGGGTCGTCCCGTGCGGGCGGCCCTTCGCTTATTGTCGCGCGCTCGCCTACGGGCGGGCGTCGAGCGGCTATCATGGATGCAGCGATGTGATGAGGGGATATCCGATGAAGCTTGCGTTGGCGCAGATCGATATGCGCCTTGGAGACATAGAGGGCACGTGCGCGCGTATCGCCGACCAGGCGGAGCTCGCCGCGCGCGCCGGTGCGAACCTGCTGTGCACGCCGGTCCCGCTGTTCGGCGGCATGCAGCCGACGACGCTTGTCGACTATCCCAACTACGAGAACGACCTGGTGGGCGGTCTTGTCGATGTGGCTCAGAGGGTGGAGCACCTCGGCGTCGACTGCCTGGTCCCCGCGGTGGTCGCCATCGAGCAGACACCCTTCGTGGAGGCGTTTCTGCTGCGCGAGGGCCGCGTGCTGCCGCTGCGCACCATGTTCTCCCTGCGCACGGGAAGGTTCGATGTCGGCGTGTGGGAGCCGGCGGTCTTCGACGTCGCGGGCTCGCGCGTGGCCGCCGTCTTCGACCTGGAGCGCGACATGCCGCAGCTGCCGCGCGGATGCGACGTGGCGATCTATTTCCAGATGAGCGGTTTCAACGCCTACAACGAGGAGACCTGCGCGGTGGCGGGCGTGGCCGACGGGCACTTCACCGAGGTCGCGTCCCAAAACGGCGTGTGGCTCGCCTGCATGGCGCCGGTCGGCGCGTTCGACGAGACGGTCTACACGGGCGGGTCGTTCGTGATGGACGATTCGGGCCGCGTCGTCGCCTGCTCGCCGTGCTTCGAGGAGGACCTGCTGATCCAGGAGGTCAGTCGCGGCGTGATCGTGCCGGCGCTCGATGCGCACGAGCTGCCGCGCTTCTTCCGCGAGGAGTGGATCTGGGAGGCGCTTCGCCTGCATGTGCGCGACACGGTGCAGGCGAGCGGCCGTGCGCGCGCGGCGCTGGCGCTCGAGGGCGATCTTCCGTCGAGCCTGCTCGCCGTGCTCGCCGTCGACGCGCTCGGCCCGCGCAACGTGGTCGGCGTGGCGTTCGAGCGCTCCGACGTGTTCACCCCGCAGCAGGAGGCTCTAGAGCGCGAGCGCATGGAGTGCGTCAGGCAGCTCGCCGCCAATCTGAACATCCGGCTGGTCGAGCGCTCCCAGGGCGATATCTCGCGCTGGATGGACCGCGACGTCCCCGCGCGCGACGCGGGACGCCTGCGGATCGGCATCGACGCGCTGTACCTGGCGGACGTGGCGCACGAGATGGACGCCTGCATGCTGTCGTCGCTCACCAAGACCGACGCGGCGCTCGCGCCTGCCGCCGCGCTGAGCTCCGGCGCGTCCCTTGCCGTGGACGCCCCGTTTGGCGACGTCTACCTGACGTCCCTCGAGTTCCTCGCCCGCTACCGCATGCGGGTCTCGTCGGTGCTGCCGCCTTCGGTCGTCACGCTCGAGGCGGTTGCCGAGCGCATGGGGCTGATCCTTGCGTACGCGATCATGTCGTGCTGCGAGGACCCCGTCTACACGGAGCGCATGGCGCAGCTTCTGGCGACGCTTGAGCCCACGCAGATCGACGGCGCGCTCGAGGCGCATGTCGACCGCAACCGGGTGCTGGAGGATCTTCCGCTGTACAAGACCTCGCCGGAAGGGGCCGCCATCCTGCTCATGCTGACGAGGCGGGCGGAGATGGCCCGCCGCGCGCTGCCCATGATCCCGGCGGTGTCCCCGCGCTCGTTTGGCGAGCGCATCTGGCCCGCCATGCTCGGCTGGTCCGATCTGGGCCGTCATGGGGAGGAGCCCCGCACGGTGGTCGACGTTGCCCGCGAGGGCGTCAAGCACGTCGAGTCCCTCGGCGAGGCGCACAGCGAGCGGGTGCGCGGCGAGATCCTCGGCCTTCTGGGAAACCTGCTCGGCCTGTCTCCCGAGCAGCAGGAGGAGCTCATGAGCGAAGAGGGCCAGCAGCGCATGCGCGAGAACATGGAGCGCTTCGAGAGCAGCCTGCGGTCCATGCTGAGCTCCGCTTCCGACGGGCAGGTGCCTGATGCGGACGCCCAGCAGGCGTTCGGCAGCCATATCAGGCAGTACCCCTTCTTCTCCCAGAACTGATGCCGCCCCGCGCGGGGCGCCTCCCATGCAAAAGTGCAAGAAACAGGTACGTCCCCCGCATGCATTTTTGCAAGAGGGGGACGTACCTGTTTCTTGCATGCGGAGGGCGGGCGCGAGATGGAAAAATGTGCCCATGCGGGCCGGATCTCATGGTATAGTAGAACAGATGTTCGAACATACACGCGTGAGGAGGTGCGCATGGTCATCTTGGGCATCGATCCCGGTCTCGCCAACACCGGCTGGGGCGTGGTCGAGGAGCGCCGCGGCGAGGTGCGCTGCCGCGCATACGGCTGCATCCAGACGTCTTCGGGCAGCGACCTGGCCGTGCGCCTTCGCCATATCGCCGACGACCTGACGGCGGTGGTGGAGCGCTACCGTCCCCAGGAGGCGGCGGTCGAGGGCGTGTACTTCGGCGCGAACGTCCGCTCGGCCATCCCGACGGCGCATGCGCGCGGCGCGGCGCTCGTCGCGATCTCGCTGTGCGGCGTCGAGGTGGGCGAGTACACGCCCATGCAGATCAAGCAGGCGGTCGTGGGCACCGGCGCTGCCGACAAGGGCCAGGTCATGTACATGGTGCGCAATCTTCTTCACCTCGACCACGACCCGCGCCCAGACCATGCCGCCGACGCCCTCGCCTGCGCCATCTGCCATGCCAACCAACGTCGAACCGCTGCCCTGAGCGGCTGGTCGTATGTCGAGAAGAGGGGAAACGGCTACTCATGATCACCCAGATTCGCGGAACGCTCATCGAGGCGACGCCGAGCGTGGCGGTCGTCGACGTCGGCGGCGTCGGGTTCGAGCTCGGGATATCCGGGACGACGGCGGCGTCTTTGCCCGCGCCGGGCGAGGAGTGCCGCCTGTTCACGCGCCTGCAGGTGCGCGAAGACGCCATGACGCTGTTCGGCTTCGCCACCAAGGAGGAGCGCACGATGTTCGAGCGGCTCGTGTCCGTCTCGAAGGTAGGTCCGCGCCTCGCGCTCGCGGTCCTGTCGAAGTTCACCGTGTCCCAGCTCTACAGCGTGGTGATGGCGGAGGACGATCAGGGCATGGCGACGGTGCCCGGCGTGGGCAAGAAGACCGCCCAGCGCCTCATCCTCGAGCTCAAGAGCGTGTTCGCCAAGGACCATGGCCTGCTGGCGGCCGATGTCCCCGCAGCCGGCCAGCTGCCGCTCGCGCCCGCACCCGCGCCCTCCGCGATCGACGACGCGCGCGCCGCGCTGCTGTCCATGGGATTCAGCCCGCAGGAGGTCGACCTCGCGCTTTCCGGATATGATGGGGACGGCATGCGCGTCGAGGATCTTCTGACCGCGGCGCTGAAGCGTCTCGGAATGGATGCATGATGTGGGAAGCAGATGATTCGGTAGACCTGTGGGCAGATGCGGCGCCCCCGCATCCGTCTTCGGCCGCAGGCGGGCACGAGAACGGCCGCTTCGTCACCGGGAACCTCACCACCGAGGACTTGGACGTCGAGCGCTCGCTGCGCCCGCAGCGTCTGGACGACTATTGCGGGCAGGACCATATCAAGCAGAGCCTGCGCATCCTCATCGAGGCGGCCAAGTCGCGCGGCGAATGCCTCGACCACGTGATCTTCTCGGGCCCTCCGGGCCTCGGCAAGACGACGCTCGCCGCGGTCGTCGCGAACGAGATGGGCGCTCAGATCAAGACGACGTCGGGCCCCGCCATCGCCCGCACGGGGGACCTGGCTGCCATCCTCACGAACCTGCAGCCCGGCGATGTGCTGTTCATCGACGAGATCCACCGCCTGAACCGCCAGGTGGAGGAGATCCTCTATCCCGCGATGGAGGACTTCGCCCTCGACATCGTGATCGGCAAGGGCCCTGCGGCGCGATCGATCCGCCTGGACATCCCGCACTTCACGCTCGTGGGCGCGACGACGCGCTCCGGCATGCTCACCGGCCCCTTGCGCGACCGCTTCGGCATCTCGTTCCGCCTCGATTACTACTCCATCGCCGACCTCGCCGATATCGTGGTGCGCTCGGCGACCATTCTGGGCGTGGAGATCGACCACGAGTCCGCCTGCGAGATCGCGTCCCGCTCGCGCGGGACGCCGCGCCTGGCGAACCGCCTGCTCAAGCGCGTGCGCGATTACGCGCAGGTGCGCGGCGAGGGGCATATCGACTACCCCATCACGCGCGAGGCGCTCTCGTTCTTCGAGATCGACGAGCTCGGCCTCGACTGGATGGACATCCGCATCCTGGAGACGCTCGTCAAGACGTTCCGCGGCCGCCCAGTCGGCCTCACCACGCTGGCGAGCGCGGTGGGCGAGGACCCCAACACGATGGAGGACGTCTACGAGCCCTATCTGCTGCAGCGCGGCCTGATCGTGCGAACGCCGCAGGGGCGCGTCGCCACGGCCGTCGCGTTCGATCATCTGGGCATCGAGCCTCCCGCGGACGCGTAGGTTTATTTTGTGCTGCGAATGGGACCGGTCGCGGAGGAATGCTCCGCGACCGGTCCCATTCGTTGTATGCTAGTCGTCTGTTTTACAAGGCGCGTCAGGGAGGTCCGCCATGTTGTCAGACATCGAGATTGCACATTCCGTCAAACCGCTTCCCATCACCGAGGTCGCTCGCGAAGCGGGCGTCGATGAGAAGTACGTCATCCCGTACGGGTTCGACAAGGCCAAAATCGACTACTCGTTGCTGAACGAGCCGACGGACCACGACGCCAAGCTGGTGCTGGTCACCGCCATCAACCCCACCCCTGCGGGCGAGGGGAAGACCACCACGACGATCGGCCTGGCCGACGGCCTGCGCCGTCGCGGCGTCAAGAGCGCGGTGGCGCTGCGCGAGCCGTCGCTCGGCCCGGTGTTCGGCGTCAAGGGCGGCGCGGCGGGCGGTGGCTACGCCCAGGTCATCCCCATGGAGGACATCAACCTGCACTTCACGGGCGACTTCCACGCCATCGGCGCCGCCAACAACCTGCTCGCGGCCATGCTCGACAACCACATCCAGCAGGGCAACGCCCTCGGCATCGATCCCAAGCGCATCACCTGGAAGCGCGCCGTGGACATGAACGACCGCCAGCTGCGCCATATCGTGGACGGCCTCGGCGGCCGCGCCCAGGGCGTGCCCCGCGAGGACGGCTTCGACATCACCGTCGCCTCCGAGATCATGGCCATCCTGTGCCTGTCCACCTCCATCACCGACCTCAAGAACCGTCTGGGCGAGATCGTGGTGGGCTACGCCTACGACGGGCGCCCGGTGCGCGCCTCCGAGCTCAAGGCCCAGGGCGCCATGGCGGCCCTGCTCAAAGACGCGCTCAAGCCCAACCTCGTGCAGACGCTCGAGCACACGCCGGCCTTCGTGCACGGCGGCCCGTTCGCCAACATCGCGCACGGCTGCAACTCCATCATGGCCACCCGCATGGCCATGCGCTTCGGCGACATCGCCATCACCGAGGCGGGCTTCGGCGCCGATCTGGGCGCGGAGAAGTTCCTCGACATCAAGTGCCGCATGACCGGGCTTTCCCCCGACGCCGTGGTGATCGTCGCCACCGCCCGTGCGCTCAAGTACAACGGCGGCGTGGCCAAGGCCGACCTCAACGAGGAGAACCTCGAGGCCCTGCGCGCCGGCCTGCCCAACCTGCTGCGCCACGTCGACAACATCCAGAGCGTCTACGGCCTGCCGTGCGTCGTGGCCATCAACCGCTTCCCGTCCGACACCGAGGCCGAGCTCGCCCTCATCGAGGAGGAGTGCGAGAAGCTCGGCGTGAACGTCAAGCTCTCCGAGGTCTGGGCGAAGGGCGGCGAGGGCGCGCTCGAGCTCGCCGACGAGGTCATGCGCCTGGTCGAGCAGCCGAACGAGTTTCGCTTCTCCTACGAGGACGGCACGGACATCGCCGACGCGATCGAGGCCGTGGCGACCAAGGTCTACCGCGCCGACGGCGTCGACTTCACGCCCGCTGCCAAGCGCCAGCTCGCCCAGCTGCGCGAGAACGGCTTCGGCAACCTGCCCGTCTGCATCGCGAAGACCCAGTACTCCTTCACCGACCAGGACAAGGTCCTCGGCGCGCCGGAGGGCTTCCGCATCACGGTGCGCGAGCTCAAGGTGTCTGCCGGCGCGCACTTCGTGGTCGCGCTGACCGGACAGGTGCTCACCATGCCGGGCCTGCCGAAGGTCCCGGCGGCCGAGAACATCGACGTCGACGAGAACGGCGTCATCTCCGGCCTGTTCTAGGCTATAGGCTTCCGATCGCTGGATATGCGGCCCGGGCGGTTCTTGAGCTGCCCGGGCCTCTTGCGTTGCGGGCGGGCCGTGGTAAAAGGACGCGTCAAATCGAAACATGCGCGACGCCGGGGGCGGTCGCGCCCGTTTCGTAGTAGGCTAGGTAACCACCGATCAATCCATTCCGCGGCGTCGGCCCCGTGCCGGGCGCCGCGAACGCGATCGATCGGCAGCTCCCTTGGGAAACGGTTTCCAGAACACAGATGAAAGGAACGGTCCGTGGCGACGATTATCGATGGAAAGGCGTTGGCGGCGAAGGTGCGCGAGCGCGCAGCGGCGGAGGTCGCCGAGCTCGGCGGTCGCGGCATCTCGTGCGGGCTCGCCGTGGTGCTCGTGGGCGACGACCAGGCTTCGGCCACCTACGTGCGCTCCAAGCTGCGCGATTGCGAACAGTGCGGCATCCGCTCCTTTGACTACAAGCTGCCCGCCGAGACGTCGCAAGAGGAGCTCATGGAGCTTATCGGGCGCCTGAACGCCGATGAGGACGTCACGGGCATCCTCGTCCAGATGCCGCTGCCGGCGCACCTCGATACCGAGCAGGTCGTGGCGGCCATCGACCCGAACAAGGACGTCGACGGCTTCCATCCCATGAACATGGGCCGGCTCGTGCGCGGCCTCGAGGGCCTGCGCCCCTGCACCCCGGCGGGCATCATGGAGATGCTCGACGAGTACGAGATCGACCCGGCGGGCAAAAACGCGGTGATCGTCGGCCGCTCGTCGATCGTCGGCAAGCCGATGGCCTTTATGCTGCTCGCCCGCAACGCGACGATCTCGGTCGCGCATTCCCGCACCGACCCGCATGAGCTCGCGCGCATCTGCCAGAGCGCCGACATCCTCGTGGCGGCCTGCGGCGTGCCCAAGATGATCAAGGGGCCGTGGGTGAAGCCGGACGCGACGGTCATCGACGTGGGCATGGACCGCGATGAGGCGGGAAAGCTCTGCGGCGACGTCGACTTCGACTCGGCCGAGCTCGTGGCCGGTGCCATCACGCCGGTGCCCGGCGGCGTGGGCCCCATGACGCGCGCGATGCTGATGAGCAACGTGGTGCTTGCCGCGAAGCTGCAGCACGGGCTGTAGGGGGCGCGGCGGCGACCCTGCCCTGCCGTCACGCGGCGCCGAGATACTCCTCGAGGGTCAGGTCCCCCAGGTAGATGTCGCGGGCGGCCTCGGTTCCGACGTAGCGGTAGTGCCAGGGCTCATGGGAGATGCCGGTGATCTGCGAGGCGTCCTCGGGATAGCGCTTGATGAATCCGTATTCGTGCGCGTGGACGTCGAGCCAGGCATAGAGCCCCTCGTCGCCGTCCTCATCGTTGATGTCGACTGCGAGCCCGAGCTCGTGCTCGCTCGTTCCCGGCTGGGCGACCCATCGGGACGCCTCCGCTTGCGCCGCCTGCTCGCCGAGCCCCCGGTCTTCGTAATACGCGATGCGCTCGGCGAGGACGCGCTCCTGCTCCGCCCGTGTGCGGTACCCCGAGCGGACGAACGGATGGTATCCCGCCTGCTCGGCCGCCCGGAACAGCTCGGAGAGCGGCTCCTCGATCCGCACGTCCACGGATTCGCCCCCGTCGAGCTCGACCGTCTCGACGAGATGGTCCTCGGGCAGGGGGTGGGTCGCGTTGACGAGGACGAGCTGCCATGCCTCGGCATCCGTCCGGTCCGCGGCGACGGGGCGGTCGGTCGCGGTGGAGAGCAGGCCGAGGCCGCCTGCGCACAGCAGCGCGCCCGCGATGAGTGCGGCGACGAGCCAGCGCCCTTTGGGGTTGCGGCGGGGCAGGAATATGGTGCGGGGGGCGGCGCCTCTCGCGCGGATGCCGGATCGGTTCATGGGACCTCCTCGTATCGGGGCTCACCATGACCATACGGACGGTCCCCCTTATGCGTCCCATGCGGAGACCTTAGCTTTTCATGCGCAACCTTACCGTTTCCTTATTTCTGGCGCGCGGCTTTACGGATAGTGGGGGCGACCTTCTACAATGGAGGCTATGACTGAGAACGATGGCCCCCGCATACTGGTCGTGGACGACGATCCCGACATCGTCCGCCTCGTCGCCGACACGCTGTCGGCGGCGGGCATGGTCGCGGTCGCCTGCAGCTCGGGCGAGGACGCCTGGGCGGCGTTCTCCCGAGACGCGTTCGACCTCGTGCTGCTCGACATCATGATGCCCGGCGTCGACGGGTTCGAGCTGTGTGCCCGCATCCGCGCCGTCTCGCTCGTCCCGGTGATCTTCCTTTCGGCGAAAGACGAGGAGTCCGACAAGGTGCTCGGGCTCATGACGGGGGCGGACGATTACGTGGTCAAGCCCTTCATGCCGCGGGAGCTCGTCGCCCGGGTGAGGTCGTGTCTGCGGCGCGCGTCGTACGCGGTGACGACCGGGCCGGGCGGGATGCTGTCGTGCCGGGGCATCGAGGTGGACCGCGCGGCGCATATCGCACGCCTCCACGGGGAGCCGCTGTCGCTCACGCCCAAGGAGTTCGACGTCCTCGCGACCCTGCTGGAGGCCCGCGGGCATCCCGTGGCCACGCGCGAGCTGTATGAGTCGGTGTGGAGGGAGCCGTACCTGGCATCAAGCTCCAATTCCGTCATGGTCCACATCCGGCATCTCCGCTCGAAGCTGTCTGCCATCGACTCGGACCAGGTGTTTATCGAGACGGTATGGGGCGTGGGGTACAAGATCGCGCCATGACGCGCTGATGGGGGAGGGCGATCGCAGCCATGAGGACCATGCAGGGAATCGACACGCGCCGCAGGCTCGTGCGCGGGCTGCTTGTGCGGCTCGGCGTCTTCGCCGTCGCGTTCGCGCTCGCCGTGTGGGGCGCCCATGCGCTGTTCGGCGACGCGCTGTCCGCCGTCATCGCCGATATCACGTCGACTTGGGTGGAGGTCCCCGAGGAGTCGGTCGAGCTGTACCAGATGCTCGGCTATCAGGAGGGCTCGATGGCCGACGGGCACTACCGGTTTCGCGACCTGTCGGACTACCGGGCCGTGGTCTCCTTCATCGAGGGGCCGGTGGTCTGGAGTGCGTTCGCGGCGGGGCTCGTCGTCATCTCGGCGCTTTGGTGCGCCCGCGCGGCTCGCGAGGTGGACGAGCTCACTTGGGCCGTCTCGGAGATGGGGACGGGCGCCGTGCCGGAGTTGCCCGCGCACCTTGGCGCCGCGCACGCGGAGCTCGAGCGCCTGGCCGAGCGCGATCGGGCCCGCGAGCGCGCCGCGCAGGCGGCGGAGCAGCGCAAAAACGAGCTCGTGGCCTATCTGGCGCATGACATCAAGACGCCGCTCACCTCGATCGTGGGCTATCTCGCCCTGCTCGCCGAGGAGCCGGGGCTTCCTGAGGGCACGCGCGCCCGCTATGCGGGCACGGCGCTGGCCAAGGCGCGCTCGCTCGACGCCATGATGGACGAGTTCTTCGAGATCACGCGCTACAACCTGGGCGCCATGCCCGTCGAGCGCGAGCGCGTGGACGCGGGCCTGCTTGTGCGCCAGATCGCCGACGAGCTGTATCCCCAGGCCCAGGCGCGCGGGGTCTCGATCGAGGTCGACGCGCCGGAGGGGGCGTGCGCCTTCATCGACCCCGACAAGATGGCGCGCGCCCTCGCGAACATCGTGCGCAACGCCGTCGCGTTCGCGGACCGGGGCAGCGAGGTCCGCTGCCTTCTCGAGCAGGCGGGGCCCATGACGAGGTTCGTCGTGAGCGACCGGGGCAAGGAGATATCGCCGGCCCACCTGGAGCGCATCTTCGAGCGGTTCTTTCGCGAGGACGGCGCGCGCGGCGCCCGCCACGGGGGAGCGGGCCTCGGGCTCGCCATCGCCCGCGAGATCATCGGCGCGCACGGGGGGACGGTTGTGGCGACCAGCGAGGACGGCGTCACGACCTTCACGGTCGAGGTTCCCACGGGCCCGGCGTAACCGGCGTGACGACGACTCTGCCTTGCTGTCGCGCCGCGTGTCCGGGCGAGGCGTTACACTAGTGCGGACGGCAAACCGATGGCCGGCGCATCCCGCGTCCGGCCGGACGAGGAGGATCACCAGCCATGGCCTGCACGACGATTCTGGTAGGTAAGCTCGCGAGCTACGACGGCTCCACGATCGTGGCGCGCAACGAGGACTCTCCCGGCGGCAAGTTCGAGCCCAAGCGCATGGCCGTGGTCATGCCGGCGGATCAGCCGCGCACCTATACCGCGACGGCCTCGCACCTCACCTTCGATTTGCCGGACGACCCGATGCGCTACAGCTCGGTGCCCGACGCGCTGCCCGGCCACGGCATCTGGGCCGCCGCCGGCTTCAACGAGGCCAACGTGGGCATGTCGGCGACCGAGACCATCACGAGCAACGAGCGCGTGCTGGGCGCCGACCCGCTCGTGGAGTACGTGCCCGCCCGCGGCACCGAGGGCGAGGAGGGCTACGTGCCCGCGACCCCCGGCGGGCTCGGCGAGGAGGACTTCGTCACCGTCGTGCTGCCCTACGTCCGCACCGCCCGCGAGGGTGTGGAGCGCCTGGGCGCGCTGCTCGAGCGCTACGGCACCTACGAGATGAACGGCATCGCCTTCTCCGATGCCGATGAGATCTGGTGGCTCGAGACCGTCGGCGGCCATCATTGGATCGCCAAGCGCGTGCCCGACGACGCCTACGTCACCATGCCGAACCAGCTCGGCATCGACTACTTCGACCTGGCGGACGCCGAGGGCGACCAGGTCGAGCACATGGCGAGCGCCGACCTGCGTGCGTGGATGGAGGCCAACCACCTGAACCTCACCATGCTCGCGCCGCATGTGGTCGATGACGCGCTGGACGATATCTGCGACGAGCTGGCCGACACGCTGTTCGACGCCGACGACGACATGCTCGACGACCTCGACGGATTCATGGACGACGTCCGCGAGGGCCTGCTCGCGGGCGACATCTTCAACCCGCGCGAGGCCTTCGGCTCCCATTCGGACTCCGACCATGTCTACAACACGCCGCGCGCCTGGTACATGCAGCGTTTCCTGAACCCGTCCGACGGCTGGGACGGTCCGAACGCGAGCTTCCATCCCGAGTCCGACGACATCCCCTGGTGCCGCGTGCCGGAGCGCAAGATCACGATCGAGGACGTGAAGTACGTGCTGTCCGCCCACTACCAGGGCACGCCCTACGACTGCTACGGCCGCGGCGGCACCGACGCCACGCGCGGCGCGTACCGCCCCATCGGCATCAACCGCAACGGCCAGCTCGCGGTGCTCCAGATCCGCCCGTACGTTGCGCACGAGAACGCCTGCGTGCAGTGGATGGCCTTCGGCTCCAACGTGTTCAACGCGCTCGTGCCGCTCTACGCGAACGTCGAGCGCATGCCGGAGTATCTGGAGAACACGACGGAGCGCGTGACGTCCGAGAGCTTCTACTGGGCCAACCGCATCATCGCGGCGCTCGCCGACGCCCGCTTCCACGACAACTCCGCCCATATCGAGCGCTATCAGGAGAAGATCGGCGGCATGGCGCACCGCCTGCTGCGCGAGACGGACGCCGCGGTGGAGAAGCTTCCCCGCGACGAGGTGAGCGCGGCGCTCGCGGAGGCGAACGACCGCATGGCGGCGGACCTCAAGCGCGAGACCGACGACCTGCTCGGCCGCGTGCTCTTCACCACGAGCCTCGCGATGAAAAACGCTTTCGCGATGTCGGACAACTAACGAGGCGGTTCGGGGTACAAGAAGACAATACGCACGTGGCGAGCGAACGAATGCCCGGCACGGTTCGGAATAAGGAGGCTCACATGGCCACGAAGTTCGAAGACCTCGTCAACAATATGGTGAACATCGGTTTCGGCGCGGCTGCGCTCACGGCCGAGAAGGGCAAGGAGGTGCTCGACAGCCTGTCCGCCAAGGGCGAGGAGGTCCGCCGCGACTCCTCGACGCCCGATTTCGCCCGCTCCATGTCCGACATCTTCGAGCGCGCCGGCGGTGCGTTCTCGGATGTGACCGAGCGCTTGAACACCCAGGGCGAGACCGTCGCCGAGCGCATCCTCGACGAGCTCATCTTGGCGCGCGTGCGCGCGATGACCAAGGCGGAGCGCGTCGAGTTCATGGCGCACGTCCGCGATCTGGTCGACTCGGTTGACGACGACACCGTGTCGGTCAAGGTCGAGGCGGTCGAGGTCGAGCAGGAGACGGCGGAGGCCGAGGGCTCGAGCGCGCCCGAGACAAAGCAGGACGCGTAAGCATTCATCATGGCAGGAGTCGATACCACCAGCTCACAACGGGACAAACTGGACCCCGACGATACCATCGTCTTCGAGGACGAGGAGCTCATGGCGCGCCTGGGCCACAGGCGCGCGCGGGCAAAGGACGAGTTTCCGGATGAGCCGGAGGTCATGGCTCCCGCCGAGGAGTTCCAGCTCACGGCGAAGGGGCGCAGGCGCCGCATCGCCGAGATCTTCAACCTCGTGCGCAAGTACGAGGCGTGGAACAACATCACGCCGGTGCGCCTGCGCTGCCTCATCGAGGAGCTCGGTCCCATGTTCGTCAAGATGGGGCAGATCCTCGCGAACCGCTCCGAGATCCTGCCGCAGCGGTTCTGCGACGAGCTGAGGCGCCTGCGCACCGACGTGGAACCGGTGCCGTTCTGGGTGATTCGCGACTGCCTGGAGGCCGAGTACGGCCGCAAGACCGCCGAGGTCTTTGAGTGGATCGACCGCAAGCCGCTGGGAAGCGCCTCGCTCGCGCAGGTCCATCGCGCGCGGCTGCTGACCGGCGAGGACGTCGCCGTCAAGGTGCAGCGCCCGGGTGCCCAGCAGGTCATGGCGCAAGACATCGACATCATGCGCTCCATCGTGCGCACGGCGTCGCGCTTCGTGAAGACCGATCAGTTCGTGGACCTCCAGGGCGTCGTCGAGGAGCTGTGGCAGTCGTTTCGCGAGGAGACGAACTTCCTCATGGAGGCGCGCAACCTCGACGACTTCTACACGTTCCACAAGGACACGCGCGGTATCTCGTGCCCACGGTCGTACCTGCAGCACTGCACCGAGCACATCGTCGTCATGGACTACATCGACGGCATCTCGATCGCCGATCCCCTGACGCTTTCCGAAGCGGGCTACAGCCTGGAGAAGATCGGCGCGCGCATCGTCGAGGACTATTCGACGCAGGTGCTCGACGACGGCTTCTTCCATGCCGACCCGCATGCGGGAAACATCATCTTGAAGGACAACGTGGTCTACTTCATCGACCTGGGCATGGTGGGGCGCATGTCCAGCCACGACCGCGCGATCGTGAAGGACATCATCTTCTCGGTCGCCGAGAACGACGTCGCCAAGCTCAAGGACTCCCTGATGCGTTTCGCGGTCACGCGCGGGGACTCGTCCGAGCTCGACCATTCGACGTTTCTGTCCGACCTCGACTTCATCGTCGCGGATTTCGCGGGCCTGAACCTGAAGGACCTGGATATCGGCGAGTTCCTGACGTCGCTCGTGAGCCTGGCGCGCAAAAACGACGTCGAGCTGCCGAGCGTCGTGACGATGTTCGCGCGCGGCATGGTGACGCTCGAGGGCCTGCTGTCCGAGTACATGCCCGAGGTCAACATGGTCGAGATCATCTCGGCCCATATCAAAAACGAGAAGAGCTCCTTCACCCGCGCCGCCGAGACCGCCGAGGAGATGGCGCACGCGTCGGTGCGGGCGGCGAAGGGCCTGCTCGAGGCGGCCGACCAGCTCGGCTTGGCCTCGCGCATGCTCACGCGCGGCCAGCTCAAGATCAACACACAGGTGCTCGGAAGCGAGCGCGTGCTGCGCCATGTGGGCGGCATCGTCGACCGCATGTCCATGGCCATCGTCATCGCCGGCCTGTTCATCGGCTCTTCGGTGGTCTACTACGCCAAGATCGAGCCGGTCATCTTCGGCATTCCCGTCATCGGCTTTCTGGGGTACCTGTCGGCGCTCGTGCTCGCGCTCATGCTGGGGCGCGAGATCTGGCGCAACTCCCACAGCAGGCGCCGCTGACGGGTCGGGCGTGACGCCAATCCGCCCCGCCCTCGACGCCCCCGTGTCCAAGGCGCCGAGGGCGGGGCGGATTGGCCCGTTGCTGTTTTGCGCGGATCAGCTCAGCTGCTTGAGGTAGGTGAGGTCGTCGGTGTCCCCGACGAGCACGTTGTGGATATCGGTGATGATGCCCGCGGTGTTGGTCATCTGCTGGTACATGTTTTGGTCGGTCGTCCAGACGTTGCCCTCCTGCACGGCGGAGAACTGCTCGAGCAGCTGGTTTTTGGCGAGCAGGTCGGACAGGCTCGAGACGCTGCCGTCGATCGTGCTGTTGTAGATGATGACGTTGGCGTCGCGCGCCGTCGCGAAGAACTCCTCCATCTCGAGCGTGACGGTCGAGGAGGAGGTGCCGTCTTCTCCCGTGAGGTCGGAGAACAGGTACGTGCCGCCGGCGAGCTCGATCATCTGCGCCACGTAGTCGCCCGAGCGCCGGGTGACGGCGGCGCCGTTCGAGTTGATGTAGAAGAACGCGACGGTCTTGCCGGTCGGCTCGTTGGCGGCGACGGCCTCGACGCGCTCGGCGGCCTGCGCGAAGAACGCGTCCGCCTCGGCCTCCCTGCCGAACAGCACGCCGAACAGCTTGATCCACTCGAGACGCCCCAGCGCCTCGGGTTCGCGGCTCGACTGCTCGGTGAGCACGGTGATGCCCAGGTCCCGCAGCTTCTGCTTGGCGTCGGGATTGTGGTTGATCATGGTGTTCTCGATGGCGAGCGTGCAGCCCGTGCCGGCGATGAGCTCGAAATCGGGCGTGTCGTAGCTTCCGCCGTAGCTCACGGCGCCCGCCTCGTAGGCGCGCGCCAGGCCCTCGATGGGGCAGCCGTCCTGCTTGATGGACGTGGTGCCGATCGCATCGATGGCGCCGAGCTCGTCGATAAGGCAGGCGACGCTCGATGAGACGAGGTAAACGTTGTCGAGCGGCAGCTGGATCACGGCGATGTCGTCGGCCAGTCCGTCGGGGGCCGTGGAGCCTTCGGGCACGACGAGGAAGCGCTCGCCGTTGGCGATGCAGATGAGCCTGAGGCCGCCCTCGAAGGTGTCGACGGTGAAGTTCGTGGCGTACTGGAGCTCCAGCGACCCGGTCGGCTCGAGGCCGCACCCGAGATCGGTGTTGTGGAAGTCGGCGACGTTGGCGCCGGACGCCGCCGCGGACGATTCGTCCGTCTCCGCCGCCTGGGGCCCAGCCGAGCCGTCGGCGGGCGCGAGCGATTCCGTATCGAGCTCGATGGTGTACTCGATGAGGTGGGGGTCTCCCATGGCGGTGGTCTCGGCCTGGACGGCAAGCGAATCCACGAGTTCGGGCAGCTCGATGTCGAACGTGGAGCCGCCCTCGGTGGTCGTCGGGGCGTATTCGGTCCCGTCGACCACCATGAGGTCGTAGTTCGAGCTCGACCACACGAGCGTCAGCGTGATGGCGCCGTCCTCAACGTTGACGGCGGCGGGGGAGGCGACCTGCGCGCGACCGGTGCCCCCCTCAAGCGACACATCGATCGTGTAGCTGCCGTCCGCCAGCCCGGAGCCGGAAGAGCCGGCAAGGCTTCCGCATGCGCCGAGCGCGAGGCAGAGCGCGCACAGCAGCGCGGCGGCAAGCGCGCCGATCCCAGGGACGCGACGGGCCCGGGGGGAGCGGGAAGCGATGAGCATGGCGACCATCTTCCCCTAGGCGGAACGGAACGCGGACTCGGGGAGGTCGCCCGATTCGAACACGAGGGTGCGGTCGTACCACTTCTGTTTGCGGATGCTGAACGCGGCGCAGTCGCACTCCTCGTCCAGGGACGCGACGGGCACGGTGTAGGTGTAGGAGCCGTCGTCGCCCTCGACGAAGAAGTGGCACTGGTCGTCGGAGGCCGACGCGGCCTCGTCGCTCGTGCCCATGAACAGCTTCTCGTACCCGGTGCCGCCCAGCGTCATGGCGCAGGTCATCTGGCCGTCTGCCACGGTGAGCTCGGCGTGCACGATGCGGAACATGCTCGAACTCGAGTCGACGGAGATCTCGTAGGTGCCGTCGACCAGCATGTCCGCGGTGACGGGCCCGGACTCCTGGTCGTCGGAGGCGGTCTGCGCGGGCGCGGACCCCGTATCGGCCGGCGTCTCGGATGCCGTCGAGCAGCCCGCCAGGGCGAGGGTGCCCGCGAGGGCCGTGATGATGAGCAGCGACGATTTGATCATGGCGTGTCCTTACAGGGTCGCGATGGCGGATTCGACGTGGTCGACGTAGATCTCGTCGATGGCGGCGTACTGGCCGAGGCCGACGAGCAGGCATGTGGTCTCGATGCCCGCCGCGGCGAATTTGGAGGCCCAGGACTCGGGGTCCCCGGTGTCCGCCATGTCGTTGGTGGCGTGATCGCCCGCGACGACCATGAGCGGCGAGAGGACGGCGCGGCTGTAGCCTGCGGCCTGGACCGCGGCGATGACGTCCTCGCAGGTGGGCTCGGCCTCGACCGTGCCCACGAAGTAGGCGCCCATGCCGCGCGCGGTGAAGGTGTCCTGCATGGTGGCGTAGTCGGCGTTGGCGTCGGCCTCGGTGCCGTGGCCCATGAAGACGAAGGCCGTCTGGCCGTCGTCGTAGGAGGCCATGGCGTCGCCGAGCGCGGCGGCAACGGCCTCGAAGTCCTTGGGCGCGTCGAGCAGCGGCGCGCCGAGCGCGGTCGCGTCGAACCTGTCGGCGTACTCCTCGAGCGCATCGGCCAGGTCGGTGTACTCGAAGCCGTCCATGAGGTGGGTGGGCTGGACGACGAGCGTCTTCACGCCGTCGGCGACGCAGCGGTCGAGCGCGCCCTCGACGTTGTCGATCTCGATGCCGTCGCGCTCCTTTAGGATGTCGATGATGGTGTCGGCCGTGAAGGCGCGGCGCACGTCGTACTCGTGCCCGTATTGCTCGCGGATGGCGTCCTCGATGGCGCCGATCGTGATGTGGCGGCTCGCGTTGTAGCTCGTGCCGAAGCTCACGACGAGGATGACGGGTTTGCCCTGCGATCCGGATGTTGCGGAAGAGCCCGCCTCGCCGCCTGCGCTCGAGCATCCGGCGAGCGCCGCGGCCGCCGCGAGGGCGCCTGCGCCCGCCGTGCCCACGAGGGCGCGCCTGGTCAGGTGCTGGTCTACCATGGTGCGATCCTTTCTGTCTGGTGTACAGCGACCGGTACCGCGCGTTCTCGTACACCTGCCTGGACCGCAAAAGAAAAACGCCCTTCACGAGGTGAAGGGCGTTGCATCGGGCCGTTTGTCCGCACGGGGCGAAAAGACGGATATGCACGCACGCCCTCCGGGGTTCACGGAGTCGAACGTCGCGGTGTTGCACCGCAAGGAACGGCAAGGCAGTCTGGCTTGAGGCGTGCACCTCTCACAGTAATGGCCCTTGCTCAGGATTCGCACCTGATTTCCCTTGACGATACCGGCGGTACGAGCGCCGGCCGTTCCTCTTCTCGAATCGGTGGTAGCAGTACGGTACCGCCTCCATCATACCTGCTTATCCGATTTTGTGCAGCATGACGGCGAAATTGATCGGGAGCCCTGCATGCGCGCACGGCTTTATGCGCGCCGTGTCCGCACGCTGCGCTACAATGCCCTCACGATAACGACGAAAGGGGATTGCCATGGTGCACTTTGTGGGAGCGGGCAGCGGAGCGGCCGATCTCATCACCCTGCGCGGAGACCGCCTGCTGCGCGCGGCGGACGTGGTGATCTGGGCGGGAAGCCTCGTGAACCCCGAGCTTCTCGACGCGTGCCGGCCCGATTGCGAGGTCCACGACAGCGCGACCATGACGCTTGAGGAGGTCGTCGCCGTCATGGAGCGTGCGCATGCGGCAGGCCGCGAGGTCGTGCGCCTGCACACGGGCGACCCGAGCGTGTACGGGGCGATCCAGGAGCAGATGGATGCGCTCGCGGTGCGCGGCATCCCCTTCGACGTGACGCCGGGCGTGTCGAGCTTCTGCGGGGCCGCCGCGGCGCTCAGGCAGGAGCTGACGCTTCCCGGCGTGAGCCAGACGGTGATGCTGACGCGCCTCGAGGGCCGCACGCCCATGCCGGCGGGCGAGGACATGCGGTCGCTCGCCGCCCACGGCTCCACGATGGTGATCTTTTTGAGCGCGGGCATGCTTGGGCGGCTGCAGGAGGAGCTGCTCGCGGCCGGCAGGTCGCCCGAGGAGCCGGTGGCGATCGTGTACAAGGCGACATGGCCCGACGAGGAGGTCATCCGCTGCCGTGTCGGCACGCTCGCCGAGACGGGCGCGGCGCACGGCATCCGCTCCACGGCGCTCGTGGTGGTCGGGCGCGTGCTCGAGGGGTCCTACGATCGCAGCCGCCTGTATGACCCCGGGTTCTCCACAGGGTTCAGGAGAGCGCACGATGGCGCTTGATCTGTACCGCGTGAGCGCGGGCAGGCGCCTGCGCTGCGGCTATACCACGGGCACGTGCGCCGCCCTGGCGTCGCAGGCCGCGACCCGCCTTCTGCTCGACGGCTCGGCTCCAGCGTCCGCTGCCGTCGTGACGCCGGCGGGCGTTCGCGTGGAGTCCGAGGTCCTCGACGCGCGGGCGGGCGCGGGCTGGGCGCGCTGCGCGATCCGCAAGGACGGCGGCGACGACGTCGACGCGACGGACGGCGCCCTCGTCTGCGCGCAGGTCGAGGCCGCGGAACGCGACGGCGTCGCCATCGAGGGCGGTGTCGGCGTGGGCCGGGTCACCAAGCCGGGGCTCGACCAGCCCGTGGGGGCGGCGGCCATCAACACGGTCCCCCGCGCGATGATTTCCGAGGCGGTGCGCGACGTGTGCCGCGAGCGCGGCTATGCGGGCGGGCTCAAGGTGACGATCTCGGTTCCCGAGGGGGAGCGCATCGCCCGCCGCACGTTCAACCCCAAGCTCGGCATCGAGGGTGGCATCTCGATTCTGGGGACGACCGGTATCGTGGAGCCGCGCAGCCTGGCCGCGCTGCGCGAGAGCATCGAGCTCGAGATCCGCCAGCACGCCGCGCTGGGCTGCCGCACCCTGGTGATCGTCCCGGGAAACTACGGGTACGACTACCTCGCCGGGCACCTCGATACCGGGCGCGCCCCGGTCGTGGCCTGCTCGAATTTCATGGGCGCCGCGCTCGATGCGGCGGTCGCCTGCGGGTTCGAGCGCATCCTCGTGGTGGGCCATATCGGCAAGATGGTCAAGGTCGCGGGCGGCATCATGGACACGCATTCGCGGGTGGCCGACGGACGGGCCGAGATTGTGTGCGCGCACGCCGCGCTGGCGGGGGCCGCGGGCTCGGTGGCGCGCGAGATCATGGATGCGGCCACGACGGATGCGATGCTCGATGTCGTCGAGCGCGCCGGCGTGCTCGACGAGGTGCTGGAAAGCCTCTCGCGCGCGCTCGCGGGGCATCTGCGCGACCGCGTGGCGCTCGGCTGCGACGCCGGGTCGCGGCCCGCGTGCGAGGTCGCCGCGATCGTGTTCAGCCAGGTGCGCGGCGAGCTGTTTTCCACGTCCGGCGCACACGGTCTGTGCGAAACGTTGAGGAGCGAATATGGCAGACGGTAACGGCATCCTGTTCGGCGTGGGTGTGGGCCCGGGGGATCCAGAGCTCATCACCCTCAAGGCGATGCGCGCCATCGAGGCGTGCCCGGTGGTGGCGACCCCGCAGACGGCGGGCGGCGCGACCGTGGCCCTCGATATCGCGCGCGCGGCGGTCGACCTCGCGGGCAAGGAGATCCTGACCTTGAGGTTCTCCATGGGGGGCGAGGGCGCGCGGCGCGCGGAGCGGCATGCTCGGGCGGTCGACGAGATCGTCGGGCGGCTCGGGCGCGGCCTGGACGTCGCGCTGCTGAACCTCGGAGACCCGAGCATCTACGCCACGTTCCAGCGCATCGCGGCCGCCGTGCGCGAGCGGGGCTTCGAGGTCTGCACCGTTCCCGGCGTGCCGAGCTTCTGCGCCGTCGCGGCGACGCTCGGCGCCGACCTCACGCCGCGGATGGACACGCCGCTGCATATCGTGCCCACCGCGTGCGCGGACGCGGAGCGCGCCTTCGCCTGGCCGGGCACGAAGGTCCTCATGAAGGCCGGGGGCCATCTGGGGGAGCTGCAGCGCGACCTGGCCCGTGCAGGCGTCCTCGACCGCGCGTCAGCGGTGACCGACTGCGGCATGGCCGGCGAGCGCGTCTTCCGCACGCTGGCCGACGCGCCCGAGGAGAGCGGCTACTTCACGACCGTGGTGGTGCGCCCATGAGGATCGCCTGCATCGCGTTCACGGCCGCGGGCGAGGCGCTGGCGGACCGAGCCCGCGCCGCCCTGCCGGGTCACGCGTGGAGCCTGGCCCGCGGCTTCGGTGCGGACAGGGTCCCGCTCGCCCCGTGGTGCGCCGACGCGTTCGCCGCATCCGATGCGCTCGTGTTCGTGGGCGCGGCCGGCATCGCCGTGCGGGCGATCGCCCCGCATGTGCGGTCGAAGGTGTCCGACCCCGCTGTCATCGTGATGGACGAGGGCGGGCGCTGGTGCATCCCGATCCTGTCGGGCCATGTGGGCGGCGCGAACGCGCTCGCCCGCGAGCTCGCCGGCGCCGTCGGCGCCGCGCCCGTCGTCACGACGGCGACCGATGGGCGCGGCGTGTGGGCGGTCGACACCTGGGCGGTCTCGCGCGGCATGGCCATCGGCGAGCCGGAGCGCATCAAGGACGTGTCCGCCCGCCTGCTTGCGGGCGGGGAGGTTGCGCTGTGGTGCGACGCCGAGGTCTTGGGCCCCCTGCCCGCACGCGTGCGCCGTGCGCCCTCCCGTGCGGAGGCGCACGTCATCGTGTCGCCGGCCGCGCGCCCGGGTGAGCGAGCGCTCCACGTGGTCCCGCGCTGCATCGTGGCGGGCGTGGGGTGCCGCCGAGGCGCATCGGCGGACGCGATCGAGGGGGCGTTTCGGGCCGCGTGCGCCGAGGCGGGCATCCTGCCGGACTCGCTCGGCGCGGCGGCGACGATCGAGCTCAAGCGCGATGAGCCGGGGCTGGTCGAATGGTGCGCGGGCCGCGGCGTCGCCCTCGAGGCGTTTACCGCCGACGCGCTCGCGGCGCAGCCCGGGGATTTCTCGTCCTCGGCGTTCGTGACGCAGACGGTCGGCGTCGACAACGTGTGCGAGCGCGCCGCGGTGGCCGCGGGCGGCAGGCTCTGCGCGGGCAAGCTCGCGCGCGGCGGCGTGACGGTCGCGCTCGCAGAGCTCCCCTGGACCTGCTCGTTTGACGAGCCCGGGGGCCGGGGAGGCGCCGGCTGACCTGTGCGGCGCCGTCTGCTCCCGCGACGGCGGGAGGCGGGCGCGGATCGAGGCGGTCGACGGAATCAAGGAATGCCGGTGCCCGGACGGCGCCGGAGAGAGGATGGTCACATGGGCACGCTGTTTGTGGTGGGGCTCGGCCCGGGGGATCCCGCGGGCATGACTGCGGCTGCCGACGCGGCGCTCGGCAGGGCGGAGGTCATCGTGGGCTACGACGCCTACATCGGGCTGCTGGACGGCCGCTACCCCCAGGCGGAGCGCGTGTCGACGCCCATGATGCGCGAGGTGGAGCGCTGCCGTCGCGCGCTCGAGCTCGCGTGCGACCGTGACGCCGTCGCGCTCGTGTGCAGCGGCGACGCGGGCGTATACGGCATGGCTGCCCCCGTGCTCGAGCTCTCGGACGGCTTCCCTGCGGTCGAGGTCGAGATCGTGAGCGGGGTCACGGCAGCCCAGAGCGGCTCGGCGGTGCTGGGGGCCCCGCTCGCGCACGATTTCGCGGTCATCTCGCTTTCCGACCTGCTCACGCCCTGGGAGATGATCGAGCGCAGGCTCGAGGCGGCGGCATGGGCGGACATGTGCATCTGCCTCTACAACCCGCGCAGCAGGAAGCGCACCGACTACCTGGAGCGCGCCGCCCGCATCATCGGCCGGCACAAGGCCGCGGGCACGGTTTGCGGATGGGTGCGCAACATCGGGCGCGACGGCGAGGAGCACGGGCTCACGACGCTGGGTGAGCTTTCCGGTCTCGAGGCGGACATGTTCACGACGGTGTTCGTCGGCAACGCGCAGACGCGCGTGGTCGCGGGCCGCATGGTGACGCCGCGCGGCTATCGCGAGCTTGCCGACGCCGCGGGCAAGCGGTAGGGAGGCGGCATGAGGCATATCGCTATCGTGGGCGCGGGCCCCGGCGACCCCGGGCTGCTGAGCTGCGCCGCGCGCGATGCGCTGCGCGGCGCCGACCTCGTGGTGGGTGCGCGCCGCCTGGTCGAGGGGACGGGCGGCGCGTCGCGCGCGGGGGCGCTGCCCGCCTTGTTCGAAGGGGCGCACACGGCGGTCGCCGCGCGCGCGGCCGATGTGGCCCATGCGCTCGCGAGCGACCGGGATTGGGTGCGCGCCTGCGTGCTCATGAGCGGCGATACGGGCCTGTTCAGCGGGGCCGAGGGCACCGCCCGGGCCGTTGCCGACGAGCCCGGCCTTGCGGATTGCACCGTCGAGGTCATACCGGGCATCAGCTCCGCGTCGATGCTGGCGGCACGCCTGGGTCGGCCCTGGCAGGGCTGGCGCTTCGTGACGGCGCACGGCGCCGCGTGCGATATCGTCGGGGAGGCGGCGCGCGGCGGCACGGTGTTTCTCGTGACGTCGGGGGCGACCGGCCCGGCCGAGCTGTGCGGCCGGCTCGTGGCGGCGGGTCTGGGGGACGTCGAGGTGGTGGTGGCCGAGCGCCTCTCGTATGCGGACGAGCGCATCGAATCGGGCACGGCCGCCGCGTTCGCCGACCGCACCTTCGACCCCCTGAACGTGATGCTCGTCGACCTGGACGGGGCGTGCGCGCGCCCGTGGCCGTGGGCCACGCCGGGCATCCCCGACGAGCGTTTCGAGCGCGGGCGCGTCCCCATGACCAAGCAGGAGGTGCGCGCGGTGGCGCTTGCCAAGCTGCGCGTCACCGCGACCGACACCGTCTTCGATGTCGGTGCGGGGACGGGCTCCGTGACGGTCGAGTTGGGGCTGCTCGCGCGCGCAGGCGCGGTGTACGCCATCGAGCGCAAGCCGGAGGCGGTCGAGCTGTGCCGTCGCAACGTGGCGGCGTTCGGCCTGGACAACGTCCGTGTCGTCGAGGGCGAGGCCCCCGGCGCGCTGCGCGACCTGCCCACTCCCGACGCCGTGTTCGTCGGCGGCAGCGGCGGCGCGCTCGCCGGGATCATGGACGCCCTGCGCTTGCGCGCGGCGACGTGCCGCATCTGCCTCACCTGCGTGTCGCTCGAGACGCTGGCCGAGGCGACGCGGCTGCTCGCCGCCCCCGATATCGAGGACGTCGACATCTGCCAGGTCTCCGTGGCCCGCGCCGAGCGCGCGGGATCCCATAGCCTGATGCGCGCGAGCAACCCCGTGTTCATCGTGTCCGCGCGGCTCGGTCGCGCTTCCGGCGTGCGCGCGGGAGGCGCGTCGTGACCGCCGTGGCGCTGCCGCCCCGCGTGATGATCGCGGCGCCCGCGAGCGGGAGCGGAAAGACGGTCGTGACCTGCGCGCTCATCCGGCTGCTCCAGCGTGCGGGCATGGCGCCGGCGGCGTTCAAGTGCGGCCCCGACTTCATCGACCAGCTGTTCCACCGCGAGGTCACCGGCGCCGCGGCAGGCAACCTCGACGCGTTCTTCTCCGACACTCCGACGCTCGCCTCCCTGATGGCGCGCGGTGCGGCGGACTGCGATATCGCGGTGGTCGAGGGAGCGATGGGGCTGTTCGACGGCATGGCCCCGGGGACGACCGACGGCAGCGCCTACGATGTCGCGCGCGCGACCGCGACCCCGGTGGTGCTGGTCGTGCCCGCGCGCGGCGCCTCGACCTCGCTGGCGGCGACGGTGCAGGGCTTTTGCCGGTTCCGGCCGGATGCGGATGTGCGCGGCGTGATCCTCAACGGCTGCAGCGCCCATGCGTGCGCCTATGCGAGCGAGGCGATCGAGCGCGAATGCGGCGTGGAGGTCGTCGGCTACGTTCCGCGCGACGACGCCTTCGCCCTGGAAAGCCGTCATCTGGGCCTGGTGACGGCGGGCGAGGTCGCGGACCTGCGCGCGCGGGTGGACGCCATGGCCGACGTCCTGGCCGCGACGATCGACCTCGAGCGCCTGGTGGGGCTCGCGCGCGCCGCCCGGCCGATGGAGGTCGAGCCGTACCGCTCCGATCCCGTCGGGCGCGCTGCGCCCCGCATCGCCGTCGCCTGCGATGAGGCGTTTTGCTTCCGCTACGCGGAGAACCTGCGCATGCTTGAGGACATGGGCGCCGAGCTCGTCTCGTTCAGCCCCCTTCGCGACCCGGGGCTGCCGGAGGGCGCCGACGGCCTGTACCTGTGCGGGGGCTACCCCGAGCTGCATGCGGAGGCCCTTGCGAGAAACGGCGCGCTGCGCTCCCGGATCCGCCGCGCGCTGGCGGGCGGCATGCCGTGCGTGGCGGAATGCGGCGGCTTCCTCTACCTGCTCGAGCGCCTCGAGGACGAGGCGGGCGCGGTGTGGCCCATGGTCGGCGCGCTGAAGGGGGCCGCGCGCCGCGGGGGCGGGCTGGAGCATTTCGGGTATATCGAGCTGACCTGCGGCGCGCCCGGTCTCTACGGGGACGCCGGCGTTGCGCTGCGCGGGCATGAGTTCCATTATTGGCGTGCCGAGTTCGAGGGGGACGACGCCGTGGCGCGCAAGCCCCGCCGTGAGCGCAGCTGGCCCTGCCTGGTGCACACGCCCTCGCTCGCGGCGGGTTTTCCGCACGTGTACTATCCGTCGAACCCCGAGGCCGCGCGCGCCTTCGTGCGCGCGTGCGATCGACACAGAAAGCAGGGGAGCAATGAGGGCTGACGAGATCGAGAGCGCATTCGAGAATCGGTGGCGGGCATGCCCCGCGGACGGCGGCGGCGCGGGCGCCGCCGACGACGCGTGGCTGCGCGCGCTGACGGCGCGTATCCGACCCGCCGACGCGCAGGCGCGCGCGGCGGCCCGGAGCCATTGGGCGGCGGTCGCCAAGCCCCTAGGGGGCCTGGGGCTGTTCGAGGACGCCGTCTGCACGCTCGCGGCGGCCCAGGGAACGCCGCATCCGGTGAGCGCCCCGCGGGCCCTCGCGGTGTTCTTCGCCGACAACGGGGTCGTCGCCGAGGGGATCTCGCAGAGCGGTCAGGAGGTCACGCTGACGGCGGCGCACAACATCTGCGGCGGCACGGCGAGCGTGAGCTGCATGGCCCGCGTCGCCGATTGCGCCGTGGTGCCCGTGGACGTCGGCATGGCCGAGCCGGTCGACGACGCGCGGATGCACGTCTGCGCCCCGATGCGCGGGACCGCCGACATCGCCCTCGGTCCGGCCTGCCCGCGCGACACGGTGCTTCGGGCGATCGGGGCGGGCGCGCACGTGGCGGGGCTGCTGGCAGATGCCGGCGCGCGCGTGCTCGCCGCCGGCGAGATGGGCATCGGCAACACGACGACGAGCGCCGCGGTGGCAAGCGCGCTGACCGGGGCCGCGCCCGAGCTCACCGTGGGGCGCGGCGCCGGCCTCACGAGCGAGGGGCTCGCCCGCAAGCGCGCGGTCGTGGAGCGGGCGCTGCGGGTGAACCAGGTCGACGCGTGCGCCGATGCCGTGGACGTGCTCGCCGCCGTGGGCGGCCTCGACATCGCCGCCATGTGCGGGCTGTTTCTGGGTGCCGCCGCACACGGCTGCCCCGCGGTGCTCGACGGCGTCATCTCGTGCACGGCCGCGCTCGCCGCGGTCCGGGTCGCACCCGAGCTCTCGGGCTATCTCGTGGCGAGCCACTGCTCGTCGGAGCCCGCCGCGCGCCTGCTTTTGGACGAGCTGGGGCTTTGCGCCCCGCTGCAGGCGGGCATGCATCTGGGCGAGGGCACGGGCGCCATGGCGCTTTTGCCCCTGCTCGACATGGCGCTTGCGGTCTACGACGAGGCGGCCTCGTTCGATGCGTGCGGCATGGACGCCTACCGGGAGCTGAGCTAGCGTGCGGGCGCTTGTCTTCGGCGGCGCCGCGTGCGGCAAGAGCGCCTTCGCGGAGGGGCTGTGCTGCGCGCGCGGCGGGCGGGTGCTCTACGTGGCGACGATGGAGCGTGCGGGCGCGGATGCCGAGGCACGCATCGAGCGCCACCGGCGCCTGCGCGCCGGCAAGGGGTTCTCGGTGCTCGAATGTCCCCGCGGGCTCGCGCACGCAAAGATCGAGCCGGTCGATGTCGCGCTCGTGGAGGACGTGGGCAACCTCGTGGCCAACGAGCTCTTCTCCGGCAGGGAGGATGCGGGCGGCTGCCTCGATGCGGAAGGAGCGGCGCGGCGCGTGGTCGCCGGCATCGACCATCTCGCCGACCGCGCGGACGACGTGGTCGCCGTCTCGATCGACACAGGGCGCGACGGCGTGCGGTATGACGAGGGGACGGAGGCCTACCTCGATGCGCTCGCGCGCGTGAACGCCGAGCTGGCGGCCGCGAGCGCGTGCGCGGTCGAGGTGGTCTGCGGGCTGCCCGTGTGGCTGCGGGGGAGCATGGACGTATGGAAGGACGGTGCACGATGAGGGCCGTGCCGTCGCTCGCCGCGGCGTTCGCGACGTTTTCGCGCGTCCCGGTTCCGCAGCGCCTGCTCGACCGCGCCGATTGGACGGGCGGGGCGCTGGCGGCGCTGCCCGCCGTGGGCGCGGTGCAGGGCCTCGTCTCGGGCGCGTGGCTGCTGGCGGCCCATGCGCTCGGCGTTCCCGCCCCGGTCGTCGCCGCGGTCCTCGTCGCCTTGCCGTTCGCCGTGAACGGCGGCATCCATATGGACGGGTTTTCCGATGTGGCCGACGCCCGCTCGAGCCACGCCGCGCGCGAAAGAAAGCTCGAGATCATGAAGGACCCGCATATCGGTGCGTTCGGTGTGATGGCGATCGTGCTCTACCTGCTCATGCAGTTCTCGCTGTTCGCGTGCTGGGGGCCGCGCGAGGGCGCGGCGCTCGCGCTCGTGCCGCTGTGCGCGCTGTCGCGCGCGCTGGGCGCCCTGTCCGTGGTCACGCTGCCGCATGCGCGGCCGGAGGGCATGGCGGCGGCGCTTGCCGGAGACGACTCCCGCGAGCGCGCGTCGCGTCGGGCGCTCATCGTGCAGGCCGTGCTGGCCGCCGTTCTACTCGTCGTCCTCGCGGGCGCTCGGGGGGCGTGCGCGGCGGCGCTCGCGCTCGCGCTGTTCGCCGCCCATCGTCGCCGTTGCCTGGTTGAGTTCGGAGGCATCACGGGCGACCTTGCCGGCTGGTACATCCAGGTTTCCGAACTCGTCATGGAGGCTGCGATCGTGTTGGGAGGACTCTTTTGATCCTGCTTGTCGGAGGTTTCGGCGCGGGCAAGCGCGCCTTTGCGGAACGGTGCCTGGGCGTCGGGCCCGCGTGCATCGCGGACGCGCGCGACCTCGAGGGGCCGTGCGCGGGCGTCCGCGTCGCCGTGCGCGCTCAGGAGCTCGTGCGCGACCGCGCGCCCGAGGAGGCGCTGCGCCTGCTGCTCGACTCCCGGCTCGATGTCGTCGCGATAGACGAGGTAGGGTGCGGCGTCGTCCCCGTTGACGATGCCGAGCGTGCTTGGCGCGAGCGCGCCGGACGGCTCGCCTGCCTGCTCGCCGGGCACGCCGACACGGTCGTGCGCCTGGTCTGCGGGCTGCCCCAGGTCATCAAGGGGGAGCTATGATCGTCGAGCTCGTTCGCCACGGCGCCACGCGGGGCACGGCGGCTCGCCGGTACGAGGGCGCGGGAAGCGACACCCCGCTGTCGGAAGAGGGGGTGCGGCGTCTTGAGGGGATGGACGCCGACCCGTCCGTGACGGTTGTCTACACGAGCGGCATGGTCCGCTGTGCCCAGACCGCCTCCATCCTGTTCCCGGCGGCCCGGCAGGTGGTCGTAAGCGGTCTGCGCGAGATGGCGTTCGGCGCGTTCGAGGGCAAGTCGTTTGCCGACCTTGCCGACGACGCGTCCTATCGCGCCTGGGTCGAGGGAGGCTGCACGGCGCCCTGCCCGGGCGGGGAGGACCAGGCGGGGTTCGTGCGCCGCACGGTCGAGGCGTTTCGCGCGCTTGCCGACGAGCGCATGCGCGCGGGCGACGCGCGCTGCGTCGTCGTCGCGCATGCGGGCACGGTGCGCGCGGTGGCAAGCGAGCTTGCCCGCCCCGCCGTCGCCTACTTCGACGCGAACACCCCTCCCGCCGGGCGCTGGACGTTTTCTTGGGACGGCGCGCACCTTGCGGTGCTGGGAAGGCCTGGGCGGGGAGGCGGTGCCCTATGATGACGCTTGCCACCGTGCTGCTCGGCTTCGCGCTCGATGCGGCGCTCGGCGATCCGCGCTGGCTGCCGCACCCCGTGGTCGGCATGGGGCGCATCATCTCCTGGGCGGAACCGCGCCTGCGCAGCGTCTTTCCCGATACGCCCTCCGGCCGCCGCGCGGCGGGCCGCGTGCTCGCCTTCGGCCTGCCGCTGGGTTCGGGCCTGGTCACCTGGTGCGCGCTCGCGCTCGCCGGCATGCTGCACCCGGCGCTGCGCTTCGCGCTCGAGACGTGGCTGTGCTATCAGCTGCTCGCTACCTGCGAGCTCAGGCGACAGAGCATGGCGGTGGCCTCGGCGCTCACCGAGCGCGGTCTGGAGGCGGGGCGCCAGGCGGTGTCGCGCATCGTGGGGCGCGACACGGGTGCGCTCGATGAGGCGGGGGTGGTGCGCGCCGCGGTCGAGACGGTCGCCGAGAACGCGAGCGACGGCGTCGTGGCGCCGCTTCTGTACATGATGGTCGGCGGGGCGCCGCTCGCCATGGCGTACAAGGCCGTGAACACGCTCGACAGCATGGTCGGCTACAAGAACGAGCGCTATCTCGATTTCGGGCGCGCCTCCGCGCGCCTCGACGATGTCGCGAACTTCGTTCCCGCGCGCTTCGCCGCCCTGTGCCTCATCGTCTCCGCCCCCCTGGTCGGCCTGTCCGGTGAAGGCGCCTGGCGCATCTGGCGGCGCGACCGCGCGCGCCATGCGAGCCCCAACGCCGCCCAGACCGAAGCCGTCATGGCCGGCGCCCTGGGCGTGCGGCTCATGGGACCGGCTCCCTACGCCGGCCGCATGGTGGATAAGCCCACGATCGGCGACGCGGTGCGTCCCATCCAGGTGGAAGACATCCGCCGTGCGAACCGCCTCATGGTCGCCGGCGTGCTCGTGGCGCTCGCCGTCGCATCCTGCATCCGCCTGGCCGTGGCGTGACGGCGAGGCGGGGCGGCCGTCACGCCGCCTGGAAGCGCGCGACGGCCGCGAGGCGCTCGGTGCGAAAGATCCGCTCCGTCGCCGCGCGGTACTCGTCGACCTTGCGGACCTTCCTGACGGCGCGGTGCACCGATTGCGGGTCCGCGAAGGCGAACCGGGCGTAGGACCACCACTCCTTCATGCGGAAGACTGCGTTGCCGCCCATCTTGGCCTCGTAGGCGCCGTACAGCCTGTCGTGGAAGCGCTCGAGCTCGGCTGCCGTGGCGGCCGGCCCGCCCTTCAGCATGCGGGCGAGCGCCGGGTTGGCGAGGATGCCGCGGCCCAGCATCACGTGGCGTGTTTCCGGGTACGCCGCAAGGAGCG
>DGYMJ06203__coassemble_406_pt1 | contig 31390 bp, 21 predicted proteins | sample DGYMJ06203__metabat2_high_PE_015 | metagenome-assembled genome bin DGYMJ06203
GGTTCTTGTTGGAGTTCTCCTGCTTGACCTCTTCGTTGTTGCACTCGATGAGCGACAGGATCTTGTCGTCGGTGGTGTTCTTCTGGCGCTTCAGGCTCTGCACGTAGCGGTAGATGATGTAGTGGCGGGCAACCTCGTAGTGGTCGAGCGCCATGATCTCGTCCTCGACAAGGTCCTGGATCTCCTCGACCGACACGGTATGGCCGGCGTTCTCGCATGCCTCCGCCACGTTCTGGGACGCGAAGACGATCTCGCGCTCCGTCATGCGCTCGCGCTCTTTCACCTCGCGGTTGGCGCCGCGGATCGCGTTCGAGATCTTCTCGATGTCGAATGCGACCTCGGTACCGTTGCGCTTGATGATTTTCATATCGATGCCCTTCGATAGTCATGTTCGTGCCCGGAGAGCGCCGGCCGGCCACTCGCACCCGACGGCGCGAATCCGATTGCCCGGCTCTTCTCCAGCACCGCCCGCCATCCGCCCCGCCAAACGGTGCCGCCGAGTCTGGGACACCCCGGCGAGGCAGGAGGCAAGCAGTGCCGGATACCAACTATACGTCATCCTTCCTTACAACATACGGGGGAACTTCTGGGCACCACCTACTACATATTGTGTTTTGGCAGGTCAGCCGCAATGTGCTTTTTTCGAATCATTTAACTTTTGCTGAAGGGACGGGAGGGTCCGAAAATGCGCCTGAGCGCGTGAGCTGCGGTTGTCCTTTTTGGCGCGGGGCGCCGGCCCAACGAAGAATCCACAACGCGTTCGATATCGAACACGAGAATGGCGCAAGTTGGGGTCTTGACCTAGATGTTGGGCGGGGCCCCGCGCGGGGGCGTGCGGCCGGTCGCGCATCGTCGCGGGGCGCGGGGCGCGGGGCGGGTCGCGTGCCCGACCGGCCCCTCTCGGAGGCGTGAATACGAGTTTGTCATTGTTTTTGAGTGCCATCTCGCCACACGCGCGGCACCCGTTTGCATTTCCGCAGGATTCAACTGGTGAAATGCTGAGGGGTGCGGCGCATGTGGGGAAAGGGCACTCAAAAACAGTGACAAACTCAACCTACGACCCTTATGGGTTTTATTTTGAGCAGATTTTTATGCAGTATGGGGACAGGAATATGCAATCCCGCGTCCACGAGCGTCCCAGGCTCGCCAAGCGGACGCCTTGATCGGTGTTTCCCTACAATAGGTGGCATCGACCTCTCAAGGATAAGGGGAGCATCCATGACTCGCATCTATACCAGCCCCGGCAAGTACATCCAAGGACCCGACGCCCTGAGCGAGCTCGGCGTGCATGCGGCCCCGCTCGGATCCAAGCTGCTCGCCATCGCCACGGCGACCGGCATCGAGCGTCTGGGCGCTAAGATCGAGCGCGGCTTCGCCGACGTCGACGCCGAGATCGTCTTCGAGCGGTTCGAAGGCGAATGCACCGAGCGCGAGATCGAGCGGCTCTGCACGGTCGCGCGGGAGGCGGACTGCGACGTCGTGGCGGGCATCGGCGGCGGCAAGGTGCTCGATACCGCCAAGGCGGTCGCCTACTATCTCGGCGCACCGGTCGTCGTCTGCCCGACCGCCGCATCCTCCGATGCGCCGTGCAGCGCGCTGTCGGTCATCTACTCCGATACGGGCGCGCTCGACCGCTACCTGTACCTGCCGGCGAACCCCGACGTCGTGCTCATGGACACGGCGGTGATCGCCGGCGCGCCCGTGCGCCTCATCGTCGCGGGCATGGGGGACGCGCTCGCCACGTACTTCGAGGCGAAGGCCTGCGTCGACTCCGATGCCGACACCTGCGCGGGCGGCAAGGCGACGGGCACCGCGCTCGCCTGCGCCCGCCTGTGCTTCGACACCCTCATGGAGAACGGCGTGAAGGCAAAGGTCGCGCTCGAGGCGGGCTGCTGCACGCCGGCCGTCGAGCGCATCATCGAGGCGAACACCCTGCTTTCGGGCATCGGCTTCGAGGGCTGCGGCCTGGCGGCGGCGCACGCCGTCAGCAACAGCATGGGCCTGCTGCCGGAGACCGGCCACGCGATGCACGGCGAGAAGGTCGCCTTCGGCACGCTCGTGCAGCTCGTGCTGGAAAACGCCCCGACCGAGCTGCTCGAACGCGTGCTCGGCTTCTGCCTCGAGGTCGGCCTGCCCGTGACGCTCGAGGACCTGGGCGTCGAGGACATCTCCCGCGATCGCATCATGGCGGTCGCCGAGAGCGCGTGCGCGCCGACCGAGACCATGGGGAACCTTCCTGCCGCCGTCACCCCGGACATGGTGTGCGACGCGATCCTCGCAGCAGACGCCTTCGGCCGCTACTACTCCCTAGACAGCTAAGAATGCAAATCGGGGGACGTACCTCGCGCGTGCACTTTTGCAAATTGGGGACGTACCTTCCGCGTGCACAAGCGTGTGCGGAAGGGGCGTCCCCAATGCGCGCTGGGCGCTTTTTCATGAACGCGGAAGACCGGAATCGACGTTTCCGCAGGTAGGCGAAAAAGAGCGTCGTACTTTTTCATGAAGAACCTGCCCGCTGGACGGCCCGCGCGGCAGCCGTGCAGGATGCGGTGCATACCGAAGGGGTGTCCCCGATTTGCAATAATGCACGATCAAGGTACGTCCCCGAATTTGCACGCCCCGGGAAGGGTTCAGCTGGCATCTCGCCCCGCGAAGCTCTACAATCTGCTATTTGTTATACGACCCCGCCCGACCGGCGGGGTCGTCTCGTATGGACGATGGAAAGGGTCGGCATCATGATCGATTGGCTGGTACGCCGCTTTGTGCGCGATTGCGACAACACGGGCGACGCCGCCGTGCGCACGAGCTACGGCCAGTTCGCGGGCATCGTCGGTATCGTGTGCAACGTGGCCCTGTGCGTGGCGAAAGGCGCCATCGGCATCGTCGCGGGCTCGGTCTCCATCGTCGCCGACGCCGTGAACAACCTGTCCGACGCGGCGAGCAACATCGTGAGCCTGCTGGGCTTCAAGCTCGCAAGCCGGCCCGCCGACCCCGAGCACCCCTATGGCCACGGCCGCTACGAGTACCTGGCAGGGCTCGTGGTCGCCGCGCTCGTGCTCGCCATCGGCATCAACCTGGTCGGCTCCTCCGTCGACAAGATCGTCCATCCCACGCCGGTCGAGTTCAACGGCGTGCTCGTGGTCATCCTGCTGCTCTCCATCGTCGTCAAGCTGTGGATGGCAGCGTTCAACCGCTCCATCGGGCGCCGCATCGACTCCGAGACGCTGCAGGCGACCGCCGTGGACTCGCGCAACGACGTCATCTCGACCGCGGCGGTCCTGCTCTCCTCCGTGGTGGCGCATTATGCGGACATCCAGCTCGACGGCATCGTGGGCGCCGCGGTGGGCGTCTTCATCATCTGGAGCGGCATCGGCCTTGTGCGCGACACGGTGAACCCGCTGCTGGGCGAGGCGCCCTCGCCCGAGCTCGTGGAGCACATCCGCGCCAAGATCATGAGCTATCCCGGCGTGCTCGGCACCCACGACCTCATGGTGCACGACTACGGCCCCGGCCGCCAGTTCGCGAGCGCGCACGTGGAGATGCCCGTGGAGGCGGATCCCATGGAGAGCCACGATCTGATCGACAACATCGAGCAGGACTTCAAGAACGACGACGGCCTCATCGTGACGCTGCACTACGACCCCATCGTGACCGACGACCCCGCCGTCACCGACATGCGCAACTGGATCGACCAGGCCGTCAAGATCATCGACCCGCGCATCACCATCCACGACCTGCGCACGGTCCCCGGGCCCACGCACACCAACGTGATCTTCGACTGCGTGCGCCCCGCCGACCTCGAGCTCTCCGAGGAGCAGCTGCGCCGCCGCGTGAAGCAGATCGTGAGCGACCACTACCCGCGCACCGTCGCCAAGATCACCATCGACGAGAGCTACGTGAGCTCGGAGCAGTAGCGGGGCGACGGCACGCGGAAGGTACGTCCCCGAATTTGCATCCGCGCCGGCGCGCAGTTTTCCGAATGGCAACAGAATCGCAACGCGTTGGACCACCTCGGTCGTGTTCTTCTTCCGGAAATAAACGATACCGATACTCGGAATCGAGCGGACGGACCGCTCGACAGGTTTGCTACGGAAGAGGACCCCATGGATGCACACGACCCCGCCGGCCGCACGGACGTCGCCCCCTACACCGGGCTCGTCCCCCACACGCCCAAGATCAACCAGCAGCTCGCGCGCTACGGCGTGAAGTTCGGCATCTATAAAGACGGGACCTTCAACGAGCGGCTCTTCCCCTTCGACGCGATTCCGCGCATCATCGACGCGCGCACCTGGGCTACGCTCGAGCGCGGCCTCGCCCAGCGCGTGGACGCCCTGAACGCGTACCTGCGCGACATCTACGGCGCAAAGGAGATCGTGCGCGAGGGCGTGGTGCCCGAGGACTTCGCGTTCGCGAGCTCGGGATACCTTCCCCAATGCGAGGGCGTGACGCCCCCGTGCGGCATCTACAGCCACATCTCGGGCATCGACCTGGTGGAGGGGACCGACGGCAGCTGGTACGTGCTCGAGGACAACCTGCGCATCCCGTCGGGCGCCTCCTACCCGCTCATCGCCCGCAGCCTGTGCCGCCGCTGCGACGACACCACGTTCCGACGCGCGCCCGTGGTGGACAACCGCGATTACGGGCGCAGGCTGAAGGAGGTCATGGACCACGTGAACCGCGGCGGCATCAACGTGGTGCTGACCCCGGGACGCTACAACGCCGCGTACTTCGAGCACGCCTACCTGGCCGAGCAGGCCGATGCGCTGCTGGCGACCCCCGACGAGCTGTTCTGCGAGGACGGCAGGCTGTACTACCGCGACGCCGCGGCGATGCGTCGGGTGGGTGCCGTGTACCGCCGCCTGTCCGACGAGTTCCTGGACCCGCTGTGCTTCCGCCCCGACAGCCTCATCGGCGTCCCCAACCTCATGGCGGCCTACCGCGCGGGATCCGTGGCGATCGTCAACGCGCCGGGCAACGGCGCGGCCGACGACAAGGGCCTGTACTACTTCGTCCCCAAGATGGTCGAGTATTACCTGGGCGAGCGGCCCATCCTGCAAAACGCCCCCACCTACCTGCCGTTCTATCCTGACGACATGGCCTACGTGCTGGACCATGCGGACTCGCTCGTCATCAAGGACGTCGCCGAGGCGGGAGGCTACGGGGTCGTCTTCGGATCCACCCTGGATGCCGACGGGCTCGAGGCGATGAAGCGCGCCATCCGCTCAGAGCCACGCCGCTTCATCGCGCAGGAGGTGGTCGACTTCACCTGCCTGCCCACCTACATCGGCGGCGAGGTCGTGCCCCGCAAGGCGGACCTGCGCGCCTTCGTGCTGAGCGGCCCCACCACCACCGTCTGGGCGAGCGGCCTCACGCGCTACGCGCGGCAGGAGGGCTCGGCCATCGTCAACTCAAGCCAAGGAGGAGGGTTCAAGGACACATGGGTACTCTCTCGCTGAACCGCATAGACCACCTGCTGTGGCTGGGGCGCTACCTGGAACGCGCCTTCACCACGCAGCGATTCATCCTGACCGCCTACGACCGCGTCGCGGACCGGGCGCTCGACGATATCGACGGGGACTGGAAGGGACAGCTCGTCGATCTGGGATTCAACTGCGAGACCGAGACGCCGCTGGAGTTCTTCCGGCGGTGCCTGTTCAACCGCGACAACCCCTCGTCGGTGGCGCGCTCCATGGACGCCGCCTACGACAACGCCATCGCCTGTCGCGACGCGCTGGGAACCGAGAGCCTCGGCTACATCCAGATGGCGGTCAACGCGCTGGAGGCCTCGAGCGCATCGGACAGCCCCCTGCTCGACCTGCAGCTGGTCCAGGACAACATCATGGCCTTCAAGGGGTGCATCGACGACTTCGTGGTGGACGACGCGGCGCGCTGCCTGGTCAAATGCGGCATGACCGTGGAGCGCATCGACCTGTGCGCGCGCCTGCGCTACCGGCTGGACGGCATTCCGCACGAGGTCGACCGCCTGGCCAGCAGGCTGGACCGCACCGGGGCCTCCTACAGCCGCCAGGCGGTCAAGGAGCTGGCGGCGCAGGCCTTCGACCCGGCGTTTCCCCAAAACGTCGATGACAAGGGCCTCGAGCGCATGATCGCGTGCGCGAACGGCATCTTCGCATAGGACGGGGCGAGGCATATGCGCATCCTCAGCTATTCGTTCGAGACCGCCCTCCATCTGAGCGAGCCCGTGCGCGAGCACGACTTCCTGCTGCGGTGCCGCCCGAAAAGCGCGGGCGGCCAGACGGTCTTGAGCACCCAGACCGTGGTGACGCCCGACACGCGGCTGCTCGAGCTTACCGACGGGTTCGGAAACGCCGTGCTCGCCGGGAGGATCGCGGCGGAGCACGACGAGTTCTCGTTTCTGTCCGCCGGTCGGGTGCTGGTCGACCGCGCCGACCAGCCCTGCGAGCCCGCACACCCCATGTACCGGCGGCCGTCTGCCCTCGCCGCCTGCGACGAGGACATCGCGGCCTTCGCGCGCGACGCAGCCGGGCAGGACTCAGCGGATGTGGCGGGCGACCCGTGGGGCTGCGTGCGGCGCATCTCGGGCGCGCTGCATGCGGCCATGTCCTACGAGCCGGGGTCGACGTTCACCACCACCAGCGCCTCCGAGGCGTTCGCCCAACGTCGAGGGGTTTGCCAGGACTACGCGCACATCCTGATCGCGGCGCTGCGGTCGCTGGGCGCGGCGGCCCGCTACGTCAACGGCCTCATCGTGGGCGACGGGGCCACGCACGCCTGGGTGGAGGTGCACGACGGGTCCCGCTGGCGCGGCATCGACCCCACCAACGACCGCGACGTCGACGACGACTATATCGAGCTCGCGCACGGACGCGACTTCTCCGACTGCCCCATCGAGGCCGGTGTGTTCCGCGGAGGCGCCGACCAGCGCCAGGAGCTCTTCATTTCGGTGCGCGACCAGAGCATGCGGGTGTGAGATGGCTGCGGGGGGGGTGAACCCGTCAACGATCCACCCCACCGCACAACCGAGCCTACCAGGCGGCCTCGATGGCGCGGATCTGGGCGTACAGCCACCGGTTCTGCGGCACGAGCACGCCGTGGCGCTCGGCCAGGCGGATGATCGTGCCCGAGAACTCCTCGACCTCCGTCGGCTTCCTGTTGATGCGGTCCTGCGCCATGGAGGGCATGCCTTCCGGATCGAGGGTCCGGAGCAGCTCGACCATCTGGGTCAGGTCGTCCTCCGTCACCTCGACGCCCTCGGCACGCGCCACGACGCGCGCCTCGCGCATGGCGGCGACCAGGCTGCGGTACTGCTCGCCGTCCTCCTCGCACACCGAGCCATAGGTCCCGCCGTACACCATGCAGGTCTGGTTCACACCCACGTTGAGCATGAGCTTCGTCCAGATCCGGTGGCGGATGTCCTCCTCGACCGCGTGCACGATGCCCGCGCGGTCCAAGAATCCGTCGATATCCTCGACCACGCCCGGCTCGGTGCCCGGGGCGGCGCCGAAGCGGATCTCGCCCGGATGCGAGAACGTGAGCTCTCCCCCGATGAACACGGCGTCCATCCCCTGCGTGATGGAGATCACGGTCCGCTCCCAGCCGTAGCGCTCCGCCACGCGCTCCTCGCTCATAACGCCGTTGAGCAGCGACATGATCTTGGTGTCGGGGCCCACCAGCGGCTCCATGGTGTCGAGGGCGCCCGCGAGCCCCGGCCCCTTGACGGCCAGGATGACCAGGTCGACCGGCACCGCCACGCTCGCCGGGATCGTCCGGATCGGGCAGGGCGACCCGTTGACCATGACGGCATCGGCGCCCTTGCGCGCAAAGCGCTCGTCATCCATCACGAACTCGACGGCGTCGCAGCCGAGATGCTCGGCGATGACCGTGCCGTGCAGGAGCCCGACCGCTCCCCTGCCGACGATTGCGACCTTCTCGATAGCCATGCGATACCCCTTCCCGCCTCGCCGCGTCACGTCCCGCCGTCTCGCCGGATACGGTTCACCCATATGTGAAACCGATTACACATAATGTTCCCTCATGCCTACTGGATGCCGTTGAAAATATACATCCTTGCAGCTCATCGGGCTATTTTGCGTCGGGTCGGCATGCGGGTGACGCGCGAGAGCATACAATTGTCCCGTTCATTTTCCCATGCTTCGCGCGAAAGGAACACGTCACATGGCAGAGACTCCTAAACCTGCCGCATCGCAGGAAACCGCCGCAACCGACACCCCCGCAGCCCCGAAGGCCAAGCCCGCCGCGAAGAGGACGGCCGCGCGCGCCGCGTCCGGCTCCGCGAGCGCCGCGGACAAGGAGCCGACGGCCGCGAAGAAGGCGGCGTCTAAGGCGGCCGGCACGAAGACCGCCGCGACCAGGAAGACGGCAACACGGGCCGGCTCCGCGGCATCGGCGACCAAGAAGCCGATCGCCGCGTCCCCCAAGGCCAAGGCCGCACCCAAGCCGAAGACAGCCGCGAAGAAGGCCACGCCCAAGACCACGTCCTCCGCAGCCGCAAAGCCTGCAGGCGCCCGCGTGACCAAGGCCCAAAAGGAGGCCGCGGACAAAATCTTCGCCGAGCGCCTCGCCCGCCATCACGACGAGCTGCGCTGGCTCTACATGGAACTCTACGACAACGGCGACATGTTCGCCGAGCTCTGCGACCAGATGAAGCGCTTCTTCGACGAGCGCGGCGCCAAGCTCAAGGAGCTCGACGCCCAGCGCGAGGTCGCCGGCGCCTGGTATCGCGCGAGCGACATGCTCGGCATGCAGATGTACATCGACAACTTCGCCGGCACCATCAAGGGCGTCGAGGAGAAGCTCGACTACGTCCAGCAGTGCAACGTCAACTACCTCCACCTGATGCCGTTCCTCGACACGCCGGCGGACAAGAGCCGCTCCGACGGAGGATACGCGGTCTCCGACTTCCGCCGCGTGAAGCCCGAGCTCGGCACCATGGACGACCTCGCCCACCTCGCCGACGAATGCCATGCGCGCGGCATCAGCCTGTGCATGGACTTCGTCATGAACCACACCTCCGAGGACCACGAGTGGGCCCGGCGCGCCCGCGCCGGCGAGGGCGAGTACATGAGCCGCTACTTCTTCGTGAAGGACCAGGGCATCATCGACCGCTACACCCGCGACGTCCCGCAGGTCTTCCCCACCACCGCGCCCGGCCACTTCACCTACCTGCCCGAGCTCGACCAGTGCGTCATGACGCAGTTCTATCCCTACCAGTGGGACCTCAACTACCGCAACCCGCGCGTCTTCAACGAGATGATGTACAACTTCCTGTTCCTGGCGAACCAGGGCATGGACATCATCCGCATCGACGCGGTGCCCTACATCTGGAAGCAGCTCGGCACCAACTGCCGCAACCTCAAGCAGGTCCACACCATCGTGCGCATGATGCGCATGATCGGCGAGATCGTCTGCCCGGGCATCGTGCTTTTGGGAGAGGTCGTCATGGCGCCGGTCGAGGTCGTGCCGTATTTCGGCACGGTCGAGAAGCCCGAATGCCACATGCTCTACAACGTCACCACCATGGCGACGACCTGGAACACCGTGGCCTGCCGCGACACGCGCCTGCTGCGCTCCCAGCTCGACGCCGTCTTCGGCCTGCCGCGCGAGTACACGTTCCTGAACTACCTGCGCTGCCATGACGATATCGGCTGGGGCCTCGACTACGGCACGCTGTCCGCATGGGGCATGGCCGAGGTGCCGCACAAGCAGTTCCTGAACGACTACTTCTGCGGCGTCGCGCCCGGCAGCGTCTCGCGCGGCGAGCTGTACAACGCCGACCCCGTGACGGGCGACGCGCGCTTCTGCGGCACCACCGCGTCCATGTGCGGCATCGAGGCGGCGGGCTTCGAGGGCGACGAGGCGGCCATGGACGTGGCCATCCGCAAGGACATCATGCTGCACGCCTACATGTTCACCCAGTCCGGCCTGCCCATCATCTACAGCGGCGACGAGATCGGCCAGGTGAACGACTACTCCTACAAGGAGGATCCCGAGAAGGCCGCCGACTCCCGCTACATCCACCGCGGCGCGTTCGACTGGGAGCTGACGGAAAACATCGAGAAGCCCGGCACGATCCAGCAGCGCATCTTCAGCGCGCTCGCGCAGATCGAGGACATCCGCCGCACCGAGGCGATCTTCGGCGCCGAGGCCGAGGTCTGCACCAAGGACTACAGCGACACCTCGATTCTGTGGATCGTGCGCCGCGCCGGCGGACGCGAGCTGCACGCGGTCTTCAACTTCAGCGACGACGCGAAGACGGTCTGGATGCCGGAGACGGCGACCTACACCGACCTGATGAGCGGCACGACCGCCGAGGTCACCACCGTCGACATGCCGAGCTGGAGCTTCATCTGGATGCTCAGGTAGGCTGACCGCCGAGCAGATCGGGACGGGTGCCATGGGCCTGCCGCCTCCCTGGCAAACGGCAGGCCCATAGCACCCGTCCCTCGTTTTTCTGATACCCGCCATCGGGCCAGCGCATCGGGGAGGAGCCCGACCGCTCGATACAGCGATGCCCCTGGCCGTTGGAGAAAGGTGGCCAGGGGCAGGTTCATGACGCCGTCCGCAACGATACAAGGAGGATGGCGGGATCGCGGGACGGCACGAGGAAGGCGAAATCGCTTACGCCAGCTCGGCAGTCCTGAAGTCGGGATGCTGCTGCGCGTCGTAGTAGAACGACTGGACGCGCTCGGAGCCCACGTAGTTATGCGCGTAGTACATGATCGGCACGAGCGGCATGTCCTCGCCGATCATATGGCAGACCTTGCGATAGGCGGCCTTGCGCTCGTCCTCGTCCTCGATCTGGCGCGCGGCATCGATCGCCGCGTCGACCTCGGGGTTGTTGTAGTGCGGGTAGTTGTCGGCCGCGGTGCTGTAGAAGTTGGGGTACAGGAAGTTGTCCATGGTCGGATAGTCCGCCGTCCAACCGCTGCGCGCCATCTGGAACGAGCCCTCGCTCATCTTGGTGAGGTGCACCGCCCACTCGGCCGTGTCCTGGGTGACCGTGATGCCCACGGCCTCGAGGTCCGCCTGGATGGAGCTCATGATGTCCTCGTGGCCGCGCCCGCTGTCGTAGCTCAGCGTGAGCGTGAGCCCGCGGCTGCCGTCGTCGGCCGCCGGGTAGCCGGCCGCGTCGAGCAGCTGGGCTGCCTGCTCGGGATCGTAGGTGCAGTACTGCCAGATGTTCTCGTCGTCGGAGTCGATGGCGCGCGGGAAGATGGTGTCGGCCACCTCGCGCGTCCCCTCGAACAGCGTGTCGACGATGTTCTGGCGGTTGATCGCGAGCGACACGGCGCGGCGCAGGTCCACGTTGGAAAGCAAATCGTCCTGCGTGTTGAGGGCGATGAAGTACGTGGAAACCTGGCTGCCCACGAGCACCTGCTTGCCCGGCTCGACCGTGTAGCCGTCATCTGATTGGCCGTACGCGTCGATCGTCTGCTGAATGCGGCCGGACGGAATCTGGGCGAAATCGAGCGAGCCGGCTTCGAACTCGTTGAACGCCGTGTCGGGCTGGCTGTGGATGGCGAAGTACACGCCGTCGAGCTTGGGCGCGTCGCCGTAGTAGTCCTCGAAACGGGAGCAGGAGATGTACTGGTTGTGCTGCCAGGGCTCGTCGAGCATGAACGGGCCGTTGCCGATCGGCTGCTCGAGGAAGGTCGCCGGGTCGTCGATAGCGGCCTGCGGCACGGGCGAGAGACCCGGGTGGCAGCAGACGGCCAGGAAGTCGGCCATGGGTGCGGTGAGCGTCACCTCGAAGGTGAGGTCGTCGGGGCAGGCAAGGCCGCTCATCTCGGTCGCGTTGCCGTCGACCATGTCCTGATAGCCCGCGACCGGCTGCAGATGGTAACCGATATCGGACGGCGTAGACATCGTGGGGTCGGCCAGGCGCTCCCATGCGCGCTTGAACGAGGCGGCGTCGACGGGATCGCCGTTGTGGAAGGTCATGCCCTCGCGCAGCTTGAACGTGTAGGTGAGTTTGTCGTCCGAAAGCGACGGGAGCTCGGCTGCGGCCAAGGGCACCGCGGTGTTGGTGTCCCAGTCCCAGGAGACGAGCGTGTCGAAGCAGGCGAGCACGACCATGGTGCCCTGGACTTCCTTTGCGTTGTACGGATCGATGAACGCAGGCTCGCTCGTGTAGATGCTCATGACGTTGTCGCCCGACGAGGCGCTGCCCGTATCGCCGGTCGGCGTGGACCCGCTCGTGGACCCGGTGCCGCTACTGCATCCGGCAAGCGCGGCCAGGGCGCTCACCGCAAGGGCGCTGCCGATAAACTGCCTGCGGCCCATCATGGGCATACGATTCGATTCGGTTGCCATCTTCCGTACCTCCTAGATATCTCATCCTCCGTGGATAATGGTATAAACCAGCACTCTGGTTGAGTAAAGCGACGAACCATCCGTTAACGGTTTGGAAAAGTGCTGGAAATGTTTTAGTTGGATGGAGTGGGTGGTGGGGGAGCCTGCGGAAGCTTCGCGTCTTTCAGCGGGGTGCACTCGCCTCGGGAAACAATCGTTGATTCAGTCCGCATCGGTCGCCGGCATGAGATCCGTCGAGCATCTGCCATGGCGTCCGGCCAAAAACCATGTATACGAGTTTGTCACTGTTTTTGAGTGCCTTCTGTCCACATGCGCCGTACCTCTCGACAAAAGCCCAGTTGAATCCTGCGGTATTGCTGAGGGGTGCGGCGCCTATGGTGAGATGGCACTCAAAAACAGTGACAAACTCAGCCTATGACTTTGATAGGTTTTACTTCGGGCAGATTTTTATGCACGCGAATTCTCGCTACCTGCGGGTTTATCAGCGCAATATACACGCCAAAAACCGGGCAGGTTAGCGCGCCCGGCAGACCCGCCGACAACCCGCACCACCTCCCCCGCTACCCGCGCGAGAAGAATGCCGCATCCGCATCGCGCCAGGGGCGCAGGCGCGCGGGATCCACCTCGACATGCGCGTGCTCGGCCACATCGAACCACTTGACCGTGTATCCCGCGCCGTGGCTGCAGAACACCGAGTCGGGCGTGTTGGGCAGATCGGCCTCCGGGTTGTAGGTAGCCACCTCGATCACGCGCTCGGCGTCATGGCACGCCCGGTACCCTGCGTATTCGAGCGCCAGGTGCCCCATGCCGCCCGTGTAGCCGCTTACCTCGAGCGCGTACTCGCGCATCTCGGATGCGGGCACCGTGCCGACAAGCTGCGCGGTGTCGCCCGCGATCTCCGGCGCATCGAACTCGGCACCCATGCGCTGCACGTCGGCGAGCGCGCGGCCCACCTTGTCGGCAGGCACCGTCAGACGGAACCGATACCACGGCTCCAGCAGCATGCAGGCGCCCTGCTCCCGTGCGCACATCAGCGCGTGCCGGATGGCGCGATACGTCGCCTGCCGGAAGTCGCCGCCCTCGGTATGCTTGGCGTGCGCGCGGCCGGCGAGCAGCGTGATGCGCACGTCGGCGATCGGCGAGCCGGTGAGCACCCCCAGATGCTCGCGTTCCAACACATGCGTGAGGATGAGACGCTGCCAGTTGCGGTCGAGGTCGTCTTCCGAACACCTCGTGCCCACCTCGATGCCCGCACCGCGCGGCAGCGGCTCGATCAGCAGGTGCGCCTCGGCATAATGGCGCAGCGGCTCGTAGTGGCCGATGCCCTCGACCGGCGCGGTCACGGTCTCTTTATATAAGATGCCTCCCGGGCCGAACTCGACATCCAGCCCGAAGCGCTCGGAGAGCGTCTGCTGGATGACCTCGCGCTGGACCGCGCCCATCAGCTGCACGTGCGCTTCCTGCAGGTGCTCCTGCCACGACACGCCCAGCAGAGGATCCTCGTCGGCGAGCTCGCGCAGAGCACGCACGACGGTGTGCACGTCGTTGGATCCGGGGAGCACCTGATAGGACAGGACCGGCGCGAGCTGCGGTGCCATGCCCGCGGGCTCGGCGCCCAGCGCGCTGCCGGGCACCACATGCGTGAGCCCCGTGACCGCGCAGATCTGGCCGGCGGGGACCTCGGTGACCGTCTGGAACGTTTCGGCCTGGTAGATGCGGACCTGGTCGATCTTCTCCTCCCACGCCTCGCCGCGCTCGGTGCCCGATACGAACATCTTGGCACGCAGCGTCCCGCCAGTCACCTTGAGCCATGCGAGCCGCTCGCCGCGCGGAGAGCGGCTCACCTTGTACACGCGCGCCGCGAACTCGTCGGGCCAGACCCGCTCGTCGACCAGCGCATCCAGGCAGCACAGCAGCTCCTCGACGCCTTCGCCCTTGAGCGCAGAGCCGAACAGCACAGGAAACACGCGCCGCTCCGACACCAGGCGGCGCACCGTCGCGCGCGCCAGGGTTTCGGTCTCGAGGTATTCGTCGAGCGCCGCCTCGTCGGTCGCCGCAGCATCTTCCAGAACGCTCGGGTCCGTCGCGCAGCCCTCCGGCACGCGCGCCCCCGCCGCGCAGGCGAGCGCGATCCCGTCCAGGCACGAAGCCGAAAGCCGGGTGCGCACCTGATGCATGAGCGCCGCGGTATCGGCCGTGGCCAGGTCGATCTTGTTCACGAAGAGGACCGTGGGCACGCCGTAGCGCTCCAGCAGATCCCACATGGTCTCGGTGTGGCCCTGCACGCCGTCGTTCGCCCCGATGACGAGGATCGCGTAGTCGAGCGCCTGCAGCGTGCGCTCCGCCTCGGCGGAGAAATCGACGTGGCCTGGTGCGTCGAGCAGCATGTAGTGCGTGCCGTCGTGGTCGAAGTGCGCCTGCTTGGAGAAGATCGTGATGCCGCGCTCGCGCTCCATGGCGTCGGTGTCCAGATGGGCGTCGCCGTGGTCGACGCGCCCGCGCGTGCGGATGGCGCCCGCGTCGAACAGCATCGCCTCGGCAAGGGTCGTCTTGCCCGCATCGACATGGGCCAAAAGCCCCACCACCGCCTGCTTCATGCACGCCTCCTCCAACCGATTTCTGCGCCCACCATTGTCGCACACGAAGCGCAGGGGCTGGCGCTTTTTGGGCCGGGAACGAAACGACCGCGAGCCTCGTATACTGGATGAGGAGGTGTGCATCATGGACTGCATCGATCTTGAGACGTGCGAGGTGTTCCAAGGGGCCGAAGGGTCGTGCGCTCCCCTCATCTGCGTCATCGACCTGCCGGAGCATCCCTTCGGCATCGCCGAGGCCGCGCGGGGCAGACACGCCTCGGTCGCGCGCATTCCGATCGCGGCATGGGGCGACAACCTCACCCCGTGGCCGGCACCGGGCCTGCGCGATGGCGACGCCCCGTTCGGAGGGCACGGCGACCGCACGCTCCGCGAGCTGCTCGATTCCGTCGTCCCCGCCCTCGAGCGGCGCCACGGCATCCGGCCCCGCGCGCTCGCCATCTGCGGCTACTCCCTCGGTGGGCTGTTCGCCTTCCACGCGTTTTGCCGCGACGCGCGCCTTATCGCCTGCGCGAGCCTCTCCGGCTCGCTGTGGTATGAAGGGCTGGTTGAGGACCTCGAGCGGCATCCCTTCGACGGCGCGAGCCGCTACGCGTACTTCTCGCTCGGCAAGAAGGAGCCGCGCTCGGGCGCGACGATCATGCGACGCGTCCAAACCCACATGGAGCGCTGCGCGGAGCTCTGCCGCGCATATGGATGCGACGTCGACATCGCCATGGGGCCCGGCAACCATATGCAACATCACCAGGAGCGCCTCGAGGCGGGCATATCCGCCCTCGACTCCTTCCTCGGCAGACAAGACGACGGACATGATACGATGTGCCCCGACTGAGAGGAGACCGGCCATGAAGACGCATCCGTGCCTCACCCTGTTCGCCACGGCCTCGCTTGCAGCCAGCCTTGCCCTTACCGCGGGCTGCTCCGCCCAACCGTCGCTCCCGACCGAGGGGAGCACGTCGACCGATCGAGGAAGTGATGACGTGGCCCGATCGTTTACCAGCACCGCGCTGGCCGTCGTTCTCGACAACGGCAGCGTCCTGTTCATCGACCGAGACACCGAATCGCCCTACTACCCGGGCCTCGATACCGCGCGCATCGTCGACGCGGACGGCAACGAGACCTCCGCGGACGCGCTTGCCAGCGGCAACGTCGTGCGCGTCACCGGCAACGGCATCATGCTGGAGAGCTATCCGGGTCAATATCCCGGCATCACCGACGTCGAGATCGTCGACGAGGGTGCACCCGACGACCTCGAGCCGTACGCGGACATGATCTCCGAGCTGAACGTGGAGCGCGACCCCGCCGAGCCGGCGCAGGCGACCGTCGAGTACCGGACCGAGCAGGCCGTCGTCTCGCTCATGCCGCAAACCAACGGCTACACCTGGAGCTACGAAGAGAACGGCGAGGGCGTGACCGTGACGGCGGACGTTGCCGATCCGGTTCAGGCCAAGGCGGACGACCTTATCGACGTGCAGGTTGACGGTCCGACCGACGCCACCGTGTCATTCGATGTGCCCGCCTCCGACCTCCGCGTCACCCGCTGGAGTGAAGCTGACATCTCGGGTGCTGCGGACCCCAACTCGATCAGCCTTCCCGGAGAGGATGTGCAGGTCACTGCGTCTGATGGGGCATACACGTTCACGATCGAACCCGGATGCCGGTACTTCTTTGAGGCGACCTTCGACGCGGGCACGGTGGGCTACCTGTTCACCGTGCGCGAGGGATAGCAGGGTGCCGGCACCCCGGCGGCACGAAGTGTTGAACACCCTCCAAGCGGGCCCAGAACTTGCAGTGAGAGCCTCCTTTGAGCTCTTCTCTGCCAGTTCTGGGCCCGTTATCTGGGTACATCTTCTGGGCATGCTCTCGGTGGCGTTGATAAAAATCGGCGCCTGCCAATGATCCGGCACCGTCAGCGCAACTGCGAAGACGCCCCCCTCAAGCCAGCTCGTCGAGCTCGCCTGTTGCATAGCGCTCGAGCACGAATGCCTCAAGCCGCTGGAAGACGGGGATGTAGTCATCAACGATGCGCTCCACGAGCGCTGAGGCGCGCACTGCATCGTAGATGCGTGTCATGTCGTTTCGGTCGCGTAGCATGGAGAGCCATGCCTCTTCATCCATGCCGTCGAAATACCGAAACGCACGCTTGATGATCTCCCGGGGAGAGCCCGACGCCGAGACCTGATCCCCTTCGTATATCAACAGTGCACCGAGCAGCTTCCAGCCGAGCTCGAACTGAAGGGAAAACTTGCCGATGATGCCGCTTTGCACAAACTCGTTGGTCCGGTCCTGGAGAGGGGCCTGCTCGAGCACCCTGAGCGCCGAGCGGTAGTTATCGAGCTTTTTCATACAGCACCCTTCCGTCCCGCTCGATCTCCGCGCGCAGAGCAGGCGAAACCGTCTCATCGAGATTGACGACGTCCACCATGAGCAACGACCAGAGGTCGTTTTGCACGGCATCCTCGAACGCTTCTGGATGGGGACAGCCCTCGACGGCGATATCGATGTCGCTTTTGGGCAGATTGGTCCCTCGCGCGCGGGATCCAAACAAGATGACCCGCTGCGCGCCCTCCCTCTCGGCAATCTGCGCGATCTGTCGATACACCCGATCGATATCTGCCACGGAACTCCCTTTCCAGCGCGAACGTGAATTCATCTTACCGTGCCACGCGCAGGGTGCGCTGCCCGTCCGCGCCGATGCCGTGGAAGACGACATCGAGCACGCCGTGGACGAAGGCCTCGGGATCGTCGTTTTCGTCGACGACCTCGCCCGCGTACTCCGTGATCGCAAAGGCGCCGATGATGGCGACTGCCACCAGGTGGCTGTTGGCGCCCGGGCGCACGATCCCCTCCCCCTTGGCGCGCTCCAGCTGGGCCTCCAACACGGCAATGATGCGGTCGAGATGCTCCTTGATGTGCGGCAGGACCTCGTGCTCCACGTCCCAGATGCCATGGGCGAGCGCCAGCGTGAGCGCGCTGCCCGGGCGGACCGCGCGCGCCACCGCCTCGACCAGGCCCAAAATCGACGCGCTCGCCGACGGGGCGTGCGCCACCGCGGCCTCGACGTCGGCGACAAGCCCGTCCATCGAGCGGTCGAAGATCGCCTGCACGAGCGCGCCCTTGTCGGCGAAGTAGTAGTACAGCGACCCCTTGGACATGCCGCAGCGCTCCGACACCTCACCGATCTGGAACCCGGTGCCCCCGTGCTCGAGCATGAGCTCGGTCGCCGCCGCCATGATGCGCTCGCGCGTCGCCGCGCTCTTGCGCGTCCGCGCCTGGGCGCCGGCCGCTCCCGCAGCGTCGCGCTTCTCGACTTGTTTCTTCATACCTGCACCCTCTGCCGAAGCCCTCATCGGGGAAAACGCGGAACCATCCGAGACGGACGCGGTAATCTCCTTTGCTCACTCGAAATTGTATCATCTCTTAAGTTTTTTGAATATTTCTCAAAAATATTGGAATCATGGTAAGAAAACGGGTATCTGCAGTGTGCTGTCGAGGGCATCGCCCAGGCGATGCCGAGGAGAACCCATGAGAACCGTCTTTCGCATCTTCGCGCGCGACCTCAAACGCATCGTGCGCAACCCTGCCGCCGTCGTCATCGCACTCGGCGTGTGCATCATCCCGTCGCTGTACGCGTGGATCAATATCCTGGCCAACTGGGACCCCTACGAGAACACGAGCACCGTGCCCGTAGCGGTCGTGATCGAGGACGAGGGCGCGGACATCCCCGACCGCGGACCCACGAACGCGGGCGAGATGGTGCGCGAGCGCTTGGAGGAAAACGACCAGCTCGGATGGACGTTCGTGGACACCGAAAAGGAGGCGACGGACAAGGTGCGGGCAGGAGACGCCTACGCCGCCTTCATCATCCCGCGCGACTTCACGTCCACGCTCGCGGGCGTGCTCGACGGAAACGCGCAGCCGGCGCATATCGCCTACTACGTCAACGAGAAGGAAAACGCCATCGCGCCCAAGGTCACCGACACCGGGGCGACCACCCTCGAGGACCAGATCTCCAACGAGTTCGTCCGCGTGGTGGGCGAGGTCGCCTCCGACAAGCTCAAGGGGGCGGCAGCCGGCACGCTCGCCGATATCGACCGGGGCACGACGGGTGCCGCAAGCGCGCTGCGCGACACCGCAAGCTCCCTCGACGGCCTCTCCCGCGACATCGACGGACTCGACGCCACGCTGTCCTCGTCGCGCGACGCGATCGCCGACGCGCGCGCCTCGCTCGCCTCGATCGCCGGCACCTCCGACGCGCTCGCCGGCACCCTCGACTCCTCGCTGGACTCGCTGGGCGACGCGCGGAGCGGCATGCGGGAGATGGCGTCGACGCTCTCGGACGCCCTCGGTACCGGAACGGGCACCATCGCGCGCATCTCCTCGACCTCCGCCTACGACCTGAGCGCGCTCGCCGGCGACGTCGCGTGGGCGCAGAGCACCGTCGATGCCGCCATCGCGCGGATCCGCGCACTCGACGGAACGGTCCAGACCCTCAAGACCTCGCTCGAGACCGTCCGCTCCACCATCGTGACCCTCACCCCGCAAGACGGCGAGCAGACGACCATCCAGACCGATATCGTCAAGGATCTCGACATCCAGATCCAAGCGCTCGTGGAGCTCTCCGACGCACAGAATGCCCAGCTCGATCGCCTGCAGCAGATCTCCGACGACATCAAGCGGGCCGCAGGAGACGTTCGCGACCTGTCGGGCTCGGTCAACACCGCCGTGCAGGACGGCACCGAGCGCATCGCCGACCTGCAGGCCCAGCTTTCCGGCGGCGCCCTGCCCGAGCTCACCTCGTCGCTCGACGCGTTCGCCGGCGCCGGCGGCCGCCTGTCCGGCGCGCTCGCCTCCGTCCGCCCGCTCACCGAGCAGGCGTCCTCCCTGCTCGGCCAGCTCGACACGCTGCTCGATCAGACCGCCTCGACCGCGCGCGACACGTCCGGCACCATCCGCGACACGTCCGCGCGGGTGCGCGGCCTCGCCGACGACCTCGATGCGCTCGGCAGCGCGCAGGCGGCCAGCGAGCTCTCCCGTCTCGTCGGCCTCGACCCCGCGCGCGTCGGCTCCTTCATGGGGTCGCCCGCGACCATGGTCGACAAGGCGGTCTTCCCGGTCGAGAACTACGGTTCGGGCGTGGCGCCGTTCTACACGAACCTCGCCCTGTGGGTCGGCGGCTTTGTGCTGGTCGCCATCTATAAGCTCGAAGTCGACGCGGAGGGCATCGGGACCGTGCTCCCCTACCAGGCGTTCTTCGGACGCTGGCTGCTTCTGGCCGCACTCGGGCAGATCCAGGCGATCATCTGCTGCACCGGCGACGTGCTCCTCGGGATCCAGTGCGTCTCGCCCGTCGCATACGTGTTCGCCGGCATGGTCGCGTCGCTCGTCTACGTGCTCATCGTCTACGCGCTCGCCGTCTCGTTCAAGCATATCGGCAAGGCGCTCGGCGTCCTGCTCGTCGTGCTGCAGATTCCGGGGGCGGCGGGCACCTACCCCATCGAGATGATGCCCGGGTTCTTCCGGGCGCTGCACCCCTGGCTGCCGTTCACCTACGGCATTGACGCCATGCGCGAGGCGGTCGCCGGCTTCTACAGCACGTACTACGTCCAGAACCTCGCCGTCCTCATGCTGTTCTGCGCACCCGCGCTCATCGTCGGCATCGGCGCCCGACGCCGGCTGCTGCGCATCAACACCCTGTTCGACCGGCGCCTGGCGCAAACCGACCTCATGATCGCCGAGCGCACCGACGCCACCGAGGCGGTCCGCGCGCCCGAGAATCTCGGCGGCGCGGCCGTGCTGCTCGCCGACCCCGCCCGCGCCCGCAGATTCGAGCGGGCCTACCCGCGCCTCGTGCACCGCGGCCTCATCGCCCTCGGATGGGTTCCCGCCGTGCTGCTGCTCGCGCTTTTCGTGCTGCCCGCGAAGCTCCCGCTGCTCATCTGCTGGATCGTCTCGCTTGCCTGCTCGTGCGCCTACCTCATCGTCATCGAGTACCTGCACAGCTTGGCGGCACTGGCGGGTGCAGCCGCGCATGGGCGCGCCGGCACGGGCAACCATTTCCCCTCCGACTCGGAAAGGTCGTGAAGCCCCATGAACCGCATCTGGGCATTCATCCGCCGCGACGCGCGCCACGCCTACGCGAACGCCATCAGCATTGTCGTCATGGTCGGCATCATCACGGTCCCCTCCTTCTACGCATGGTTCAACATCGCCGGAAGCTGGGACCCCTATGGCGAGACGAGCAACCTCAAGGTCGCCGTCGCCAACGACGATGCGGGCTTTGAGGGCGAGCTCGTCCCCGTCAAGCTCAACCTCGGCGACCGCGTGGTGTCCGAGCTGACCGAATCGACGTCGATCGGCTACACGCTCACCACGCATGACGAGGCGATCGAGGGGGTCCGCTCGGGCGCCTACTACGCCGCTGTGATCATCCCAGAGGACTTCTCGACATGTCTGCTGAGCGGGCTTTCGAGCGATCCGCGCCAGGCCGAGGTGCCGTTCTACCAGAACCAGAAGGCCAACGCCATCGCCCAGATCGTCACGAACAAGGCGTCGGCCGCTGTGCAGCAGGACATCGACAGCGGGTTCGCCGAAGCCGTGACCGACGTGGGCGCCGGCGCGCTCGAGGAGCTGAGCGGTCTTTTGGACGACGACCAGCTGGCCGGCGCCGCCGCCAACCTCGAAGGAGCGCTCGGCGGCGCCTCCCAGACCCTCAGGGAGACGGCCGGTATCGCCCGGTCGTTCTCCTCCCTCGCCGGCTCCTCGCAGGCGCTGCTCGACACCAGCGTCGTGACACTCGACGCGGCGGGCGCCCCCGGCCGTGAGCTTGAGGATGCGCTCGTCGAGAGCGCGGACGGCCTGCGCGGCCTGGATGCCGCGATCGACGACGCCGTCGGCGCCGTGGACGGTGCGCTCGCCGGCAGTACCTCGGGTCTCGACGACGTGGGCGCCGCCATCGACGCGGCCTTCGACACCGCCTCCGGTCAGGCGAACGAACTCTCCGGAGCGCTCGACGAGATCGACGGGGGCGTGCGGGCGCGCATCGATGCGCTGCGCAAGCTGTCGGACAGCCTGAACGGGCAGGATACGCTCGTGAAACGCTACGAGGACCGCTTCCAGGTGGGCTCCGTCGAATTCAGCCGCGTCCACGAGATCCGCGTGACTATCGAGGGCATAAACGAGCGCGTGCAGCAAGCGATCTCCGAGCTCGAGGAGCTGTCGAGCGGCCTGCAGCAGACCTCGCAGGACATCGAGCGCTCCCTGACCGACGCCGACGCGGCACGCGGCGAGCTCGCGCAGCTCGTCGACGACGCCCGGGCGAGCCTCGCGTCGGCGCAAGGCGCGTACAACGACTCGCTGCGCGGCACGCTGGGCGGCGTCGCCGCAAGCATCGAGAGCTCGGTCGCCGGCGTCGACACCACGATGCAGAGCCTTTCTGCGACCATGTCCGCCGCGGGAGCCGCGGCGCGCGACGCCGGCGCGGGGCTTGCCGACGCCCGCACGGCGCTCGATACGGCGGCAGGCGAGCTCGAGGGCCGCGCATCCGCGCTCGACCAGCTGTCCGGGCGTATCGGGGACGCCCTCGCATCCTCGGATATGGACAGCCTGCGCTCCATCCTCTTGACCTCGCCGGCCGAGCTCGGCGCGTTCGTCGCGTCTCCCGTCACGGTCGAGCGCCATGCCGTGTACCCGGTTGAGAACAACGGCTCCGCGATGGCCCCGTTCTACACGACGCTCTCCATCTGGATCGGCGGCGTCGTGCTCGCCGCGCTCGTGAAGGCGACGCCCAGCGAGGCCGCCCTCCGCGAGACCGGCTGCACGCTCACGCAGTCCTATCTGGGCAGGCTCGCCCTGTTCGCCGGAACCGGCATCGCGCAGGCGCTTCTGATCTGCGGAGGCGACCTGTGCTACCTGGGCGTCCAGTGCGCCCATCCCGCCTTGTTCCTGCTCGCGGGGTGCGTCGCGTCGCTCGTGTTCGTCAACATCATCTTCGCGCTCACCACCTCGTTCGGCGATGTGGGCAAGGCGATCGCCGTCGTCCTCATGGTCCTGCAGGTCGCAGGTGCCGGCGGCACGTTCCCGCCCCAGATGCTGCCCACGGCGTTCCAGGCGATCTACCCCTGGCTTCCGTTCGTGCACGCCGAGGGAGCCATGAGGGCGGCCATGTTCGGGATGTACGGCGCCGATTTCTGGATCGAGCTGGGGCTGCTCGCGCTGTACCTGGTGCCCGCGCTGCTGCTGGGCCTTGTCGCCCGCCGTCTGGTCATCCGCGCGAACGAGAAGCTCGAGCACGCGCTCGAATCGACCCGCATCATGTAGGCGTGCGGGTCGGGACCGCGCCCGAGCCCCTCGATCCCACCTGCCTCGCACATGGCCCGACTCGTCGCAAGCAGCCGACCGCACCTTACAGCTCGACCGACGACCCGGTGTAGAGGTAGCGGATGCGCTCGCCCAGCTCATCGCGGAGGATGCTGTAGGCATCGAGCCCCGTGCAGTGAAACGTCGCATACCGCGTCGGCCTGCGCGCGAGCTCGCGCGCCATCTCGCGCACCGACGACGCATCCGGCACGCCTCCCGCGCTCGGCGCCGTGAGGTGGAAGCCGGCAATCACCGTATCGATCGGCGCGCCCGCCAGCGCCTCGGCGCGGTCCATGATGTTCAAGATGCCCGCATGGGAGCACCCCGAGACCAGCAGGTAGCGATCGCCTTCATGGACGAGCAGGCTCTGCTCGTGGACAAAGGGGTCCGGCACGAGCCCTGCATCGCGCCGCTCGAGCAGCCGGCCGTTCGACGAGGGCCTCGGCCATGCGCCCTCGACACCCGAGAACAGCATCATGCCGCGTCCAAGCAGGCGCATGTCATCGGTCGGAACCAAGCGCGGGCACGCGTCGAGCGAAGCGTCGAGCCCGATATCGTGATGGTGCTCGGCCGTCCCCGAAACGTGCTCGGCGAACGCACCGCGTCGCACGTAGATGGGCGCATCCACCTGCGCGGCCTCGCCCGCTTCCAGATACGCGCGCAGGCCTCCTCCGTGGTCGTAGTGCCCGTGCGAGATGACGGCGCAGTCGACATGCACGGCATCGACGCCCAGCGCCCGCGCGTTGTCGAGAAAGCTGCCGTCGGGCCCCATATCGAACAGCACGCGCGCCCCGTTGGCCTCCAACAGCAGGCTCAGCCCGTGCTTTGCCACAAACCGACTCGAAGGCGTGGCGTTTTCCAGCAGCACCGTGATCTTCATGGCATCCTCTCCCCAAACCCCTGGTAGACACACGAGTGCAAACAGAAGGTACGTCCCCAATTTGCAAAAATGCAAATTGGGGACGTACCTTTAGTTTGCACTTACTCGGGGGCGGACTCGTGGGCGAGGTGGCGGAGCGTGTCGCCCGCGATCCGATAGACCGTCCACTCGTCCATGGCCTCGGCTCCCAAAGACCGGTAAAACCCGATGCTCGACTCGTTCCAGTCAAGGCACCACCACTCGAGCCTGCCGCACCCGCGCTCGCATGCGATGCGCGCCAGGCGCGCCAGCAGCGCGCGCCCGATCCCGCGGCCGCGCCACGCGGGGCGCACGTACAGGTCTTCGAGGTACAGGCCGCGCCTGCCCAGAAACGTCGAGAAGTTGTGGAAGAACAGCGCAAACCCGACCGGCTGCCTGTCGACCTCGGCAATCAGGACCTGCGCCCCGCCCTCGTCGAACAGCTCGCGTTCGAGCGTCTCCACGTCGGCGACCACCTGATCTTCAAGCTTCTCATAGCGCGCGAGCTCGATGATGAACTCGAGCACGAGCGGCGTGTCCTCGCGCTCGGCGAAGCGAAACCGCACCGGTGTATCCATGGCTCCCCCTTTTCATACGAAAACGTTTCAGCCCCATCATACCCGTCTCCTGTGGCCTACAATGGGAACTTGAGCTCACGGCGCGTCCGCGCCGCAACCGAAAGGATCCGAAGACATGAACGTTACGCGCGCTGAACAGGACGGCATCCTGACGTTTTCCCTCGAGGGGCGACTCGACACCACGACGAGCCCGAAGCTGCACGAGGAGCTGATTCCCGCCATCGACGGCACCCATGACGTGGTGCTCGACTTCTCCCGCCTCGAGTACGTGAGCTCCGCGGGCCTGCGCGTGCTGCTCGCCGCCCAGAAGCAGAGCGCCGCGCGCGGCACGAGCCTCACGCTCACCGGCGTGAACGACGAGATCATGGAGATCTTCGAGATGACGGGCTTCATCGATATCCTCACGATCGAATAGTCCCGAGCCCCATGGCGGGGCCGAACCCCGCGCGGCCGCAAACCGCATCTACGCTTCGACGCGCTGCCTGCTCACGAGGTCGGCGAAGTACGGGCAGGTCTCCAGCAGCTCATCGTAGGTGCCGTCTGCCACGATCCCGCCCTGCCGCATGACCAGGATCCGGTCGCAGTGCCGGATCGTCGACAGGCGATGCGCGATGACGACGCGCGTGCTGCGCAGGCTGTCGAGCGAGTCGGACACGATCTTTTGCGTCACGTTGTCCAGCGCGCTGGTCGCCTCGTCGAAAAACAGGATCTTCGGCTTCGGCGCGATGGCGCGCGCGATCATGAGCCGCTGGCGCTGGCCGCCCGAGATGCCGCCGCTGCCCTCGGAGATGATGGTGTGCATCCCCATCGGCATGGCGCGGATATCGTCGGCGATGCCCACCATCTCGGCCGCCTCCCACGCATCGTCCAGCGTCAGCTGGGGTGCGGAGATGACGATGTTCGAGAAGATGTCCCCCTGGAACAGCTTGCCGTCCTGCATCACCACGCCGATATGGCGACGCAGGGAGCGCAGGTCGATCTTGTCGATATCGCGCCCATCGAAGTAGATGGCGCCCTTGCGCGGCTTCTCGAATCCGAGCATGAGGCGCATGAGCGTCGACTTGCCGCAGCCGGTCTCGCCGACCACCGCGACGTACTGGCCCGGACGGATGCGCAGCGACAGGTTGTGGATGATGTCGGGGCCGCCCTCGGTGTAGCGGAAGCTCACCCGGGACAGCTCGATGGAGCCGGACAGGCGCGTCACCACGCGCTTGCCCTCGGACACCTCGGGCACCTCCTTGAGCACCGGCTCGACCATCTCGAGCAACGGCTGGATCTGCGCCACCACCAGCGCGAGCGACGCGAGCTGGGCCACGCCGCCCGACACCATGCCGTACGACGAGCTGAACGCCATGTAGTCGGCGACCGCGATGCCCGCCGTCGCAGCCACATGGTAGATCACGATGTTGCCCGCAAGCGTGATGGCGGCCGTGAGCGCCGGGCCGACGACGGCGACCCTGGGCAGCCCGTACTGACAGCTCGCCTGCTTGCGATACCCGTCGGCCCAATGGGCGAAGGCGCGCCGTTCGGCACCGGCGAGGCGAATCTTCTGGATGCCGCCGATCAGCGCCAGCACCACGCTCGAGTTCTTGGCCGAATACTGCAGTTGGCGGCGCGCAAAGGAGGCCTTGACGAGGCCCGACACCACGACGATCGCGATGTTCACCAAGGTCACGATAAGCGACGGCAGCACGAGCTGCGGGGCGAACCCGATGGCCTGGACAAGGTACGCGAGCGAGAACACCGAGCTCAAGCCGACCGTCAGCACCATGTCGGACAGCACCGTGCAGACCTGGCGCACGCCCTGCACGCGGCTCGCGAGGTCACCGGAGCCGTAGCGCTTGAAAAACGACGCGGGCAGCGACAGGACGCGCGCCATGACCGCCGCCTCGATCGAGACGGAAAGGCGTGTCTGCATGCGCGCGAGCACCGCGCTGCGCACGATGTTGATGAGCGAGGAGGACAGCACCATGCCCACGAGCAGCACGAGCGTCGACATCAGCGCCGCCGAGGCGCCGACGGGGATCACGGTGCCGTAGAGGAACTGCGTGATGACCGGCGTGACGAATCCGAGCAGCGTCGAGGCGCCCGTTGCCACGAGGATCATGGCGTAGTCGGCGGGCGTGAACGAGTCGAGGGCGAAGCGTGCCAGATCGGCCACGCCGAGCTCGCGCAGCGGCAGGGGCCGGTAGAAGCAGATGGCCTCGCGCTGCAGCCTTTTCGCGCTTGCGGCGTCGACGTCCACCGTGCGCTGCTCGCCCCAGTCGAAATACCGGTAGCCCGCGTTCCCGTGCGGGATGAGCGCCACCGGCGAGCCGTCCTCTAAAAAGCCGAGGTAGGGACCGGAGGCGTTCCTATACCAACCGTCTGTGAGCTCGACCGTACGCCGCATGATGCCCGACGGCCGGCACAGGTACTCGATCTGGTCGTCGATGCCGCCCGGATGCGCGGGCAGCTCGCCTGCAGGCGCATGGAAGAACTTGAGGATCTCGCCGATGGCGTTGGTGGCCTTCTCCTGCTCGTTCAGCGTCTTGGCGGCGGCCTTCTCACCCATGATGACCGAGGCGAGGTCGGCGAAGGAATCGGAGAAGCGCTTCTCGTCGTTGCGCTTGCGCTGCTTGATCTGCTCGTCGTACAGTCCCATCTTCGCCTCCCCTACTCGCTCGTGACCAGCGTGGTGTACAGCCCGCCCGCGCGGTACAGCTCCTCGTGCGTCCCGCGCTCGACGACGTGCCCGCGGTCGAGCACGATGATCTCGTCGCAGTCGCGAATCGTCGACAGGCGGTGCGCCACGACGATGGTCGTGATGCCGCGGTCGCGCACCGAGCGCATGACCTCGTATTCGGTCTTTGCGTCGAGCGCGCTGGTGGCCTCGTCCATAATGATGAGGGTCGGATCCTGCGCGAGCACGCGCGCGATCTCCAGGCGCTGGCGCTGGCCGCCGGAGAAATCGCGGCCGCCCTCGAGAATCTTGTAGCTGTAGCCGCCGTCGCGCTCCATGATCGCATCGTGGATATGGGCGTCGCGCGCCGCCATGATCATCTCGAAGTCCTCGATCGAGCTGTCCCACATCTTGATGTTGTTGGCGATGGTGTCCTCGAACAGCACGATATCCTGGTCGACCACGGCGAGCGACCCGGTCAGGACCTCGCGCATATACGCCTCGCGCGGCTTGCCGTCGAACAGGATCGCACCCTCCCACGGCTCGTACAGGCCCGAGATGAGCTTGGCGAGCGTCGACTTGCCGCAGCCGGAGGGGCCGACGAACGCCACGCTGCCGCCCGCCTTGAGGTCCAGGCTGAAGTCCTCGATGAGCGGGGCGGCGAGGCGCGAGTAGCCGAAGGTCACGTGCTCCATGGTGAGGCGACCGGACAGCTTGTCGAAGGAGAGCCCCTCCGCGTCCGATGCCGCGGCGGATGCGGGGCCGGATCCATCCTGCGCAAGGTCGCGCGCGTCCCCCGAGATCACGGGGGCCTTCGGCGCGCCGCCCGACACGCGGACGTCGTGCACCGAGCGCTCCCCCGGCTCGGGGTCGACCGCCACCGGGTAGTCCATCACGTCCTCGATGCGCTCCATGTTCGTGCGCATCTCCTGCAGGCTCTGCGCCGTCGCGATGAGGCTTTGGCACGGCGCCAGGAAGGAGGCCAAAAAGCCCTGGAACGCCATGAGCGCGCCGGGCGTGAACTCGCCCGACATGATCAGCGCGCAGCCCATCACGAGGACCACGGCGTTGGCGATGCCCTGGACGAGGGTCGGGATCTCGCCCAGAAGCTGGTTCACGCGATGGACGTGCACCTCAGAGGAGTTCACCGACGCCTGATAGCCGGCCCAGCGCGCAAAGAAGCCGTTCTCGGCGCCCGACGACTTGATGGACTCGATCATCTCGATGCCCGCCACGGTCGTGCTCGCCAGCTTGCCCTCGTCGCGCATCTGCACGCGCGTGATGTTCGTGCGCTTGTTCGAGACGACGCGCGCGACCGCGGCGTTGATGACGGTCGTCGCCAGGCCCACGACCGTTAGGACCACGCTGTAGCGCAGCATGACGACCAGGTAGAACACGAGCATGATGAGGTTCAACGCCGCCGGGGCCACCGCGGAGATGAGCGTGGAGGCGATCGTCGCGTTGGTCGCCTGGCGCGACGCGATGTCGCCCGCCATGCGCTGCGAGAAGAACTCCATGGGCAGGCGCAGCACGTGCCACATGAAGGTCGCGTTGCCCACGATGGCGAACTTGCCCTCGATGCGCTCCATGCAGACGGCCCGCACGATGCTCACCGCCGCCTGGACCACCACGACGCCCGCCATGAGCGCCAACAGCGGATAGAGCCAGTCGGGGTTGTCGCCCGTGAGGATGCGGTCGGTGAAGACGCGCGAGAACACCGAGGTCATGATGCCCGTCGCGGTGACGAGCAGCGTCGTCGCGATGACGATGGCGAACGCCGGCGCCGAACCGCGCAGGCGCTCGCGCGCGAACCCGAGCACGCTGTGGGGCTTGCCGCCGGGCTCGAACGCCGGCCCGGGCTTCATCATGAGGCAGATGCCTGTGAACGCCTGGTCGAACTCCTTCATGGTCACCGTCACGCTGCCGCGCGCCGGATCGGCCAGCACCGCGCGGTCGCCCTTGAAGCCGCACAGCACGACGAAGTGGTTGAAGTTCCAATGGAGGATGCAGGGGAACTGCCCGTGCTCGCGCAGCGCCGCGGGCTCGAAGCGATAGCCCTTGGCCTCGAGTCCGTAGGCCCGCGCGGCCTTGAGCAGGTTCGCGGCGTTCGAGCCGTCGCGCGAGACGCCACAGTCGAGCCTCACCTGCTCGAGCGGGACCCATTTCCGGTAGTATGCGAGCACCATGGCCAGGCTGGCGGCGCCGCATTCGAGCGCCTCCATCTGCATGATGATGGGCACGCGCGCGATCGTGTTCGCCATGGCCCTCCCCTAGCTGCTCAGCAAAAACGATATGGGGCTCACCGAGCCCGTCGTGATGTAGACCTGGTAGAGGCGCCCTTGCTCGAGCGCCCCGTCGACATCGATCTGAACCGGGATGCTCCAATCGGACGTGACCACGCTGTCGCGGGCGTAGTCGCTCGTCAGGCTCTGCGAGACCTCCTCGACGGAAAGCGGCAGGTCGTCCACCGCGGTGACGGCGCCGTGCTCGCCGGTCGAGAGCTCCACCGTCATGCCGGGGGCCACGTCCGCGGCGTCCTCGGTCGACAGGTAGCAGGTGAGCCCGCCGCCGTCCTCCACGGCCACGGCCTCCACCCTCGTGGGCACCGTGCCCGCAACGGACCAGATGAGCACCGCCACGACAAAGGCCGCGGCGGCGGCCAAGGCGATCCAGACGCTCGGCTGGGACACCTTGATGTAATCGTTGAGCTGCTCCGGGGAAGAAATGCGCTTGAGGCTCTTTTCCCTGAAGATGCTTGACGCCATGTACCCGCACCTCCGCACCGATACCCGATAGCCGACACAATGGGATAAGCTTACCGCGCATCCGCCGCGCACCGAAGGCGCCGGGCGAGACGCGTCCCAGAATCGCCAAGACCCGCCTCACCGTGGCTTGATGCCGTGCGAGGCGGGTCGTTCGGCGCATCCCTACATCCTCAGCACCTGGCTCAGAGCGCTCCAGAGGACCTCCTGCCCCAGGCGGTTGGGATGCGTGCCGTCGGTATAGAAGGCCTCCAGCGGCAACCCCTCGGCAGAGGCGACGTAGCGGTACGCATCGTAGAGCGATCCGAACGCCCAGCCGTGCTCGGAACACAGCGACCTCAGCGTGCTCGAGACCTCGGCGAGCGAGAAGTTGTAGGTCTCGCGCACGACCGGCATGCTCGACAGCACGATCATGCGGCCCTGGTAGCGCTCCGCCACGCGCGTGAGCAGCTCCTCGGCATACCTGCGGAAATCTGCCAACGTCTCGGCGCGGTCGTACGCCCCGCGATCGTTGGTGCCCAAGATGACAATGGCCGCGTCCTCATCGCCCAGCGCGTCCTCGCCCAAGCGGTTGAAGAAGTTCATGCTCCCCCTGCCGCTCACGCTTGCGTTCACCATGGTCGCGCCGCGGGCGGCAAGCGCCGAGCGCAGGCGGTTCGCCGCGCAATCGACCGACGCGGACGGCTCGTAATACGACTCGCCGTCGAGGGAGAACAGGAGGTTCTCGGAGCCCGGGACGAACCCGGGAGCCCCCAGACCGGCCATGATGCTGTCGCCGAGGATGCGCACCGAGTCCACCCCCTCGGAGCTCAGCAGCGTGTCGAGGGGCAGCGCGGACGCGAACCCGGCGGGGATCGTCGTGGAGGGGCGCTGCTGGCCGCCAGCGAGCGCGCCGGTATAGGGGTCGAAGCGGTACCAGGTCTGGCCGATCAGGCAATCCCCGTGGACCATGGTTCCTGCGGGCCACGAGTAGTACACGGTCTTGTTCTGGGACGCGAGGTAGTGCCAGCCGTACGTCACCGCGCCCGTCACCTCGTCGAGGTAGTACCAGCTGCCGTCGATACCCTGCTCGCCGTAGAGCATCTTTCCGGTGGTGTAGTCGTAGAACACCCACTTCTGGCTCTGCTCGATATAGCGGAAACCTTTGGCCATCTCACCGGTTATCGGATCGAGGTAATACCAGCCGCCGTAGCGGAAGTCCTCGCCCTTGACCATGTGGCCGT
>DGYMJ06203__coassemble_410_pt1 | contig 30947 bp, 27 predicted proteins | sample DGYMJ06203__metabat2_high_PE_015 | metagenome-assembled genome bin DGYMJ06203
AGCTCGCCGAGCTCAACCTCGTCGTCAAGGCCGACGTCCAGGGCTCCATCGAGGCGCTCGCTGACGCACTGGGCAAGATGGACCAGTCCGAGGTCCGCATCAACATCATCCACTCCGCCGTCGGCGCCATCTCCGAGACCGACGTCGTGCTCGCGGCCGCCTCGAACGCCATCATCATCGGCTTCGGCGTCCGCCCGCAGGGCAAGGCGCGCGACCTGGCCGAGAAGGAGAACGTGCAGATCAAGACCTACTCGATCATCTACAAGGCGATCGAGGACATCGACGCTGCCCGCGTCGGCCTGCTCAAGCCCACCGAGGAGGAGGTCCGCACCGGCGAGGCGGAGGTCCGCGAGACCTTCCGCGTGCCCAAGGTCGGCCTCATCGCCGGCTGCATGGTCACCGAGGGCGAGATCGAGCGCACCGACTCCGTGCGCGTCGTCCGCGACGGCGTCGTTGTGTTCGACGGCTCGTTTGCTTCCATGCGCCGCTTCAAGGATGACGTCAAGAGCGTCAAGGCCGGCTACGAGTGCGGTCTGGGCATCGAGAAGTTCCAGGACATCAAGGTGGGCGACATCCTCGAGGCGTACAAGGTCGTCGAGGTCGCCCGTACGGAGTAAGGGAGGCGCACGTTGAAGCAGACAGCCGCTACCCGACGCACCGGAGAGCAGCTTCGCGAGAAGCTCGGCTACATCCTGCTGTTCGAGATCTCCGATCCGCGCCTGGACCTCGTGACCCTCACGGGTGCCGAGGTCAGCGTGGACCGCACCTACGCGCGCGTCTACGTGTCGTGCGACCGGGAACGCTACGGCGAGGTCATGGAGGCGCTGGAGAGCGCCCGCGGCCGCATCCGCAGCCTGCTCGCCCGCTCGCTGGACTGGCGCACGGTGCCCGAGCTCGATTTCCGCATCGACCAGTCCACCGACGAGGCGGAGGCCATCGCCCGTGCGCTCGAGAACGTCCCGGCCACCATGGCGGTCGAGAAGGACGAGGAGGGCTATCCCATCCAGCCCGCGAGCGATGAGGAGGCCTGAGTCTCGATGGGCATGTGCAAGGAGGCGCTTTCGCCTGATCTTGTGAACGACTACCAGCGCATCCTCAAGTTCATCGAGGACGCGTCGTGCATCGCCATCTCGGGCCACACCTCGCCCGATGGCGATGCCCTGGGGTCGGTGCTCGGCTTAGGCATGGCCCTGGTCGAGCGCTATCCCAAAAAGGACGTCGTCTTCCTGCTGGCCGATCGCGGCTGCGTGCCGCGCATCTACCAGTTCATGGCAGGATCGGAACGGTTCGTGTGCGCCGCCGACACGGCGTGCGCGCCTGACCTGTTCATCTCCGTCGACAGCCCCACGCTCGAGCGCCTGGCCGATTCCGTCCAGGTGGTGGAGCGGTCCCGCAACGTCGTGTGCTTCGACCACCATCCGGCGCGCGAGGAGTTCGCCGACGTCTGCGTGCGCCGTCCGGCTGCCGCGGCGACGGCCGTGCTCATCGAGGAGTTCCTCGCGTGGGCGGGCATCCCCTGCAACAAGTCCACCGCGACCAGCCTGCTGTGCGGCCTCATGACCGACACGGGCCGGTTCCAGTACCAGAACGCCGACCCCGCCGCATTCGCCTGCGCGGCGCGCCTGGTCGACGCGGGCGCCGACCCCTCGCTGATCGCGCTCGAGGTCTACCAGAGCCAGCGGCTCGAGTACCTCAAGCTCGAATCGCTCGTCATGAGTCGCATCCACACCGTCGCGCACGGGCGCGTCGCCTACAGCTACGCCTACGCCTCCGACCTGACCTTCTACGGGGTCACGGCCGACGAGTGCGACGGCCTGGTGGACGTGGTCCGCTCGGTGCGCGGCGTGGAGGTCTGCCTGTTCGTGAAGGAGACCGAGTGCTGCCACAAGGTGCGCGGCAACCTGCGCTCCAAATGCGATCTGGACGTCTCGGGCATCGCCGCCCGCTTCGGCGGCGGCGGTCACGTGGCGGCGGCGGGCTTCACCTACGAGGGCAGTATCGTCGAGACCCTGAACGATGCGCTCCCCATGCTCTGCGAGCTGGTGGGGGAGAGCGCCGCGGGTCTTCACGTCGAGCTGTGACAGGACGTTTATGGCAAAACGCACAATTTCCGATTTGAACCTGCTGCTTGCCGTCGACAAGCCTCAGGGCTGCACCTCGCACGACGTCGTTGCGCGTGCGAGGCGCGCCGTTTCTGAGCGCCGTATCGGGCATGCCGGCACCCTCGACCCGCTCGCCTCGGGCGTGATGGTGCTGGGGCTCGGTCAGGGCACGCGCCTGCTCGGCCGCATCACGCAGGACACCAAAAGCTATATCGCCGACGTGACGTTCGGCTTCGAGACCAATACCGACGACGCCGAGGGGGAGCCGACGCGGACCGTCGAGCCCGCCGCGGAGCTGTTCGACAGCGCTGCGGCCGCCCGCGCGCTCGCCTCCACCGTCGGTCCGCAGATGCAGGTGCCCCCCGCCTTCTCTGCCATCTCGGTGGGAGGGGTGCGCTCCTACAAGCGGGCCCGCGCGGGCGACGCCGTCGAGCTCCCGGCGCGGCCCATCGAGGTGCGCGCCGCCACCTTGATCTCGGTGAGCGAGGTCGACGGCGCGCCCGTGTGGACCGTCGCCTACACCGTCAGCAAGGGGACCTACATCCGCGCCCTGGCGCGCGACCTGGGCCGGATGCTCGGTGCCGCCGCCCACGTCTCGTCGCTGCGCCGCACGGCGTCGGGTTCGGTCACGCTCGCCTCGTGCGTGTCGCTCGACGACCTGTCGCCCGAGACGGCGCGCGCGAAGATGCTCGACCCCGTGGAGGTCCTCGGCGTGCCCGCCATCGCGGTCGAGGGGCGCCATCTCGACGACATCGCCTGCGGCAGGAAGCTGCCCGGCGCCCTGATGGCGATGGCCGACAGGGCGGTGGGCGAGGGTGACACGGTCGCGCTCGTGAACGGGGGCGCCCTGCGGGCGCTCGGCCGCGTCGAGGCGGGGCGCATCGCGATGTCCGACGTCTTTCCGCAGCCCATCTGCGGGGTGCGCCCATGATGCCGGAGGTGCGCGAGCTGCGCCGCGACTTCCTGCGTGAGGACGGGCCTGCGGCCCTCATCAGGCTCGAGGACGGCGCCGCGGCGTCGCTCGGCGACGCCGTCATCGCCATCGGGGCGTTCGACGGGTTCCATATCGGGCATCAGAAGCTCATCGCCCGCACCGTCGCCGACGCCCGTGCGCGCGGGATGCACGCCTGCGCGGTCACCTTCGACCCTGATCCCGATTGCGTCGTGGGGCCGGGTCCGGCCCCGAAGCTCATGCTCCGAGACGACCGGCTCTCTGCCCTTCGCGCCAGCGGGGTCGATGCCGTCGTCGTGGTGCCGTTCACGCGCGAGCTCGCGGCGCTCGACCACGCCGCCTTCTTCTCCGACGTGCTGTCGCCCGTCATGGACGTGCGCGCTGTGCACGTGGGCTGCGACTTTCGCCTGGGGCGCGGGGGCGCCTCGACGGTGGAGGTCATGCGGGCGTGGGGCGCCGCGCGCGGCATCGAGGTCACCGGCCACAGCCTGGTGCTCGCCGACGGCTCCGCGGTCACGGCGACGCGCATCCGCGCGCTGCTGGCCGAGGGTCTCGTCGAGGACGCGCGCGCCGAGCTGGGGCGCCGCTTCATGATGCGCGGTACGGTCGGCTCGGGGCGCGGCCAGGGAACCGGCATGGGGTTCCCGACGGCAAACATCGCCGTTCCCGCTGGGCTCGTGTGGCCCAAGGACGGCGTGTACGCCTGCCTGGCCGAGCTCGATGGCGTCGTGTGGCCCGCCGCGGTGAACGTCGGCATCCCGCCGACCTTCGCCGGGCTCCCTGGCGCCTCGAAGTTGGAGGCGAACCTGATCGGCTTCTCGGGCGACGTGCGCGGCTCGGCCGTCTCGCTCGCCTTCTGCCGTCGCCTGCGCGACTCGCGGGTTTTTGGCTCCGAGCGCGAGCTGATCGACACCGTGATGGGTAACATCCAAGATATCCGGGACGAATACGGTGAAAGCGGGGTGTGTATCGCATGATCTCCGATGAGGACCGCGAGCGCGTGCGCGCGGCGACCGATCTGGTGCAGCTGGTCCAGGAGACCGTCGAGCTCCGCCCGCGCGGCCAGGAGTTCTGGGGCTGCTGCCCCTTTCATGGCGAGAAGACCCCGTCGTTCCACATCATCCCCGCGACGCAGGTGTGGCACTGCTTCGGGTGCGGCGAGGGCGGCGACGTCTTCAGCTACGTCATGAAGCGCGAGAACCTCACGTTTCCCGATGCCATCCGCTACCTTGCCGATCGAGCCGGCATCGAGATCGCCGACGACGCGCCCACGGCGCGCCGCGGCACCAAGCGCACCCGCATCATCGACGTGTGCGAGGAGACGTGCGCGTTCTACCACACCATGCTCATGCGCGGCAAAGACGGGCGCGGCCGCACCTACTTCGCCTCGCGCGGCCTGGGCTCCGATATCTGTCAGCGCTACCGGCTGGGCTTCGCCCCGGGGCGCGGGGCGCTCGTCGCCCACCTCTCGTCCAAGGGCTTCACCCCGCGCGAAATGGTCGACGCGAACGTGGCGATCAAGCGCGACCGGGGCAATCTCGCGGACCGCTTCTACGAGCGCGTGATGTTCCCCATCTTCGACGAGCAGGGGCGCTGCATCGCGTTCGGCGGCCGCATCATGGGCAAAGGCGAGCCGAAATACCTCAACACCGCGGAGACCCCGGTCTTCCACAAGAAGCGCAACCTCTACGGCTTCAACTGGGCCAAGGAGCATATCGTCGCGGCCAACGAGGCGATCGTGGTCGAGGGCTACACCGATGCGATCGCGTGCTGGGAGGCGGGGATCAAAAACGTCGTCGCGACGCTCGGCACGGCGCTCACCGAGCACCACGTCAAGACGCTGACCCGCTTTGCCAAGCGCATCGTCTACCTGTTCGACGGCGATGCGGCCGGCCAGAAGGCGGCCGAGCGCGCCATCCAGTTCGTCGAGACCGGCTCGGTGGATCTGCGCTGCGTCATCTTGCCCGACGACCTGGATCCGGCGGACTTCCTGCGCGACCGGGGAGGGGAGGAACTGCGCGCGCTTCTCGACGCCGCCGAGCCGCTCATGGACTTCGTGTTCCGCAAGCTCGAGGACCGCAGCGACGTGTCGACGCCCGGCGGGCGGGCACGTGCGCTCGAGGACGCGTGCCGGCTCATCTACCCGCTGCGCGACAGCTACATGATCGACACGTACTACATACAGATCGCCGACCGGCTGGGGGCCGACGTGGACATGGTGCGCCAGTCGGCGACCAAGGTGTTCCGCCAGGTCGCCCAGGAGGAGCAGGCCGCCAAGACGCGCGAGCGCAACCGCGAGCGCGCCCAGCGGGCGGTATCGGACCGTCGCGGGGGAGACGTGCGCCCGGTCGCTCCGACACCAGAGGCCATGGACGCATGGGAGGGCGCTCCCGTGGAGGAGGAGCCCTACGACTACGTGCCCGTCGAGGCCCAGGCGGCGCCCGCGTCCTTCGCGCCCGCGGCACCTTCGCAGCCTGCGGCGGCCCTGACCGAGCTCGAGCGCCGCTCGCTTGCGGGCGAGCGTGAGCTCGTCTGCCTGCTCGCGAGCTACCCCGACAGCTTCCGCGCGTTTGCCGACCGCATCACCGAGATCTCGTGGATCGACCCGCGCAACGAGACGATCGCGTGGGCGGTGCTCGCGACTCCCGAGGGGACGCCGGTTCCCGAGGTGATGAACTCGGTGCGCAGCGTCTGTCCCGAGGCGTCAAAGCTGGTGAGCGCCGGCACGATCGACGCGACGAGCGCCCACCCCACCGAGACGAACATCGAGTTTCTGCTCGACACGCTCGAGCTCTACACGATTCGCCGCCGCATGCGTGCCGCTCAGGCCCGCCTGCGAACCGACCGCACCCTGAGCGCGGAGGAGCGGCGCGACATGACCATCAAGGCCACGCAGGACGCGGCGCGCGTGCGCGAGCTCGAACGCGCCGTCGAGGGCGTTGCCGACCCGTTCCGGACCCTCGGGTCGTGATTGCATGAACCCTGAACCCGTCCGCCTTCAACCTGCGCGCCGTATGCCGTATATCCGTAAAATACTTGACGGATGCACGATATTCGGCTAGGCGGGTATAGAACGTTGTGCTAAAGTTGAGAGTCCTGTGTCATGAAGGGAGAATCTGTGCCAAAGAAGACCGAAAGCACGAGTGCCGATCTCAATTCGTACCTCGATAAGCTTCTGGACCAAGGCTCAAGGTCCGGTTCAGTCACCGAAGACGATATCCAGATCGCGCTCAAAGATGTCGATGTGTCCGATGCACAGCTGAACTCCGTCTACCGTAGCCTGCGCGACCATGGCATCGAAGTCATTTCCGCCAGCGGGGACGATGACGATACGTCCCTCGATATCGGCGACTCCGATGTGCTGGATGACGACGAGCTGGGCGACGAGAGCATTGAGGACCATGAGATCAAGGTAGCCAAGAACGCCGACGCCGAGATGGCCTCGGCGCGGACCAAGCGCAAGTCGCGCGTCCGCACCTCGCGTTCCCGCTCCCGCGCGCGCGGCATCGACGCGTCCACCGTCATGCTCACCGGCGACCCGGTCCGCATGTACCTGAAGGAGATCGGCAAGGTCGACCTGCTGACCGCCGCGGACGAGGTCGACCTGGCCATGAAGATCGAGGCCGGCCTGGACGCCACCAACAAGCTCGAGGCCGCCGAGGCGGGCGAGATCGAGCTGACGCGCGCCGAGATGCGTCGCCTGACCCGCGTCGAGCAGGTGGGCCTGGAGGCAAAGCAGGCGCTGATCTCGGCGAACCTGCGTCTGGTCGTCTCCATCGCCAAGCGCTACGTGGGCCGCGGCATGCTCTTCCTCGACCTCATCCAGGAGGGCAACCTCGGTCTGATTCGCGCGGTAGAGAAGTTCGATTACGAGAAGGGCTTCAAGTTCTCCACCTACGCGACGTGGTGGATCCGCCAGGCGATCACGCGCGCCATCGCGGACCAGGCCCGCACGATCCGCATCCCGGTCCATATGGTCGAGACCATCAACAAACTCGTCCGTGTGCAGCGCCAGCTGCTGCAGGACCTGGGCCGCGACCCGACGCCGGAGGAGATCGGCGCCGAGATGGACATGAGCGCCGATCGCGTGCGCGAGATCCAGAAGATCTCCCAGGAGCCCGTCTCGCTCGAGACGCCTATCGGTGAGGAAGAGGATTCCCAGCTGGGCGACTTCATCGAGGACTCCAACGCCGAGGTTCCGCCCGATGCCGCGAGCTTCTCCATGCTCCAGGAGCAGCTCACCCAGGTGCTCGACTCGCTTGCCGATCGCGAGCGCAAGGTCATCGAGCTGCGCTTCGGTCTCGTCGACGGCCATCCGCGCACGCTCGAGGAGGTCGGGCGCGAGTTCGGCGTCACGCGCGAGCGCATTCGCCAGATCGAGTCCAAGACGCTGGCCAAGCTTCGCCACCCGAGCCGTTCGAGCAAGCTCAAGGACTACATCGAAAGCTAACAGAAAAGCCCCCGCAACCCGGGGGCTTTTTCAGTGCAAACAGGGGGACGTACCTTTTGCTTGCACTTTTGCAAATTGGGGACGTACCTGTTGCATGCATTTGTGCATGCGACAGGTACGTCCCCAATTTGCATGGTGGTGCGGTAAAGAAAAACCCCGCCAGCTGGACTGACGGGGCGTTGGTTCCTGGCTCCTCGAGTAGGACTCGAACCTACAACAACGCGGTTAACAGCCGCGGGCTCTACCATTGAGCTATCGAGGAATATGTGCTCGCTCGCAAGCAACGGGTTTAAGTATAGGCAAATCTCCCGTGCGCGCAAGACCTTTCTTTCAGTTTTTTGCGGCAGCAGGTCGATGCGAGCGGAAAAACACGGGTGTAGCAGCGGCTATCATACCGAAAAGCAGGCAAATCCGACCATACATCGGCACATGGGACTCAAAGAATCGGAAAGCTGGTATCAATATGGACATACCGGAAAAGGGATACGTCCGGATGTTCAGAAGTGAGGTCATCATGAAACGCTGGGAACAGTTACTTGAGGACGGCAAGCGGAGCTTGGAGGATCTGAAGGACCGCCTGAACCTTACCGAAGAGGAAGCCGCCGCCTTCCAGCTCGTCGAGGAGCATTATCCGATCGTGATTCCCGAGGGCTATCTGCGACTCATAAGCCCATGGGATGCGGACGACCCCATCAAGCGCATGTGCATCCCGCTGGCCACCAAGCCCTCCGACGATGTGAAGTACATCACCGATACGGTCATCGACGGCGGCCAGCACAAGTACGACCAGTCGGTCCTCATCATGACCAACTTCGATTGCCTGACCTACGCGCGCCGCTGCTACCGCAAGGACTTCGTGGCGCTCTCGCCCGATGAAGTCACTACGCGCATCCCCAAGCTCGCCGAGTACATCGGCGACCATCCCGAGATCGACAACATATCCATCTCGGGCGGCGACGCGTTCCTGAACTCGAACCAGCGCATCGGTGAGTACCTCAAGGCGTTCTCGTTCCTGCCCAACATCGACTATATCCGCTTCACCACGAGCACGCCCGCCACGCTGCCCGAGCGCATCACGGAGGACGACGGCGAGCTGCTCGGCCTGCTTTCCCGCTATGCCAAGGCCAAGGCGATCGTCATCGTCACCCAGTTCGACCACCCGCGCGAGCTCACGGACAAGGCGGTCGTCGCCCTGCGCATGCTGCGCGAGGCGGGCTGCACGATCCGCAACGAGGCCGTCCTGATGAAGGGCGTCAACGACGACCCCGACGCGATCCTCGAACTGATGAACGGCCTGGTGGCGGCGGGCGTCGACCCGTACTACCTGTACCAGTGCCGCCGTCCGTTCTACGTGCAGGACAACCTGCAGGTCCCGATCGCCGACGGCATCCGAATCGTCGAGAGCGCCAAGGAGCGCATGAGCGGCATGTCCAAGAGTTTCCGCTTCATCTTGGCGCACCGCTGGGGCAAGGTCGAGATGCTCGGCTTCCTCGAGGACGGACGCGCCGTGTTCAAGTACCACGAGGCGCGCAAGGACGAGGACCAGGGGCGCATCTTCGCCACGGAGCTTGCCGAGGGGCAGACCTGGCTCGACTGACCGACCGCATGACGGCGGCGTCTGCGCGACCCTTGTCTCGCCGCGAAGGACGGGATCCGCACTGTGCGGGTCCCGTCCCGCCGTATTCGGCGGAGGCCAACCCACACGGATTGTAGGGACACGGCGAAGACGAATTTGAGGGCTGGACAGACGTCGCATGCCGCTATACTAGGCCTTGACCATTAAGCGCAGTACGAGATGCTCGCATGGAACCAACATATCCGCGATGCGGAAATACGCCTTTCTATGTGGATGTCTCGCCGACTGCGCTGGGGCATCTATTTTTTATGGCGCGACCGGGCCTTAGGTCAGGCGCGCGCCGCGACCATCAGGGAAGGAGTTCGATGAGCACGCCTACACCCAAAGCCGTCATCATGGATGAGGCATCCGTCTCGCGTGCGATGACGCGCATCGCGCACGAGATTCTCGAGCGCAACGAAGGGTGCGAGAACCTCGCCATCGTGGGCATCGTCACCCGTGGCGACCTTCTGGCCAAGCAGCTCGTAGACCGCATCAAGGAGATCGAGGGGGTGGACGTCCCGCTCGGCAGCCTCGACATCAGCTTCTATCGCGATGACTTCCTGACCCACTTCTCGCCCGAGGTGCACGCCACGCACATCCCGTTCGATGTCGACGGGAAGCGCATCGTGCTGGTCGACGACATCCTGTACACGGGCCGCACGATCCGCTGCGCGCTGGACGCCATCATGGACCTCGGCCGCCCCTCGCGCATCGAGCTCGCCGTCCTCGTGGACCGCGGCCATCGCGAGCTTCCCATCTGCCCCGATTTCGTGGGCAAGAACGTTCCGTCCTCGCACGAGGAGAACGTCCGCCTGTATCTCAAGGAGGTCGACGGCCGCACGGCCGTGGAGATCTTCGACGTCGCGCCCGGGGCACACGTGGGCTCCGCGCCTCTGGGAGGTGAGTAGCCGCATGGCTTTCAATCACAAGCATCTGATCGACATCCGGGAGTACTCCGATACCGATCTCATGACCATTCTGGAGACGGCGAAGGCCTTCTCCCAGGTCAACGAGCGCGCCATCAAGAAGGTGCCGACGCTCAAGGGCAAGACCATCGTCAACATGTTCAACGAGCCCTCCACGCGCACCCGCAGCTCCTTCGAGCTCGCCGAGAAGCGCCTGTCGGCCGACACCCTGAACTTCGGCGGCTCCTCCACGAGCACCGTGAAGGGCGAGAGCCTCATCGACACGGTCATGACGCTCAACTCCTATAAGATCGACATGATCGTCGTGCGCGACAAGCACGCCGGCGCCCCCTACATGGTCACCCAGGCGTCCCCCGTCTCGGTCATCGACGCGGGCGACGGCAAGCACGGCCATCCCACCCAGGCGCTGCTCGACCTCTACTCCATCTGGGAGCGCAAGGGGAGCTTCGAGGGCCTGAAGGTCGGCATCGTGGGCGATATCGCCCACTCCCGCGTCTGCGGCTCGCTCATCCCCGCCCTGAAGATCATGGGCGCCGAGGTGACCGTCATCGCCCCCGGCACGCTCATCCCGGCCGCGCCCGAGGTGCTCGGCGCCGACCGCGTGAGCTACTGCCTCGACGACGTCCTGCCCGAGCTCGACGTCGTCTACATGCTGCGCATCCAGCGCGAGCGCCTCGAGGGCGCACCGTTCCCGAGCCTGCGCGAGTACCACCAGCTGTTCGGTCTCACGCGCAAGCGCGAGCGCCTCATGAAGCCCGATGCGATCGTGTGCCACCCCGGCCCGATCAACCGCGGCGTCGAGTTCGACTCCTACATGGCCGACCACCCGGAGCGCTCCGTCATCCTCGACCAGGTCTACGCCGGTATCTGCGTGCGCATGGCCGCCCTGTATCTGCTGCTTGGAGGTGCCGATAATGGCCTTGCTTCTTAAGAACGCCCACATCGTCGACCCGTCCGTCAACCTTGACGGCGTGGCCGATGTCGCCATCGAGGGCGACCGCATCACCGCCGTCGGCGAGAACCTTGCCGTCGAGGGCGCCGAGGTCATCGACCTTTCCGGCAAGTACCTCGTGCCGGGCCTCGTGGACATGCACGTCCACCTGCGCGACCCGGGCTATGAGCACAAGGGCGACATCGTGAGCGAGACCCGTGCCGCCGCCAAGGGCGGCATGACCGGAGTGTGCTCCATGCCCAACACCGACCCGGTGACCGACAACGGCGTGGCCGTCGAGTACGTGAAGTCCGTCGCCGCCGCCAAGGGCCACTGCCGCGTCTATCCGTCCGGCGCCATCACCAAGGGCCTCAAGGGCGAGATCATCTCCGAGATGGGCGACATGGTCGCCCACGGCTGCGTCGCGTTCACCGACGACGGCCGCGGTATCCAGGGCGCCGGCATGCTGCGCCGCGCCATGGACTACGGCAAGATGTTCGGCAAGGTCTTCATGAGCCACTGCCAGGACGAGGACCTCGTCGGCGAGGGCCAGATCAACGAGGGCGCCGTGTCCACGCGCCTCGGTCTTCTGGGATGGCCCGCTGAGGGCGAGGAGCTCCAGATCCAGCGCGACATCATGATCGCCCGCCTGACCGGCGCCAAGCTGCACATCCAGCACATCTCGACCGCGCGCGGCCTCGAGATGGTCCGCGCCGCCAAGGCCGAGGGCCTTCCGGTCACCTGCGAGGCGACCCCGCACCACCTGTTCCTCACCGAGGACGCCATCGACGAGACCTACAACACCTCCCTCAAGGTCAACCCGCCGCTGCGTACCGCCGCGGACGCCGAGGCCTTGCGCGAGGGCGTCGCCGACGGCACGGTCGACGCGATCGTGACCGACCATGCGCCCCATGCCGACTGGGAGAAGTCTCGCGAGTTCGAGTTGGCTCCGTTCGGCATGATCGGCATCGAGGGCTCGCTGGCGCTCGTGCTGACCAACCTGGTCAAGACTGGCAAGATCACCTACCAGCGCATGGTGGAGCTCATGTCCATCGCTCCGCGCCGCATCCTCGGCGTCGACGAGGTCAAGATCGAGGCCGGCTCGCTTGCCGACATCACCGTGTTCGATCCCGAGATCCGCTGGACGATCGGCGAGGACGGCTTTGAGTCCCGCGCCCATAACTGCGGCTTCACGGGCACCGAGGTCTGCGGTCGCGCCACCGACGTGTTCGTGGGCGGCAAGGCGACCCTGCGCGATGGCGTCGTCTGCTAGCCGCGCGCATTTGCTACCATAGGTACCAACCGTTAGCTGCGGGCCGGGTGCGCCATCTCGCAAGAGGGGTGCCTCGGCCCGTTGAGTTTCGCTAATCAAGAGAGGAGACGCGTATGCCCCAGCCTTCTTCGGCTCGGCTGCATGAGTTCAGGGTCGTCTCGAACGACAAGATCGCCGACGACACCTATGCGCTCGTTATCGAGGCCCCGGCGCTCGCAGCCGCCATCAAACCCGGACAGTTCATGAATTTCGAGGTTCCCGGCAACGCCATGAGCCTGCTGCGCATCCCGCTGTCCTACGCCCGCGCGGACGCGGACGCCGGCACGGTCGAGATCTGGTACGCGGTGGTGGGCGAGGGCACCGAGCGCCTGTCGCAGATGCAGCCCGGCGACACCTCGACGGTGCTCGGCCCCGGCGGCCACGGGTGGAGCGTGCCCGAGGGCTGCTCGCGCGCGCTGCTCGTCGGCGGCGGCATCGGCGTCCCCCCGCTGGTCCCGTTGGCCGAGCAGCTGCACGCCCAGGGCATCGAGTTCGACGTGTGCCTGGGCGCCAAGACGGCGACCGCCGGCGTGGGCGGCTCGGAGCTCGACGCGCTCGGCGCGGGCGTCATCGAGGTCGCGACCGATGACGGCACGGACGGCTACCACGGCTTCGTGACCGATCCCGCCGCCAAGCTGCTCGACGAGAAGCGCTACGACTACGTCGCCACCTGCGGCCCGGGCGTCATGATGTCCAAGGTCGCCGAGGCTGCCGCCAAGGCGGGCGCGTACTGCGAGGCGTCGCTCGAGCGCATGATGAGCTGCGGCTTCGGCGCCTGCAGCACCTGCAACGTCGAGACGACGGAGGGTATGAAGGGCGCCTGCATGTGCGGCCCCGTGTTCGATGCATCCAAGGTGGTGGTCTGGTGAGCCAGGTGAATATGGCCGTCGATTTCGGCGGCATCAAGATGAAGAACCCCATCAACACCGCGGCCGGCACGTTCGGCCAGGGTTGGCAGTTCGAGCCGTTCATCAATGTGAGCGACCTGGGCGCCATCACGACCAAGGGCTGCGCGGCCGAGCCGTGGCCCGGCAACCCGGCGCCCCGCATGTGCGAGATCCCCGGCGGCATGATGAACTCCGTCGGCCTGCAGAACCCCGGCGTCCGCGGGTTCGCCGAGGAGTCCGGCGAGTACCTGGCCGACCTTACGGCCAAGGGCACGCAGGTCATCTGCCAGGTGGCGGGCCACTCCACCGAGGAGTACGTGCGCGCGCTCGAGCTGTTCTGCGAGCTGTGCCCCTGGGCCGCCGGCTTCGAGATCAACGTGAGCTGCCCCAACATCGCCGCCGGCGGCGCCGCCTGCGGCTCGACGCCGGAGGGCGCCGCCGAGGTCATGCGCGCCTGCCGCAAGGTCACGGACAAGCCGCTGCTCGTCAAGATGGCCCCCGTGCGCGTGGCCGAGATCGCCCGCGCCCTTGAGGCGGAGGGCGCCGACGGCCTGTCGGTCATCAACTCCATCTCCGGTATGGCCATCGACGTGCACACGCGCAAGAGCCGCCTGTCCAAGCCCACGGGCGGCATGTCCGGCCCGCTGTGCCACCACATCGCCGTGCGCATGGTATGGGAGGTCGCCAACGCGGTGGACATCCCCATCAACGGCGTGGGCGGCGTCATGACCGGCGAGGACGCGGCGGAGTTCATCCTTGCCGGCGCGACCTGCGTGTCGGTCGGCATGGCCAGCTTCGTCGACCCGACCGCCTCGGTGCGCATCCTGCATGAGCTCGAGGACTGGGCCGCATCGCAGGGCGTGTCCGACATCAACGAGCTCCGGGGGGCCGTCATATGCTAGATTCCGATGCCCGCGACCGTGTGATCGTCGCCATCGACTGCGGGCGCGAGGAGGCGCTCGACCTCGCCGACCGCCTGTCGGGCCACGCCCGGTGGCTCAAGGTCGGCATGACGCTGTTCTACGCCGAGGGTCCCGCGATCGTGGCGGAGATGCGCGAGCGCGGCTTCAAGGTCTTCCTCGACCTCAAGCTTCACGACATCCCGCATCAGGTGCGCGGCGCCGCCGAGGCTGCCGCGCGCACCGGCGCGGACCTGCTGACCATCCACGGCCTGGGTGCCGGCGCCATGATGGCCGCCGCGCGCGAGGGCGTGGAGGCGGCTGCCGAGGGCGGCGAGCGCGCGAAGGTCATCGCGGTGACCGTGCTCACGAGCATGGACCAGGCCGCGCTGTCGTCCATCGGCGTCGAGTCGCCGGTTGCCGACGAGGCCGACCGGCTGGCCGGCCTGGCCGCGCAAAACGGCATCGACGGCGTGGTGTGCTCGCCGCAGGAGGCCTCCCGCATGCGTGAACTTCTGGGTGAGGGAGCGCTTGTCGTGACGCCCGGCGTGCGTCCGGCGGGCGCGGCGCTCGGAGACCAGAGCCGCGTCGCCACGCCCGCTCAGGCCATCGCGCGCGGTGCGAGCCATATCGTCGTCGGCAGGCCCATTACCAGCGCGGACGATCCCGTCACCGCCTACGAGGCCATCGTCGCCGAGCTCGTCGAGCAGGCCTAGTTTCTCCATGTCGTGCCGCGCCTATCGCGAAACTTTCGTGGAGCGAAGCCGAGAATGTCCATTCTTCCTGCGGTTTTGCTTGAAGTTTGGGAACACATCGACTAAGGTATTACGGCGCATGAGTGCAAAGACCGCAGGTCACGCGCTTGCGTTCAATGATTTATGGTAAGTAACCCTACGTAATTGGAGGTATCATGGCGCTTCCTCAGCTCACCGATGAGCAGCGCAAGGCCGCTCTGGAGAAGGCTGCTGCCGCCCGTCACGCCCGTGCCGAGCTTCGCGAGAAGATCAAGAAGGGTGAGATCTCACTCGAGTCCGTCCTCAACTCCGACGATCCGATCGCCTCTCGCATGAAGGTCTCCACCCTCATCGAGTCGCTCCCCGGCTACGGCAAGGCCAAGGCTGCCAAGATCATGGACGAGCTGGGCATTTCCGCTACGCGTCGTGTCCAGGGTCTCGGTGTCCGCCAGCGCGAGCAGCTCCTCGAGCAGCTCTCCCGTTAAGTGAGCGGCTACACCCCTAAGCTCTTTGTGATTTCCGGACCGTCAGGTGCAGGGAAGGGGACGCTGGTTGCGCGCATCCGCGACCGGTATCCTCGGCTCGGCCTGACGGTTTCCGCTACCACACGGGAGCCGCGCGAGGGCGAGATCGACGGCAAGAGCTACTACTTCCTGACCGATGAGGAGTTTTCCCGCCGTGTCGAGGCGGGGGAATTCGTCGAGTGGGCGCATGTGCACGGCCATTGCTACGGCACGCTCGTGAGCGAGGTCACGTCCAAGCTGGACAGCGGCAGCTCCCTGGTGCTCGAGATCGATGTGCAGGGCGCCTTCCAGGTCAAGGAGCGCTTCCCCGACGCCGTCCTCGTGTTCATCATGCCCCCTTCGCTCGCCGTACTGAAGCAGCGCCTGAGCGACCGCGGAACCGAGACCGACGAGTCGCTCACCTTGAGGATGGCCAACGCCGAGCGCGAGATGGCGCTCGCCGACCGCTACGACGACGTGGTGGTCAACGACGACCTCGAGCGCGCGACGGGCGAGCTGTTGGGTGTTATCGAGAAGCATGAAAGGAACTGAGACGTCATGTCCGTAATCAAGCCCCGTATCGACGACCTGCTGGAGAAGACGGATAACAACCGCTTCCTTCTGGCTTCGCTCGCCTCCAAGCGCGCCTGCGACATCAACAGCATGCTGCGCGGCCAGCACAGCCGTGTTCTGGCCGTCCAGGATGTCGACGATATCACCATCGCGCTGTCCGGCGCCGACACCATCTCCATGGCCATGGATGAGATCCTCGACGGAGACATCTCCTACGACCACGAGCGCTACGTGTCGGCCCTGCAGCACGCCAACCCGGAAGCGTAGCGCGTATGGCGAGCCGTGTTTGCCTGGTCCATTATCACGAGATCGGGCTCAAGGGTAAAAACCGCGCGCGTTTCGAGCATATTCTCATGGATAACCTGAAGGCGGCCTTGGCCGCCTTTTCCGTGGCGACGATCGCGCGCATCTCCGGCCATATCCTCGTGACGTTCTCCGTCGCGGGGGAGGCCGAGCGCGCGTTCGAGCTCATCGCGCGCGTTCCGGGCGTCGCCCGGGTCTCGCTGGCGTTCCATACCAACCGCGAGGCGCATGAATACTGCCAGGCGGCGGTGCGCGCCCTGCGCGAGGCGGGGGAGTTCTCCTCCTTCAAGGTTGCCGCGCGCCGTTCGAACACCGACTACGAGCTCACCTCGATCGACCTCAACCGGCAGGTCGGCGAGGTGCTGTGCGAGGCCTTCCCCGACAAGAAGGTCCTCATGCACGACCCCGACATCCAGGTTCATGTGCTCGTGGTCCAGGGCAGCGTCTACGTGTACGCCAAGAGCATCCCCGGCGTGGGAGGCCTGCCGCAGGGGAGCGCGGGCAAGGTCGTGACCCTTCTCTCGAGCGGCATCGATTCCCCGGTGGCCACGTGGATGCTCGCGCGCCGCGGCGCCACGCCCGTCCCGGTGCACTTCTCGGGCCGTCCCCAGACGGCCGACACGAGCGAGTATCTTGTGCAGGATGTGATCGAGGCGCTGGCTCCCGCCGTGAAGATCCCGCGCCTCTATGTCGTCCCGTTCGGCGATTGCCAGCGCGAGATCTCGCTTGCCTGCCCGAGCGACCTGCGCGTGATCATGTATCGCCGCGTGATGTACTCCGTGGCCGAGCGGATCGCCAGGCTCGAGAACGCCAAGGCCATCGTGACGGGCGAGTCGCTCGGTCAGGTCGCCTCGCAGACGCTTGAGAACATCATGGCGGTCAACGAGGTCGCGAGCCTTCCGGTGTTTCGCCCGCTGATCGGTTCTGATAAGCAGGAGATCATCGCGCGCGCCAAGCAGATCGGGACCTATGAGATCTCGACGCAGGATGCCCCCGACTGCTGCACGCTGTTCATGCCCCGCCGCCCCGAGACGCACGCCAAGATGGACAAGGTGCACGAGGCGTGGGACATGTTCGACCACGATGCGATGATCGACCAGCTCGTGCGCGATGTCGAGCACATCGATTTTCCGCGTCAGCCGTAACAAGGCGCCATCGACCATCTTGCTTTACGCCCGGCACAGGATGCCGGGCGTTTTCGTTTTCAGCACGGATACGGAGCCGGTCCGTGCCTCCCGCTGCGACCGCCATGCGTCACGCGGTGTACTCGGACGACCGGGCGCCTTACCGGAATCCAACACGCCCGTCGGATTCGCGGCAAGCGTCCGGTAAGGTTGCACGCCAGTATTTGAGATCCTTGACGCCTTCCGTCGTGCCCCATGGTTGCATGGGGTGCAGGAGGTGGCTCGTATGGCTCAGTTGGAATCGAAGGCGCAGCATCCGGTGGAGGTAGCGAAGCGGCGCGTTCGTCAGAATCCCGCCCTGCTGGTAGCGCTTCTCGTGGCTGCGATGGCGATCGCGGCGGTGTGTGCGATCGGCATCTGGCAGGCGACCGGCGACGGCGTGCTCATCGAACAGGGGGCGGCACCGGTGCCCGAGGAAGATGGGGTGCAGGGAGATGGGTCGGATCCAGACGGGTCGGGGGCGGACGGCGCGGATGCCGCCGATGATGAAGACGTTGTGGCGACGCCCTCATCGCTTGTCGTCGACGTTGACGGCGCCGTCTCGAATCCCGGCGTCTACGAGCTTGCCGCGGACGCGCGCGTGAACGACGCCATCCAGGCCGCCGGCGGCCTTACGAGCGAGGCCGATGCCGCGGCGATAAACCGCGCCGCCCTGCTGACCGACGGCCAGAAGGTCTACGTCCCCCATGTCGGCGAAGAGGTCGAGACGACCGCGGGCGCGGCGATGCCTGCGAGCCCGGGCGGCGCATCGTCTGATGCGAGCCCCGTCAACATCAACACGGCCTCCGTCGACGACCTCGACACGCTTCCGGGCGTCGGTCCCTCCACGGCGCAGGCCATCGTCGACGATCGCGCGCAGAACGGGGCGTTCGCCAGCATCGAGGACATCATGCGCGTCTCGGGAATCGGCGAGAAGAAGTTCGAGAAGCTGAAGGGCCTGATTTGCGTGTAGGGGCCGCGCCCGCGGATGCCGGACTGCCGCCGCGCCCCTATGTCCCGCCCCTGTGCGCGGGCGCGGCCTCGGCATGTACGGTCTGCGCCCTGCTGCTTGACCGCGCGTGGGCGAACCGGTGCGCCGGGGCTGACGCATGGCTTCCCATCACGGTCGTGGCGGGCGCCGTGGCCGTGGGCGCTGCCCTCGTCGTGCTGTCGGCCACCCCCTTCGCGCGGCGCGCCGACTATGCGCGCGCCGCGCTGTTCTGGGCGGGGATCCTGTGCATCGCCTCGAGCCTCTCGAGCGCCATCTGGATTCAAGGGCTTCAACGGGATGGCGCATCGTTTGCGGGCTCGGCCAGCCGGTACCGGTACGAGGTCTGCTCCGATGCCAGCCACGGTGCGTTCGGCGTCTCGTTTACCGCCGAGGCATACGATGACGAGGGCCGTCGCGCATGCCGTGTACGCGTCACGGCGCAGGAGGCGTTCGCTGCGGGAGACGTGCTGTCGCTGGTGGGGCGCATAGAGCCGCTCGACGACTCCGAATGGGGCCGGTCCCGCTTCATGAGAGGCGAGATCGCCTCGGTGCGCGCCGTGCGCGTGACCGACGCGGTCTCAGGAGGCTTCGATCCTGTTCGCGCGCTGCGCCAGGCGGCCGTCGACGCCATCGACCCCGCGCGCAGCGCCGCCCGAGCGCTCGTGGCGGGAACCGTGTGCGGGAGCGTCACGGATCTCAACCAGACCGATGCGTCGGATGTGTTCTCGGCGACCGGTCTGTCCCATCTCGTCGCGGTCTCGGGAAGCCATCTCGCGCTCATCTCGGCGTTCGTCTCGAAGCTGCTCGACCGCATCGGGTGCTCGCGCACGGCGCGCTTCGCCGTGGTCGGCGCGCTTTCGGTCGCCTACGTCCTGTTCACCGGGTGCGCGCCCTCCGCCGTTCGCTCGGCCATCATGGTGTGCTTGGCCATGACGGCGCAGGGCGCGGGGCGGCGCGGTCACGGCATATCGGCGCTCGCGCTCGCCGTCTGCGGGTTCGTGCTCATGTGGCCGGGAGTGGTGTTCGACCTCGGCTTTCAGCTCTCCGCGATGAGCGTGCTGTTCATCTCGCTGTTCGGAACCTATGTCGCCCATCTGTTGCGTCGCACGGGGCTGCCGAGGGTGCTCGCGGACCCGCTGTCGCTCACGCTTGTGGCCCAATGGGCGACGCTGCCCCTGACGCTGCCCGTGTTCGGCGAGCTTTCCCTCGTGGCGCCCGCGGCGAATCTCGTCGTCGGACCCCTGATGAGCGCCTTGCTCGTATGCGGGCTCGCGCTCGTCTGGCCCTGTATCGCGTTTCCCCCGCCGTGCGCGCTCATGGCGATACCCGAGGCGCTGGCGAACATCTCTATCTTCGCCGCCGAGCTGCTGGCGTCCGTTCCGTTCGCATCCGTCCGCGTGTCGGCGGAGGGCCCCATGATGGCGATTCCCTATGCCGTGGCGGCGGCGGTCTACGTGCGCTGGCCCGACCCGAAGCGCTGGCAGCTTCTCGTCGGCGCTTCGCTGGCGGCCGGCTCGTGCGGCTGCTGGCTTGCGTGCTGGCAGGTGTTCGCCCCGCCAGCGATCACCGTGCTCGATGTCGGACAGGCTGACTCGATCCTCGTGCGCGATGGATCGCAGACGCTGCTGGTCGATGCGGGCGTGGACGAGGCGACCGCCGAGGCGCTCGCGCGCAACCATGTGCTGCAGCTCGACGCCGTGCTCATCACCCATTGGGACCAAGACCACTGGGGAGGGCTGCCCGACGTGCTCGCGACCGTCAAGGTGGACCGGATCCTCGTGGCACGGGGCGCCGCGGCCCGCGTCCCGTCCGAGCTTCTCGATCTGCTGCCGTGCGCATGCACCGAGCTCTCGGCGGGCGACCGCATCTCTGTCGGCGGATACACCTGCGATGTCGTATGGCCGCGCGAGGAAGTGGCGGGGGAGGAGAACGCAGACTCGGTCGTGCTCGACGTCTCGTACGCGGGGCCGGCGGGATCATACAGCATGCTGCTCACCGGGGACACGGAGGTCGACCAGGAGCTTGCGTACGCCGATGCAGTGGGCACGGTCGACATCTTGAAGCTCGGGCATCACGGGTCCGCCGCGTCGGTCGACGAGGAGGTGCTCGACCTGCTCGACCCGAGCGTCGCTGTGGCCAGCGCGGGCAAGGACAATGCCTACGGCCATCCCGATCCCGCCTGCGTGCAGGCGGTCGAGCGGCACGGCGCGGCCTTCGCGTGCACGAAGGATGCGGGGGATCTGGTCGTGGAGCCCCATGACGGCGGGTTCCGCGTGAGGGCGCGGGGCGTATCGGGGTAGAATGGGCCTTTAAGGTAACGCGCGTCGATTCATGCGGCATCCGCTGCGAGACCAATCGACCAGCGTTTCCGCGCGATCGAAAGGAGCCGTCCCATGCCCGAGGCGTCGCTGCTGCCCGCCTACCTTATCGTCGGCGCAGATGAGTACAAGCGCTCCCATGCCGTGGAGCGCATGAAGGCCCGTCTCGAGAAGAGCGGTATGGCCGAGTTCAACCTCGACGAGCGCGATATGACGCGTGACCCCGCCATCGACGATATCGTCGCCTCGCTGAACACGTTTCCCATGGGTGCGGATTTCCGCCTCGTCATCCTCGACGGCTGCGATCGCCTGCCGAAGACCGTGAGCGAGCCGCTTGTCGAGTACCTCGCCAACCCGTCTCCCACCACCGTCTGTCTGATCGTGGCGAACACGCTGGCCAAGAACACGAGGCTGTACAAGGCGGTCGCGAAGATCGACAAGAAGGCGATCGTCGACTGCACGCCCAAGAAGGCCTGGGAGATGCCCAAGCAGGTCGTGTCCATGGCGCGCGCGCACGGCAAGGTCATGAGCCTGGCCGCCGCCGAGGCACTGGTCAGCCGCGCGGGCGAGGCCTCGCGCATGCTCGATAACGAGCTCAAGCGCCTTTCGCAGATGGTCGAGGGCCCCGAGATCACCGTCGACGATGTCGAGCGGCTCGTGATGCGCACGGCCGAGGTCAAGCCGTGGGACTTCCTGAACGCCGTCTCCGCTCGCGACCTGCCGCGCGCGCTTGAGCTGTTGGCGCTCCAGCCGGATCGCAGCGAGGTCCGGCTGTTCTCGCTGCTCGTCACCCGCTTGCGGGAACTCATCGTGGCCAAGGCCCTCGATGCGCGCGGGGCTGGGCGAGAGCTCGCGGCCACCCTCGGCGTGCAGAGCTGGCAGGTGAAGAACCACCTCACATGGGCGCGCCGCTACAAGATGGCCGAGCTCGTCGATGCGCTCTCCGCGGCCGTCGATGTCGAGGCCGCCCTCAAGGGCTCGCGCGATTCCGCCCTCGCCCTGCGCATGTGGGTGATTCAGATCTGTTTGCCGCGCAACGAGAGAAGGGCCGGCTGATCGGTTTCACCCGTCTGCAAGGAGTAGATGATGATTCCGTTTTCTCCACACCGGACCGGAGTTTCATCCCACAGCCAGCTGGGTCGCGATTGTTGTATGTCGATTCTGGATGACATCTTCGTTAGATGAAGCCAAATTATTCTTTCCCTGCCACCTTGCCGGTGGCCCAGGTAACGTGAATCACTTGGACCACCGGTACCCGATGCTTTCATGCGTGGTGCCATACTCAGGCAAATGTCCCCTTCGCGAAAATCACAGCATAATCAGCAGTCCTTGGTAGAAGGAACTGGGGAACATGAACGTTCTGGTCTTTACGCCCAGCTTCACGTCGATTGATTTATTGTCCCAGTCGACATCGATCACCTCGCCGTAGCCGAATGCTTTGTGGAACACGGTGTCGCCCGCCTTGATCATCCTGAGCTCAGCCTCGGTGACGGGCTGGTCCGCTTCCGACGACCGTTCGTCTGTATGCTCCGGATACCCTCGCATGTACCATCCGCTCGACCCGTGCGTCGCACGCGATCCTCGTACGTTGAACTCAAGGTTCGCGCCCTGAGCGTTGATGGCAGCCACCGCGGCTTCGATCTCGCCGCCTCCGATGACCCACAGGTACCCGCCGGAAGGCCGCTGATCCACATATCTCAAGCTCTCGTCTTCGAGGGCGTCGATGATCCAATCTCGTTTAGGGGTGGAGGTGTCAGCCCGTTCGGGGGCTGCACTCTCGCGGCGATTATCGCCGCGACGGGTGGAGGTCGCTGCGGAGTTGCCGATTGTGGCGTGATTTGCCCCTGATGGGCGCACCTGCGTGTCAACTTCAGGGGAGGTGCTGCCGCGATTGGGGTTGGAGCGCCCGTTTGGCAGCACCATGGACTCACGTCGCGCCGCCTCGAGGTACTCGAACTCGGAAAGCGTCGTATCGAAGAGGCCAACGCGCTCACCCTCATGCTTGTTCACGTGCATGTAGGTGAGGCTCGCGTCCTCGTAGCGCCTGAACTTGTAGACTGCGTCGTTCATGACGCCCGAGTTGAACACGCCGAGTGAGACGAGGAGGTTGAAATCCTCGACTAATAGCCCTGTGACCTTTTTGAACAGACCCGGCTCCAGCTGGGTGATGACGTCGTAGAGCGTCTCCTCGCGGTAGTCGGTGAGATACATGAAGATGGGGATGCGCGTCGCGAACTTGATGAGCTTCTCCTGGATCTCCCTACGCTTGCTCCTGAACTCCTTCTCCTCGTCGGAGAGTTCCTTCTTCTCCTTGGGGGTGAGCTCCTCGCCGCGCTCCTTCTTGGCCTTCTTGACAGCCTCGGACTTGTTGATGATGGTCTCGATGTCGCTCTGCACGTTGAGGTTGCGGAACCCCTCGATTCTCCCGATGGCGGCGATGGCGTCGGGGTTGGCGAGCAGACGGCGCAGCGTGTCGTTGTCCACGTTGACGAGCATCGCCGACTCCCACCGCTTGGCGAGCAGCGTCGCCGACGTGCCCGCCATCGCGATGTCGAGGATGGCTGCGGCGTCCACCTGCGTCATGCGGCTGCCGTCGTAGGCGAGCACCGGCAAAAAGCGGATGAACTCGCCGACTTTCTGCTCCGGCCCCTGCTTGGGGTCGGACGCGAGCTGCGTTGAGTAGTCGGAGACCATCGACAGGGCGCGGTTGAGCGCGAAGTCGAAGACGTAGCACTCCTTCTTGACGACCTCCACCGTGCCGTCCTCGCGCCTGATTGTCCAAGGACTCTGGACACGGAAGGCAGTCTGGAAGTAGCTCTCCGGACTTTTGACGTTCGAGAGCATAAAGACGCCGGTCCACGGCTTGACCGTGACGCCGGTAGTGAGCTTGCCGCATGAGAGGGTGATGGTTTTCGACTCCAGTGGATCCCTCATTGATCTCTCGACGGGTTCGAGAGCTGCGAGGCCTATGCCTGCAGCGGTTCCGGCGCAGACGTTGATGGTGTAGTCGTGGTAGAAGGTGTTCTGACGCTCCTTCAGGAGATTCGCCATGGCGTGGCACGAGGCCACGCTCGGGAGGTACCAGAGCGTGTGGCTGAGCGATCCGAGCAGGCGCACGTCGGAGAACGGCAGTGCCGGCCTCTCTCCCGTCTTGAGCTCGTCGACGGTCGTCGGAAGGTGGGCTCCTCGGATGAGGTCGAGCCACTTCTGCACGTATTCCTTGAACTTGAACTGCGCGTCCTCGTCTGTCCCCTCCGCCGAGAAGAAGGCGTTGAGGTCGAATTCGTTGGTGTCGGTGTTCAAGGCGATGCGCTTGATGTCGTCCGGCATCTGGTACGTCATCATCACGATGCGCGGCAGCGACGCGTAGGGGTTGGGACCCTTGGATTCATCCCATCTCTCCTTTGCAGCCTGCTCGTCGGAGTAGGTCCAGTTGAAGATCTGCTCTTCGATGAACTCGCCGGAGTTGAGGGCCCGGAAGGGCGTGCCCGACAGGAACAGAAAGTACTTGGTCACGATGGGCAGCCAGGTCTCGTCCTGCTCGTTGCCCGTGACGGAGACGTCCCGGCGAGCCGCTTCCTCTTCGTCCTCCTTGAATGAGTCGAAGAGCTTCTTTGCCGTGTCCCTCCAGCAGCCGAAGTGGTACTCGTCGAAGACCACGAGGTCCCAATCGGTCGCGCGCACCCACTCATGCCGTGCCTTGATGTTTCCGTTGGAATCGAGCCCTAGGTAGTCTTGGAAAGAGCCGAAGCACACGATCGGCTTGCGCGCGTCGCAGTCGCGGTATTGCTTGCCCGTGCGGGACACGAACTGCCATCCCTCGAAATCCACGTGCCGGGAGAGATCCTCCTCCCACGCGCTCTGTACTGCGGGCTTGAAGGTCAGCACGAGCACGCGCCTCATGCCCATGGATTTCGCAAGCTCGTAGGTCGTGAACGTCTTGCCGAAGCGCATCTTCGCGTTCCAGAGGAACTTCGGCGTGCGCTGGGAGCCCTCGGCGTTGACGCTCTCGAAGTAGGCCCGCGTGCGCGAGACGGCCTCGGCCTGCTCGGGGCGCATGGGGAAGTCCCAGTCGCGTATCTCCTCGTTTTCCGTGCGGTCGCGCGCCGCGATCCAGGCGGCACGGACGTCCGCCGGCTCGCAGCGGTACCACTCGCCAGCAACGTTTTCGAAACCGTGGGCATCGAGCCATCGGTGCAGGTCGTGGTCAGTGAACGAGGTTCCGTCATCCCGCATAGCGGGCTCGGCAAAGACGATGGCGTACGGGTGCTCCTCCGGCTGGATGACCGGAAACTGTTGGCGTACGCGCTCCTCAACTCCGATGGTCGTGTAGCCGACCTTGAGGAGCTCCAGGTGGTTGGGGTTCGTGTCGCGATAGGCGTAGACCATCGGCCGCGACGAGGTCTTCTCGGGGAAGAATCTTTCGCTATTGAGATGTACCATCGACCGCCATCTCCTTAACTAGCGATTCGATGAACATTTGTTCGTCTTTGGTTATGCCATACATTTCATACAGTTCGGAATCCGTCCACGAACGCGAGAAATCCTGTATGGGCACATAGCTATATACTCCACGCGTCGCATTTTGCGAGGGCTTACGCAGCAGAACCATGAAGCGCAGGAACCGAGTGGAGATATAGCTGATAACGTTTTCGCACTCAGACTTCGAGTTCAGCGGTCCTATCGTCAAATAAGTCTCAGTCGATACCTCTCCTGGCGCACTGATGAAAGGCTTGCCTAGAATCATATGCGGGAAGTTATCATTACCGGGGCCGAGAAACGGAATCAATACCTTCCAAGCATACGCACAGCCGTTATCGGTTATTTCTGTACGTGAAACGTACGCCTTGCCGCCATTTTGATAAAGGATGAGATCGCCATCATTCTGCTTCTCATGGCCTCTATATTTTGATGTGAGGCCGAATGGACGACGTGAACTGATAATGCTATCGAGCGTTGTGTCTGTGCGATTCATAACCTTATGAAATATCGGAATCGCCTCGTTGTAACGAATGAGAATATCGTTTCCGGGCTCGAGCAATGGTCTTTCCATAGGTTCGTTGTGCGTGTTACCTCGATGTGTAGTGATCAAGCAGTTTCCATGATGATTGCGATCCCATAGGAAGTAACAAACACCTCCCTTGATTTGAACGCCGGGAAAACAGTCAGAGGCTTCTAGATAGTCGTGGATTTCGCAAAGACGCTCGTCATGCAGCATTTCAGAACGGAATGCATCCAAACCTTTACCGCCGGAAAACCAGCGAGACGGAACGATCATCGTCAGATATCTGGGGTTCAACTTAATTGCCTGCTGGATGAATCTATGATAAATCGGAGCGGCGGATGTGCCGCTCCCGCCGCCGTCATTCAGTTGATATGGCGGGTTCCCGACGATGACATCGAATTTCATAGGAAGCATGTCCTCCAAATCAGTTGTGTGAATAAATTCATATGCGTGGGTTTCCAGTGCTTCATTGCGATCAAGTTCAGACTGAGCGGCACCACAAAACTTGCAGCGCCCGTTAACCCACGTATGCTCACACTGTCTGAAGCGGATGTTTCCCTCTGGGGTATCGAACTCCACGATGGAGTACTTGCAGTTCGGGTACTTCGAGCAGTACACGCTCCTGCGCGAGAGCAGACTCGTGAGCTCGGTGATGGCGATACCGAAGAGCTGGTTCTTGAAGATGTGGTCGATGCGCTCCTCGCGGTCAGGGATGATGGGCTCAAGCCCCTTGCCGAGTCTCTTGGCTATCTCGCGCAGAAACACGCCCGACTTGCATGCCGGGTCGAGAAACGTCGCCTCGGGGTCTCCCCAAATGGAATCGGGCAGCATGTCGAGCATCTGGTTGGCGACGTCGGGAGGCGTGAACACCTCGTCGTTGGAGAGGTTCGCGAGACAGCTGAGGACGTCGGGGTTGTACGTCTTCTCGTAGAGGTCGCTCATGCCGCCACCCCGATGCTGTAGATGTCGACAGGCGGGAACTCTCTGATGGGGAGGGGGATGTAGGTTTGGGTTTCCTCGTCGTACTCCCACTGTGTCGCGGCACTTCCTGAGGCACCGAAGAGTGACATCTGTGGCTTCACACCTTCGAGCAGCTCATCGAGTCTGAAGTCGCGGCGCTTGAACCTGCCGGGCGCAATCTGAGTCCACTCAGAGAAGATGATCGGTTCATCGGTGTCAGACTGATCTTCATTAACCATCTTCATGGAGAGGGCGTTACCGCAGAGGATATTTCTCCTCAGGACGAACTTCACGGCGTCGAGGAACGACGCGTTCGACTTCTTTTTACAGACTCGCTCGTATTCTTCAGCGAGGATGCCATACAGGCGGTTGCGGCACGCCTCGCAGTTGTCCGCTAGGATGTCGACGCCATAGATACTTGAGACTGCAGTGAATGCAGCGCTCTCGTAATCCGGAATCGAGCGCCCGTAGCGCTTTTTCGCTACTGCGAGCTTGCGCCTCAGGACCTCGACCAAAAAGTTTCCGTCGCCGCATGCGGGCTCGAGGAAGCGGGACTCCAGCCGCCTGCATTCGTCGTCGACCATGTCGAGCATTGCGCTCACCTCGCGCTCGTTGGTGAACACCTCGCCGTGGTCCTGCACCCTCTGGCGCGATTTAACCTGCTCTGACATACCACCGCCATCCGATCTAAGGCATGGCTGCCGGTGGGCTGAAATCAGAACCCTTACTCTCAAAAAAGTAGACGTTTCTGACGAGCTCTGCTATTTTGCATAGATATGCGATTACGTGCACGTTTGTTTGGACGGGCATGGCCTTCCGGCCAGGTTTCTAGTGGCTCAGAAACGTCTACTTTTATGGTTGCCGATAATGCTTCAGAAACGGCTATTTACCTGCAGTTATGTCCAATCGTGAAATCGGTCAACGGCGCTCGTCGTCTTCGCGGAGCCACTTCGCGAAGGTTGTAGGACTCACGTTCAGCCGTGCTGCCGCCTCCTTCTTGGTGATCGCACCGTCGAAGAAGGCAGCTTTAGCTCGTGCATAGCCTTTCGGTCGTTTCTTTGGAGGTCGGCCAAAGCGCACTCCACGCTCCTGAGCTGCGGCGATACCCTCGGCTTGCCGCTGACGTATAAAGTCGCGCTCCTTCTCTGCTACGTAGGATAGCAACTGTAGCACGATGTCGGAGATGAGCCGCCCCGTCACACCTCTGTCCTCGCGCGTGTCCAGCAGCGGCATGTCCAGCACTACGATGGAGCACCTCTCGTCTCGTGTGATGCGCCGCCACTCCTCCAGGATTTCTACGTAGTTGCGACCGAACCGGTCGATGCTCTTCACCACTACGGTGTCCCCAGGTGAAAGAGCGGCAAGCATACGCCGGTACTCCGGCCGCTCGAAGTCCCTGCCGCTTGCCTTGTCTGCGAAGACAAGCGAAGTCCTTACGCCGAAGCGCGCAAGCGCGTCCGTTTGCCGGTCGAGGTTTTGGTCCCGCGAGCTTACCCTGGCGTACCCGTACGTCTTGGATGCCATCTTCCACCTGCGCTTTCCTGACTGGAGCCGATATCAGAAAAGTCTAGATGGCAGCCGCATGCACTCCGGCGAGCTTATCTGGCAGGATGCGCCCGTGGCGGTATAACAGGCGTGAAGAACTTGAGGTAGGGGCTATTCGGATCAGTGCCCTTTCGAATTTCCGTGCACACCCTTAGATGATCCCCGCGGGTCGTACGTAGACAAACAGGCCCACCTGCAGGATGATCATAATCGGGAGCCATCACGAGAAGTAATAGACGCATGTCTTATGGCGTACCAGATGCATCGCCAAAAGGCCGCCGATCGCCCCGCCAAGGAGCGAGAGCGTGAGAAGCACGAACTCTCGCACCCTCCAGCCGCCGTGTTCGGCCTGCCACTTGTCGTAGACGAAAACGCAGAACGTGATTGCGCTTATGGTAAGCACATATATGCCGACGGGGGCGAGCAACGCGAGATCGAGCGGGGCAAGTAGGGCTCTGACGTCGAGTCTGACCACGCCGTAGACGCATAGCGTGACGAGTGCCCAGACGATGATGCCCAACACAGCGATGAATCGCCATGCCACGTTGTCCTTGACGACGCGGCGGTCCCACAGGAGAAACGCCAAGAGCATGCCCACGCCGCCTCCAGCCACGGCGAAAAGACTGAGCAAATGGTGGTCTTCAAGCTCGCGGTCGGCGAACATGTAGAGTAAGAAGTCGATGGTGAAGGCGAGGAACGCGACGGCGTTGACTGCCAAGAGATAGATCAAATAGGGATCCATGTTGGCTCCTTGATGGCGATTGCCATGCTCATTCTACATCCGATAACATTGATGGACTTCGACTGCATATCGAGATGAGGAGTTTCGCTGATGCGTCTTGATGCGTCCCGTTGTTCTCGCAGTCCAAGGGTGTCAATGCACTGGTATTATAAGCATCCAAACATCGCCTTGAGCTCGGGAGGGGAATATGGGATCGCGTGCCAACGCAGTTGTCATCGAGGGCGGCAAGCGCCATGTCTTCTACTCCCATGGGGCGGCGCAGCTTATGGATGCGCTGATGTTCTGGGGTCCCGAGCACGCCCTGCTTGAAGTTCAGGGGTGGAGGGGCGACGAAGAAGATGTAGATGAAGACGGTCCGGAAGACGAGTGGTGGCTCGATAACGTCTGGGCAGAGGGCGGCTGCTGTATCGACCTGGACAACCGGCACCTGATTCTCTATGGCGGGGAGGACATAGTATGCGACGTCCTCTGGAACGAAACCTACCTCAGGCTCCTTGCATACACCTGGAGGGGATGGACGATCGAGTGGTCGTGGGGCGAGCTCGGGCAGATCGCCCGCTACGCCGGTGTCACGGGGGACAAGCTGGAGGAGATCGACTGCAAGCTCACGTGCGGCCTGGACGATCCAGATTGGCTCATCGAACGTCTCTTTCTCGATCCTTCGGTCAAGGGCTGCTATGCGCCGTCCACCCTTTCCGTGTCGCTGGACGGCACGTTGCGTGCCGCGTTCACGATTCAGGAAGAGCCAGAGAAGATCCTTTACCTCGGGGAGCGTATCTGGGACATTCTCGACCGCCTGCAGCCCGTACCCCTTCTTCGCGATGACGACGAGTTCCTCGTAGCGTCGCTGCACCTCGATTTCGACAAGCGCGAGATATGGGTCTGGCGCATGTGGGGCAGCTACATCGACATCGAGCTGCCGGAGTACTGGTCCGGATGGAAGCTCTTCGACTGCAGGCACCGCTACCGCAGGTTCTTCTCCTCCGTGCCCCGATTCATCGAGTTCGTGCCGCGATCCGAGGAAGTCTACATCAAGAAGATACGATCCTGGGTCTGCACCGATAAGGACTATTTCGCCCCGCACGGACTGGCACTCGAAGAGCGCGAGCGCATCTTCGACGCGGTCTTCGCGCAATACAGGTCGGACAATCCAGAGCCGAGGATTCTGCCCGACGTCTAGGGAGACATCGATCGATTCATTTCGTGTCGCCAACCGCCGCCTTCCGAGCGGCGGTTGCGCTGTCGTTTGCGGCAAAGTGGCTATTAATTTCTGTTCTGCTGTTGCGGGTCCCGCGCAGTCACATCCAGATCCGCCTCTTGTGCCTCTTCACCTTTCGGACGGGTCCCGTTTTGGGCCGCGCGGGGCGTCGTTGCCGGCATCGTGACCGGCCAAAAGAGATGCGACGGCCAAGACGGCCTCCCTCGTCCGGAGCGTCTAACAGCAAAACGGAACTATTTAGCCAGTTTGCGCGATGAAAAAGGGCCCCGCTGGCGAAAGCGGGGCCCTTGCGATCAACGTTGTACCGTTGAGAAGTTACTCCATGGAGTTGACCAGGTGCTGCACGCCGGACTTGCGGTTGGCGGCCTGGTTCTTGTGGATGACGCCCTTTGCGACAGCCTTGTCGAGCGCGCGGTTGGCGCGGGTCGCGGCAGCAGAGGCAGCAGCCTTGTCGCCAGCCTCAACGGCAGCGTGAACGTGCTTGATCAGCGTCTTGAGCTCGGACTTGATCGCCTTGTTGCGGATGCGGGCAACCTCGGCGGTGCGGATACGCTTCTTCTGAGACTTGATGTTTGCCACTTGCAGAAATCCTTTCAAATGCTTCGATAAGCCTTATGTTCACGGCCTCTGAGACACGGTGAGGTCACAACTCGGTGAGTATAGCACGCGTATGCAGGGAAGAAAAGCGTATTCGGTGTGGATTAGGCGTGATGCTCACGAGATGTGCACGAGTGGACACTCGCGTGAGCCCTCGGCGTTTGGGTATGATAGGCCCCATGGATACGACTAACACCTCACATATCAGAAACTTCTC
>DGYMJ06203__coassemble_412_pt1 | contig 30489 bp, 23 predicted proteins | sample DGYMJ06203__metabat2_high_PE_015 | metagenome-assembled genome bin DGYMJ06203
TTTTTATTCACGGCGGCGCATGTGCGCCGCCGTGAATAAAAAGGGACTGTCCCCATCGGGAGCCTTGCGCGCTTCCTCTCCCGCTTCGCCTCGTCCTCGACGGCCGGCATCGGCGTGAACAGCCCCTATAAGATGCAGTTCGCCATCAACGAGGTCGGCGCGGCGCGCGTAATCTGGGCGACGGTCTGCGCAGGCGTGGGCAAGCTGCTCGGGCACCGGGGCGTGTTCTACGAGATGGTCGGCCAGGAGGTATCCGGTCTCGACGGGTTCTACGACCATGAGTTCGAGGAGTACGGCGAATACGGTATTCGCATCCCCGCGGAGCCCGACCGGGTGTGCGACGAGGTCGAGGCCGAAACCGGCGTGCAGATGATGATCGTCGACGCCAACGACCTCAACGTCGAGATCTTGGGGCACGCATCGTCCGTCGACCTGGGCGAGGATACGCTCAAGGCCCTCATCGCCGACAACCCCGCAGGCCAGTCGCGCGAGCTCACGCCGTTCATCTTGATTCGCCCGCTGCCCGAGCGCTGATCGACGGCCATCCGGCTTTCGCCATGCGAGACGTGCGTAAGGGCTGAATCGACTGCCCCCTGTGCCTATGCCCTCGTTCATTCATGAATGAACGAGGGACTTTTCGGCGTCTGTGCAGGATTCGTTTATTTAACACCCCTACAACTTCATGAATGAACGGGCTCTCGCGGTGCCGGCTCGGGGCGCTGTGCCACAATAATCGCGTTTGTGTAGATGCGCGGGGGAGCGAAGACGATGTCGGTTGCAGCGACGATGCCTATCATGATCACGCAGGTGGTCGCCATGTTCATCATGATGCTGATCGGGGCGATCCTGTATCGCGCCAAGCTCGTCGACAACACGGGCTCGGCGCAGCTGGCGAGCATCGCCCTCTACGTCGCCACGCCCGCCGTGATCCTGCAGTCGCTCGCCACAAGCTTCGACCCTGACAAGCTTGCGGCGGGCGCCGCCTGCTTCGTGCTGTCGTTCCTGTTCACGGCGCTCTCCGCGTTCGTGGCGTGGCTGTTCTTCCGCGATCGCATGCGCGCCGCGCAGATCGGCATTATGATCTCCAACATGGGCTTCATGGGGATCCCGCTCGTGCAGAACGTCCTGGGCGAGCAGTACGTGTTCTACATCTCCGCGTGCATCGCCGCGCAGGTGCCGCTCATGTGGACCTATGGCGTCTGGCTCGCCTCGCAGGACCGGGCGACCATCTCGCCCAAAAAGATCATCACGAACCCCTCGGTGATCGCGGTGGCGATCGGCGTCGTCCTGTTTTTGAGCTCGGTCGACCTCGGGGGCGTCATCAAGGTCGCCGTGGCCGACATGGGCAACCTCAACACGGGTCTCGCGATGCTCGTGATGGGCACCTACCTCGCGCAGACCGACCTGCGCAGCTTGGCGAGGAATCGAAACCTCTATGCCGCGTGCATCCTGCGCCTGCTGGTGGTGCCGGCGCTCGTCATCGCGCTTCTGCTGTTCGTGCCGCTCGATATCACGGTAAAGCTCGTGGTGGTCATCGCGCTGTCTGCGCCGTGCGGCACGGTGTCAGCGATGTTTCCGCAGATGTTCGGCGGCGACTACCGCTTCGGCGCCGGCCTGGTCTCGGTGTCCACGCTCATGTCGCTCGTCGTCATGCCCGCGCTGCTCGCTGTGAGCCTTGTCGTGCTGTAGGTGCCCGCACGATGGCTGCGGGCAGCGGGGCGTACCGTAAAGGCGATGGCTCGTTGGTCTAGCAAACGCACGGCCTTGATCAAGGGCCCTTCGCTTTCAGTGGGTCGACTGCTCAGGCGGCCTCAAATTGTATATTTCCATCACGAAACTGCATAAAAATCCGTTTTGGGAAATACCTACAGTAACGGTAGGCTGAGTTTGTCACTGTTTTTGAGTCCCATTTCCCCACCGCCGCTACACCCTTCAGCATTTCCGCAGGAAACAACTGGGCAAATGCCGAGGGGTGTAGCGCAAGTGGGAGAAGGGCACCGAAAAACAGTGACAAACTCGATATACACGTTTTTGCGGGGGGGGGTCGTTCCGAACCCTCATCTCGCAAACAGCCCCGCGACACCAAGGGGTGCCGCGGGGCTGTCGCTCGAACGCCCTCGTCGCGCTACTCGACGCTCTTCAGCGCCTCGATCATGTCGATGCGGTTGAGGGTGCGGTTGGTGATGAGGTTCACCACGAGCGCGAACACGAGCGGCAGCACGGCGGCTATCACGTAGCTCACGGGCGTCACGACGGTCAGGAAGCTGATCGAGGGCATGCGCAGCACGTGGAGCAGCGCATCGCCCAGGACATAGCCGAGCGGCAGGCCGCATACGATGCCGATGCACGTGAGGATGATGGTCTCCTTGTTCACGTAGTGGTGCACCTCGCGCGGACGGAACCCGAGGACCTTGATAGTCGCCAGCTCGCGCTCGCGCTCGGAGATGTTCGTGGTGGACAGCGTGAACAGCACGGCGAAGGCGAGGGCCGCGGCCATGCCGAGGACGATGGCGACCACGGCGTTGATGAGCATGAACGACTGGCTGAAGTCGTCGGCGAGCTCGTCGGTGCTCGTGACCGAGAGGTAGCGGGAATCGTCGCCCATCTCGTCATAGAGGCTTGCTGCGTCATCGGCGCTGCTGCAGATCACGAGCATGCCGTTGGGGGCGAAGCTCCCGTCCGAGGCGAGGGCGGGGGCGCCGTCGCCGAACGCCGCGCGATAGGCGGTCGCGCTCATGTAGACGTAGTTGCCCAGGTAGTTGCGGGCGATGGCTGCGGCCTCAATGTCGGCTTGGTTGAGCTGGGAATCCTGCAGCGACAGCGTATCGCCGACGGCGAACCCGAGCACCTCGGAGGCGTTTTGCGTGATGACGGCGCCCTCGTCGGGAAGGTCGATGCTCGCCGAGGTGTCACGCGAGGTCACGCCCATGAATTCGGAGAGCTTGTCGGAGGTGGCGTAGTCGTCGGGCACGACGATGAGCTGCACGGTCTCCTCATCCTCGCCGTATTTGAGCGTCGTCGAGTCGAGATAGATGCGGACCATGCTGTTCACGCGGGAGTCGTCGGCCATCTCGGCGGCGACGGTGTCATGATCGCCGGATTCGGTGACCGCCATGAGGTCGTAGTGCGCGATGCGCTCATACTGCTCGGGAACGAGCTCGGCGACCGAATCCTTGATGGCGAAGCCGCAAACGATCAGCGCCGTGCAGCCCATGATGCCGGCAACGGTCATGAGGAAGCGGCGCTTATAGCGGAAGAGGTTGCGCGCCGTGACCTTGTTCAAAAACGACAGACGGCTCCAGATGAAGGGGATGCGCTCGAGAAGGATGCGCGAGCCGGAGCGCGGCGCCTTGGGGCGCATGAGCGCGGCGGGGGTGCGGCGCACCTCGGAGCGGCAGGCGAGGTAGGCGGTGCCGGCGATGGCGACGATGAAGATGAGCGAGCCGCCGAACCCGTAGAGCGGGTCGAACAGGAACGGGTAGCTCGGCAGCAGGTACATGATGTCGAATACCCAGAAGATGAAGGCGGGCAGCGCGATGAAGCCCAGGAACAGGCCGACGATGCAGCCGGCGGCGCACGCGGCGAGCGCGTAGGTCAGGTACTTGGCGAAGATCTCGCCGTTGCGGTAGCCCAGCGCCTTGTAGGTGCCGATAAGGCTGCGCTCCTCCTCGACGAGGCGCGTGATGGTGGTCAGCGACACGAGCACCGCGACGATCAGGAACACGATGGGGAACAGGGTGCCGATGGCCTCGATGGAGTCGGCGTCGCTCGAGATGGAGGAATAGCTCGACAGCGATGAGCGCGGCTGGACGTACCAGGTCGCCGCGTCGATAGCGTCGATATCTGCCTGTGCGTCGGCGAGCTCGGCTTCGGCGTCGGCGAACTGCTCGTCCGCCTCAGCGCGGCCGTCCTGCCATTCGGCGAGTCCGTCTTGGTACTCGGCGAGGCCGTCCTCGTAGTCCGCCCGGCCCTGATCGAGCTCGGCCTGCGCGTCGACGAGCTCGGCACGGGCGTCAGCGAGCTGCGCGGCGCCCTCCTCGAGCTCGGCACGCGCCGACGCGAGCCTCGCCTCAAGCTGCGCATATGCCGTGGTGCGCCCTTCCGCGAGCTGCTGCTCCAAGGTCTGTTGCGCAGCCGCCCGCTGATCGGCGATGGTCTGGTCGAGCGTTGCGAGAGCGGAGGCGTATTCGGCCTCCATGCGGGCATCGAGCTCCGCCTGCGCGGCCGCACGCTGCTCTTCGATCTGCTGCTTCAAGGTCTCGAGGGCGGAGGCGTACTCTGCATCGAGCTTGGAATCCAGCTCCGCCTGCGCAGCCTCGCGCTGCTCCTCGATCGTCTGCTTGAGCGTGTCGAGCGCGCTTGCGTACTCTTCCTCCATGCGTGCGTCGAGTTCGGCCTGTGCGGCCTGCGCAAGCTGGTCGACTTCGGCGTCTGCTGCTGCATAGGCTTGCTCGAATGCGCCGTTTACCTTTTCAAACTGGGGCTCGAGCTCTTGCTTCGATGCGTTCAGCTCATCAAGCTTTGCTTCGAGGGCCGTGAGGCCGCCGTTAGCGTCGACGGATCCTATCGTTTGCTCATAGCCTGCCTTCTGCTGTTCCAGATCGGCAAGCTGTTGGGTCAGCTGTTCGATGAGTTCGGGATCGTTTTCCGCCTCTTCAATCTGAGCCTTGATTTGCGCGATCTGTTCTTCGACCTGGCGAATCGAGTCCTGGGCGCTATTGTATGCATCGATAGTCGATTCGACCTGGGCGATACCCTCTTGTACGGCGGTAAGCGCCTCTTTGAGCTGATCTCTCATCTCGACGGTGAGACCTTGGCTTTTGAGTTCTTCTTCAGCGGCTGCGTAGGCCTGTTGCCGTCCCGCCTCGATCTGGGCGTCGAGCTCGGCCTGGGCCTCCTGGCGCGCTGTGTCGAATTGGCTGTCGAGCTCTTCGAGGCCCTGCTGGTATCCCGCCTCGATCTGGGCGTCGAGCTGGTCTTGGGCTTCCTGCCGCGCCGCGCCGAACTGCTCGTCGAGCTGCGCGAGCCCGGTCTGATAACCCTCCTCGATGCCTGCATCCAGCTGGTCTTGGGCCTCCTGGCGCGCCTCGTCGAACTGGCGGTTCAGCTCGATGAGCCCGCTCTCGCGGCCGGCCTCGATCTGCTCGTTGAGCGTCTTCTGGGCATCCTCGCGGGCCTGGGCGAGCTCGGCTTCCACCTGGGCGCGGCCCGTGGCCTCGCCGTCGGCGAGCTGGGCGCGGCCGTCGGCCAGCTCCTGCTCGCTCGAGGCGATCTGCGCCCAGCCGTCATCGAGCTGCGCCTGTCCGTCGGCCAGCTCGGCCGCGGCATCTGCGAGCTGCGCCGCCGCGTCGTCCAGCTCCGCCTTGCCGTCTGCCAGCTCCGCCTCGGCGTCGGCGCGCTCCTGCTCGTACTCGGCGCGCGCGTCATCGAGCTCTGCCTGGGCATCGCCCTTGACGCGTGCCGTGCGCGCGGCCTCGCGGTCGTCGCGGATGGTGTCCTCGATGCGGTCGGTGACGGCGCGGACCGCCGATGTGTACTCGTCCGAGAAACACGCCATGCCCTCGGTGCCCTCGAGCGTGAGGTAGGCGACCGTGTAGGAGTCGGTGCTCTCGACAGCGCCCGGGGCCACGATGAACGTGTAGTCGGACGTGGAGCTCGAGCGGAACGACAGCTCGGGGTTGTTGACGTCGGACGCGTCGATCACGATGCCGCAGATGGTGTAGGGATGGCGCGCGAAGATCGCCTCGTCCGCGTTCTCCGCCTCGTCGATCTCGACGGTGTCCCCGATGTCCAGCCCGCTCGCGTCGATGAACTTCTGCGTGACGGCGACCTCGTCAGAACGCTGGGGCAGCGCGCCCTCGACCACATAGGGGACGTTCAGGCCCGACTCCGACAGCGCCTTGACCTCGACCGACGCATGGGAGCCGTCAACGGTCGTGTAGGCGGTCTCGCTCCAGCCGCCCTCGACGCCGGCGACGCCCTCGACATCCTCGAGCGCCGCGAGATCGTCGTCATCGAGGCCGAGGGTCGAGAGCACCTGCACGTCGAAGAGGTTCTGCTCATCGAAGAAGCGGTCGGCCGCTTCGCGCAGATCGGAGCACGATGCGCGCAGGCCGCAGAACATGGCCACGCCGAGGGCGCAGATCACCGCGATGGAGACGAAGCGCTTGAGGTTGTTGCGTATCGTTCGGGCAGTATCCTTGCGGGCGGCTGTGGCCATCATGTCACCTGCCTACCACTCGATATCGGCGATGGGGGTGGGTGCGGGATTGGTGGTCATCTTCGTCACCTGGCCGCTCTTGAACCGGATGAGGCGGTCGGCCATGGGGGCGAGCGCCGAGTTGTGCGTGATGATGACGACGGTGATGCCGTCGTGGCGACAGGTGTCCTGCAGAAGCTGGAGGATCTGCTTGCCGGTCTGGTAGTCGAGCGCGCCGGTGGGCTCGTCGCACAGCAGCAGCTTGGGATTCTTGGCGAGTGCGCGCGCGATGGCCACGCGCTGCTGCTCGCCGCCGGAGAGCTGGGCGGGGAAGTTGTTCATGCGCTCGGCGAGCCCGACTTTGACGAGGGTGTCGGCCGCATCGAGCGAATCGGGGCAGATCTGCGCCGCGAGCTCGACGTTCTCCAGAGCCGTGAGGTTGGGCACCAGATTGTAGAACTGGAATACGAAGCCCACGTCCGCGCGCCGGTACTCGACCAGCTCGGCGTTGCTCGCGCCGGAGATGTCGCGGCCGTCAACGCGCACGGTGCCCGACGTGGCCGTGTCCATGCCGCCCAGGATGTTCAGCGCGGTGGTCTTGCCGGCGCCGGAGGCTCCCAGGATGACCGCGAGCTCACCCTTCTCGACGGTGAACGTGGCACCGTCGAGCGCGTGGATCTCCGCCTCGCCCTGCCCGTAAACCTTGTGCACGGCGGTGAACTCGATGTATGCCATGAGCGTTTCAGCTCCTCAGATAACTCGACAGCGTGTTGTCTAAACATCACTTTCATCTAGTATAGAAGAGGATAAAGACGGAGGGGAGAGATGTTCGACATTCCGGCGGGGATTGTCGAGTCGCCGAACCGTTGCCCGATAGTCAACGTGACGAAACACTCCGTTTACAGTGATACGGTAGGGTGGTGGTAATAAGGGATGCATGGAAATCAAGCGGCATTAAGGAAGATCGATGAGAAAACCGTCGCAGGCAGCGGAGCTCACGCGTGCCAACATGACCAAGGCGTTTTGGGACCTGTACATGGTGAAGCCCATCGAGAAGATCACCATTCGCGAGATAACCGACCATGCGGGCTATAACCGCGCGACGTTCTACCTGTACTATCGCGACGTCTACGATCTGTTCGAGCAGATCGAGGACGACATTCTCGATCAGGTTCGCACGCTGGTGCAGGACCGTCTGCTCGCAGGGGACACGCTCGACTTCAACCATCATATGGGCATGATTTTGGAGCTCGCCCAGCGTTTTGACGGATACCTGCCGCGGCTCATGAACGGCGACCCGAGCTTCGGCGACCGCCTCAAGGAGATCATCGCGCCGCTGCTCGACCGCTTCATCCTGCCAGAATGCGGCCTGAGCGAGGCGGAGCAGGGCGTGCTGCGCGAGTTCTATCTGTCCGGGCTGCTGGGGGCCATCACGCAGTGGATGTCGTCTGAGCGCCGCATGCCCATCAATCGCCTGATCGAGCTGCTGGTTGCGGCCGCGATTCCGCGCAAGAGCGCCGCTCGGGCGTAGGCGCGCCGCCGCTGCGCCCGAGCGGCGCCGGTGTGGGGTGCGCAATCAGAGGGAGGGGGTCAATGACACAGAATGGGCGATTTGGCACGCTAAAAGGGGTTAATAAACGCTCTTGGCGTGACATTTTGCCCATTCTGTGTCATTGACCCTCTCCCTCTTGTGCCTCCGAGCGTGACATTTTCGCCCAACGGCGACATTTCGGGGGTGCCGAATGGATCAATCTGCGCCATCCTGGGTGCTCGATGGCTCCCCGAGTGCCGCGCGCAGGTCGCCCAGGGCGCGCTGGAGCGCCGCCGCGTCCTTGATGAAGTTGTCCGGCTGGTCGTAGCGGGCGCGGCAGACGGCGTCTGCGAGCACGCGGGCCGCGTCGGAAGCGCGCGGGGCCCTCTTCACCACGGCGCCCGCGATGTCCTCTTCGGTGGCGTGCGCGGGCCAGGCGACATCATGCGCTCGCGCCATATGGAGCATCTCGGACCAAGCGGCCTCGGCGGCGCGCGCCGGCTGCGAGGCCGCGCCGGCCACGGCGCGCATGCGCCACGCGTGGCGAGCGCGCCGTATCGCACGGGGGCCGAGAAGGATCGCCGCGATGATCGCGGCGGCGCCCGCAAACGGCGCCGCCTGCCGTGCGGCCGCGACGACCTGGGCGAGCGCGTGCTGAACGGGATCGGTCGCATCGCCGTGCCCGCCGTCGCTGCCATCGGCCTGCTGCGTCGGGGTGTCGGGCTGGACGGGCGTGTCCGGCGTGAGGGGCGATGCGGGCGTGGCCGCATCTTGCTGCGTGGAGTCGGGCTCGTCCTGTTCGATGAGCGTTCGCCCGATCGACTCCTCGGGAAGCTCCCCTTGTCCGGGCGTCACGTCGAAGGGGACCCAGCCGACCCCGTACAGATAGGCTTCGGTCCATGCGTGCAGGTCGCGGTTGGTGACAACATAGGTATCTCCTGCCTGCCCATCGGACGTGCGGTATCCGAGCGCGATGCGCGTGGGCACGCCGAGGGCGCGTCCCAGCACCGCGAACGCCGAGGCGTAGTGCAGGCAATACCCTTCTCCGGAATCCAAAAACGATGCGATGACCTGCAGGTTGTTTTGGCCGTCTCCGTCCGGGGCATCGAGGGAGTACGTGAAGCGCGGGTCGTTGAAGTATTCGAGCAGAAATCCCAGCGACATGAGCTCGCCCGTGAGCTCGTCGTATTCATCGCGCGGAGCGATTTGGGACGCCAGGTCGACGACGCGCGCGATCTGGTCCGGCAGCTCGTCGGGAAGCGCGAGGCAGGCTCCATCGACTTCCGCGCGCTCCTGGTCCAAAAGCTCCTGCCAGGAGTCGCGCCGAGCCTGCCAATCGCTTGTGGTGTCGCCGGGGCTCTCGGACCAGATTCTCGACTGGAGCGAGCCGATCAGCGTCCCGCCGATGCCGCTCAGCGAGCTGCTGTCGGTGATCGGGGAGATGTAGGCCGCGTCGACGGCATAGACCTGGCTGCGGTTCGTGATGGCCTGCGTGCCGAATACCGACCCGTCGGGGCTCCAGCGCCAGTCGCCCTGCGACTGGTCGTCTGTCGTCTGCGTGTCGTACGCGCCGATGGGAAGGGGCGCGAACCGCGAGGAAAGCGCGTCGATGCTGATGCGCGCGCTGATGCTGCGGACGCTGCCGACCGAGGTCGCGTTCGTGTTGCGCACCGTCTCGATGGCGGCATCGGGGCTCGTCCACGAGCCGGGCAGCGCCTGGGGCATGTCCTCGGTGGGGTCCGCGGGGGAGAAGAGCTGCTCGAGCAGGCCGCCGGAGCCTGCGGAGGGGGCTGCGTCGATGCGCCAGACGTCGCCCGAGAAGTCTCCGAGCGTGGTCAGGCGCAGGTAGAGCGGCTGGCGCGAGGTGGTGGTGTAGGTGAGGGCGATGGTCTCCTGCGGTCGCGTGAGGTCGCGCTTGAGGTCCATGATGGGGCTTACCGTGTTCGAGGCGAGCACGTTCGATTGAAGGCCCGTGTCGAGGGGAAGCCGCTGCGCGTCGGCTGCGGCTTGCGGCGCGAGCAGGCATGCGACGATGGTCGCCGTCGCGCAGCAGGCGAGCGCGGTCGGCCGCAGAGACGCCAGTGCGCCGAGGGGGCCGCGCCGCCGCGCGCCCGGCTGCGCGCTGACGGGCCGGTCGTCGGAGCTTCCCGCGCACGCGAAGGCGCGCAGAGCGAGCCCGCAGAACACGCAGATGGCGATGTGGGAGAACTCGCTCGCCGCGCCCATGAAGACGAAGCGCACGGCGAGCAGCGCCAGGGGCAGGCAGGCGACGGCCGGCCGCGGCCTGTGCGAGACGAGCAGCACGTGAAGGACCAGGGCGACAGGTGCCATGAGGAGCACGAGCGCGGCATCGGAGACAGGGGCGCAGCTGACCGGGACCCACTGTCCGAAGTACAGGTCGTATATGCCCCGTGCGCAGACCGGTGCGATCCAGCCGAGGCCGCCGCCGTTCCCGTCGATGCCGAGAGGTTCGAGGGACGTTTCGGGCGAGAAGACGTCGAGCGAGGCGTTCATGCCGATGAGGGACGCCGCGCCGAATACGGCGCTGCCGCATATCAGCAGCAGGATCGATGCGTATATCGCGCAGCGCACGGCAGGGCGCGTCCGCGTGCGCGGCAGCCAGCGGACGCAGGTCGCCTCTAGCGCCACGATGATGCTCACGACCTGGCCGAATAGCCACCAGGTCCCGGGTTCGATGAGCGTCGCGGCAAGGGAGAAGGTCTCCAGGAGCACGACGACGCAGCAAAGCGTGGATGCCAGCGCGGAGCCTGCGGTCGGCGCCGGGGCGCTCACCGCTCCCGGACGGCGCCTGCGGGCGCGGTGCGGACGCGGGGCGTCCTTGCGGTGCCTGCTCGCCGCATCCGGCGCCCCCGTGCCGCCCGTCGCGTGCGGGTGGACCACGGCAAGCTGGCTCGACGCGATCTGCGACCTCAAGGCGTCCTCGAGCGCGCCGGCAACGCGATCGGTGATCAGGACGACGGGGCGCGCGGCACCAGCTGCCCCGGCGCCGTGGCGCGCGTCGCGCGCGATCTGGGCGCTGCGACGGGCGGCCTCGCGGCGGCGGGCCTCCCCGCCCTGCGGCGCATCAGGCTGCAGCGCGGCGAGAAGCCTGCCGACCCGGCGCATGCCGACCGCGCGTGCGCGCCCGTCGGTCACGAGCACCTCGTCGCGCGCCCCTCGCTGCGCGGCGAGGCGGACGGAGGCGGTGTACGCCTCCGCGGCGAGCGATTCGATATCGTCGACCTCGAGCGTATCGACGACAACGACGGGATAGACGTTGTGCTCCCGTTCGAGCTCGAAGGACATCAGCTGGCCGTGGTGCGCGCTCTGGCGCCATGAGATCGCGCGCAGCGGGTCGCCCTTCTCGTAGGGTCGGACCAAGGCGGATGAGCGCTCGCGGACATCTGCGGGCGCAAGCGCGGGCGCACGCCCGGCGAGCCGGTCGATCTCAGGTACGGGCAGGTCGTGGGCACGCGGGGGAATCCACATCTCGCGGGTGGACGCGACGGCCCTCCGCGTGATCCAGAATCCGAACAGGTCGCGCGTGCGCACCACGCTTCCGCCGGTGCAGTACAGGCCGCGATCTTCGGGCTCCACGTCGCCTGCGACCTGATCGATGACGCGTCCGCGCTGGTCGAGCCTGAGCCACGTCGTCTGGATGCTGACCGGTCGCGCCGCGATCGCGCGAAGGACACGCCCGCCCGCGGATCCATGGGCGCCGTTCCGGTCCCCCTCGCACCACGTGGGGCTGAACGCCCAGCCGAGGATCGCGCTGGCCAGTCCCCACACGAGCGCGCAGGCCAGCGCGACGCATCCTGCCATCAGGGCGATCGACGCCGTCCCCGCGCTCAGGACGAGCAGGACCGCGGCGATCTCGAACGCGATGACGGCGGCGACAGTGGGCCGCAGGGGAAGGGGGCGCGCTGCGAGCCTGCGTCGCGCGCGTCGCACGTTGCCCGCGGAGGTCCCGTGAGCCGGTGCATCGGGTTTCGTGGCGCGGCGCGACATGGGGCCCTCCGGTCGCTCGGGGCCTATGCGCGGTGCGGCGCGGGCACGTCGGACAGGATGAGCTCGAGGGTCTCCTGCTGCCGCTCAAGCGGGCCGGACGCCACCGAGGGGTCGCTGAACACGACGCGGTGCGTCAGCACATGCGGCGCCATCGCGCGCACGTCGCCCGCGTAGACGGCGGCCTGCCCGTTGACGAGCGCGCGCATGCGGCTCATGGCCAGCAGGGCGAGGCCGGCGCGCGGAGAGGCGCCGAGCCTGGTGCGGGTGCTCGTCCTCGTCGCGTTGAGCAGCGCGACCGCGTACGACGCGACGGCCGGCGCCACATGGATGCGGGCCGCGGTGGCGGTGATGGCGGCGAGGTCGCGCGCGCTGCAGACGGGCTTGAGGGAGGCGAGGGGGTCGCGTCCGCTCGGCGCCATGAGCATGCGCGCCTCCGTCTGCTGATCCGGATAGCCGAGGGAGAGCCGGCACATGAAGCGGTCGAGCTGGGCCTCGGGCAGCGGATAGGTGCCCTCCATCTCGACGGGGTTCTGCGTGGCGATGACGATGAAGGGCCGCGGCAGCTCATAGGTCGTGCCGTCGACGGTGACCCGGCGCTCCTCCATGGCCTCGAGCATGGCGGCCTGCGTCTTGGGATTCGCGCGGTTGATCTCGTCGGCGAGCACGATCTGGGCGAACAGCGGTCCTCGGTGGAACGTGAACTCCTGCAGCTGCTGGTTGAAGATGGAGACGCCCGTGACATCGGAAGGGAGCATGTCGGGCGTGAACTGGATACGCGCCACGCTGCCGCGGATGGCGCGGGCGAGCGCGCGGGCGAGCGTGGTCTTGCCGATGCCCGGAACGTCTTCGAGCAGCAGGTGCCCGCCGGAGGCGAGCGTCAGGACGGACAGCTCGAGCGCCGATCGCCTGCAGGAAAGCGTCGCGTCGAGGGCGTCGATCAGCGCGCTGACGATGCGCGCCGCGGTGGCGCGCCGCTCAGCGTCGTCTGGTTTCGGCGTTGCGGGCGACCCGGTATGCCTATGCGTCGATTCGCTCATGGCCGCCTCCGATCATGGGTGAGATGGCGTTGATGAGGTTGGAACGCTCGTCTTATTGTTGCATGTTTCGCTCGGCTTCGACGATCAGATCGTCGTAATGGGCGATTTTGTAATCGAGGAGCTTGAGCCCCTCCTCCATCTCGGCGATGCGGTCGCGCAGGACGTCGCGCTGGTTCTCGAGCAGCTGCTTGCGAAGCGCCAGCGTCTCGTCGCCCCGCTCGAAGAGCTGCATGTATTCGGTGAGCGCTTCGATGGAGACGTTCGCCGAGCGCATGCATTTGATGAACTCCACGCGCGCGAGGTCGGCCTGCCCGTAGTCGCGCACGCCGCTCGAGGTGCGGCGGATGTGCGGCAGCAGCCCGATGCGCTCGTAGTACCTCAGCGTATCGGCGGAGATATCGTATTTCTGGGAAACCTCGGCAATCCTCATGGTGCTCCTCTCATTCTTTCATCAGCGTAACTCTTTGACCTGACTCCAAGTCAAGGGTTGCGGTTCAGCGGCAAACAAGTTCCTTCGAGGTCGAATTCCTTTTCGTTCGGGTGGAGCGTGAGGGGTTGGTTTTCAGCGCTGACGTATAGTGGACATACCTTGGCACGTTCTGATGGAAGGTGGGGAGAGATGGATGGTCGTCGACCGAAGCTCCAGATACGCTCCATAGTCGCGGCGCTTTCCTTCGTCATCATCGTCGGAATGCCCCATCATGTTTGGATGCGTCATCTCGATCCGTTCGTTGCTTTGCTACGGATTTCCACCTTGGGCTCCATGCCCTTTTTGGGGATCTCCGCCGGTTTTGCGTTGAGTTCATATAAGGCTTTGTCGTTGTTCGGTTCGAAGGCCCTGGTCTGCGTTGTTGCCTCCGTTATCAGCGTTATTGTTGCAATCGCGTTGGCCCTAGAATATCTGGTGGGATTCGGTGCGATTGCCGTGGAAGGCATTGTGTGGGCAGCATACCCGATGGCGGTTCCGCTTGGCTGCTTCATAGGAGCCATGGCATCGACCTTCGCGCTGCTTGGCGATGTGCGAGACGATCGTACGCATGCGTCTTGCTCCGCCGCTTGGTCGCTCCTGGATCCTCTGTTCCGCTCAGATCTGTTTCTCGTGTTTTCGATTACGTGTTGTGTTGTATGGTGGACCATTTGCTCCATGAGTGGCTGGATATTCGGTTGGCCCTTCATACCGCCCGCCATCCTGCCTGCAATCGCGTCCGGCTTGATGATTCTTACGTTGCGGCGCGAAAGGGTGCGTTGCGGCGACGATATTGACGGCTTGCGCCATGACGCGAGAGCAGTGCTGTTCGGGTCGGTCATGTCTGTCGGGCTTCTCGAAATGCGAAACTTTTCCCTCGATTCCGTATTCATATGTTCGTGGGCACTGCCCCTGCTTTGGGGAATCGTTGCGTGCGCTCGGATCGTATGGATGCGCATGCGTTCTCAGCATTGCCAGAAGGATGCAGCGGCTCAAGATGATGCTGGCATGCAGATGGGCGCTCAGCTTCAGTCGTTTCTCTTGGGATTCGATCTTGCGGAGAGCGAGCGCGCCGTCGTGACCGCTTGCCTGATTGGAAAGACATCGACTGAGGCGGCTGCGGAGTTGGGGATCCGTCCGTCGACCGCGCGCTCGTATATGCAGCGCGCATATCGAAAGATAGGCGTATCGTCGCTCCAGGAGCTTAAAGCCTTGATCCGCGGTGCCGGCTCTGGCGAGGCCGGTCGAGATCTCAGTGGCGAGATTCCTGGAGATTCGGGATCGCCGCGCCTCATCGATAAAACTAATGAGTCGCGAGTCTTCGCGATTGCCGTTCCCGCTGCCGCATGCAACGGCATGGTCCTCGCGTACCTGCTGTGCTTCTCTCCACTTACCTGCTCACCAGGCCCCATGCTCCACGCGTGCTGCGGTTTAGTACTCGGTGTGCTTTCCCGAGCGGTTTTTTCTCGCGTTGTACTGGAGGGTCGAAAGTTGTATGTGGGGACTGCGATTACGCTCCTGTTGGCAGGCGCTATGCTGTATCGCATCGGTTTCGCCGCGATCGATCCCTATCATGATCCGCTTATCTATCCTCACGCATGGGCTTTCGCCGCCTACCTGTGTTTCGGGTGCTTTGCCCCCAGTCTTGCCAGAGCGCTTTGCGGGCTTGTTGCCGCAGGTGTTTCATGCGGTGGCTCGACGCGTTGCTCGCGCTTGCGCATATGCGCCGTTGCGGCGTTAATGTGTGCGTGCTCCTCCTGGTCGTACGCTCTTTGGGCGCTTGTTGCCGTCTTGGCATGGATTGTCGGGGTGGCAAGTATGCTGGCGTTGTTCTCACGTTTCGAGTTCGTTTTTTCACAGCCGTATGTACAAGAATCGAATCATGAGATATCAAAGAGGAACGCGGCAGTGCGCGTTGTGGCGTTCGGCATGGGGGCCGGCTGGGTTGAAACATGGCAGGGGTTCGTGGGCTATCTCGCTCCGGTGCTTCCCGTAGTGTTCTTTGGCACCGTTTTTCTTCTCGTCGCGGTGACCGCTCAGAGGAGTTCGAAGTGCGGGCAATTCGTGACCTGCCTGCTGCTCGCGCTGATCGTTGGGTCGTGTGCTGCGGCGGCAGACCCTGTCTATCCATATTTGTATCGGTCCTCAAGCGGAATGCTGTCGGCAATCTTCATCTTGTTGATGTTGCAGTATCTGCTCGGTTTCGGGACCAATCGAGCGGCATGGCAGGACATCATGTTTGCTGTTGCCGGCGGTTTGCTGTTTGGGCAGTGGTGTGCATCCCTTTCGATTGTGGATGCAGAGGCCCAAGGGACCCTTATGGTCCTGTCCTCGACGTACGATTACATGGTGTATGCGGCTTGTCGGATGGTTCTCTTTTCTGCCCTGTTTCTTTCCGCGACAGCTTACGCGGCGATCGCAATCGCGAGCGTTGTGCGCGGTGAGAGTCGGAATATCCCATTCATCAAAGCCCCGGATGCCGTGACTCTCCTGTTTCGAACCCATGGATTGTCCGAAACCGAGATATCGGTTTTGCTGGAAATCGTTCGGGGGCTTAGCGGTCCCGAGATCGCGAAAGCACTCCACTGTTCGGCAGGTTCAGTTAATTCCGCTAGAAGAAATGGATATCGAAAACTCGGCGTCCATTCCAAGCGTCAGCTTGTCGAACTTGTCGATCAAGTATCGCGTGCTGAATAGCGACGCCATCACGTGTAATCCGACGTTTTCATACGATGTGACGGCATACATAACCGGGCTCTCCTTCTAGTCTGATGTTCAATCTAGACGGATAGGGATGGAGGAGCGAGGATGATTGATAGGAGAAGGGCGCTCAAGATATTAGTTCTCAGCGCGTTAGGGCTGGTGCCTGTTCCATCTACCGCGGCGGCTCTAATTGTTCCAAGAAGTTGGTATGGATGGTCATTTACCCTTACTGGTAAGTCGATAACTACTCCTGCTCAGTACTTTGATGGCAATAACATAGGAATTGAAATGACCTGCTCTGCTGCGGTTTCTGGGCGATTGCTCGTTTCCTGCCATAGCGGCTATTCGGGAGGTTCATCGCTGGGGACTAGATCATTTAGTTATCAGGGTTTTACTAAAGCAACTTGGCAATCGAATGATCCCGGCATATATCGTTTTGTCATTTCTCGGCAGGGAACAGATAGTGCGGTCGTCCGGTCTTCTGATGTCAAGATGTACAGCTGGTAACGATGACATAACGGTCACTGCCCAACAAGGAAGTGGTGGCTTGAACTGGCTGATGCGGGGGCTTCTTTCGGGGAGGTGGATAGATTCAGGGCCCTTCGCGGCGAATACCAAGAGAATAAGAAAGAACTTGAGGTAAATGGAAAGGAGCGCATGATGAAGAAAAGCAATGGAGCGAGACGTTTCTTGCCAGTTATGTTGCTTGCGATGGCGCTTGGCTTAGCTGCCGTTCCCGCTTATGCGGGATCTGGCGCAATCGATCTCTCTCTTCCACCCAGACAGGAAAATGTCACCGTTGTGACGGGTACAAAGAGTTTCACCTCATCGACGCGAGCGTCAGTGCAGCTCTGGTCGGATTCATCATTCGGTGGGATATTCTGGGTTGACCGCGATACCGGCAATAGGGTGACGGATTCTGTAACGGTGAATGCGGGGGATACGCGCTATTTGAACTATTACGCCCCTCATACCTGGACTGCTTCAGTGCAGCTTCGTGGTTGTCAGATTGGCTGGAACCTTGCGGGCAATCAACATGTTTGGGGAGCTGTTGACTTTGGGTGACCTTAAGATTTGATGCGCATCGACGTGCGGCGGGGGCGCGGATGCTTGCGCCCCCGCTAGGCGCGTGGGAGGGGGCGGACATGTTTTGGACAATGATGCGGCTTCAGGCTCGGCGCCTCGTGGGCAGGAAGGAACCGTGGATCTGCCTTGCGTGCATGACGGCGCTCGTATGTGTTTCGTTCGTTGAAGGTTGCCTCCACTTTCAAGGTTTTGATCGCGCGGCTTTGCCGTCGGCTGCGCGGGGTTGGATCGGGTATTTCGAACCGCTACAGATCAGGTCGTTCGGTGTGGGGATCTACCTGCTCTTTTTCCTTATATCGAGCTCTGTGTTCGCGGATTGCCATTACGTGGCGCGCAAATCGGGCATATCGAGCCATCTCATCGCGCGGTGCGGGCAGGGCCCCTATATCGCATCGTGTGCGGTGTGCACCGGTATCGGCGGGATGCTTGTGCTGCTCATCCCTCTGCTGCTGTCGCAGCTTCTGGCGTTCACCTTGTTTCCGATAGAGAGCGGTCCCTATGCGTTTTCCAGTTGGTTTGGGACTCCCGCTTCGAATCTTGCCGACGCTCGCACGCAGGTTGCGAATGCACTGATTCCCGAGATGATGGTCGATCATCCGTATCTGTACAACATGATGTTTATCGTGTACGCCTCTCTTTGGGGCGGCATCATGGCGCTGGTGTCGTTTTCGGCCTCGTTTATCATCAGGCGGAATCGACTTGCCGTTCTGGGGTTCTCGACCCTTTTCTACCTGATCTCGCTCTTCTTGCTGCCGCGCCAGCTGAGCCTGTCGTTTTATCTTTACCCATGCGTTTTGGTTTCGGGGCTTTCAGTCCTGTTCTTCGTCATCGCGCCACTCTTCGTGCTGGGTGCGTGCACCGTGTTTCTCGTACGCTGTGCTCGATGTGAGGATGTGGCGATATGAGACGCGCCGATATGCGCCTTCGGCTGTTCGACAAGACGCTCGCCCTCGGTGCCTTCGCCCTAATCTTTGTGCGGTGCATGCAGCTCGCCGTCCATGGTTCCCATGGGGGAGGGCCTGGCAGCTGGGAGCCCTTTGCGCAGTATTCGGATATGACCGGCATAGGGTACGGTGCGTTCGTGCTCACTCCCTTGATTCTGCTAAATGCCGCCCGCGCGCTCAAGGTGTTAGAGATCGAGACGTATTGTATGCGCATGGGCAGCCGGGACCGGGCGGCGGCCTCGGTATTCGGTCTCATGTTCGCACGTTCCGCGCTCCTTGCGGCTGTCTTCACATCCAGCGCGATGGTATGCCTGTGCACGGCGGAGGGGATGGACGTTCGCATGCTGTCCTTGGCTGCATTTGCATGCGTGCACACGGTGCTTGTTGCCTGCTACGGTTGTGCGGTGTCCCTGCTCATGGCCTGCGCGTACCTTATGTTCAAGAGGGTGCAGCTCGCCTTTGCCCTTGCGTGCCTCTACGCGCTCATCGATTTCATCGTGCGCATGGTGCCGGGTTTGGCGGGTAGTGCCCCTTCGACGGGGTGGGGCCTCACGGAGATCGCGTATCCCGTGGTACCGACCAGCGCTGCCATGCAGCTCATGGTGTTCCTGGCTGCTCTGTGCGCGTTGCTGGCGGTCTTTATCCTGCTTGTGCGCCGGACGGACCTCGTGCGCTTCTCCGAGGGCGACCGGGGAGCTTAGGGAACTCCGATCCCGTGAACGAAAGGGGATGATTCCATGTCGAGCACTCCGATGTGCGTGGAAGTGAGCAACGCGGCGAAAGTTATCAAGGGACGAACGATTCTCTCGGATATCAGCGTTTCCTTGCCGGAGGGAAGAATATACGGTTTGTTCGGTCCAAACGGATCGGGGAAAACAATGCTGCTCAGGGCGGTTTTGGGATTGATCCGCCTCTCAGCAGGATCGGTTCGCGTGTTCGGCGACGAACTCGGCGGCATCCAGTCGTTTCCTCGGGATACGGGTGCGGTGATAGGGTCGGGCTTTTGGGATGATTGGTCGGGATTCGACAATCTACGTGCCTTGGCATCGATCCGCGGGCGCGTGGGTGACGAGGGCGTGCGGGAGGCACTCGATCGCGTGGGGCTTGATCCCGGAAGCGACGCCCCTGTTCGCACCTACAGCCTGGGCATGAGGCAGCGTCTGGAGCTCGCCCAGGCGATCATGGAGTACCCGCGGCTTCTTGTGCTGGATGAGCCGACCAATGCGCTCGATGCATCGGGCTTGCGGATGGTTGTCGAGATCATGCAGGAGCACAAGGCACGTGGTGGCACAATCGTGGTGTGCGCTCATAACGTGCCGGAAATCGGGGCGCTGTGCGACAGACGGTTCAACATGGACCACGGGGCGCTTGCGGAGGTGACCGAATGATGTCTCGAATGCGCTTCGCACGTCGATGGGCTCTGTTAAGTTGCCTTTTTTGTGCACTACTTGTTGGCGGATCCGCCGTGTTCGGGGTTTGGACCGAACGGGGGCTGAGCGACTACGGCGAGAATCCCGATCGCATCAAAACCATGCCCTATCTGTACAGCGCAGCCTCTCAGGAAACGCTGTCCGACCAGGAACACGAGGTGGAGAGCGCCGGTCTGGTGCCTCCATCGACGTTAGCGGACACAAGCGATGCGATCGTCATCGGTCGGTTCGATGGGAATCGATCGTTTGGATACGAGACCTGCGCGGTCGAATTGACCGTGACGGATGTGATCAAGGGTATCGACATCGCAGAGGGGGAGCGCGTAGCGGTGTACGAGCAGATGTCGGTAGGTCCTATGAAAGGTGCGGAGTCGTGGGAGATATACGATCCGGAAGGATACGCTGCGTTTTTCGAATATCTGGGATGCAGCGATTCGGATGGTGCCCCTCTTGTAGTCGAGCCATCTGAGACACCGTTTCGCGATGGCATGGTTCCTTTCTTGGACGGTTGTGAATACGTGCTGTTCTTGAACGAGCAGGAAAGGCATGACGATGTGACGGGCGAATCGGTTCGAGATGCACGCTATGTGCTTGTGCGCAGCCCGTATGCGCGCCTACCCGTTTCGGACGGGCTGCCTGTCGCCGTGCTCCAATCGCGGACGGATTTCGTCACCGTCGAGGAGGCTGCAGGGCTTGCACACATCGTGGCAGACGAGCGAGCGGAGCGACGATATGTCGATACAAGACGCGCGCTGTTTGAAGAGCTGGAGATAGCGGTCAGATCCGCATGACGGTAGGGTTCAAAGGAGCCGGCTGCGCCCTGTGGTTCTTGAAAGCTCGTGAAGCTCATCTCTGTTGCCCATCGGAGCGCTAGACTGTGGGCCGATAGATTTCCGACAAGGAAGGTACGGCCATGGCTGAAACCTCGGCACAGGAGATTCGCTGCGATCTCAATGCGGCGCTCGACCTCTGTGATTTCATTTCAAAGAGTCCCAGCATGTTCCACACGGCGGCGACCATCCGGGCGCGCCTGGACGCCGCGGGCTTCACCTATCTGCCCGAGGGGGCGCCGTGGTTCATGGAGCCGGGCGGAAGCTACTACACGATACGCAACGGCTCGAGCATCATCGCCTGGCATGTCGGTCGCGACTTGCCGCAGGACGGGTTCCACTTCCAGATCGCCGCATCGCACGCGGACTCGCCCACCTTCAAGCTCAAAGCGGTGTCCGAGCTCGACGGTCCGGCGAACTACCTGCGTCTCGATATCGAGCCGTACGGAGGCACGATCGACTATACCTGGTTCGATCGGCCGCTGTCGCTCGCCGGTCGCGTGCTCGTGCGCGACGGGGCGCGCGTGGTGAGCCGCCTGTTTTCGCTCGATCGCGACGTGGCGCTCATCCCGAGCCTCGCCATCCACCTGGATCGTAGCGTCAACAGCAGCTTCTCGCCCAACCGGGCCGTCGACCTGTATCCGCTGTTCTCCGCCGGCGAGCTGACGAGCGGGGCGGTCGATGCGCTGGTGGCCGAGGAGCTCGGCATCACGCCCGATCGGATCTTGGCGCGCGATCTGTTCCTGGTGAACCGTCAGACGCCGCGCGTATGGGGAGCTGCCGACGAGTTCGTCTCGGCGCCCAAGCTCGACGACCTCATGTGCGCCTACACCGCGCTCGAGGCGTTTTTGGCCTCCAAGAACGAGCGCGACGTGTCGGTGTACGTGTGCTTCGATAACGAGGAGGTCGGCTCGCACACCAAGCAGGGCGCGGCGTCGACGCTTCTGCGCGACACGCTCGAGCGCGTGAACGCCCGTATCGGTCGCACGCCGGAGAGCCTCGTGCGCGCGCTGGCCGGCTCCATGCTGGTGAGCTGCGACAACGCGCATGCCGTCCACCCCAATCATCCCGAGAAGGCCGACGAGGCGAACGATCCGCGCCTGAACCGCGGCATCGTGATCAAGGAGGCGGCGAACCAGCACTACTGCACCGACGCGTTCTCGCGCGCCGTGTTCTCCGCGATTATGGACGATGCGGGAATCCCGTACCAGACGTTCGCGAACCGCAGCGACATGGCCGGCGGCTCCACGCTCGGCAACATCTCGAACGCGCACGTGAGCATGCACGCCATCGATGTGGGGTGCCCGCAGCTCGCCATGCACTCGAGCTACGAGACGGCGGGCGCGCACGACGTGGCGCATGTCATCGACGCGCTGACGGCGTTTTATGATGCCGACATCCGCATCGAGGGAGCGGACGCGGCAACCGTCGCCTAAGCGACCCCATCCCTGTGCAAATGGGGGGACGTACCTTGTTCGTGCATTTTTGCACGGAACAGGTACGTCCCCCTATTTGCATTCAATGGTGCTGCCGTGCTAGTGGATGAAGTTGGTCCAGGTGCCGGCTTCCTGGGCGGGCGGTTCGATGCCCGCAGCGCGGCCCGCCTCGATGCACTTGAGCATCCAGGCCATATTGCGGCCGAGCTGGCGCATGGTCCACAGGCCCTCTTTGTCCTGCTCGACCTCCTCGACGGAGTTGCCGTGCACGTTGTTCCAGTACCGCGAGCTCACGATGGGCATCTGTGAGATGGTGAAGAACTTCTGGATGTCGTCGAGCGCCGCCGTGGTGCCCGCGCGGCGTGCGCTCGCCACGGCTGCTGCCGGCTTGTGGGCGAAAACGTTCGGCTGCCCGGCGCGCCCGTTGGCGTAGAAGAGCCTGTCCATGAATCCGAGCAGAGAGCCCGCCGCATGCGCGTAGTGCACGGGCGCGCCGAACACGAAGCCGTCTGCCTCGGCTGCCTTGGCGCGGAACTCGTTCACCGTGTCGTTGAAGACGCAGGCGCCGCGCGTGTTGCAGCCGCCGCAGGAGACGCACCCGCCCACGGGCTTCGCCCCGATCCAGAAGATCTCGGCCTCGACGCCGGCGTCTTCGAGCGTGCGCGCGATCTCCTCGAGGGCGCGATTGGTGCAGCCCGTCTTGTGCGGACTGCCGTTGACCAACATGACCTTCATGCCAACTCCTCCTGATGCAAATTGGGGGACGTACCTTTCTCATGCATTTTTGCATATCGGGGACGTACCTGTTGCGTGCATACATGCACGCAACAGGTACGTCCCCGATTTTGCACGGTAAGGAACGACCGTTTAGTGCTCGATTTCGTTGCGCAGCGGTTCGCCCGCCGCGAGATGCTGCAGGTTCTCCGCGGCGATGCGCGCGATGTTGTCGAGCACGGTGTACAGGTGGAACTGTCCCGCGACGTGCGGGGTGATGAACAGGTTGGGCGCATCCCAGAGCGGATCGTCGGCGGGCAGGGGCTCAGGCGTGGTCACGTCGAGCGCCGCGCCGGCAAGCTGCCCCGATTCGAGCGCCGCGATCAGGTCGGGCTGCACCACGAGGTCGCCGCGGCCTCCGTTGGCAAAGTAGGCGCCGCGCTTGCACTGCGACAGGAACCGCGCGTCCACCAGCCCGCGCGTCTTGTCGGAGCTCGGCAAGAACGAGACGATGACGTCGGCGTCGGGTAGGACGGTCTCGATATCGTCCATAGCGCACACGGCGTCGAAGCCCTCCGGCACCACGCCCACGCGCCGGCGCACGCCGGTCACGCGCGCGCCCATGGCACGGCAGAGCTGGGCGAAATGCGTGCCGATGTCGCCGGCGCCCAGCACGAGCACCTGCGCCCCGGCGAGCGTGGTGACCGCGCCCCGGTCGGTCCACGCATGGGAGCGCTGGTCGTCGCGGTAGGTGTCGAGGTGCTTCATGAGGGCGAGCACCATGGCGAACATGTGCTCGGACACCGCCTGCCCGTAGGCGCCGACCGCGCAGGCGAGCTTGACCGATGCCGGCACGGTGCCCTCGGGGTTCACGTAGTTGTCGTAGCCCGCCGAGTTGAGCTGCAGCATCCGCAGGTTGCGCGCGGCGGGCAGGCGGTCGACGGCGAGGCTGCCGATGATGGCGTCGGCGGCCGCGATCTCCTCATCGGTGACCGCGGCCTTGGTGGTGTATCGGAAGTCGGCTTCGGGGGCGCCCGCCTCGAGGACGGCGCGCTGCGCATCGTTGAAGGGGAGCAGGACGAGGACGTTCATGGGCACTCCTTTTGGTTCGGGGAGGTGGTGTCGATTCACGTGTCCCCAGTATATCGCCATGGGTTGTCCCGGCGCATGGGCTGCGTACCAAAGCGCCTGCCGCGCCCGTTACGTCCGCGTGTCCGCCCTCGTCCCGCTCCGTTCCCGCGCTATCGCGTGCGCTGGATGCGCGGCGTCTTCAGCCGGAACAGGCCGTGCTGGTTGCAGAACACGTACAACAGGCCGCTGCCGCGCATGGGGAAGCGCACCTCGGGGCTCTGCTCGGGATAGAGCTTTTTCAGGCTGACCGTATCGCTGGTCACATAGGCGGCAAAGCTCAGGTAGTGCTGCTTGGTCATGGGGTGGTCGAGCGTGAGGTACCAGTCGTTCTCGATGCGCTCGACGTGCACGCGGTGGGCGTCGTCCTCGTCGGCGTCCTCGGCCTCCTGCGGCATCAACTGCACGCCGCAGCACGAGAACGACCCCTCGCCCATGGCGTGCACCACGTTGCCGCAGATGGGGCAGACGTAGAACTTCGAGCGCATCATGTTGCCGGCGCGGTTGGCGTTCTCGCGCACGTCGCCGGTCAGGAGCTCCGCCACCGACACGCCCAGCGCCTGGGCCAACGCGTCGATGAGCGAGATGTCGGGCAGGCCGCGTCCGGACTCCCATTTGGATACGGCCTTGTCCGTCACGCCGACGGCCGAGGCGAGCTCGCGCTGCGTGAGGCGCTTGCCTTCACGCAGGCTCTTGATGATTTCTGCGGTCACATATCTTCCCATGGAGAAAACCCCTTCTCGTTCGGTGGATTCTTCTGCGCGCCCACCCATTATGGAAAAGCGAGCGCGCACCGACCACCTACGCACCGTAGAGTGCGCGCGGAAGCGGGACTGCAGTGGGTTGTTTGGGGACGTGCTCGCATCAACCCATTCCGCCGGCCCGGGCCGCCGCGGTGCCTTTCCGCAGAAAACGAAGTGACGGTTTCTGCGGGAACAGCGGGGACGTTATGCATAACGGCCAAAACGATATGCCTGTTTAACTCGTAGTTCTGCATCAAGCTCGAAACGACATGCATATTTCGTCCGAACTTCCCGCAAAAACCGTCGCGATGTCAAGCATGGGTTGGAACGAACCCGTCCCCAACCAACCCATCGAGCGCGATCGGGGCTACGAAGCGCTGCCCTCGCACAGGCGGAGCGCTTCGGTCGCCATGGCGTCGACGGTCATGCCGTCGTGCGCCAGCAGCTCTTTGGGGTCATAGCGGTCGGGGAAGCCGGCGTGCACGCCGAAGCAGCGCACGCGGGTGCCGAGCGGACCCAGATAGCGCGCGACCTTCTCGCCCCAGCCGCCCTCGAGCACGCCGTCCTCGATGGTCACGATCAGGTCGTGCGTGCTCGACAGGTGCTGCAGGCAGGCATGGTCGAGCCCGGTGATGAAGCGCGGGTTCACGAGCGTCGCGCGCTCGCCGCTGCGGCGCTCGATCTCGTCGGCGACCTGTGCGCCGAGGTCGAAGAAGTCGCCCAGCGCAAGCACGGCGATCTTCGAGCCCGAGCGCACCACCTGGTAGGCAGGGGTGTCGAAGGCTGCATCATCGCACGCCGGGCCGTCTGCCGGCGCCGGCGCGCTGACGACGGGCACCCGGATGGCCACGGGCATCTCGCGCTGCTCGAGCGACCAGGACAGCATGGCGGTGTATTCCTCGGGATTGGTCGGGGCGAGGTAGCACAGGCCGGGCATATCGCCCAGCATGGCGATATCGAAGTAGCCGAGATGGGTCTGGTCGGTCGTTCCGAACACCGACGAGCCGTAGACCAAGATGGTCGCGGGGGCGGCGTTCAGGCACAGGTCGTGCCACAGCTCGTCGTAGGCGCGCTGCAGGAAGGTGCCGTAGATGCCGAGCACCGGCTTCGCCCCGCCTGCGGCGAGCGCGGTGACGAGCGTCACGGCATGCTCTTCGGCGATGCCGACGTCGAGGAACTGCCGCCCCGCCTGCGCGCGGCGCTCGGGCGTGAAGCCCATGATGTAGGGGGTCGCGGCGGAGACGGCGACCACGCGCGGATCGCGCTCCATGGCGGAGACGAGGCATGATGCCGTGAGCTCGGCGTAGTTCGCATGGGGAGCCGCCGGCTTGCGCGGCTCGCGCGCGCCGGTCGCAAGGTCGAACGGGCCGACATGGTGCCAGCCTTCCGGATCGGTCTCAGCGGGGGCATAGCCCATGCCCTTGACCGTGCGGACGTGCAGCACGACGGGATGGTCGATGCCGCGAAGCTCCTCCAGCGCGTCGACGAGCGCCAGCACGTCGTTCCCGTCGTCGAGGTAGCGGTAGTCCAGGCCGAGCGTGCGGAAATAGTTGTCTTGCGCCCGCCCCTTGCTCTCGCGAAGCAGCGCCAGGTTGCGGTAGAGCCCGCCGTGGTTCTCCGCGATGGAATGATCGTTGTCGTTCACGATGATGATCAGGCCGCTCGCGAGGTCGGCCGCGTTGTCGAGGCCCTCGAACGCAAGGCCGCCCGAAAGCGAGCCGTCCCCGATGACGGCGACGACGTCGTGGGTCTCGTGCGCCAGGTCGCGCGCATAGGCCATGCCGAGCGCCAGCCCGATAGAGGTCGAGGTGTGACCCATGGCGAACAGGTCGTGCTCCGACTCGAGCGGGTTCGAGAACCCGGACACCTCGAGGTAGTGCGCGGGGTCGCAAAACGCATCGGCGCGCCCCGTGAGCATCTTGTGCGCATAGGTCTGATGCGAGACGTCGAAGATGATCTTGTCGTGCGGGGACGAGAACACGCGGTGCAGTGCGCATTCGAGCTCGATGGCGCCGAGGTTGGGGGCCACATGGCCGCCCACCGCCGCAGAGCTCGCGAGTATCGCCTGGCGAATCTCCTGGCAAAGGGTCGGAAGCTCGCTGCGATCGAGTGCCTTCACGTCAGCAGGCGACGCGATATGCGAAATGATCATGCCGCGCGACCCTCCCTCCGCATGCATCGAGCGGCGCGCCCCCTCAGGCACCGCAGTAACTTATCCACTATCTCACAAATCCCCGCGCAATGTGTGGCGGGAGTGCGAGCGTTGTTCGAGCGCGGGGTTGATTAGCAATAAAACAGCAGGTGAGCGGTGTAATCTCTGTCTTGAAAAGACATGGTGCGCCGAAGTGGAAATGCATGAGCGGCGCGAATCGTGGCCTGGGCGGCGGGGCCGTCGCGAGGGGCGCTGGAGTCGCGGGCGTCCGCCCGCCTGTACGTTTCGGAACGGTTTCAGGCGTGTCTCGATTTCGAAACGAACGGTGTTCCTCAGGTGTTTCCCGTGATGTAACGTTTTATCCTGAACGTGCGAACAGTTCGCAGACGATTGTTGAGGAAACGCCGACCAACTCATTCCGCGCCGGTCGGCCCCGTGCCGGGCCCCGCGAAAGCGATCGGTCAGCGCTCCCCAAGATGTCCCGTCGGAAGAATCGAGTGAACGATGAAGTCTGCAGCATCACACGCGCCCTACGTCCAGCGTCCCTCCACGTCGGCGGGCACATCGACGACCGCCAACACGCGCTGCGCCCAGAAGGACTCAAGGGAACCGGAGGCCATGACGGCCTATCTTTGGTCCATGTTGCTCCGCGCCCCGGGAAGCCTTGAGCAGATGGAGAACGCTTAAGGAACCACCGACCAATTCATTCCGCGCCCGGCGCCCCCGTGGCGGGCGGCGCGGAAACGATCGATCACGAGCTCCCCAGAATTTGGCCGCCGCGGAAGATGGTCGCCGCCGAGCGCTCGAAGGCGCGGTAGGCGTCGGTCTTTTGCGACTTGAGCGTGATGAGGCAGAGCGGCACGCGCACCTGATCGCGCTGGTCGACGGGAAGGAACGTCAGCAGGTTCCCACTCGTCTGGTTGAACGGCAGCACGGCGCCGAACGCCATGCCGTTTTGCTCGCTGAAAAACGCGCTGACCTGCTCATCGGTCGCGTTGGAGGGGAAACGGACCGCTTCCGAGGCGAGCCCGCGCTCGCGATACATGGCGTGGATCGAGTGGTTGAAGTCGTCGAACGTTTCGGACCAGACGACGGGGTAGGGCGTCATCTCGCTCAGCGAGATGGTCCGGTTGTGCGCGAGCGGATGGGTGCGCGCGAGCGCCACGCCGGTCGGGAGGCTGCCGACCGAGACGCAGTCGGTGCCGGGGCTCGCGTACTCGCCGAGCGTGCAGGCCGCGTCGATGACGCCGGCGTGCAGCGCCTCGATGGATTCCCTGCCGGGGGCGATGAAGATCTCGAGGTCGAGCCCGAGGCGCTTGCCGATGAATTTCGAGAGGCTCGCCATGACCCCTTCCACGTTGGCAAACGAGGGCGAGCACAGCGCGATCGACATGTGCTCGTTGTCCCGCGAGGTGGGGAAGTGCTTGGTGAAGTCATCGAGCTCGTCGAAGTTCGCCAGCGTCTTGCGCGCGCGTTCGTAGAACGCGACGCCCACGGCGGTAGGCTTGACGCCGTGGTTGCCGCGGGTGAGCAGCTGGATGCCGAGCTCATGCTCAAGCTCCGAGATGGCTTTGGAAACAGCCTGGACGGTGACAAACTGGCGTTTCGCTGCAGCGGAAAGAGACCTGCCTTCCACGGCGTGAACGAAATACCTGATTTGCCTGATGTCCATAGCCCTTGTTTCATATAACGGGTCAAAGTCGCCTTTGACAATGCTCTCGTACGGGCTAACAATATGCTGAAATGTGGGTGGACGGCTAGCCATTCAGGCCTCCCTAAACTAATTGTAGAGGGATGTTGAGGGCGTTTTCGCACGTGCGCCGCCGGCAAAAAGCGGGTATGATGCGGGGATACGTTGGTTAGCCATGGTTAACCACCGTGTCCCCGCCCCTGCTCCGAGCAGGTTGCGGGCACGTGGCGGACGAGACGTAATGCGGAAAGGTGGCCTCATGATTCCGGCGAATTTGGTGCAGGCGCTCACGTGGGCGGCTTTGGGATGCGGATTTACCTGGCTGATGACGACGGCGGGCTCGGCGGTCGTCTTCTTCTTTCGCGGAGAGCGCAAGCTCATGCACCACATCTTCCTGGGTTTCGCGGCGGGGGTGATGATCGCGGCGAGCGTCTGGTCGCTGCTCAACCCCGCCATCGAGCAGGCGGAGGAGCTCGGGCAGATCGGCTGGATTCCCGCGGCGGGCGGCTTCTTGCTCGGCGTGGCGTTTCTGGTCGCGTTGGACTCCCTGCTGCCCCACCTGCATATGGATGCAGACGAGCCCGAGGGCATCAAGAGCAGCTGGAAGCGCACGACCCTGCTCGTGTCGGCGGTGACCCTGCACAACATTCCCGAGGGCATGAGCGTCGGCCTGCTGTTCGCCATGGCGGCCCAGCAGGCGGGTGCCGCCGGCGAGGCGTATCTGGGCATGGCGCTTGCGCTGGCCGCGGGCATCGGCCTGCAGAACTTCCCCGAGGGCGCGGCGATCTCGCTGCCCCTGGTGCGCGAGGGGTTCTCGCGGCGGCGCGCCTTTGCCATGGGTAGCCTGTCGGGCATCGTCGAGCCCATCTTCGGCATCCTCGTGGTGCTGGTGTCCGGATGGATCCAGCCGTTCATGCCCTGGCTGCTCTCGTTCGCCGCGGGCGCCATGGTGTACGTCGTGGTCGAGGAGCTCATCCCCGAGGCCCATCTGGGAGAGCACTCCAACGTGGGGACCTTCGGTGTCATCGCGGGCTTCGTGGTGATGATGGTGCTCGACGTGGCGCTGGGCTAGAGGGCGCTGATCGATGGCCGATACCGGCCCGGTCCCGGGCGCTTTCCACGTGCTCCGCGGAGCCTTCCGAATCGAGAGTACGCTATAGGCACGTCGCCCGGGCGAGAGTACGCTATAGGCACGTTTTTCGCCCGAAAGCGTGCCTATAGCGTACCGTCGATGGGAGAGCGTGCCTATAGCGTACGTTCGAACGCCCGCGCCGCGGGGCTCGAAGCCCAGTGAGCGGCGGTTCCTCAGGGGAAGCGCCGGTCGATTCATTCCGCGCCGGGTGCCTTGCGCGACATGAATCGGCCCGTGTTTCCCGGACAGTGGGGTACCATTACGTGCGGACACCGAGAGATGTGAGGACGAGCGTATGATCAAGCTGTTTGCGACTGATTTGGACGGGACGCTGCTGAATGCGTTCCATAACGTCGACCGGACTATCGCCGACGCGATCCGCACGGTGACCGATGCCGGCGCGCACGTCGTCATCGCTACCGGCCGCACCATGCTGTCCAACCGCGACCACGGCTTCGACGGCCTTCCCGTCGAGATGTGCGGTGCCAACGGCTCGATCGTCGTGGGCCGCGAGGGCGTGCTTAAGACGTTTCCGCTCAATCCCGAACTGCTCGAGCTGCTCATCCCCGCGTTTCCCGACATCTGCTTCGACTGCATCTCGCTTGACGGCACGTTTGCGACCGCATCCGCCGAGGTGCGCGATGCGGGGTTCGCGGCCGACCCGTGGTGGCGCCGCATCGCCATGCGCGGCATGCGCCAGGCGATGCAGAGAAGCATCCATTTCATGACCCCGCTCTCGGAGATCCTCAAGCATGAGATCTGCAAGGTCAACTGCCGTGTCGGCGACCCTGCGCGCGCCGATGAGCTCAAGGCGTTCATCGCCGAGCATTCCGACCTGGTGGTCAACGCGCCGTTTTCGCCCGTGATGTTCGAGTTGACCGACCCCGCGGTCAACAAGGGGGCTGCGGTCGCGTGGCTCGCGAACCACTTCGGCTACACGGAGGACGAGGTCGCGGTGTACGGCGACGGCGGCAACGACATCGCCATGCTCTCGCGCTTCGAACATGCATACGCCACCGCCAACGGCAGCGATGCCGCCAAGCGCGCCGCGGGAAACGTGATCGGCCGCTGCGCCTTCCATGCGGTGCCGCGCCACATGGTCGCCACGGTGCGAGCGCAGCAGTTCCGCAGCGGCTACACGCGTATCGAATAGGCCCGGCGCCTTCTCCCGCCATGGGGGACGGGTACATGCGGCGGACGGCCTAGGGCGACGAGGGCGCGCCGATTATGAGAACGTGCGGTCGTCGATGAGCGGCGTGG
>DGYMJ06203__coassemble_414_pt1 | contig 30414 bp, 26 predicted proteins | sample DGYMJ06203__metabat2_high_PE_015 | metagenome-assembled genome bin DGYMJ06203
CGTGTGAACGGCGGAGCCGTTCGCCGCGCAGCGCGCGAGGCCGCGCCAGCGGCCGAAGCGGATGCGGTCGCGCAGCGACCGCGGATTCCCTTCGTCTCCACCCTTGAATCGTCAAGAGCTCCTACGCAGGTAGGGGCTCTTTTTTGTTTCCGCCGTAGGGGAATCGAACCCCGTTCGGGGCGCGGAGCGTGTGAACGGCGGAGCCGTTCGCCGCGCAGCGCGCGAGGCCGCGCCAGCGGCCGAAGCGGATGCGGTCGCGCAGCGACCGCGGATTCCCTTCGTCTCCACCCTTGAATCGTCAAGAGCTCCTACGCAGGTAGGGGCTCTTTTTTGTTTCCGCCGTAGGGGAATCGAACCCCGTTCGGGGCGCGGAGCGTGTGAACGGCGGAGCCGTTCGCCGCGCAGCGCGCGAGGCCGCGCCAGCGGCCGGTCGACAACGCGTTATAGGCAGCCACCCCGCCGACTTGGACGATGTGGGGGTATGCGCGTGAAAAGCGCCCCTAGGGCGGGTCCAAGCCGACATCGGCCATCCAAATCAGCGCGTCCCTACGCGAACACCTCAGATGGGAAACGGGTATACTTCTGCAGATATACCAGTCCCGGTTGTCCGGATGATATTGAATCGGAGGCCTGTCATGGCCGATCAGAATAGCACCCCGCTTACCGACGAGGAGCGCGCCGAGCTCGAGGCCCTGCGCGCGGAGAAGGCCGCCCGCGAGGAGGCCGAGCGCGCCCGCAAGGAGCGCGCCGAGCTCGAGGCGTTGCGGGCGGAGTCCAAGAAGGCGGAGCAGGCCGAATCCGCACCCGCCCCCGCGTCTGCCCCCGCACCTCAGCCGAAGCGCCAGGCACCGGCCCCGCGCCCCGCCGACCACGAGCCCCGCACGTTCGGCCAGCGTATGGTCATGACGCCCGAGGAAACCGACGACGACGGCATTCCCAAGATGCCTCCCGCCCAGAAGATCATCATCCTCATCGTCATGGTGTGCTTCATCGGCGGCGGCATCTACATCTGGCTTTCCAATTCCGGCCTCATCTAGCAACAAATAAGCCGCTGCGCGCCGGCAGCGCCCGCCACGGGGCGCACGCGCGCGTTCATCACGGTAAAGGAGCAATCATGGCTTTGACAGATGCGTCGCGCCCGACCGATATCACGATGCTCACCGACCTGTATGAGTTGACGATGGCCCAGGGCTTTTGGGAGAACGGCAAGCAGGACGAGCAGGCGTGCTTCACGGCCTTCTACCGCGATCATCCTTTCGGCAGCGAATACGCGGTGATGTGCGGTTCGGCCGAGCTCGCTGACCTGGTGGAGAACTTCCGCTTTACCGATGAGGATATCAGCTACCTGGCGAGCCTGTCCGCACCTGCCGGCGGCAGCCTGTTCAGCCCCTCGTTCCTGAACTACCTGCGCGATTTCAGGCCCCATGTGGACATCGACGCGGTGCCCGAGGGCGAGCTGGTGTTCCCGCGCGAGCCCATGGTGCGCGTGAGCGGCTCCATGTTCGAGTGCCAGCTGCTCGAGACGGCGCTGCTCAACACGATAGGCTTCGAGACGCTCGTGGCCACCAAGACGGCGCGCGTCGTCGCGGCGGCAAAGGGAAGGCCGGTCGCGGAGTTCGGCCTGCGCCGCGCGCAGGGTCCCGACGGCGGCATGGCCGTCGCGCGCGCAAGCTACGTCGCGGGCTGCGCCTCGACCTCGAACGTGCTCGCGGGGCGCAAGTACGGCATCCCCGTGTCGGGCACGCATGCGCACAGCTGGGTCATGACGTTCGATTCCGAGCTCGAGGCGTTCCGCGCCTTCGCGAGCTCGAGTCCCAAGAACTGCACGCTGCTGATCGATACCTATGATGTGCGCGAGGGCGTCGAGAACGCCATCGTCGTGGCGAAGGAGATGGAGGCGCGCGGCGAGCGCCTGGCGGGCATCCGCATCGATTCGGGCGACCTGGCCAAGCTCTCGGCCTATGTCCGCAACCGTTTCGACGAGGAGGGGCTCGACTACGTCAAGATCGTCGTGTCCAACGACCTGGACGAGTACACCATCCAGTCGCTGCTCAACCAGGGCGCGCCGGTCGACAGCTTCGGTGTGGGCACCAAGCTCGCGACCTGCTACGACCAGCCCGCGCTCGGCTGCGTCTACAAGCTCGCCGCGCATCGCGCTTCGGCCGATGACCCGTGGACGCCGGTGCTCAAGCTCTCCGAGCAGCCGTACAAGCGCACGATTCCCGGCATCCAGAAGGTCCGCCGCTATGTGGACGAGACGGGCAGCCCGGTGTGCGACATGATCTATGACGAGTCCTACATCGAGGGCGACGGCACGACGCTCGTGGCCGTGAACGACGCGGCGCTCGTCACGAGCGTGCGCGACCTTTCGTACCATGAGCTGCTGCAGCCCGTGGTGCGCGACGGCGCCGCGGCGGCTCCCCGCGAGTCGATCGAAGCCGCCCGCGCGCGCTGCAAGGACGCGCTCGATGCGCTCGACCCCGTGTACAAGCGCTTCCTGTACCCGCAGTCCTACATGGTGGGCATGGAGCGCGGCCTTGCCCGCGTGCGCGACGAGCTGGTGCGCGAGCGCATGGCGGCGAGCAGCTCTGCTATCCCGTGGAAGCGCATCTAGGGAAACGCTGATCTATTCATTCCGCACCGGTCGGCCCCGTGGCGGGCGCCGCGAAAGCAAACGATCAGCGTTTCCCTAGCTGGACGAGGAGACGACAGGGCGGCTCTTGTCGACGTGGGCGGACATGCGCTTGTCCGCAAGACGGCGGGAGCCGCCCTTTTCCTGTGAACACCCAATCCCCGTGTCAACGAAAGGCATGTCATGACCTCTGATCGTAAGACCATGGTCGTCAAGATCGGATCCTCCACGCTGGTGGGGGCCGATCGCGCGCTGCGTCGCGACTTCATCGCCGACCTTGCCCGGCAGGCCTCGGAGCTCGCCGACGCAGGCTGGAACCTCGTCGTGGTGAGTTCGGGCGCCATCGCGTGCGGCGCGCCGGTGCTCGGCTTTGCATCCAAGCCCACCGACATGCCGAGCCTGCAGGCCTGCGCCTCGGTGGGGCAGTGCGTGCTGTCGGCCGCCTACGACGAGGAGTTCCGCGCCCGCGGCCTGCTCACCTCGCTCGTGCTGCTCACGCGCCACGACACGGCGCGCCGCAACTCCTACCTGCACGCGCGCGACACGCTCACCCGGCTCGTCGAGCTCGGTGTCGTGCCGGTCGTGAACGAGAACGACACGGTCACGGTCGACGAGATCCGCTTCGGAGACAACGACACGCTCGCGGCTCTCGTGAGCTGCCTGGTCTCTGCCGACCTGTGCGTCACGCTGTCCGACATCGACGGCCTCTACACGGCCAACCCCATGGAGGACCCCACCGCCGCGTTCATCCCGCGTGTGGAGAAGATCGACGCCGGCATCATCGCGTCGGCGGGCGACTCCTCCACATCGGTGGGGACGGGCGGCATGATCACCAAGATCCGCAGCTGCCGCATCCTCATGACGGCGGGCATCGCGAGCGTCATCTGCTCGGGTTCCGAGCCCAACGTGCTCGTTCGCCTCGCTGCGGGTGAGGCGGTCGGCACGCTGTTCGTGCCGCCGGTGGAGCGGCTGGACATCGCCCCGCGCAAGCTGTGGATCGCGCTGGGCGACTCGACGCATGGCAGCGTGACGGTCGACGCGGGCGCTGCGGATGCGCTCGTGCGCCGCGGGTCGTCGCTGCTGCCGGTGGGCATTACGCATGTCGAGGGGGCTTTCTCGGCGGGCGACACGCTTGATGTCCGCGACGAGCGCGGGCTCACCATCGCGCGCGGCCTCGCCCAGGCGGGCTCCGACGAGCTCAAGCTCGCGGCCGGTCGGCACCAGGACGAGATCGCGTCAAACCGTCTGCTGGCGGCACTTGCCGGCAAGCCGGCCATCCATCGCGACGAGATGATCGTCTTCGCGTGATGGCAAAGGAGGCGGCCGGCGCGTCCGGGCGTCTGACATGAAAGCGCGGCGCCGCCCTCGACGTCTTCGGGATGTCGAGGGCGGCGCCGCGGCGTATTGGGGAAGGCTGCGGGCGGTCCTACCTCATGCGGCCGTGCAGATGCCCCGCGTCGCGCACCTCCTCGTACAGGTGACGGAACACGCGGTCGCCGTGCAGGCCGTCGTGCTCGAACTCGTTGGTGACCCAAGGGTGCGCGTTGCCGATGCGCGACAGCGTGTCGAGCTGCAGGCCGGAGTCCACGTACATGTCGTCGAAATAGACCGCGGCGTGCAGCGGCACCTCGTTTTGGGCCAGGCGCACCGGGTTGTACACGGGATCGAACTCGATGTCCTCCATGAGCAGGCCGACGGCGTCGGCGAAGGGCTTGAGTTCGGGCATGTTCTCGAACATCCAGGGGAAGCACGCCTCGCCGGTGAACATCAGCGGCCGGGCGTCCGCATCGAATTCCGCGCGCTTGCCCTTCTCGGCTGCCGCGGCCCACCGGATGGGGGCGCAGGTCCCGTCCGCGTAGATGAGCTCCTGCAGCGTCCAGTACAGCGGGTTGGCGCGCGTGGTCGTGCGGTCGAGCACGCCCATGAGGAAGCCGTCGGAAAGCACGGGCTCGCTGCCGACCGTGCCGTCGCCCTGCTCGAAGGCGGTGTCGAACAGCCAGTGCATGCGCTCGAAGCTCGGCTTCATACCGAAGTCGCTGCCCAGAAGCTGCAGCCGCTCGACCGTGAGCGGGCTGCCGTCGGGAAGCGCCACATCGCCTGCGGCCACGATGTCGGCAATGGCGGCGACGCGCTCGACGTCGCCCGGATAGCGCTCGTAATACTGGCGCGTCTTGGCCGCCATGCGCGGGAACGTGTGCTCGTAGACCTCAGCGGCGCTGGCGGGAACATGCGGGATGCCGCCGCAGGTGAACGACGCCGCGATACCGGTGGGGTAGCTCGACAGGTACGCGAGCGTGATGAACCCGCCGTAGCTTTGGCCGAGCGTGGTCCAAGGCCTGCCGCCGAACTGCGTGAGGCGCAGGTACTCGAAGTCGCGCATGATGGACGGCGCGAGGAACCGCTTGAGGAAATCCGCCTGGGCGCGCGTCGGGTCGGCTCCGGAGGCCTGGGCGCGCTGCGCCAGCCCCGCCATGGTCTGCCCGCTCACCCGGGAGCTGCGGCCCGTGCCGCGCTGGTCGGGAAGGACGACGCGGTAGTGCTTGACCGCCTCCGCGATCCATCCGTCGCTGGTCGGGGAGAGCGGGCGAGGGCAGGCGCCGCCCGGTCCGCCCTGGAAAAAGACGAGCAGGGGCAGGTCGTCGTTCACATGCTCAGGCGCGCACACGACGCGGTAGAACAGCTTGATAGATTCGGGGGCGCCGGGGATCTCCGCCGGAAACGCGCCGACGCGCATGGTCATGCCCATGGCGAGCAGGGCGGGTTCCAGCCCGCGCCAATCGAGCGGGACGTCGATGCTGTGGTCCTCGACATACAGGCCGGGGACGTAGTAGCTTGCAAGCTGGGCCATGCGGACTCCTTTTTGTTGTACGGATCGTTAACCGCGTGGGATGCGGCCGGCGAGAGGTTCTGACAGGGTAAACTGTACGGTATTGAGATCCATTGTAGGGCGATGAGCGCCGAACACACGCGATCGGAGGTGCCCTATGGCACAAGATATCAGGGAGTACGTCGAGCAGCTTGCGCGCGCCGCCAAGGAGGCTTCGCGCTCGCTCGGCTTTGCCGACAACGAGAGCCGTCAGGCCGCGGTGCGCGCCATGGCCGCCGAGCTGCGCAGCAGGGCGGATGAGATTCTGGCGGCGAACGCACAGGACATGGAGGCGGCGAAAGCGGCGGGGACGAACGCCGGCCTGCTCGACCGCCTGCTGCTCACGCCCGAGCGCATTGATGGCATGGCATCGGGGCTCGAGAAGCTCGCGGAGCTGCCCGACCCGGTGGGACGCGTGCTTGAGCATCGCACCATCGACCAGGGGCTCGACCTGAAAAAGGTCAGCGTGCCGCTGGGGCTTGTCGCCATGGTGTACGAGGCGCGCCCCAACGTCACGGCGGATGCGGCGGGCATCTGCATCCGCACCGGAAACGCCTGCATCCTGCGCGGCGGCTCGCTCGCGCAGCATTCGTGTGCGGCCATCGCACATACGCTCGCCGACGCCGTCGAGGCGTGCGGCTTCGCGCGAGAGGCCGTGACAATCATCGAGACGACCGACCGCGAGGCGACCGGTGCGCTCATGAGTCTGCGCGGCATCGTCGACGTGCTCATTCCCCGCGGCGGGGCAGGGCTCATCCAGCGCTGCGTGCGCGAGTCGCTCGTCCCGGTCATCGAGACGGGCACGGGCAACTGCCATATCTACGTGCACGAGAGCGCCGATTTCGCCAAGGCGCGCCCCATCGTCATGAATGCCAAGACGCAGCGCGTGGGCGTGTGCAACGCGTGCGAGTCCCTGCTGGTGGACGAGTCGGTCGCACACGCGTTTCTGCCCGGCATGCTGGGCGAGCTGGCGGATGCCGGCGTGCTCATCCACGGCGACGAGACGGCGTGCGCGGTCTGCCGCGACCTCGGGCTCGTCGAGGGGGAGGGCTTCGTGCCGGCGACCGAGGACGACTGGGGCCGCGAGTACCTGGCGCTTGAGATCTCGGTCACGTGCGTCAGCGGGCTTTCGGAGGCGATCGCCCATATCAACCGCTACGGCACCATGCATTCCGAGGCCATCGTCGCCGAGGACGAGGCCGCCTGCGAGCGCTTCCTGCGCGAGGTCGACGCAAGCTCGGTCTACGCCAACGCGAGCACGCGCTTCACCGACGGCGGGGAATTCGGCCTGGGCGCCGAGATCGGCATCTCCACGCAGAAGCTGCACGCGCGCGGACCGTTTGCCGCCGAGGCGCTCACCACCTACAAGTACGAGATCCGTGGCTGCGGCCAAGTTCGTCCTTAGACATGCGGCCGTGCCTGCCGAAAGGGCCCTTCGGCCGGCATCTGTCCCAGAAGAGGCCGTCTGGTCTAGCATCGGTGCATATCGTTGGGATGTGCGCAGGGCTATGATGAGGCTGCCGATGTTTTGCACAACTATGAGGAGGCATCACCCATGTACGACGTGACCGCGTTGGGCGAGGTTCTGATCGATTTCACCGAGGCGGGGACATCCGAGAACGGCATGTCGCTGTTCGAGCGCAACCCGGGCGGGGCGCCCGCGAATGTCCTCGTGGCGCTCGAGCATCTGGGGCACGACACCGCGTTTATCGGCAAGGTGGGCACCGATATGCACGGCGTCTTCCTGCGCGAGGTGCTCGAAGGCGAGCGCATCGACTGCACGGGTCTTGTCAGCGACCCGGACTGCTTCACGACGCTCGCGTTCGTCGGGCTGTCTCCGGCCGGCGAGCGCACGTTCTCCTTTGCGCGCAAGCCGGGTGCCGACACGCAGCTCGCTCCCGAGGAGCTTGCGCGCGAGGTCATCGCATCCAGCAAGGTGTTCCATGTGGGCTCGCTGTCGCTGACCGACGAGCCGGTGCGCTCGGCGATGCACGCCGCGATCAAGCTCGCGCGCGAGGCGGGGTGCACCCTGTCCTACGACCCCAACTACCGCGCGAACCTGTGGCCGTCCGCCGAGGTCGCAACGGAGCATATGCGCAGCATCGTCGCCGACATGGACCTTATGAAGATCTCTGACGAGGAATGCGCCCTCATGACGGGTGTCTCCGACCCGGTTCAGGCCTCCGCCCTGCTGCTGGAGCGCGGGCCCAAGGTCGTGGCGGTCACGCTCGGCGGCTCCGGCGCGCTCGTGCGCACCGCAGACGGCGTGCGGGAGGTGCCCGGGTTCCCGGCGAAGGTCGTGGACACCACCGGCGCCGGCGACTCCTTCTGGGGCGGATTCCTCGCGGCGTTCGTGGAAAGCGGCCGCGCGGCGGGCGATGTGACGGTCGAGGAGGCGGCGCGGTTCGCCCGCATGGGCAACGCCGTGGCCTCGCTGTGCGTGCGCAGCCGTGGCGGCATCCCTGCCATGCCGTCACGCTCCGATGTGGAGGCCCTGCTCACCGCGTAGCCTGCACGGGCGGATCGCTTCGCTTACGCAGGAGGACCGCCGAAATCGACCTTCAAAGGCGATGCCCGGTTCCCAAAAGGGGCCGGGCATCGCCTTTGCGGTTCTTGCCTGCCGGAGGCGGGTTTTGAGTTGGTCGGCTACTCGGAGAGGTTTTCGGCCTGCGTCCCAAACGTATCGCGATCGGGGGCGAACGACTGCATGGCCTCGATGGTGCGCGCGAACAGGTCGTCGAGCTCCCAGCCGAGCATCTCGGCGCCCTTGCGGATGACATCGCGGTTGACGCCGGCGGCGAAGCGCTTGTCCTTGAATTTCTTCTTGAGCGACTTCACGTTGAAGTCCATGACGCTTTTGGACGGACGCATGACGACCGCCGCGCCGATCAGACCGGTCAGCTCCTCGCAGGCAAACAGGATCTTCTCCATCGTGGACTCGGGGCGGGGCAGGTCGGGATTGAAATCGCTGACGTGCGTCTGGATCGCGTGCACGAGCTCGGGCGTGCCGCCGGCCTGCTCGATGAGGGGCGCGGCGTAGATGGTGTGCTTCTCGGGCTCGTCGTCGTGCTCCTCCCAGTCGAGGTCGTGCAGAAGTCCCACGATGCCCCAGAACTCCTCGTTGTCGGGGTCGAATTCGCGGGCGAAGTAGCGCATGACCCCCTCGACGGTCTCGCCGTGCTCGATATGGAACGGATCGTGATTGTGGGCGCACAACAGGTCATATGCCTGTTCACGGGTCATGCCGGCATGAAGCTCGTCTGCCATGGTTCCTCCCTTTTTGGTGCTCCGCGCCTGCGTGGCGCGCGGTGTTTAGGGTGTGCATAGGTGGTATGCGGCAGAGTATACTGCGCACGCGACGCGGTGGCGCCGTGCATGCGGCCGTGCCTCGATGAATTAACGGAGCGCCTCGCGCATGCCGTCGTTGCCGAGGACCCGATGAAAGGGTGCTTGCGCGAAGGACGCCGTTCTGCAGACGCGGACGGAAGATCGGCAGTACGCCATAGTCACGTCGCCCTGTTGACGATACGCCATAGGCACGTTTTCGGACGAAAAACGTGCTCATAGCGTACCGTCAACGGGACAGCGTGACTATGGCGTACCGTCGATGCAGGTGATGCTGCGGGGCGCGGCGCAGGAGGACACGTTCCGGGGTGCGCCGAGCAAATGCCCTCGCGCGCCGCCCGCCATGGGACCGACCACCGCGAAGGCAACCGACCGGTATTTCCTAGTTCTCCGAGATCTCTCCTGCCGCGACCGCCGCCGCATGCAGACGCGACTCGGCATCCTCTTCGCTCACATCGAGCGCGACGGCGAATTCCTCGATGGAGCGGCGCCTCGCTTCCTTGAGCACGCGCATGTAGTAGCTGCTGGGCTTCTTCGCATTCTTCTCGGCATCGCGGATGCGGCGGCGCATGGTCTTGGCCACCCGAAGCGTCTCGGGGGCGCCGAGTTTGAGCTTGTGCTTGAAATACGTCTCCTCGAGGGAGCTGTTGCGCTCGGTGAACGGGTCGCACTCGAGGGCGTCGTAGTCGGCGATGAGCGCTTCGGCCTCCTCCCTGGGGATGCACGGGTGCAGGCGGTCGAGTTGGGACATCGGGTACATCAAGCGGGTCTTGGCGTGGCCGGACTTGGCTTCAAGGACGATCATGGGCGACGGCGCGTCTTCATATCCCATCACGGTGCAGACGCCCTGCCCGGGGTGAATAATGTGCTCTCCGATACTGAACATGCTTCCTCCAACTATCAAGCTGTAACGTCATCTCAGAATACCACGCCTACCTGCTGTTTTGTTCTGAGGAGACATAAAAAATCCAAATATTAGCACATAAGACGCCAAGATGTGTGCAAGTTACGGGAATATCGGTGAGCGATACCGACAAACCGGCCAGATATGACGCGTCCCGTTGACCATCCCCGCCGAGACGGCCGCGGCCGCATCCGTCGCGCGTCGTGGATTGGCTGGATTTTCCCTGAACAAAAAGGGGAGTGTGATAGAGTGGGACCGTTTCATGCTTTGCAGTAAAAGGAGGATTCATGCCCGAGAAGATCGAAGAGCTGGTGCGCGCCGCGCTTGCGCAAGCGGTGGCGGCAGGCGATGTCCCTGCATTCGAGTTGGATGACTGCGGCATCGAGCGACCGGCGGATACGTCTCATGGCGAGTGGACCTCCACTATGGCCCTGCGGTCGGCGAAGCTCGCCCACTGTGCTCCGCGCAAGATCGCCGATGCGGTCGCCGCCCATATGCCGGCCGACCCGGTGATCGATAAGGTCGAGGTCGCGGGCCCCGGCTTCATCAATTTCTACCTCTCCTTCGCCGCGAAGAACGCCGTGTTGGGCCAGGCGCGCGCCCAGGGCATGGACTTCGCGCGCTCCAACGTGGGCGGCGGCATGAAGACCCAGGTCGAGTTCGTTTCCGCGAACCCCGTGGGCCCCATGCACGTGGGCCATGGCCGCTGGGCCGCGCTGGGCGACTCGCTGTGCCGCGTCATGGAGCATGCCGGGTACGACATCCAGCGCGAGTTCTACATCAACGACCACGGCAGCCAGATGGACGTGTTCGGCCGCTCGCTGTCCGTGCGCTATCTGCAGCTGGTCGAGATCATGCGCGAGCGCGGGATCTCGCTCGATGAGGCCCATGAGCTGCTCGAGGTCGACCGCGTGGCCTTTGTCGACGATGAGGACGGCACCGCCGCGGACACCCATCCGTACATGGACGCCTTCAACGAGTCGCTCGGCGGCAACGCATACGGCGGCGGCTACATCATCGACGAGGCCGCTCATATCGTCGAGACCGACGGCGACCGCTGGGCCGAGGTGCCCGAGGACGAGCGCGTGCTCACGTTCCGCGAGCAGGGCTACCAGCGCATGCTCGACGACATCCGCACCACCTGCGCCGACGCGCGCTGCACGTTCGACGTGTGGTTCTCCGAGCGCACCCTGTACGAGAAGGGCGAGGACGGCACCTCCGCGGTCGACCGCGCGTTCAAGAAGCTCGACGAGATGGGCTATCTGTACCGCAAGGACGACGCGCTGTGGTTCCGCTCCACCGACCTGGGCGACGACAAGGACCGCGTGCTCGTGAAGGCTAACGGCGAGTACACCTATTTCGCCTCCGACGTGGCGTACCACTGGAACAAGTTCGAGCGCGTCGACCACGTGATCGATATCTGGGGTGCCGACCACCACGGATACATCAACCGCGTGCGCTGCGTGTGCGACGCCCTGGGTTTCCCGGGCCGTTTCGAGGTCCTGCTCGGCCAGCTCGTGAACCTGCTGCGCTCCGGCAAGCCGGTGCGCATGTCCAAGCGCCGCGGCACCATGATCACGTTCCGCGAGCTGCTCGATGAGGTCGGCGCCGACGCCGCCCGCTACACGCTCATCTCCCGCTCCAGCAACCAGATGATCGATTTCGACATCGATGCGGTGAAGGAGAAGAGCCAGGACAACCCGGTCTACTACGTCCAGTACGCTCACGCCCGCGTCTGCTCGATCCTGCGCCGCGCGGCCGAGGTGTCGGTCGAGGAGGCCGAAGAGCTCGGCATGGAGGCCGTGGCCGCCCGCGCCATCGGCGACGATGTCCGCTACGAGCTGCTGACCGATCCGACCGAGCTCGCGCTCTCCCGCAAGATCTCCGAGCTCACAGACCTGATCGCCGGCTGCGCCCGCGATCGCGCCCCGTTCCGCCTGACGCATTTCGCCGAGGAGCTGGCGGGCGATTTCCACAGCTTCTACGCTGCGTGCCAGGTTCTCCCCAGCGAGGGGCACCCGGTTGATCCCGAGCTGTCCCGCGCCCGCCTGGCCGCGTGCGACGCCGTTCGCTCCGTGCTCGCGCTCGTGCTGTCGCTCGTGGGCGTTTCCGCCCCGCAGGCGATGTAACGCGTTTTTTCTGGAGAGGGCCCCGCTGGTCGGGGCCCTCTTTTCTGTTGACGGGTGTCCGCGCCCGCCTTGCCTCCGCTGCGACCTGCCCGTCTTTTCCCGTATCCGACGCGCATCCGGGCCCGCGCAGCGAAAAAGGCGCGCAATCGGTGCATGCTCGGATACCCATTTGTCCGGTTGTATCTGCGCACTCGGCGAATTGTGATATAGTGACCTTGCTTTATATGGCATATCCTGTTTTTAATCCCATTACTGCTGCTTGGGAGCAGAGGTAGGCAGCGCGTTTTGCATGTTGTTCGCAAAATGTTCGTTTATGTTTTCTAGTTCCAACCTAGGGTTCGTGCCGCATATGCGCGGCAGCAAATAAAGGAGGTATTGGAATGAAGTTCTTCATTGACACCGCTGATCTTGACGAGATCGCCGAGGCGAAAAGCTGGGGTTGCCTTGCCGGCGTGACCACCAACCCGTCGCTGTACGCGCGCACCGGTGGCAAGCTGGCGGACTTCGAGCCCCACATGCTCAAGATCGCGGAGCTGTGCGAGGGGCTTCCCGTTTCCGCTGAGTCCACGGCGACCACGGCCGAGGGCATGATCGAGGAGGGTCGTCGCCTTGCGGGCCTCGCCCCTAACATCGTCGTCAAGCTGCCGGTGTGCGAGGCCGGTCTCGCCGCGTGCCGCGCGCTTGCCGATGAAGGCGTGCGCATCAACATGACGCTCGTCTTCTCCGCTCCCCAGGCCCTGCTCGCCGCCAACGCCGGCGCCCGCTACATCTCCCCGTTCGTCGGCCGCTTCGACGACATCGCCGAGGACGGTATCTTCCAGCTCGCCGACGTCGTGGCGTGCATCAAGAACTACGACTGGACCGGCAAGAACGTCGACGATCAGGTCGAGATCATCACCGCGTCGGTGCGCACCCCCAACCACGTGACGCAGGCTGCCCTGCTCGGTGCCGACATCGCGACGGTCCCGTTCGCGGCGCTCAAGAAGTGCGTCAAGCATCCTCTGACCGATCAGGGTCTCGCTTCCTTCGAGGCCGACTGGAAGAAAGTAGTTGAGCAGGCATAGTGGCAGACGAGCAGAACGAAACACTGTCGATTGAGTTTTCCGCTTCGTCGGATGCCGGGGCGGCTTCCGCTCCGGCTCCGGCGGAGCCCGCGCGCGAGCAGGCGAGTGCGCCTGCCGAGCCCGCACCGGCTGCGGGGGCGAGCGCTCCCGAGTCGGGGGCTTCCGATCAGGAGGCGCCCAAGCCGAAGCGCCGCGGCCGCAAGCCCAAGGCGGCGGCAGACGATGCGCCGGCCGCCGAGGAGGCTCCCAAGCCCCGTCGCGGCCGCCCGCGCAAGAAGGTCGAGCAGCCGGAGGAGGCCGCGGCCGAGGTGAGCCCGGAGGTCGCCCAGGCGCGAGCGCTCGCCCAGGTGTCGCAGGCGCAGGTGGTCCGCCGTCAGCGCCAGGAGGAGGATGCCGCGGCCGAGATCCTCGCACCGGACGGCGATTCCGCATCCGAGCCCGCGCCCAAGCCGCGCCGGGGCCGTCCGCGCAAGAAGGCGGCAGCCGAGCCGGCATCCGAGGCGGCGGTGCCCGAGGGCCTGACGCCCGAGATGCTCGCGTCCATTCCCACCGTCGATCCCGCCCTGCGTCCGCACCGTCGCGGCCGCAAGCCCAAGGCCTACATCGAGGCCGAGCGTGCCGCAGCGGCTGCCGCCGCAGCGCTTCTGGCCCAGAGCCAGGCGACTGCGGCAGGGGAGGCCGCACCCGACGCGCCCGCATCCGACGCGCGTGCGGAAAAGCCCCAGACCGAGACCTCGCCGTCCGAGGCCCCCGAGACGACGGAGCAGCAGGATTCCCGTCCGGGTCGCGGCCGTCGTTCCAAGGCCGCCAAGCAGCAGGCGGACGAAAAGTCCGAGCCGAAGGACAAGGGTTCCGACAAGGCTTCTGAGCAGGTAGAGGACGCACAAGAAGCCTCCCAGCAAGCGGAAGGCGCCCGCGATCGCCGCCATGCGTCGCGCCACGGCGAGCACGCCGACCGCCAAAACCGCAACGACCGTCGAAACAATCGCGCTGAGCGCAACAACCGCAACAACAAGCGCAACGGGCGCTTCAACAACGCCCCGGTCGAGCCGAGCCTCTCGCGCGACGACCTCTCCGCCATGAAGGTGGGCGAGCTGCGCGACAAGGCGCGCGAGCTCGATATCGACACCGCGGGCAAGAAGAAGGCCGAGCTGGTCGAAGAGGTCTACCTCGCAGCAGCGCGCGCCGAGGGATTCCGCGACATCGAGGGCATTCTCGACATCACGAACGACGGCTTCGGCTATATCCGCGCCCACGGCTACATGCCCAGCCGCGACGACGCATTCGTGCCCGCGAACCTCATCCGCGCCGCACGCCTGCGCGCAGGCGACCTGGTCGCCGGAACGCTGCGCCCCTCGCGTGCGAACGACAAGTTCCCGGGGCTCGCGAAGATCCGCACGGTCAACGGCGTCGATCCCGAGGAAATCCGCACGCGTCCCAAGTTCTCCGAGCTCACGCCCATCTATCCGAACGAACGGCTCAAGATGGAGCACGGGCGCGATTCCATCACGGGGCGTGCGATCGACATCGTGAGTCCGATCGGCAAGGGCCAGCGCGGCCTGATCGTGTCGCCGCCCAAGGCCGGCAAGACCACCGTTCTCAAGCACATCTGCCAGTCCATCGCCATCAACAACCCCGAGGTGCACCTCATCTGCCTGCTGGTGGACGAGCGCCCCGAGGAAGTGACGGACATGCAGCGCTCCATCAAGGGCGACGTGGTCGCCTCGACGTTCGACATGCCCGCCGACAACCACACGCGCGTGTCCGAGCTCGTCATCGAGCGCGCCAAGCGCATTGTGGAGATGGGCGGCGACGTCGTGGTGGTGCTCGACTCCATCACGCGCCTGGCGCGCGCCTACAACCTCGCCGCGCCCGCCTCGGGCCGCATCCTGTCGGGCGGCGTTGACTCCGCGGCGCTGTATCCGCCCAAGCGCTTCCTGGGCGCCGCGCGCAACATCGAGAACGGCGGCTCGCTGACCATTCTCGCGTCTGCCCTCATCGACACCGGCTCGAAGATGGACGAGGTCATCTTCGAGGAGTTCAAGGGCACCGGCAACATGGAACTCAAGCTGGATCGCGATCTGGCCGACCGCCGCATCTTCCCGGCCATCGACCCCGTCGCCTCCGGCACGCGTAACGAGGACCTTCTGATCGACGAGAACATGCGCCCCTTCGTGTGGGGCATCCGTCGCGTGCTCGCCAACATGAACAACACCGAGCGCGCCGCCGCGTCGTTCATCAAGGGTCTCAAGGGCACGAATTCCAACGAGGAGTTCCTGATTCGCACGGCCAAGAAGGCCGCAGACCATCCCGAGGCGCTGTAGCATTCGATCTGATCGCCCCGTCCGGCATGCGAGACGCTATAAACGTGCCGGACGGGGCGCCTTGCGCCTATCGTTTTGGAATCGTGGTCAATTGAGCCATCGAACCGGGATGGTGCGACGCGATGTGCCGTGTTTAAAGCTGCCATAACAGTCAAAACGAACAGAGCGGAAGCGCTTGCAGCCCGCACGGGGCGCCAACGTGTCCGCAGAAGTGCCTGCGAGGACCAAAATCCTCTTCTAGACCGCCCAGATTTCCCGGTTCGATGGGTATTTTGACCACTGTCGGCGTTGTATACCTTTGGAAGCGCCGATTACCCTTCGAGGGATGGGCCGGCGCTACAGCACACCGATCAGGCGCTCGATCGCCACGGCGGCGGGGTAGGGTGCGACGTGCGAGAGCGCGTAGAGCGCCTTCATGTCCGCAGAGGGGATGCACAGGCTCCGCCCGGCGCGCGCGGCCCGCAGCGCCTTGTGCGCCACGCGGGAGACGTTCTCGAACCCGATGCGGCACATCTTGCGCGCGGCGCGGGTATCCCCCGGGGCGTCCAGGAACTCGGTGTTCATGAATTTGGGGCACACGGCGCTCACATGGATGTTGGTGCCGGAAAGCTCCACGTCCAGGGATCGGGACACGTCGAGGATGAACCGCTTGGCCGCCGAGTAGACCGAAAGCCGCGGCTGGGGGATAAAGGCGGCGACGCTCGCGACGTTGATGATACGCGACCCCTCGCGCATGAACGGCAGGGTGCGGTAGATGAGCTCGATGGGCGCCCGCACGAGCAGCGAGAGCATGCGGTCGGTGTCCTCTCGCGGTATGGAGGCGAGGTCGCCGAACGAGCCGGTGCCGGCGTTGTTGACGAGGAGGGCGACACGCGCGGCAGGCGTTTCCGACAGCGCGGATTCCAGCAGCTCGTAGGAATCGGGATCGGTCAGGTCCAGGCAGAAGGGGCGGACGACCTTGGAACAGGTGCGCACCAGGGCATCGAGCCGCTCGGCGCGGCGCGCAACGGCCCAGATCTCATCGACATGCGGGAACTCGCCGGCATCGATCAGGCGGACGAATTCCCTGCCGAGTCCCGAGGAGGCCCCGGTCACGATGGCGATAGTCGGCATATGAGCTCCTTTGCGGCGAATCGTCGGTACGGGGGAACGCAGATGGGATTGCTGCGCGCTGCGCTGTCCCGAACGGGCGCGACCGCATAACGCGTGGGCGAGGCGCCGCCCGGCACGAAAGCAATTGACCGGTGTTTCCCTAGAGACGTTGTTCCCCAAAGCCGGTCGCGCATGCCAGTCGTCCCCATCTTTTCCCTAAACGGCGCGGACTGAGCGTGCGGTTGAAAAAAGGTGTGCGTTGAACAGGCATTATTTGCATTTGCAAAGGTGTTATCGCATAATAGCGCATAACGGTCGCGACGGTAAACGCAGATGAATTGAACTACTATCCGCCGCTTTGGGGCTCTCGCCTCCTAGCTGCACAAATCAACGTTTCCGGCGAACGCACGGCGATGCGATGGGCGTGCTCGTCGCATTTCCTGTTGGTAGGGATGCATCGAAAGGATTTGGCTATGGAGAGACCCCTGCATGCGCATCGCGCGCTGACTGCCGGGCTGTCGGTAGGTGCTGGTTTGGCTGTCTCTGCTGCGATCTATGCGGCGACCATTCCCTTCGAAGAGGTCCATGCGATGGTCGAGGGGGCTGTCGTCCCCTTTGCGGTCGGCTCCGTTGCCGGCGTGGGCATCTATGCCATCGGGGCGAGCATCGCAGACGCCCGCGCCCGCGCTCGCCTTCAGCGCGAGCAGGACGCTACGGACGCCAAGGCCGACGAGAAGGCCGGCGTCAAGGAGAGGGGGAGCCTGTTCTCCCACAGCCGCAATGCCACGCCGAAGGGCGTGCCCGTGATCGCGCGTGCGCAAAACGCCTTGACCGAGGCGGAGGCGTGGGCGGATATCGATTCGCTGCTTGACGGAAGCTCGCCGGTCAGCTGCGACCCCGCTCGTTCCAAGGACATCTACGAGATCGCGCTGGAGGAGATGGCCCGCACGGCATCCGTCTCCACCGCATCGCCGTCGGCATCGGGTGCCCCGGTGCCCCCCGACATGACTGCGACCAGTGCGTTCGTGCTGTCTCAGATGCAGGCGGCCATGGCGACGCAGGCCCAGGCCGTGGTGCCTCCCGTGCCCGTCCGTGCGGCGGCGGATGCCTCTGCGGCCCCGGTCGTACGCCAGGTTTCCGAGGTGCCTGCGGTTGAGCCTCAGCAGCAGGTCGCGAAGTCCCAGGCCGAACCTGCGGCCGCGCCCGCCTCTGCGGTCCAGCAGACCGAGATCACCAGCGTGCTGCCCGAGCTGTCTCAGGATGACTTCCTGGCTTCGGCGTCCGCTGCGGAAGAGGAACCCGCGGTCGTCGAGGTTCCCGTGGCCGACTACAGCGGCCATGAGGACATGTGGGCAGAGGCGCTCGCCATCCTGGAGGAGAAGCCGGAGCCCATCGAGCAGAAGCCGCCGCGCGGTGCTCATTTCCGCAAGATCGAGAACACCGATCCGGTCAACCCGCTGCGCATGAGCGCGGTTGCGGAGGGTGCGAACGAGACGGTCCGCCATACGCGCATCAACGAGATCCTGGAAGAAGAGCTCGAGAAGGTCCCGTCGCAGAGCATGCGCAGCACGAGTAGGGAATACCTGCGGGTCATCCAGGGCGGCACCATGTCCATGCCGCGTCTTTCGGCAGAGGCGTAACCGGTTTGCGGCGCGCTTTGGCTTCCATCCGCTCATACGTTTCGGTGCCGTGGCTTGTCGCCATGGTGGCGATGATCGCCCTTATCTGGGGAAACTCGTTGGTACCCGGAGAGGGGAGCTCATCGATCAGCACCGCTGTCATGGAGGCGGTGCGCAGCTTCCTCGACGCCATCTCGCTGCCGAGCGCATGGGTCACGAACTTCCTCGTGCGCAAGACGGCGCATTTCACCGAGTATGCGGTCCTGGGCATCCTGACATCGCAGGCGCTCGATCCGCGAGGGAGCCGGCTGCGCTGCCGCTGGCTGCTGATCGCGGCGCTGCTCGTGCTCGTGCCCTCGCTGGACGAGACGATCCAGCTGTCGGTGGCGGGGCGGTCCGGGATGGTGACCGACGTGATGCTCGACTGCTGCGGAGCTGCTTTTGGTGTGGCGGTTCGGTGTGCCGTGCTGCGCGCTGCGGGCTCGCGACGTGCCGTATCATGACCTCATCCAGCGCGTTTGCCTTCGCGTAAACTTTTTTGGAAAAAGTGCTTGCGCAGATGCCGGTGTGCGTGCATAATAATCAAGCGCTTTGCAAGAGGAGCAGCACATGGTGGGTGTAGCTCAGTTGGCTAGAGCGACGGGTTGTGGTCCCGTAGGTCGAGGGTTCGAGTCCCTTTACCCACCCCATCCTCTCTTGCGCACGTTGAATGGACCGTTAGCTCAGCTGGCTAGAGCAGGGGACTCTTAATCCCAAGGTCCAGGGTTCGAATCCCTGACGGTCCACCATCAATGCCCTTGCACATATAATGGACCGTTAGCTCAGCTGGCTAGAGCAGGGGACTCTTAATCCCAAGGTCCAGGGTTCGAATCCCTGACGGTCCACCCCTTTGATTTACAAGCTCCTACAAGGAGCTTTTTTCATGTCCGGCCACCTCTCGGGGGATTCGAACCGGGAGGTCGCGAGACTGAGCAAACGCGCGAGCGTTTGCCAGCGAGCGTGCGAGGGGCCCGGCAGGGCCCCGAAGCTGCGGACGCTGAAGGCGGCCGCGAATCCCTGACGGTCCACCCTTTGATTCACAGGCTCCTACAAGGAGCTTTTTTCATGTCCGGCCACCTCTCGGGGGATTCGAACCGCGAGGTCGCGAGACTGAGCAAACGCGCGAGCGTTTGCCAGCGAGCGTGCGAGGGCGCAACGCGCCCGAAGCTGCGGACGCCGGGTGGAGGCTGCGCGGCGGAAAGTTGCTGAAAAATCGACGTTGTAGATGGATTGATCTGGCGCACGCGGAAAAGCGCACCCGCTGCGAGGTCGTCACCTGCGGAAACGCCGGTCCCGCAGGTGCCGTTTCGCGCGGGTCCGGATTTCAGGCGTCTACAATGTCGATTTTTCAGCAAAACGTGCGCATCGAACCTCCACTGAGGCCCTGCGGACAATCTATGGAGGCGGCTTGTCTTTCCGGCAAGAGCGCACAAGGAGGGTCCGATGGCACAAAGCGGATCCCGTCTCCTGTTTCTGGATGCGCTCCGTTCCGCATAGGCTGGATCACTCGGCGCATTCTCGCCCGCTGTAATCGGCGCGGTAGTGGGATCCGAGGCTTTCCGTGCGAGCGCGCATGGCTTCGAGCATCGCCTGCGCGAGGGAGAGCTGCGAGCGCAGGCGGATGGTGCGGGCAACCGCCGGCTCATCGCGTTTCGCAGGTGCGGCAGCGAGTTCCATATCCGTGCGGATCTCGTTGATGTCGGCGAGTGCCCGGGCAAGGCCGGCGTCCGTGCGGTTGATCATGGCGTGCGCGCTCATGGTCCGCCGCATGCGGTCGGTGAGGTCGCGTGCCGCCTTCTCGGTTATGCCCGCAGCTGGCATGGCGGGAGCCTGCCCACATGACGGAGCGGGGACGCGTGCCGCCCATGCGGCTGCTGCGCGACCCGCCCGCCTCCCGAATATGAGGCCGTTGGCGCTCGAGAGGCCGCCGATGCGATCCGCCCCGTGCATGCCGCCGGTGACCTCGCCGGCGGCGAAAAGGCCGGGCAGCCCGGTGAAGCCGTCCGCATCGATCCTGATGCCGCCGTTTGCCGCGTGTGCGTACATGGCGATACGGAGCTCCGCATCGGGTGCGATGCCCTGCTCATGCTCAAGCCAGTCGCAAAACACCTGCACGAATTCCGGCACGTCTTCTGCGGGGAAGCGGTATCGCACGGCGAGGCCGTCCGCCCCGGCCCGGTCGATCGCAAGATCGATGGCGCAAGACGGCAGGCGGCAGGTGAAGGGGCCGTAGGCGGCACGCATCTCAAGCAGGCTCGCGTCGGGCTGCGGCTCCATGAGGGCGAAGCAGAAGCTCTTCTCGTTGAACACGATGCCCCGCTTGGGCGCCACAAGGCCCGGCATCATCTGCATGAACTCGATGTTTATGAGCGAGCACCCGTGGGCGAGCGCGATCCCGTGCGTGGAGCTCAGCACGTCGCGCGAGGTGAGGCTGCGCTCGAACAGGCCGCCGGTGCCGCCTGTCGCGAGCACCACGGCGTGCGCGGCGATCGTGACGAAGCGCTTCGCGGTGCGGTCGAACAGCACGGCTCCGGCAACGCCCCGACTCCCGCACGCATCCGCCTCGATGAGGTCCATGAGCTCACAGCGCTCAAGGATCCGGACGCCGATCCCATCGAGGGCGCGGGCGAATGCACGCTGCGTGCTCTCGCGGGTGAGGCCGCGCCACAGGCGGTTCTTATGGTCGAAGCAGGGGATGAAGGCGGCCTCGTGCGCGGACGTTTCGCTCGCGGGCCGCTTGAGCGCGACGCCGAGCTCCTCGAGCCAGGCCATCGATGGGCGGATGCCGGCGACAAGCGTCTCCACGAGAGCGCGATCGGCGACGCCGCCTCCCACACGGCAGATGGTCTCGACCAGGTCCTTGGCGTCCTTATCGTCTTCCGGTCCGATAAGGCCGAGCCCCCAGGTTCCGGGGAAGAAGCTTGAACCCGAGAAGAGCTCGCCGGCGCATGCGATCGCCACGCGCGCTCCGGCGCGCGCGGCCTCGATGGCGGCGCAGCATCCCGCGATGCCCGATCCGATGACGAGCACGTCGGTGCCGTCGGCGTGGTTGAGGTCGATGTCGTTGCGCATCGCGGAAGTCCTTCCGATCGGTTGCGATACCGGCGGACTCTATTGTGCCCGAATTGTCGCGGTCGATGCGGGTCAACCCTGCTGCCGCGTCGGGAGGTTTGCGACCGCGGCGTCCAGGCGGGCGGGAGCAGCGCTCGTCGCGGAAGCAATCGACCGGCGGCTTCCCTGGTGCTCGGCGAAATCCAACCGGTCGCGTCAAATTCACCGCCCTTCGACGAATTCGCCGCGTCAGTTTCGCGCTAAAATGGATACGCATGTCAGTGCTCAAAAGGTGTTCCGTTTCGCCGCGGATCTTTTGGGATTGATCACGAAAGAGAGGAGAGGCATGCAGTACACAGCAGAAGTGGAGAACATGTGCCCGGTTGCCAAGGGCGCATACCACGGCCCCGCACCCATCCCCGAGGAGGGTCAGTGGATTCAGGCCAAGGAGATTTCCGACATCTCCGGCCTTACGCACGGTGTTGGTTGGTGCGCTCCCCAGCAGGGCGCTTCCAAGCTGACGCTTAACGTCAAGAACGGCATCATCGAGGAGTGCCTCGTCGAGACCCTCGGTTGCTCCGGCATGACCCACTCCGCGGCTATGGCTTCCGAGATCCTTCCCGGCAAGACCATCCTCGAGGCCCTGAACACCGACCTCGTGTGCGACGCCATCAACGTCGCCATGCGTGAGATCTTCCTGCAGATCGTGTACGGTCGCAGCCAGACCGCGTTTTCCGAGGGCGGCCTGCCCGTCGGCGCCTCCCTTGACGACCTCGGCAAGGGCCTGCGCTCCCAGGTCGGTACCATGTTCGGCACCAAGGCCAAGGGCGCTCGCTATCTCGAGCTCTCCCAGGGCTACGTCACCCGCATGGCTCTGAACGACAAGAACGAGATCATCGCGTTCGAGTTCCTGAACCTCGGCAAGTTCACCGATGCCCTCAAGAAGGGCGCCACCCCCGAGGACGCCATCGCTGGCGCCATGGGTCACTACGGTCAGTGGGAGGCCGCTGCCAAGTACATCGATCCTCGTACCGACGAGGAGACCCACACCGTCGAGTCCGTGTTCCCGGTTCACGAGTAGAAAGGGAGGGAAAGAATAATGGCTGTTAGCTTCGAAGGTTACGAGCGCCGCATCGACAAGATCAATGCCTGCCTCGCCGAGAACGGCATCTCCTCCCTCGAGGAGGCTCTGCAGATCTGCCAGGACAAGGGCATCGATCCGCGTGCGATCACCGAGGACGTCCAGTCCATTGCTTTTGAGAACGCCAAATGGGCTTACACCCTTGGTTGCGCTCTCGCCATCAAGAAGGGCGCCAAGAGCGCTTCTGAGGCCGCCGCTATCATCGGCGAGGGCCTGCAGGCCTTCTGCGTGCCCGGCTCCGTCGCAGAGGACCGCAAGGTCGGCCTGGGCCACGGCAACCTGGGCGCCATGCTGCTCGGTGACGACACCGAGTGCTTCGCGTTCCTGGCTGGCCACGAGTCCTTTGCTGCCGCCGAGGGCGCCATCGGCATCGCGATGAACGCCAACAAGGCTCGCAAGAAGCCGCTGCGCGTCATCCTGAACGGCCTCGGCAAGGATGCCGCCCAGATCATCGCCCGCATCAACGGCTTCACCTACGTGAAGACCCAGTTCGACTACTTCACCAGCGAGCTCAAGATCGTCGAGAAGATCCCGTATTCCGACGGTCCGCGCGCTGAGGTCAACTGCTACGGTGCTGACGATGTCCGCGAGGGCGTTGCCATCATGTGGCACGAGAACGTCGACATCTCGATCACCGGTAACTCCACCAACCCCACGCGCTTCCAGCATCCCGTTGCGGGCACCTACTTCAAGGAGCGCGTGCTGGCCGGCAAGAAGTACTTCTCCGTCGCTTCCGGCGGTGGTACCGGCCGTACCCTGCACCCGGACAACATGGCCGCCGGTCCCGCCTCTTACGGCATGACCGACACCATGGGCCGCATGCACTCCAGCGCCCAGTTCGCCGGCTCCTCTTCGGTGCCTGCGCACGTCGACATGATGGGCCTCATCGGCATGGGCAACAACCCCATGGTCGGCTGCACCGTGGCGTGCGCCGTCGCCGTGAACGCTGCTCTGAACGAGTAAGCTTCGCCGACATATCGAATTGTCGCGCTAGCACCGTCCGGGCATTCGCCCGGGCGGTGCTTTTTATCGTTGCATGGCAAGTCGGATGATCGCGCTATGGTCAAAAACTGCATTCCCATTGCAATTCGATGCGCGTGAAGCCGCTCGTGGTCAATCGGTGCGCTCCCATTGCAATTGTATGGAGCTGGTTTTGAAGGGTGCAATATTAAATATTGTAATATGCGGTTGATTTCTGCCCGCTTTGACGTGGTGGCGTATTTCGAGAAGCCAACGTACAAGGACAACAATATTGCATATTAATCTGAGCTGGATCTGTTCCAGGAATTGCAATGGGAGCGCACCGATTGACCACGAACGGCTTCATGTCTGAAAGTTTGCAATGGGAGTGATAGTTTTGACCATGGCAAAGCCCTCTGGAGAGGCTCCAACAGTCGTGCATTGAGCTGTCGTCGTGCTGGAAGCGCGCCACGATGTCCGTTAGTCTCAGGGTCCGTGGCTTTATTCCGCCGGTGCAAAGACGGCGTGCTCACCGAGGAGATAGGCGAGTCTCACGAGTAGCCAGCACGCTGCGGTGAACGTGGCTATATGCACGATCGGCATATTGGTGAGGAAGTCGCTCGCGCTTACAGGACTTGCGCAGATGGCAAACGCAACAATTGCGATGTTCAGAATGGCTGCGATTGAGAACGGGCGCACAATGATGAAGAAGGACTCAGCGGTGAACATGCGCCTGATCTGCTTGCGGGAGATTCCCGCGGCGACCATTTGGGAGACTTCCCTTCGTCGCGACGGGATCCTTCCAAGCACGCTTGAGAATACGTCAGAGATGCCGATGAGAGCGAGGATGGATGCGAAGACATCGACGAACAGCCTGAGACCGGCACGTGCCCGCTCGTCGCGCTCCGCTTCCTCCGACAGGCTCACGACTTCGATGCCCTCGGTGTTTTCGAAACGTTGTTCAAGCTGAAGGGCAACATCGGCCTCAGCTGTACGGGATTCCGTGCGTATGTTGTAAAACATGTCCTCGCTATCTGCCTTGTACGGATCGCCAAGAGAGACGTCGTCGACGCCGTCTAAGGAACGCACCATTTCGATCAGCGAGTCGTCAGCTCCCAGATCCGCTGCTCCGTCCACGGTGATGCGGACATCCCATACGTCCGCGTATCGCTCGAAATACGTCGCCTGCGTTGAGAGATGGGAGAGCGTTTCGAAATTGATGAGCGTCACAAAGGCAAGAAGCGCACATGCGATCGACACGTTGGCAGTGCGCATGTTTCGCTTCCTCGAGCGGAGCGAGCATGCTGCGAGTTTTGCTTCTATGCCGATTCTGTTTTCGATGAGGCGGGCAAGAATCCCGTAGGGCCGTCCTGTCGACCGGTATTCGTCAGTGCCCTGCTCGATTGCCTTGATTACGCTGATTCTTCCCAAACGGTGTGCGGGAAGCAGGGCGGAGAGCACAATGGTTGCCGTGGAGACAAGGAGCCCAAGCGCAACGGAAAGGGGCGAAAGCTCGATCACGGGCTCGTAAACACGGTCGCCAGCGGTCATAGCTAAGATCGCCCCGATGACCGCGAGGGACAGTGCCATGCCCGTCAGCACTCCAAGGAGGGCAGCGGGGAGGGAGAGCGCGCAGCCTTCTGCAAGCAGAAGAAGCCTGACTTGAGAATCGCTCGCACCGGCTGTCTTCAATAATCCCAGGTTGCGCATGCGCGCGCTCATGGAGACGTCGAATGCGCTTTTGAGCATAAGCACGATGGAAATCGAGCACAATGCCGTTACGATGGCAAACGCTATCGAGGATCCGGTGACGCTGGGCGTTTCGCCAAGATACTCCATACGAATCAGATAGTCTCTCACGACCAGGGAACCTACACCGACTACGAGCCCCAGCATGACTGAGGCGATGAACGAGAGGGCGGCGAGCGAGATGACCGATGCCTTGTTGGCGCGGATATAGTTTGCGATATAGGTACGGAGCATGGCTACTCCTCCTCGGTGATGATGCGACCGTCGGCGATGCGTACGATACGGTCTGCGGCGGATGCGACTGCTTCGTCATGGGTGACAAGGACGATCGTGGTTCCGTAGCGGTCTCGCGCTCTCCCTAGAAGCTCGACGACACGTTCTCCATTGGCGCGGTCGAGGCTGCCAGTCGGCTCATCGGCCAGGATGACCGCCGGCTTTGCAACGAGCGCGCGGGCGATTGCGACGCGTTGCTGTTGACCGCCTGAAAGCTCGGAGGGCATGCTGTCTTTGCAATCGGTGATGTCGAGGAGGGAGAGAAGCTCTTCGATCGTTGAGGAATCGGGCGCGGTGCCGTCGAAGCGCATGGGGAGCTCTATGTTGTCGCGAGCCGTAAGGAATGGGATGAGGTTGTGGAATTGATAGATAAGGCCGACCGTGTGCCTGCGATACAGGGCGAGCGCATCCGAGCCGAGTACGGAAAGGTCCATACCGTCGACGACGATGCGACCCGATGTTGGCGTCTCGACGCCGCCAAGGATATGCAGAAGCGTCGACTTGCCCGATCCCGAGGCCCCCATGATCGCGACGAATTCTCCTCGCCGCACCGTCAGGGAGGCACCGTCGAGCGCACGGCGTTCCGCCGCGCCCTCGCCGTATACGCGTGTGAGCCTTTCTACAACGACAGCGGGATCGGCGTAGTGCATTCCCATGGCGAGCGGTGGTTGCCCATCGCCTTTCGCAATTGACGAGCCGGCAGCGGGACCATCCAGCGATATGTCGAAGGGAATGCGGCGTTCACGGTCGACTTTTTTGGCAAAGAGCGTGAACGCCGTCGTCATGCTCATGCCAAGATCTCGACATACGTGCTCCATGGCGCGCTTCGTGTCCTGATCAAGCCTGAAGTTGACAAGGGTGGTCGAGGGCATCGCAACCTCCGAAAGATTCATAGTAAAGACAATGTCTTTATATCATCTATCTCAGAATGGGAGCGCTAAAACTTGTAGAAATCGGATGTCTGTTACCAAAGAGTAGTTTTGCCGGTACGAAGAATTCCATTGTTTCATCGGTTAGAGATGCGGGCGGTCTGTCAGGCATGGACGCAGTGCCCGTGCTGCTGTCGCGCATTGCCAGCGCAAGGGCTCAGCCCTGCTGTGGCGAGGGCGGCGGGCCTGATGCCGTTTGTCCAACTATGTTCCTCGTACCATTGGCGCGTTCTGTCCGGAGACTAGCATTACAGTATCGTGAACGATACGAATCAGGGAGGTTTACCATGAAGGTGACCAAGGGCGGTACCGTATCCAAGCTTCTCGCCGGGGTCGAGATTCCCGAGATGTTCCATGCGCGTCAGACGTTCCCGCGTCAGTCCATCGCGCCGGAGGACATTCCCGGTATCGTCGAGGAGCAGATTGCCCAGCCGCAGTTCTCCGAGAAGATCAAGCCGGGCATGAACATCGCCATTACCGCCGGTAGCCGTGGTATTCGCAACGTTGACATCATCACCAAGGCCGTCGTGGACGCGGTCAAGCGTCGCGGCGCCAACCCGTTTATCGTGCCTGCTATGGGTAGCCATGGCGGAGCCACCGCCGAGGGTCAGAAGGAGATGCTCGCCGGCTTCGGCATCACCGAGGAGGCCATGGGCTGCCCCATCAAGAGCTCCATGGAGGTCGTCGAGCTCGGGTATTCCAGCCTCGGCAAGCGCGTGGTGCTCGACAAGAACGCCTACGAGTCCGACGGCATCATCGTCTCCTGCCGTCTGAAGCCCCACAACGCGTTCCGCGGCACCCATGAGTCCGGTCCCTGCAAGATGATGACCGTTGGTCTCGGCAAGCAGGTGGGCGCCCAGACCGTCCATTCCGACGGCATGGGCAAGATCGGCCAGAACATCCCGACCATGGCGGCCGTGGTGCTCGAGAAGGCGCCGATCCTGTTCGCCATTCCGTGCATCGAGAACGCCTACGACGAGACGGCCATGATCGAGGCGATTCTGCCCGAGAACATCCTCGAGCGCGAGGCGGAGCTGCTCGAGGTCGCCAAGGCCAACATGCCGTCGCTCATCGTGGGCGAGGGCGACGTGCTCGTGGTCGACGAGATCGGCAAGAACTATTCCGGCACGGGTGTGGACCCCAACATCACCGGCACGTTCTCGACCGACTTCGCACACGGCGGAATCCAGGTCCAGCGCACGGCGTTTCTGAACCTTTCCGAGATCAGCCACGGTAACGCGCTGGGTGTCGGCCTGGCGAGCGCCATCACCTCCAAGATCTTCGACGTTATGGACATCGAGGCCATGTATCCCAACTGCCTGACCTCGACGGTGCTCAAGAGCGCGTGCATTCCGTGCGTGGTCGCCACCGACAAGGAGGCCATCCAGCTGTGCATCCGCACCTGCAACGGCATCGAGGGCAAGCCGGTTCGCATGGTGCGCATCGCCAACAGCCTGCACATCGGGCAGATCATGCTGTCCGCCGCCTACTACGAGGACGTCAAGGCGGGCAAGTATCCCGGCGTGGAGGCGCTCGACGAGCCCGCGCCGCTCGAGTTCGACGCCGACGACAACGTCGTGACGCCGGTGTTCATGTAGCAAAACGTGTTGCAGCTTGCATGCGGGGCCGTCTTCGGACGGCCCTTTTCATGAGCGGGGACGTCGCGCAGGGGGGCGATTATCGCGGAGTGCGCCCGTGGGTAGAATGAAGCTATCCGAGCCGGGGAGGAGCCATGAAGCGCATCCGCATCATCGCCGCCGTCGTGACCGTCGCATCGCTTGCCTACATCGTGCTGTACTGGATGGTGCTCGCTGACTGGGCCGCCATGCATTTTCGGACATTTCCGGCGGCGCTGCACTCACTGGTTGCATGGCCTACATTCTGCTATTCGTCGGCGCTGCTCGTGGGATCGCTGTTCAACAACGTGGGGGAGAGCAAGCGCGTCGTTCGTCTCGTGAAGGTGGTCAACATCGCGGCGCTTGCATTGCATGTTCTCATGTGGGCAACGGTGCTGCTGTTTCCCTCGTCGACGATAAGCGGGCTGTTTCTGGTGCCCATGATCTACATGGGCGACTTCACGATCCCCTGGGTCGCCACGTTGCTCGGTGCCGTCATGGGGTTCGTGCTCTAGTGCGCGTTCGCAGGTTGCCACCAGGTTGCCACAGATGGAGAGGGAATGCAGAGGGCCCCCTTGGTCCATTATGGCTGCGTTACGTTTGGCAATGAAAGGCGGAAAAGGTATTCCGGATAGGCCGTAAGAGCGACGGGCATCGGGTAATACGAGATATACTGTGAATCGTTAGGAGGTGCATCATGTTTTATGACTATGCTGAGCTTGAGGACGGGACGCAGGTAGCTTATTCCAACGTTTTGGACGACGGAGTCATCGAGGTCTCGATCGAGCGCCCTATTGAGCTGGGCTTCGATAGCGCCCGTTGTGTGCTCCCGGCGTTCGAGTGGTCGGATATCGAGGGCTTCACCGATGATGACGTGGCGTATCTCGATACGTTTGTCCACAACAACGCGCCGCTCATCCTTCGGCTTGCGCGGGAAGCTTCCAAAAACCATACCTAGGTTGTTTTGTTATATAAGTAATACGCGCTATGCATATTGAGCCTCTGCCCTGTCATAAAAAGGGACTGTCCCTTTTAGTTCACGGTGCACTCTTTCTAACCAATCTATCCATCTATTCACACAATGGTGAATAGATGGATAGAAGGCAAGGCTCGCGATGCGTTCGTTTTTATTTCCCTGACTGCCCCGGCTTGTCGGTCGGCGTCTTGCGCTTGGGGCGGTAGGTGATGCCGGCGGGCCGCTCGAGCGAACCCCGTTGGCCGCGCGCAACGCGCTCCATGTTCCGGAACCTTCTCGTCCAACGCCGGTAGATGCTCTCGTTCGAGGTGGAGCGCATGCCCATGCAGGGAGCGGCGATGAGCACCGGCAGCAGATACTCGACGCTGCGCCAGATCACAAGGCCAGCGGACAGATGCCAGCCGAACATGCCGCCGAACAGGTAGGAGAACCCGACCTCCGCGCCTCCTGCGCCGCCGGGAAGCGGGATGGCGTTCACAAGGAGCTCGACCATCGATCCGGAGGCGAGGCACACGATCGGGTCGGCTTCGAGGCCGAAGGCGCGCAGCACGAAATAGGGAAGAGCGTACATGCAGCCGAGCTGCAGCAGGGTGATGACCTCGGCCGCAAAAAGCGCGCGCCTGTGTGCCGCCGCGGCGCGAAAGGCGCTCGAGAAGGTACTCACCTGCGTGTCGAGCAGATTCTTGAAGCGATCGTGCCGCTCGGCGTTCAGGATGTGCAGCGCACGGCCGATCTTAAGCAGGATGCCGCCCACCTTCTGGATGGGGCCGGGGAGCAGGCAGAGCAAAAGCACGCCGCCCACCTGCACGAACTTATAGGCAAACATGAAGATGCCGATAAAGGTCACATCAAGACCGAGGATCTTGACGTCGGAGAAGGTTTCGAGGAAGTATCCGCTGCACAGCAGCAGCATGAGCGCGGCGAAGATGCCCTCGCCCGCCTCGTAGAGCGTGAAGCGGACAAACTGCAGCGCGGAGGCGTTGGTCAGGGAAAGGCCGGCGCGCGTGAGGCGGTAGATCTGCGAAGGGATGACGCCGGCACCTCCGGGCGTGAGGCGCATGAAGAACACGCCGGACGCCTCGACGCTCATGAGGTCGCGAAAGCCGACGGGGGAGTTATGGTCGGTCGATGCGAGCACGGCGTAGGCGAGGACGCCGAAGACGTAATAGCACAGGAAGCAGACGATGCCCGTGGCGATCCAGCCGAGGTCGACGCCCGCGAGCGCGCGGAAGAAGTCGTCGATCTGGCCGCTGAAAAACAGGTAGGCCACATAGATGACGGCGACGATGCCGAGAAAGACGAAGGTTATCCTGACCTGCTTCATGGAGGAGCGGTCGGCATCGCGGTCGCGGGCCGACGTGGCGCTGCCGACGTGCAGCTTAGGCGCGCTTCCTCGGCGCGTCTTGGCGGGCTCGCCTTTCACGACGGCGGAGCGCTTGGAGTCGGTGTCGCCCGTATGCTTTTGCGCCATGCGCCCTCCCGTTGAATCGATGTCTCCAAAGCAGTGTAGCCGCAAGCCGGCCTTCGCGCCATGCGGTACAGCGAGCCTACAGAATGAATAGCGAGGCGGCTGCGGTCCACGGTGCCGCCAACCGGCCCCCTTGGGCGGCACGCAGGCAGCGGGTTCGCCGGCTGAATGGGTCAATTGGGGACGGGTTCGTTCCAGCCCATCGGCGGCAGTGTAAGCCGCCGATGGGCTGGAACG
>DGYMJ06203__coassemble_424_pt1 | contig 29532 bp, 25 predicted proteins | sample DGYMJ06203__metabat2_high_PE_015 | metagenome-assembled genome bin DGYMJ06203
TCCTCAAGCCGCTGGGAATATCCCAGTACCGTCTCGCGAAGGCCATCCAGCGGCCCCAGTCCGCGGTCTCGGATATCATTCACGGGCGTCGCGCGATCACGCCGGAGATGGCGTGGCTGCTGGGGAAGGCATTGGGTACGACCCCGGAGTTCTGGCTTAATCTCGAGGCGACGTACCGGCTGAAGAGCATCGACGAGAGCTCCATGCCCGAGGTCGCTCTGCTTGCCTGACGGCACGCTCTCCTGCGAGCGGGGCGTGTGTCGTCAGGACCCGGTGGGCCTCGATTGCGCCCGACCTGAGGAACGCCGGTTTCGACAAGGCGGGGTCGGGCACGTGCCTGCGATGTTCGTCGACGCCCCCGGTTCCGGAAGCGTCAACGTTTGCTCAGCGCGAAGGCGTGCGCCTCCCGCATCCAGGCCATGAGCTCGTCGTCGATCTCGTCCGGGCGCTCCACGAGCACATGGTGCGTCCACCGGTTGGGGTAGGGTTCCGTCGCCACCGCGATGCGCGGCGCGTCCACGCGGTGCGCGAGCCCGAAGGTCACCATGAGACAGTGGCGAGGCCAGTCGCGCTTGCGCCGGATGGGAAGCGACGCGCAGCCGAAGACGCGACGGTCCGAGAAGGTGATCTGCGTCTTCTGCACGCGCATGAGCACGTCGGCGCCGACCTCTACCAAAATGCGGTCCTCGAGGATGCGATAGATCGGCAGCATGAGCGGGTCGCGCGCAAAGAAGCGTTCCAGCTCGTCGTCATGGCGCTCCATGGCTCCTCCTTCTTACATCGTCTCTCGGCGCGCACAAGCGGCTATTCCGTGCATCCGTCGGGCATCCGGCGCGCGTACATGCGCCCGAGCTCTCCGTCATCGTCGCGTACCATGCCCGTAAACTGCCAGCCCAGGCGCTCGTAGAAGCCATTGTGGTCGGTGAGCAGGTACAGGTGTGGCACGCCTTGGCGCGCCATGTCATGGCAGACGGTATCGAGCAGCCGCCTCGCCACGCCCAGACGGCGATATTCGGGCTGCACGTAGACCGCGCAGACGTTGGGGGCGAGGTCGCGGCGTTCGTGGAAATCGTTGTCGATCACGCCCGCGCCCGCCGCGATCCGCCCGTTGTCGCACACGATGTACCACTGGGGAATCGCGGTCCGTCCCTGCACGCATGCGCGCATGCTCGCGTGGTAATCCGCTGTCGCGACGCCCCATATCGACGAGAACCACTCGGCGGAGCGCTCGATCAGATCCGGCCGATCGCGCAGGGCGATGACGGGGAGCGACCGGACGCGCCCGGCCATCCAGGCGACGGCGTCACGCTGCAGATGCTGCACGAAGTTGTCCTTCCCGTCGCAGTAGGCGTCGATGTCCTCGGGGAAGCGCCGTGCGAGCCGCTCCTTGAGCGCGCCGTACGCGCGGGCGGCGTCCGCATGGGTGCGCAGGTAGTCGCGCACCGCCAGATGGCGTCGGATGTCGTCGACGCTGTCCTGCGAGAAGACGTGCAGTTGGAACAGGCGGAGGTCTGGGTTGGAGGGGGATGACCTGCGCAGGTAGCGCCTGCCGGGGATGCCGAACTCCCCGCACCACTCGTAGCCGAGGGCCTCCAGGCTTTCGCGCCGCGCGTCAGCCGAGGTGAGGTCGCGCACGACGGGCATCATGTCGATGACGGGTTTGGCGGCAAGCCCCGGCACCGAGGTGCTGCCGATGTGATGGACCTCGAGGAGGGCATCGCCCAGCGCACGGGCGACGCGGGCCGCCTCGGCCTTGAACTGCGCTGCCCAGGCGGGGGAGTATGGCTCGACGCGAACGTGCACAGGGCTCCTTTGGATAGCGGGGTGCGGTCGATACGATTATCCCGCCACGACCCGCATGGGGCAAACGCTGGCCGAAGCACTCCGTTCCCGATTGCTCCGCGCCGCGCATCCCGGGACCCGTCCGGATCGACGGTACGCATATGGCACGTCGACCCATCCACGGTACGCTATAGGCACGCTTTCGGGCGAAAAACGTGCCTATAGCGTACTCTCGACGGGGCGGCGTGCCTATAGCGTACCGCGGATCGCCCGTCCGCGGCGCTCAAAGCCCTTCAATCAGCGTTTCCCTAGTGCGCTGATCGTCCCCAGGGATCGCGGAGATCCTCGACGGGGTTCCATACGCGCTGATAGAGCAGCCACCAGCGGTATATGCTGGACGAACAGACCGTGAGCGCGAGGGCGATGACGCCGCAGGCGGCGAGCACCGCCGGAGCTCCCCCGAGCGCATGCGGTACGATGGAGGCCATCAGGATGGCGGCGAGGTCGAACAGGATGATTCGTTTCGGGCCGCCGCGCTTCGTGTAGCGAAGGTTGCAGACGGACAGCCCGATGGCGCAGAGCAGGATGAAGACGAGGTAGGCGCATGCGAGCGGTCCCGCGTCCTGCCGCGGTGAGGGGTCGTGGGCGAGCTGCATGAGGGCGAGTCCGAGCCCTATGAGCGCTCCGCGCCCCAGGGTGGCGCCCGCGATGAAGCGGCGGTCGGATGCGATGCGCTCGGACTCGGCGGGCGTCTGCATGGCGGGGGCCTGCGGGCGCGCCGGGTGGCGGTCGCAGGGCTCATCGCCGGAAACGGCGCCTCCCAGCAGCTCATCGACGGTGCAGCCGAACAGGTCGGCCAGGCGGGCAAGGTTGTCCAGGTCAGGGGCGGACTGCCCATGCTCCCACTTGGAGACCGCCTGCCTGCTTATCCCGAGGCGGACGGCGACCTGGCCCTGGGTGAGTCCGCGCTCGCGCCTGCGCGCACCCAAGCGCTCGGCCAGCCCGCAGGCGACCGACGGCGTGCGATCGTTGCGCGTGTCTGCCTTCATAGGTGCCTCCCTTGGCCGGGGTCATCCCGATTGTACCGGGCTGCAGGGAGTTTCGGCCGGCTCGGCCCTCAAGAGGTGTCAACCGGTGGTTGCGCCCAGCGTGGCGCAGGCATAAGGCGGATAGACTCGAGGGCCGGCCCGTCGGAAGGCGAAAGATCCGTCGCGGTGCCCTATCCCATCAGGTGGTCCACAAGCGCCGCGCCGCCGTATCCGAAGAACGCTCCGATAGCGGCTGCGAGCAGCGTGAGGCCCACGGTGCGGACGATCTTCATCCAGCCTGGGATCATGCGCACCCGCCGCCCGCGCTCCGTGCTGCGGTCGACCGTGCGGCCCGCCAGGAAGTCCTTGATCTCCCGATAGGTGATCAGGTCGCGGTCCTTCTTGATCCGCTCCGTCCAGACGGCGAAGAACATGGCGATGCCCCACATGGAAAGCGCGAGCAGGGCGGTGGGCATCGTCTGCGCAAAGGTCCAGTCCCACGCGATCATCTGCACGCTCAGCCAGATAAGGCATGCGAGCATCAGCAGCAAGAAGCCGAGGATGGCGATGCTCAAGCGCTTCATCAAGATGATGTCGGAGTCGATAGCCTTGTTCATGGTTTCCAAGTCTCCCTTCACGAGGTCGTCGACGGTCACGCCGAAGAGCTCGGAGAGCATGAGGAGGCTTTGCACATCGGGATAGGTCTTGCCCGTTTCCCATGACGAGATCGTTTGGCGCGAGACGAAGACCTTGGCGGCAAGGCCGTCTTGCGACAGGCCGAGCTCGCCGCGGTGCCGCTTGATCTGCGCCCCGATTTGCATCGTGTCCATCATGTCCCTCCCTTCGGGTCCTCGCGTGCCCGTCCTTCACCTCGCAGGGTGGCATGGCGCGTCCCACTTTACCATCAAAGGTTCCCGACAGGCGCCCTGCGGACGGCAGAACCCCTGACAAGAGTTCTTGTCAGGGGTTCTGAGCTGGTATTTTGTTGAGGACTTTGGGTGTGTGCCCCTTGCGCCCCAAGCTGCTCCTTGCAGCGGGGACGGGCATGGCGAGTGGCGCGCCAAAGCTGAGTGCGCAAAACGGTCCGGCGCTATGATGGGATGAAGAGCATGAGCGTGCAGGTGTCGGCTAAGGGAGATGTGGATGAATACGCCCGCCTTGGAGACCAGGCGTCTGGTATTGCGTGCATTTACGGAACGGGATCTCGATGCATTGTTCCTGATCCTTCGGGATAAGGAGGCAAACCGGTTCTTGCCGTGGTACCCCGTTGAGAGCCTCGAGGAAACGAAGGCGTTCTATGAGGGGCGGTACGCCCCCTTGTATGCGCTGCCGCAAGCGTATGCCTATGCGATATGCCTGAAGGCAGACGGGTGCCCCATCGGTTACATAAACGTCTCCATGGAGGAGCACCATGACCTTGGCTACGGGCTCCGCAAGGAGTTCTGGCATCGGGGAATTGCGACGGAGGCCGCGTGGGCCGTCATCGAGCGGGTGAAACGAGACGGCATGCCGTTTGTGACGGCGACGCATGATAGGAACAATCCCAGAAGCGGCGGGGTCATGCGCAACGTGGGGATGAGGTACCGATATTCCTATGAGGAGCAATGGCAGCCGAAAGACATCCCCGTCGTGTTCAGGATGTACCAGCTCAACCTCGATGGGGTCGAGAGCAGGGTCTACCGTGGGTACTGGGATAATTCGACGGTGCGCTTTGTCGAAAAAGGCGTGTACGCCGCGCACCGCCCTGGCACCTCGATCGCAAAGCCGGACGGCACGCTAGGCGTCCTCGGCGACCTCGTGGCGGTAGCCCGCTTTGACGTACAGCTTCACCGCGAGCAGGGCGAGCGAGAGGAACACGAGCGTCGCGGCGACGGCGGCCATGGCCTCGAGGCCCACGAGCGCGCCGGCGAAGATGGCGACCACGGCCAGGGCAGGCATGATCTGGATGAACATCCGGGCGATCTCCCGCTCCATGTGCGCTTGCAGCTCATCATGCTCCTTGGCATGGAGCCGGCGCAGCGCGGCATCGTCGCGCAGCGCGCGGCGCATGTCGACGATCCGACGGATGGTGATGACGCCGGCCACGGCGAACAGGCCCGTCAGAAAGCCGGCGAGGAACCCCGAGATGCGCATGTCGTCGTGCAGGGCGGGGAGGCTGTCGCTGGCGCTGAGCACGCCGAGGGCGATCAGGGAGCCGCAGATGACGGCTGCGGAGGCGGTCTCGCGGCGCAGACGGCGGCGGACATCGGCGCGCACGGTCTCGAGAGTGCGTTTCATGGGTACCCCTTCCGGTTCATCGAACAACGATAGGCTTCGGCGAAGCGTTTCGAACGGATTCATGGGCGCTGCTCCTTACAGTTCCTCGTCGATCTCGGAGAAATCGAAGACCTCTTCGATGGAAAGGCCGAAATGCCGGGCGATCTTGTACGCCAGGGGGAGCGAGGCGGTGTACTTTCCGACCTCGATGGACGTGATCGTCTGGCGCGTGGTCCCGACCGCGTCGGCGAGTTCCGCCTGGCTGAGCTTGGCTGCGCGGCGCAGCTCCTTGATGCGCGTGCGCATGCTAGCGTCGGGTGCCGGAGGCGCGACGGCGCCCGTCTCGGATTCGGGCGAGCGCCCCGCATGTGCACAGGAAGATGGCTGCGAGTGCGGCGACGGTGTTCATATCCATGGCGACCTCTTTCAGATGTCAAGTTTGCTTTGCAAGAAAAGCATAGTCTACTTTGCAAAAAAAGACAAGCAGACTTTGCAAAAACTGAGATCGCCGCAAGGGCCATCATGAAGTCCATACCGTTCGTCCGTAAAAACCGACCGCTCGCCGGCGACGGCCTTGGCAGTCCGCGTCCGCACGGCACAATGACATCGAATCGCATAACGAGGCGTGTAACTGGCAAGCAGGCACTAACCTTCGGCTCATGGGCGGCGCATGGCGTCGTTGCGGATATGTCGCAGGTCGGTGCTTTTTTCATGCCGAGAACCAGCCGGGCATCGGGCCCGCGACACGCCGCAGCATCCGCGCACTCCCTGAGCCGGCGACGAACCTTCCGGGCGCCCGCCCGGAAAAGCCCGCGCCCGCAAGGGCGCACGACCTCAAGGAGGCGCACATGAAGGACAAGATCTTCGGAATCCTTCAGCGCGTGGGGCGCTCGTTCATGCTCCCCATCGCGGTCCTACCCGTTGCCGGCCTGCTTATGGGCCTCGGCAGCTCGTTCACCAACGAGACGACGCTTGCGACCTACAACCTGCTGGGCATCATGGGCCCGGGCACCATCGCATGGGATGTCTTCACGGTGCTGTCGGCCTGCGGCGGCGTCATCTTCGACAACCTGCCGCTCATCTTCGCCGTGGGCGTGGCCATCGGCATGGCCCGCGCCGAGAAGGAGGTCGCCGCGCTCTCGGCCGCGGTGGCGTTCCTCGTCATGCATTCGGCCATCTCCGCCATGATCGACGTGACCGGCGGCGTGGACCAGTTCATCGACGGCGCCACGGCGAGCGTGCTCGGCATCACCTCGCTGCAGATGGGCGCCTTCGGCGGCATCATCGTCGGCCTCGGGACCTCGGCGCTGCACAACCGCTTCTACAAGATCCAGCTCCCGCAGGCCCTGTCGTTCTTCGGCGGCTCGCGGTTCGTGCCCATCATCTCCACCGTGGTCTTCACCTTCGTGGGCATCGCCATGTTCTTCGTGTGGCAACCCGTCCAGGACGGCATCAACGCGCTCGGCTACGCGGTGGCCAGCGCCGGCCCCGTGGGCGTGTTCCTGTTCGGCATGATCAAGCGCCTGCTCATCCCCTTCGGTCTGCATCACGTGTTCTACCTGCCGTTCTGGCAGACCGCGGTGGGCGGCTCCATGGAGGTCGCCGGCCAGATGGTCTACGGCGCCCAGAACATCTTCTTCGCCCAGCTCGCCGACCCGACCGTCACCCATTTCTCGACCGCCGGCACCTGGTGCTTCACCGGTGAGTTCGTCCTGTACATCTTCGCCTTCCCGGGCGCCGCGCTCGCCATGTACCGCTGCGCCCGCCCCGAGCGCAAGAAGGCCGTGGGCGGCCTGCTGCTCTCCGCGGCGCTCACCTCGATCCTGACCGGCATCACCGAGCCGCTCGAGTTCTCCTTCCTCTTCGTGGCCCCCGTGCTGTTCGGAATCTCCGCGGTGTTCGCGGGCCTCGCCTACATGCTGTGCTCCATCTTGAACATCACCGTGGGCCTGACCTTCTCCGGCGGCTTCCTCGACCTGTTCATGTTCGGTATCCTGCAGGGCAACGACAAGACGAGCTGGCTGCTCATCATCCCGCTGGGCATCGCGTTCTTTGCCGTGTACTACCTGCTGTTCACCTTCCTCATCAAGAAGTTCGACTTCAAGACCCCCGGTCGCGAGGAGGGCGACGCCGAGACCAAGCTCTACACCAAGGCCGACTACAACGCCCGCAAGGAGGGCAACGCCGCCAACGGCGCCCCTGCCGCCTCGTCCGATGACGAGCGCTCCGCGCAGATCGCCGCGGGCCTGGGCGGTACCGCCAACATCCGCGACGTCGACTGCTGCGCCACGCGCCTACGCGTGACGGTGCACGACGGATCCAAGGTCCAGGAAGGCGTGCTCAAGGGCACCGGTGCGGCCGGCGTCATCCGTCGCGGCGAGGGCGTGCAGGTCGTGTACGGCCCGCAGGTGAACGTCATCAAGACGAACCTCGAGGCCTACCTGGCCGCACATCCCGCAGACTCCGCATCCGACGCCTCGGCAGCCGTCGAGCAGGATGCCCCCGCCGAGCCCGAGACCCCGCGCGAGCCGGTGGCCACCATCACCCTGGGCAGCCCGCTGACCGGCGAGGCCCTGGCGCTCACCGCCTGCCCCGACGCGGTATTCGCCGAGAAGATGATGGGCGACGGCGCCTGCGTGGTGCCTGCGGTCGGCGAGCTCGTGGCTCCCTGCGACGCCAAGGTCGCCTTCGTGTTCGAGACCAAGCACGCCGTCGGCCTGGAGCTCCCGGACGGCACGGGCGTGCTGTGCCATGTGGGCATCGATACCGTCAAACTCGGCGGCAAGCCGTTCACGGCACACGTGGCGCAGGGTGATGAGGTCAAGCGCGGTGATACACTGTTGACGTTCGATCTCGACTACATCCGCGAGAACGCCCCCAGCATCTCCACGCCGGTGCTCATCACCGACATGGACGATCGCCACAAGGTCCGTCAGCTTGCGTTCGGTCACGTGAACCAGGGAGACGACCTGCTCGCCGTCGATATCTACGAGGCGTAACAAAGGGCATGGCCCTTCGGCATCCCGGTGCGCTGCGCGGCCGGGATGCCGCCGCCTGAGGATGACGGCGGGGTCGGCGCATCGCGCGCGACAACGAATTGACCAGCGCTTCGCTTAAGGAGACGGCCGCATGTACCGCATCACCAAACCGCTCAACCACAACGCATTGCTCGCGTTCAACATGGACGATGCGCGCGAGTACCTGGTGGTCGGACGCGGCGTCGGCTTCGGGCGCAAGCCGGGCGAGCGCGTGGAGGATTTCGGAGGGGCCGTGGAGCCGCAGCGCTACCTGCTGTCGCAGGCTGCCGGCGGTCGCGGCGATGCGCACGACCTGCTCGCCCGGATAGACCCGGTCGTGCTCGACGTGGCCGAGGGGATCTACGAGGACGTGCGCGACACCTTCGGCAAGGCGGATCCCAAGATGCTGCTGCCGCTTGCCGACCACCTTGCCTTCGCCGTGGCGCGCGTGCGCGAGGGCGGAGGGCTCAGCAACCCGCTCACCGAGGATATCCGCGCGCTGTTCCCGCGCGAGTTCGAGGTGGCACGGCGAGGCGTGGCCGAGCTGGCGGGCCGAATGGGCGTGGAGCTGGGTGACGACGAGGTGGGGCTTATCGCCCTGCACGTGCACTCGTCGCTCGATGACGGCCATGTGGAGCAGGCTATGCAGGTGGCGCAGCTCACGCGCGCGTGCATCGGCGCGGTGGAACGGCTCACCGGCAGCGCCATCGACGTGTCGTCTTACGACTACAACCGCCTCATGACGCATGTGAAGTACATGGTCACGCGCATCATCCGCGGGGAGCGGTTGAGCATCGACGTGAACGAGACCATCAAGCTGAGCGCACCCAGCAGCTATCGGGCCGCAGAGGCCGTGTGCGCCGAGATGGAGCGGCTCATGGGTACGCCGGTGAGCGAGCTCGAGGTGGGCTATCTCGCCATGCACATCGCCCGTGTCGCCGGCGAGGAATCCCGGGCCGCCTCGCGCAGGTAGCGCTTGCCCCGTCCCGGCCGGTGCAAATTGGGGGACGTACCTTCCGCTTGCACTTTTGCAAATCCGGGGACGTACCTTGCGCGTGCACTAATGCACGCGCAAGGTACGTCCCCGGATTTGCATCGGTTAGAGCTTTTTCAGGCGTTCGACAAACGGCTTCAGATAGCGCCGATCGCACCCGTCGAAACCCTCGCGCATGCTCTGCAGCGCGGTGACCTGCCGCGTCTCGCCCTGCTTGATCTGGCTTTCGAGCATGCGGAAGTAGATGCGCATGGCGATCTTGTCGAGTGCGCCGAGCTGTTCAAAGTGAAAATTGCCCTGGCAGTAGCACCAAGGCAGGTCGGGATATTCCGCGGCGGGGAAGGAGCGACGGAACGCCTCCTCGATCTCGCTTTCGGGCCATTCGTCGCACGGCATGGGCGTGGCGCCAACGCCCACCACGCCGTAGCGCTTTTCGGGATGGGCGGCCATATACGCCTTGAACTGCTTGGAGCCCTTCATCGAGGCGGCGTGGAACCAGGTGCACAGCACGATCAGGTCGGCATCGGCTCCGTCACGGTCAAGCCGGTCGAGCTGCACGCACGGGCAGGCAAGGTCCTCGGCGAGCCAATCGGCGTAGGTCTTGGCCGAGCCGGTCTGCGAGCAGTATGCAACGAGTGCACCCATGCGGTCCTCCTTGGTCGATTGCCGGGGTCGATTCCACGGTATACGGAATCAGCGCCCCCGGGTCGGAGGCGGCGCAAACCCTTACACGTTCCTGATGGAACGTCTGGGTGACGGGTTCATTTGGGACGGGTTCATTCCAACCCATCAGTACAGGTAGAACAGGTACCTCGCGGCATCCGTGTAGCTCTCGTCGGTCACCTGCCACGCGTCCCCCTCGCGCGTGAACTCGAGCATGGCGACCTCGACCTCGGTGCGCTCCTGCTCGTGTTCGGCGAGCGTGTCGCCGAACAGCCGCTGGACCTCGGAGCGCTGCTGGTCGTTCGGCATGATGGCGGCGCTGTCGGTCAGGCCCTGCTGCTGCAGGTATTCGAAGGCGCGCATGTAGAACGCGTCGGTAAAGCCGCGGGCGTCGCGCGTCAGGGCGTCAAAGAACACCGAGCCGTCCGCCCCGTCTTCGTCATCGAAGGCGTAGACGTCGGTGATCGAGTAGCTGAAGTCGGCGAGCACCCAGTCGGCATAGCCGTTGGGATCGATGCCGAAATCGGCAGGGGTGTAGCCCAGGGCTTGCTGGAACATCTGGGAGAAATCGTCCACGATGAGCGCGCGGGCACGGCTGTCCGGGGCGGTGATGGTGTCGAGCAGGGCGCGCGCTTGCTCCTCGACGGCGGCCTCGTCGTCCGAGGGGTCGTCGGGATCCGCGCCATCGGTGGCCAGGAACTCCGAATCCCACGCGACGGGCGTGCCGTCGCCTATCAGCTCCGATAGGGCACCGCTCGTGCACATGGGGATGGAGGCGATGCCTCCGAAGGCGATGTTGATGACGATGAGGATGAGGACGGCGGTGCCGCAACCGCAGCCGCGCTTGTTGCGGGCGGGGAGGGGCTCTGCGGCGTGCGGCCGCTGATCGGTCCAGGGCCGCTGCGGGCGCCCCTTGGCCGGTCGGGTCTTGGCCCGGGCTTTCCCTGAGGGCTCGGTCGTGTCGGGTGCGTCGTAGGCATCGGGCTGCTTGACGGGGCTTTCGTAGCCGCCCTCGCGCTGCAAGGCGCGGTCGACCTGGTCTGCGGGCTCCTCGTCGGGCGCCTCCCAGGGGAGTTCGGGCTCGCCGGCGTTGAACGGGTCGATATGGGAATCATGACGGCTCATGGGCGCCTCGCTCTCCCGTCGGGTTCGATGCTGCTGCAAGTATATACCGGCCGCATGCGGCGCGGCGCCAAGGCGGGCGCCGACGCGCGGCGACGGATGGCGGGGGCGTTGCGGACGTCGCGCACGGTGTACGGAGGCGCGGCCTTGCCGTCCCGCGCACGGGGCGTTCGGGCACGCCTGTCGATGGGCGCTGGCGTGACCGAGCGCCCGGGCGTAGGGTTATGGCATTGCTCTGCATCCCGCGTCTCCTGACGCGACGGCACAAGGAGGTACGCATGGCACTCGAGCATCTGAAGGCAACCGATCCCGAACTCGCGGCCCTGATGGACGCCGAACTCGGACGGCAGCGCGATTCCATCGAGCTCATCGCATCGGAGAACTTCTGCAGTCCTGCCGTCATGGAGGCGGTCGGCAGCGCGCTGACCAACAAGTACGCGGAGGGCTATCCGGGGCGCCGGTATTACGGCGGCTGCGAGCAGGTCGATCGCGTGGAGAACCTTGCGCGCTCGCGGGCATGCGAGCTGTTCGGCTGCCGCTTCGCCAACGTCCAGCCGCATTCGGGCGCGAACGCCAACATGGCGGCGTACACGGCGCTCATCAAGCCGGGCGACACCGTGCTCGGCATGAGTCTCGATCAGGGCGGCCACCTCACCCACGGAAGCCCGGTCAACTTCTCGGGCAGCCTGTATCGGTTCGTCCCCTACGGGCTCAACCTCGAGACGGAGATGATCGATTACGACGAGCTCGAGCGCCTGGCGCATGCCGAGCGCCCTGCGCTGATCGTCGGCGGGGCGAGCGCCTATCCGCGCACGATCGACTTCGAGCGCATGTCCGCGATCGCGAAGAGCGTCGGCGCGCGCCTCATGATCGACATGGCGCACATCGCCGGCCTCGTCGCGACCGGCGCGCATCCGTCGCCGGTGCCGTACGCGGATGTCGTGACCTCGACGAGCCACAAGACGCTGCGCGGACCGCGCGGAGGATTCATCCTCACGAACGACGAGGAGCTTGCGCGCGCCATCGACAAGGCGGTGTTCCCCGGCACCCAGGGCGGACCGCTCATGCACGTGGTCGCGGGCAAGGCCGTGGCGTTCGGGGAGGCGCTGCGCCCGGAGTTCGCCGACTACATCGACCGTGTGGTCGCCAACTGTGCCGCCATGGGAGAGGGGCTCACCGAGGGAGGCCTGCGCCTGGTGTCCGGCGGCACCGACAACCATCTGTGCCTGGTGGACCTGACGCCGGCGGACGTGACGGGAAAAGACGCGGAGCGCGTGCTGGAACGGGCGGGGCTGACGGTCAACAAGAACGCGATCCCCGGGGAGCCGCGCTCTCCGTTCGTGACCAGCGGCATCCGCGTGGGGTCCGCGGCCGCCACGACGCGCGGTTTCACCGAGGCGGAGTTCCGCGAGATCGGCGCTCTGATTGCGCACACGGTGTTCCATGCGCAAGACGACGAGGTCGTGCGCGCCGTCCGCGCCCGCGTGGACGAGCTGCTCGCCGCGCATGCGCTGTACCCTGGGCTGTAGGCCGAAGGCGGGTTGAAAACGACGAGGCAGCGCCCTCGTGCCGGTGCTGCCGGCACGAGGGCGCTGCCTCGTTACCCATCGTTTTCGTTCGGGCGGTTCCCTATCCCCAGAAATCGTCGTCGCCGTCTTCTTTGGGCCCGCGGTCGACATAGAGCTTATGCGTGCGCTTCTCGAGCACGAAGGCCACGATGCCGAAAATGAGGATACCTGCCACGAACAGCACGGCTACGCCTTCGCGCGTGCCGAACAAAAAGGAAAAAAACGCGTCCATCTGATGCCTTCTCGCCTTCTTACTTCGGAAAAAACTCACACAAGTATATACTTGCCTGTGCACAGTCATGACGCCAACCTGAATTGCACATCGGTACAGTATTCGGGCGGGCGCGTTCCAACTGGAGGCATCATGCTTGACATCAAATATGTCCGCGAGAACCCTGACGCGATCGATACCGCCATGGCGCATCGCCAGACCTCGTGGGACCGTGAGAAGTTTTTCGAGCTCGACGACGAGCGCCGCTCGGTCATCACCGAGGTGGAGGAGCTGCAGGCCACGCGCAACGCCGAGTCCAAGAAGATCGGCGTGCTCATGCGCGAGGGCAAGCGCGACGAGGCCGAGGCGGCCAAGGAGGCCGTGCGCGAGGTCAACGAGAAGATCGAGGGCCTTGCCGCCCGCCGCTCCGAGCTCGAGGCGCAGCTCACCGATTTCATGGCGCACCTGCCCAACCTGCCGTATGAGGCGACCCCGGTGGGCAAGGACGAGACCGAGAACCCCGAGCGCCGTCGTTGGGGCACGCCGCGCGACTTCGCTGCCGAGGGCTTCGAGGCCAAGCCGCACTGGGATCTGGGCACGGATCTCGGCATCCTCGACTTTGAGCGCGGCGCCAAGCTTTCCGGCGGTCGCTTCACGGTGCTGTCCGGCGACGGCGCCACGCTCGACCGCGCCCTCGAGAGCTTCTTCTTGAACACGCACCTTGCCGCCGGCTTCCGTGAGTTCATCCCGCCGGTGGTCGTCAACCGCGAGATCATGTACGGCACGGGCCAGCTGCCCAAGTTCGAGGACGACGCCTATCATGTGGGCGACGACCAGTTCCTGATCCCCACCGCCGAGGTCGTGCTCACCAACCTGCACGCCGGCGAGGTGCTTGACGCCGCCGACCTGCCGCTTTGGTACACCGCGGGCACCCCGTGCTTCCGCGAGGAGGCCGGTTCAGCCGGCCGCGATACGCGCGGCATCATCCGCCAGCACCAGTTCACCAAGGTCGAGATGGTCAAGTTCGCCACGCCCGAGACGTCGGACGACGAGCTCGAGTCCATGGTCGCCGAAGCCGAGCACATCCTGCAGCTGCTCGAGCTGCCCTATCGTGTGATCAGCCTGTGCACCGGTGACCTGGGCTTCTCTGCGCGCCAGACCTACGACATCGAGGTGTGGCTGCCGAGCTACAACAGCTACAAGGAGATCTCCTCCTGCTCGAACTGCGGTGACTTCCAGGCTCGCCGCGCCAACATCAAGTACCGCGATCCCGAGCACTTCAAGGGCACACGCTTCGTGCACACGCTGAACGGTTCCGGTCTGCCCACGGGTCGCACCATGGCCGCCATCATGGAGAACTACCAGAACCCCGACGGATCCATCACGATCCCTGAGGTCCTGCGTCCCTACATGGGAGGCCGCGAGCGCATCGAGCCGCGCGCGTAGGTGAGGCAAGTACCATACGCAAGCAAAACGGCGACGAACCGACGGGGTTCGTCGCCGTTTTTTTGTGGAAGAGGGCTGCAGCGCTCCCGATGGCAGGGCGCCGCAGAGTTGTCGGGTTTCCGTTACCGTCCCCAGTGCTCGAAGAACGACAGGGCGTTCTCGTAGCACAGCTTGCGCGTGATGTCCTCGCCGAAGCGCTCGGCAAAGACCGCTTGGAGCTCGGGCGTCTTGGCGGCAGACGAGATGCAGGACGGCAGGTCCGTCCCGTCGAAGTCGCTGCCGAGGGCGACCGAGTTCTCTCCGCCCAGGTCGAGCCAGTGCTCAACGTGGCGGCACAGGTCGTCGAACGTGGGTTCGACGGACGAGGCGTCGTCGCGCAGGAAGTCGGGACAGTAGTTGAGGCCCACCACGCCGCCGCGGTCGCGGATCTCGGCGAACTGGGCGTCGGTGAGGTTGCGCGGATTCCCGCAGACGGCGCGGCTGTTCGAATGGCTGGCGACGAAGGGGCGCGTCGTCAGGCGCAGCACGTCTGCAAAGCAGGTGTCGTTGAGGTGTGACACGTCGAGAACCATGCGCGCGTCTTCCATGCGGCGGATGATCTCGGCTCCCAGCTCGGTGACGCCCGCCTCGGGCGCGTCGTTGCCGCTTGCGAGCGGACCGCGCGCATTCCAGCTCAAAGAGGCCATGAGCACGCCTTCGTCTGCAAGCGTGCCGACGAGGTCCGGATCGGCGGCGAACAGGCGCGCGTTCTCGATGGTGCGCACGGCCACGTGCCCGCTCGATTCCAGGTGCGGGCGGATGTCCGCCGCGGTGCGCGCCTGCGCGATGCGGTCGGCGTGCGCACGGATCTCATCGTCGAGATGGTCCATGACGTGACGGTAGAACGCGATCGACTCCTCGGGGGAGAACTCGTCGTAGATAAAGCAGGCGAAGCACTGCGCCCATGGGATTTCCCCCATCTTGTTGAGCGAGAGGTGGCAGCCGTTATCGTCGAGTGAGGTGTCCTCGGCGGCGGCAGGGTCATCGGGATTGAACTGCGCATGGCTCGCACGCTGGTAAAACAGCGGGTCGAGTGAGGGCCAGGCGATGCGGTCGGCGGTGTCGCAGTGCATATCTAACACGGGAAATGCCATGAAAGCTTCCAATCGTCCAGGGTACGGGTGCCCAAAGCATCCTAGCACCTCTGCGCTGAGAAAGATGGCAATCTTTCAAAAACACGAACACATGTTCTCATTCTATGGTACAGTAAAAGCGTACACATGTTCGATAGAGGAGGAGCGATGGACGAACGGCACGAGACGAGGGTTCTGCTCTATGAAAGCGGTCCGGATGAGGAGCAGCTGCGTATCGAGGGCTTCATCGATCATGCGGGGTCGCTGCGCGTGCGGCAGACGAGTGCCGGACCGCTTACGCGGTGGTGCTTTGAGGAGACGCCCCATGATGTGGAGATGAGCATCGATGCCGAAGGGGTTCGGGCTCTCATGGCTCTGCTGGGGCTTGACGCCGCGGAGCAGCTTCCCGCTGCACTTCAGATTCGGTTTGCCGGCTACGACGGGGCGATGCGGTTACGGGAGTGCCTGAAGGAGGGCGGAGTGCCCTATGCCGTGAACGAAGCGCAGATCGTCCGATAGGGAGGTGCCGGGACGTGCTTTCGTCGCGGTGCGCGGAAGCGATTGATCGGTGCTTCCCTAGAGTTTGACGCAATTGTGAAGAACGCCACAGACGAGATGTATCTTGTTTTCGCAGGTAGTTGAGCATGGCAAAAAATATTTTCAGAAAAGTGGGATTCGCGCTTGACTCATGGGCCCTCTGAGAGCATTATATACCTCGCGTTGCGGCGTTACCTCAGCTGGATAGAGGGTCTGACTACGAATCAGAACGTCACAGGTTCGAATCCTGTACGCCGCACCAGTTGAGATCGAAAGGTGCTCTTCGGAGCACCTTTTTTGTTATGTATGCCTTGCGAGACCCGAGTTCGGAGCTACGGGCATAAAGAGCCGTGTGCACCCCCATCGAGATCTTTCGCCAGACGGGGCATCTTGCGCTTGCGGGGCCCTCATGCCTCGCCTGTCGCCGAAAAGGTCGATGCAGCGTGTAAGATGCGCTCACAATGGGATACAAGGCGTTAAACGGGCGTGTGCGAGAAGCGTGGAAGAGGCTGTGGCTATGGAGACGGGGACAACGATCAGGCTTTCCTTCTTGGCGCGTCGCAAGCGCCTCCCCGTGCTTCCCGAGCAGCCGTCGGGCACGGTGTTCGGCATCGTGTGGGATGCATGCCCTATCCCTCAGGGCTTTGTGTGCTACATCGTTCAATTCATCGAGCGCTCTCGTGCCAAGATCATGGGCCTGGTGAGCGGTGACGGGCGCGTGTACCGGGCGCTTGCGCCCTCCGACGATGTTCCCGCCGACGAAGACGCGTGCCTTATATTGGTGCGCGAGCGGGGAAACCGTGTCGGCGACGTCTACGTCAAGTCCGACGACGGGCGCCTGGTCCATACGAGCGCGTTTCGGGGGTCCACGGCGGGCACCATGCGCGAGGTCGCGGAAGAGGCGACGTGGAATACCGAGCACAGCCTGGTCTATCGCGAGTTCATGGCGACGATGTTTTTGCGCCATTGCGTCTTCCACGCACCGGCGGTCCATGTGTCCGCAACGGATGATGCGGGCGAGGCGACGGTGCCGCGAACCGAGCAGCTGGCGGCGCCGGTCGAGATCTTCAAGGGCTTTCGTGAGGCGCTTCTCACCGACGCGATCTCAGCGCTCCTGTTTCGTATCGAGCGCAACGAGCACCCCTCGGGAATCGAGAAGTTCGCCCGCAGCCTGTTCTCGGAAATCGACCTGGCTCGCCTGCGCACGCTGGTGACGGTGGGCGAGGTGGGCCTCGCCCATATCGAGAACATGGACGGGTTCTACATCAACCTCAACCGCGAGGCGATGTCGCCTGAAGACGTGGTGTTCCTCTACGGGGTCGAGTCCCGGCTCAACCGCGTGCTGGCGGTGCTCAAGAGAATCGGCGTGGGGCTGTCGCCTGCCTGCACCTCGCCTTCCGAGGAGGCGTGCTCGCTGCTCGACCGCATGGGGTTCGAAGAGGTGACTTCCCACGTCGGGCGGCTGATCCGGGAGGGCGACCACGCGCCGCGCTGCTCCTGGAATGCGCCCGGCACGGTCGCGTGCCAGCCTGGTGGCGAATGGGACGTCAGGATGCATGTGGCGGAGCTCTGCGAGGGGCTCAACCTGTTGGTGCGCCTGGAGTACCGCTTTGACTACTGCGAGGAGTCCCACCGCATCGCCCTGCAGTTCACCAAGATCTCCGCGACGTCGATGCCAAGCTCGCTGTACGACGAGGCATCCTCCTCGTGGATAGATGTCGACGACGGGGCGAGGGAGCGCGCGGCCGCTGAGTATGGATGCCGCATCGTGATGGTGCTTGCCGCCGCGGCCTTTGCGGCGAGCCCCACGATCTCGAACTGCTTGGTGGAGGAGCATGATCCTATTGGGAAGGCCTATAGGTCGTTTGCGTTCAATAGGACCGCCTTTATGGTCGATCTGCTGCCCAAGGCGCTCGAGCTGGTGGGCGTTCCGCTGGCGACGGGAGATGCCGCGAGCGCGCTTCGCGCCTCGGAGACCTCTGGGCGCTTTCGCCGCATCGCCGCGCCGGAGCGGATCGCCGCGCCCCGTGATGATGCGCGCGAACTGCCCGAGGCGCTTCGCGATCTTCTGCACGCGGATTTCGCGCGAGAGCTCGAGGTCGTTGAGGACAAGGACGATGAGTTCGTCATGCGCTTCGCGCAGCTCCAAGGGGAGGGTCCTCTCGATCCGGCGCAGGCAGAAGCGAAGCTCGGAGCCTTTATCGATGAGATGCAGGCGGCGTGCGCTGTCGCGGAGCTGGAAGAGGATCGGCCGGTTCGAACGCAGTTCTGTGAAAACCATCTGGGGCGCATCCTTTTGCCCCTGTTCATCGACGATCCGTCGGCTCGCGTGCTGCGCGCGCCTGATGCGCTCTTTTTCGCGCAATACGAGCTCTGTTCGATATACCTCAATTGCGGGGCAGTCGAGCAGGCGATTCTCGAGGCCCGGCGGCTGCTGGACATGGCGACGACGTCGATGCAGGCGCATTTCACGCTCATCAGCGCGCTGGCGCGCCAGAAGATGTTCAATGAGGTCATCGATGTCGCCAAGCACGGGCTGCGGGCTGCGTACGACCGCGACGCCATAGCGTATCTGTTCTATCGGCTGGCCTTTGCCTATTGGAACGAGGGCGACAAGCTGACGGCGCTCGCGTGCTATCGACTGGTTCCTGCGGGGGAGCAGATCGCCGCGGTAGCGCAAGAGGAGGCGCGCGAGCTCATGAACCGGATGGGGCTGGCCGAGCCCCTCGGGTTCGCGGAGGCGGTGACGATCGCCAAGGCGGCGGGCGTGCCGATTCCGCCGACCGATGAGCTGTACAACCAGGTGGCGGATGCGGCGGTCCAGCTGATGGATGCCGGCTTTCTGTACCTCGCAGCGCGTTGCGTCTACGCGATGTGGCGGATGTACGGCAAAGATGAGCTCGGTGTGATCAGCAGGTCGTTGCTCTTTGAGTAGCACCTGGGGGGGACAGGTCTCCTCTGGTGCGTGATTTGGTTGCGCGAATATATAACTCCCTCCTTCATTCATGAACGAAAGAGGGGGTTAATCTTCTGTTTCCTGCGGAAACGTCAAAATCGGGGACGTTCATTCATGAATGAACGCAATCCGGAGCACTCGCTTCACGGGGTAAGCTGGGGATTCGGCCGCCGCTTCGCTGCGGCCTTACGCTGCGGAGGCCCTGCGGGCCTCCTTGCGACCCATGCTGGCAAAGACGCTTGCGCGCTTTGCTCACCATGGGGCCCTCCCGGGTTCGAATCCCCAGCGCCCTCGACAGCAAAAAGCCCGCTACCGCGAGGGTAACGGGCTTGTAGCTTCGACTGGCGGAGAGCTGGGGATTCGAACCCCAGATTCCCTTGTGGGGAATACTCGCTTAGCAGGCGAGCACCTTCGGCCTCTCGGTCAGCTCTCCGGAACAGTGACGCTAATATTAGCGCACAGATGCGTACCTATGCAAGAAGAATTTGCGCACGCGTCGAGCCTGCACAACATGCCCGCCTTCCCGACCGTCCAAGCCCCGGCGCGCTTCTGCGATTACTCGAAGAACGTGCCGTTGATGACGATGTCAGCATGATGGGCGGCGATGGCATCCCATGAGAACAGGTCGATAAGCTGCTCAGCCGAGCGCGGGGTCGAGTCGTGGGCGATGCCCGAGGCGCCGGCGATGCGCCCCAGCAGGCGCTCTGGGGTATCGAATGTTCGCTTGAGCTCTCCCATATCGCAGTCGTGTTCGCGCTTGGAGAGCCTGCGCCCGTCGGGGGCGATCAACATGGGCACATGGGCGTAGGCAGGCTGTGCGAAGCCGAGCAGCCGCTGCAGGTACATCTGACGCGGCACGGACGAGAGCAGATCGCGACCGCGCACGACCTCGGTAACGCCCATCTCCGCGTCGTCTACCACAACGACCAGCTGGTAGGCGTACACGCCGTCGCTGCGCTGAATGAGAAAGTCGCCGCAGTCGCGGGCGAGCGTTTCCGTCTGGTTGCCGTAGACGCGATCGACAAACGAGATGGTTCCTGCGGGGTCGTCCGCATCGGGTACGCGCAGGCGTAGCGCCGCCGGGCGAACCTGCTGTCGCTCTTCGATCTGCTGCGCGGTCAGGTTGCGGCACGTGCCAGCATACACGGGCGTGCCGTCGCTTGCATGCGGCGCGCTTGCGGCGTGGAGCTCGGCTCGCGTGCAGAAGCAGGGGTAGGTGAGGCCGTCCGCGTGAAGCTCGGCGGTCGCCTTCCGGTACAGGTCGAGGCGATCACGCTGGTAGATGGGGCCTTCGTCCCAATCGAGCCCGAGCCATCGGAGGTCGTCTATAATCTGCTGCGCGCGTTTGGGATCGCAGCATCGAGGATCGAGGTCTTCGATGCGCAGGACCATACGACCGTTTTGGGAACGCACGGAAAGCCAGGCTACCAGCGCCGAGAAGATATTACCCAGATGCATGCGGCCCGAGGGGGAGGGGGCGAAGCGTCCGACAGGCGTGTGATACGTTAACGTGTTGTTAGATGGTACAAGTTCCATTGCGTGTACTTTCGCTGGGTCGTATTGTCGTTTGCTAATGCGTCGGGAAGTGCGATACGGCACAATGATACCCACATCGGGTTGGGAGGTAAGAGCGTGAGTGAGTCGACAACTGGTCGGGAGAACATAGAGAAGGCTATTCGGGCGATTGGAGCCGGCCTTTTGAGCGACGAGGACGTCGCTGCCCTTGCCGCTGCTTCGCGCATTCAGCATTTTGGGAAGGGCGATCAGCTCGTTTCGGTCGGCGAGGTTCCGACGGCGGTGACGCTTCTGGTATCTGGCGTGGCGCGCGGGTACTACATCGATGCTGCGGGCAAGGACGCCACGGACTGCATTGCGTGGCGCCCCGGCGAGGTGCTTACCCCCGCGGCGGGTCTTCAGACCCCCTCGCCCGTGTTTTTCGAAGCGGTGAGCGCCATCGACGTCCTTATGATCGATATGAAGTGCGTCATTGATCTGCTTGAGACGAGTCTCGGCCTGAACAGGCTCTACAATCTCCTGCTGCTGCGCTCGTGGGATTATCACTGGGCGATCAAGCGCGTGGTCAGCCAATGCAAGGCTAAGGATCGCTACCTGTGGTTCCTGAAGGAGTTCCCCGGCGTGGTCGACATCGTTCCCGGACGCCACATCGCAACGTTTTTGGGCATGACCCCGGTGACCCTCTCGAGGTTGCGCTCGGCATTGCGCGCCGAGGAGGACTGACGGCGGGCTGGGCTGCAGTATTGATTGTTTGACGCCTCTACGAAGTAGGGGCGTTTTCTTTTATGTATTAGTGCGCGATGGTGTGCTCGCGGTTGGTCGTTAACAATAATCAACGATGGTATTTTCCAGTTATTTTTTGATAATAATCGGAGGATATGCGACCGATTAATCCGACCGTCCGGAGAAAAACAAGCTTCCTTTTAGCTATTGATAATGCAACCCCCTTAATCGGGACTCTACAATCCGCGCAACTGCCGTTTCGCGCATTGCGCGTCGCTGTTGTGTCGCTGCAGTTCCTCGGGAAGAGGTTCCTGATAGGGGGTTACAACATGAATAGGAAGCATCTGCATATCGCCGTCACCGCCGGCCTGATGGCCGCGTTGTCGCTGGGCGCGGCGCCCGCATTTGCGGAAGAGGCTGTGCCGAGCGCTGTCGAAGAGACGACTGACGAGGGTACGAGCTTCACCATTGGAATCCAACATGATGAAGCGATGAGCTCACTGATGAACCTCCAGACGCCGGTGGGAGTTCTTCCTCATCTTCCGGAAAGTGTCCCCGTGGAGGTCAATGGCGTGATGTATCCATCAGGGGTCGATTGGGATGACGTCACTTCCAATCAGTTCGCGGATCCTGGCACAACCGTGACAGTTCGGGGTGAACTTATAGGTGGAGAAGCGTTGCCTGATCATGCTCAAGAGATTATCGATACATATGGGTCTGGTCTGTATGTTGAGGCCGAAGTGACTGTTGTTGAAAACGCGTCTGGGTACCTGCCAACCTACAATGAGGTTCAATATGTGACTGTGGAACTTGGCGCTTCATTCGATCCGAATAGTGATGCCTCAGGCTGCACGACTGCGGTGGTGCATTATATGGATGCCGAGGGCGTCGATTATGAAGCTGAGCTGCCCGTGAGTTGGGACACTTCATGGTTGGATTTGGGTCGGGCTGGCGCGCAGCTTGTAGCCGGCACCGTTGAGGTAAATGATAATGTGGGGCTTGTTGGGGCGGATCCAGCCTACCTGTATGTGAACGTCATCGATCCCAATCCGTCAACTGAGCCGGAAATATACTATGCAGCGTCGCTTAACGGCACGAAGTACGAGACGGTGCAGGCTGCGGTTGATGCCGCGCAGGACGGCGACACCATTCTCATTCTTAACGAGCAACCTGGTGTCATATATCCAGATACTGAATTAAAGCGCGAGGCTGTACTAATTAAAGATAAATCCCTTGTTATTGAGGGTCAAGATGTCATGTCTCCCTTCGAAGGGTCCTTTACGCTGGAGAATGCCGACGGCACCATCATCAGGGATATGATTTTTAGAACTTGGTCACATAATTGGGAAGAGACGGAAGCTGTTGAACGTGTGATCGATATCAACGATTCTTCCAACGTAAAGATAGACGACTGTTTAGTGGAACTCGATCCCTACCTTGAATACCAATACCGTGAAGATTTGGACGAATCGGTGTTGATTGACAACAAAAACAATGTCGATAGGACCGGCATTGCTATCAGAGGGGATTCCGACAACGTTGCCATCACGGACTGTTCGATCAATATCTCATCTGCACGCACGAGCGATAACCTGCCGCACGTTTGGACTGGTATCAAGGTTATCGGAAGCCAGGAGGCTGTCGATAACCTTACCATCGAATCTGTAGGAACATTTGTGCTCGATTCTCAAGGCGGGCATTCTGGTTTTGGGGATGAAGATGATGGTTCGGCTGCGCCGGACGATGCTGTTACAGTTAGGCTCATCGATATCGATGGAGCCTGCTCTGATGGTACCTACGGCGTAAATGGCGTCACTCTCAATGAGATCTCCCTGGACAATCAGACGGGCCGCTTCAATCGTATTTCTAAGATCAATGGCATAAAGATCGTTAATGCGAATAACGTTCTGATTACTGGAAGGGCATCGGATGACCTCCTTGATTTCTGTTATGTCGATGGCAACACGGCTATAGTCCTTGGCGATGAGGAAGGCTCTGGGTCCAATGGTGCCATTACGCTGGGGGATATCGGGTTCAATTCATATATCGGTGCACAGCGATATGCAAATGGCGGTGATGTCGAATTCGGCGACCCTGTGCCCTCGATTTCGGAAAACGTTGTGACGCCCTACATCGGGTTCGACAATGCTCCGGAAGAGCCCGAGCCGGAACCGGAACCCGACCCCGATCCCACGCCCGACCCCGACCCGACCCCCGTGCCCACGCCGGATCCCGACGAGGACGTGACCGTCCCCGAGGCCGAGGGCGGCTCGGTCGAGGTCGAGCCCGTTCCCGCCGGCGAGACGGCGACCGTGGTGTGCGAGCCCGAACCCGGCCAGGAGGTCCGCGACGTCGTCGTGACCGACTCCGAGGGCAACCGCGTCGAGACAACTATCGATGAGGACGGTAACGTCGCGTTCGAGATGCCCGAGGGAGGCGTCACGGTCGAGGTCGTCTTCGGCTGCGACGGCGGAGGCCTCTGCACTACGCACGCGTTCCCCGACATCGACCAGGACGAGTGGTACCACGACTCCGTCGACTGGGCGATCGAGGGCGGCGTCTTCCACGGCTACGACGACGGCACCTTCGGCCCCGACGACGTCCTCACCCGCGAGCAGGCTGCCGCCGTACTCTACAACTACCTGGGCGGCGCCCCCGGCGCCCCCGGCTCCGGCCTCTCCGACGTGTCCGACGACTGGTACACGGATGCGATTAACTGGGCCGTGGCCAACGGCGTCATGACCGGCTACGAGGGCGCTGGCGCCTTCGGAGTGGGCGACGCGCTCACCCGCGAGCAGTTCTGCTCCGTGGTCGCCAAGGCCATGGGCGCCGACCTGGAGGGCGTCGACGCCTCGGTGCTCGACGGGTTCTCCGATGCCGACTCGGTATCGGGCTGGGCCAGGAGCGCTGTCGCCTGGGCCGTAGAGGCCGGCGTCGTCAACGGCGTCGAGAACCCCGACGGCACCCGCAGCCTCCAGGGCGCGCGCGACATCACCCGCGCCGAGATGGCCGCGATGATGAAGAACGCCGTGGACGCGGGAGTGCTTACGAAAGCGTAAAGACAGCTGTCATCTAATCAGCGATGCCCGGGGCGGAAATGATTTCCGCCCCGGCATCTGTCATTCGGGCCCGCCCTCAATGTCGGAGCTTGTCGTTACGCTCCCATCTGATAGAGCGTGAACGCCAGGTTGCCGTTGTCATCGTAGCGTGCGTCGACGATGGCGGTGCCGCTGTATACCACGTTTGAGCTGGCGCCGAGCGCGTCCAGCATGTCGGTCAGCGGCAGGCCCAGCGTGTCTTGAGAGATCTCTGCCGGAATGCGCGATGTCGTCGGCCTGTACATATCGAAGGCGACCTCGTAGCGGTTGTTCCCCTGGTCGGTCACCGATGTTACGACCGCCACGTTTTGGATAGGGTAGCTCGTCCCCTCGTTGTCGATGTAGTAGTACCAGCCGTCGCGTACCTCGCTGCCGCCGGTGGTGAGCTGCTGGTCGGTAAAGGTGAGGCCCACGTAGCGGTTCATGAGGCTGTTGAAGTAGTCGACGTCGACGCGCTTGGTATACCCGAGCTCCGCCATGGGGTCGCTCGCGTCTACGTCCTCGAGATACGGATTAGCGTTGTAGGACATATGGCGCTGCATGAACAGAATCAGATCCTGTTGCTGCGGCACGCTGAGTTCCTCGTCGCGGTTGAAGTGGTCCTGCACGTTGAATCCCGAGGCGAGCTCGCAGAAACTCGTGATGAAGACGTTGAGTTCCTGGTAGTCGGACGTGCGGTTCAGGTCGATCGTGATGGAGCTGGGGGTCACGGGTGTCTCGGGCTCGACGGGGGTTTCCGCCTCGGATGCGGTGTCGGCGGGCTGCTCCTCCACCGTCGTCACCTGAGTGCTATCGAACAGACCGAAGCCCCCTGTCACCAGTCCTGCGATGCCGATGATGAACACGGCGGCGGCTATCGTCACCAGAGCGGCCATGGGCGCCTTTGATTTCGGCGCCGCGTGCGTTAGGTCGGAGTAGGAGTTGACGGGGTTGACCGGCACTTTTTCAGAGGCGGTGACGACCGGCTGCGGGGCCGGCTGCGGCGTGGCGCTTCGAAGCGGCGTGCCGCATTTGGTGCAGAATTTGGCGTCGTCCGGAACACGCGCTCCACAATGCTGGCAAAACATGCTGCCCCTCCCCGTGAGTCCTGTTCTGCGAGCATTGTAGCAGCCGTGCAGGAAGACCGCTGAGCTGCAGCGGCTTATTAACCCTGCTTGCCTTCCTGGTTTGAACGCTTTGTTTCGGAGTCCGTTCTATCTTGGGGCGCCTCGGGACTGCTTGGGGGATGGGCTGAGGCGGCGGGGCGAAGGGGTGACATTTTCGCGCAACGACAACACCGATCCGTTCGTTCATGAAATAGTAGGGATGTCAAATAATTTAATCCTGGGCAAACGCTGAAAATGCTCCCGTTCATTCATGAATGAACGGGGTCTAGGAGGTGCCGGACGATTCTGTCGCTGCGAATCTGCCGTGGGGGAGCGGTCCGGAACGCGCAGGGAGGACGTTGTATCCGCCCGGGTGCAAGACCGCACCTTGATAAAACCTTTTACCAATGTGCGCGGATGTCTCGTTTTGAATTTGGTATCAACTCACGGGCTAAAAGGGCCGCTTCAGGGCGGATCCGAGGCCCTTCCCGGGGCCTCTGGAACCGGAAGAACGAAGAAGCCGCAGGTCAAAGGCTTGTCAGATATGGCCGTTTCCTATCCATACTTGCTGAGTTGATACCAAATTCATTTTGAAAATATAATGACCCCCGCTTTCCTGCGCTTTTGCGGTGAGGTTTCCCCACCGGGCGGTGCCGGGTTCACATCGCGCTCGCTGTGCGGTGGCGTGGGTGCAGGGTTGAGCTGCGTCCCGGTCGCTCCAGGCCGCGCAGAACCGAAAATGCCCCTGCAACGGCATCCGTTGCAGGGGCATTCGTCCCGAGAATCGTCAGATTACCGTGGTTTACAGCGGCAGCGCTGTCATCTGGGTGTAGACGCGGGTCTGGTACTCGCGGTCGAGGTCGTACAGGCCCTTGGGGTCGCAGCCGAACAGCTTCATGTTCGTGATCATGTCGCGGGCGTTGGCCTCTTCCTCGCCCTGCTCCTTCACGAACCAGTCGAGCATCTGCATGGCGCGGATGTCGTGGGCCTCGTGGGCGACCTCATAGCAGTGGTGGATGAGGCTCGTCACGTACTCCTCGTGCTCAAGACCGGCCTCGAGCGGGGCGAGGTCGTTGTCGAAGGTCTTGTCGGGCTGGGCGATGGCCTTCATCGTGGGCTTGAAGTCGTTGTCGAGCAGGTAACGACGCAGCGCCATGGCGTGATCCATCTCTTCCTTGGCCTGGATCTCGTACCAGTTGGCAAAGCCCTTGAGGCCGCGATCCTCGTAGTAATCGGCAAAGGTGAGGTACAGGTAGGAGGAATAGAGCTCCTTGTTGATCTGGTCCTCGAGAACCTCGGCGACCTTCTCATTGATTGCCATGTGCATCGTCTCCTTATCAACGTCGCAGTCGGGGCGCAGATTGTCATGTTCGCGCCGTCGAACAAAGTATACCCTCTCGCGCGGACATGAACGCCCTTCGCGGCGCTGCGCACTCTAGGTACAATATGCTCAAACGAGAGCGTTCCTTACTTGAAAGGCCTGCTTATGAGCATCGTTTCCGGCCACGTTGGCCTGCGCGCCCGTCATGTGCTCGCGGCGGTGGCGTGCGTCCTGTGCATGTTGGTCCCCGCTGCGGCCTATGCCGATTCCTTCGAGATGCCCGCCGTCGGTATCCATGCGACGGTCCAGCCCGACGGCACGCTTGCGGTGACCGAGACGCGCACGTTCGAGTTCGACGATGACATCAACGGCGTGTATTGGACGATCCCTGCCTCCCAAAACGAGCAGGGCGTTAAATCTTCCGTCCAAATCTCCGACGTCTCCGTTGCCGAGGACGGCGCCACGATCCCGTTTGCTCCCGCGCAGAGCGCCGAGGCAGGCGAGCGCGGCGTGTATACCGTGTCGACGTCCGAGGACGGGCTGGAGCTCAAGGTCTTCACGCCCCAGGAGGACGGCGACACCGCGCAGGTCACGGTCTCCTATCGTATGACGGGCGCCGTGATGGCCTGGGTCGACACCGCGGAGCTGTACTGGCAGTTCGTCGGCCCGGATTGGGAGGAGGACTCCTGCGACGTCGAGCTGACCGTTGATTTCGCCGGCGCCTCGGCATCTTCGGTATCGGACGGATCGAGCCTGCGCGCGTGGGCGCACGGCCCGCTCGACGGCACGGTCGCCATCGACGAGGCCGCGCATGCCGTTCGCTGCGCGGTGCCGCGCGTTCATGAGGGAGAGTTCGCCGAGGTTCGCGCCGCATTCCCGGTATCGTGGGTGCCGACCCTGCAGGCTTCTGCCGAGATCCGCCTCGACAAGATCCTCGACGAGGAACAGGCATGGGCCGAGGAGGCGAACGCGCGCCGCGAGCAGGCGCGCACCGTTCTCGCTGCGGGAAGCGTCGCACAGGTCGGCCTGCCCGCGCTGTTTCTCGCGATCATCGGCTACCTCAAGTACACGCGCGGGCGCAGCCCCAAGCCGGTGTTCCAGGAGACCTATTTCCGCGATGTGCCGTCTGCCGATCACCCCGCGGTCATCGCGACGTTCATGGACGACGGGGACGTGCCGAACCGTGCGTTCGTGGCGACGCTCATGAAGCTGACCGACGACCGCGTCATCTCCCTCGACGTGCAGACCATCGAGGAGGACGGGCTGTTCGGCGCGAAGCAGCGCGACGAGTACCGGCTGCACCTGGTCGATCGCGATGCCGCGACCGATCCCATCGACCGCGCGGCGCTCGACCTGTATTTCGGCGATGCTGCAGACGGGGTCACGGAGATACGCTTCGACCAGATGAAAGATGCCGCGGCCGATGACGCCGAGGGCTACAACGACCGCGTCGAGAACTTGAAGGCGGAGATCCGGGCGGCCCTGGAGACGAGGATGCTCGTTCGCACCGACGGCGGTTCGTTCAAGGCGGTCGCCGTGGGCATCGCCGCCGCGCTGTTCATCGCGTCGCTCGTCTTCTTCTTCGCGACCGACCTCGCGAACCTTCCGGCCTTCATCATCTCGACAGCCCTGCTCGTGGTGGCCGTCGTCGTCGCCATGACGTATCGCGTGTACTCGCAGGAGGGCGTTGAGCTGCGCGAGCGCTGCGAGGCTCTCAAGCGGTGGCTCGAGGACTTCACGCGCCTGAACGAGGCGGTTCCGGGCGATCTGGTGCTGTGGAACAAGCTGCTGGTCATGGCGGTCGCCCTGGGCGTGTCCGACGAGGTGCTGCGCCAGCTCGCCGATGCCGTTCCGCGCGACCTGCGCGAGGACGCATACGGCGGCTACTATTACCCGATCTACTGGTGGTGCTATCCCCACGGTCGCCTGCATGCGCCGACGCATGAGATGAACGAGGTCCAGACGGCATCCATGGCAGAGGTCGCGACGAGTCTCGACAGCTCGGGAGCGGGCACGGGAGGCGGCTTCTCCGTCGGCGGAAGCGGCGGTGTCGGCGGCGGCGGAGGCGGCACGTTTTAGGAAAGCGCCGACCGCCTGCTTTTGCGCCGGGCGCCCCTATCCGCTATGGGGCGCCCGGCGCGTCGCTGCTCAGCTCGAGAGGTCCAGGCTGTAGAGGTACATCTCACGCGGGAGCAAGTGGCGCTCTTCGCGCGTCGCGCGGTGCTTCGCGATGCGCTTGAGCCCGCGCTGCTCGTAGAACTTCCAGGTGCAGTCCGTGTCCGTGCACAGGTACGTCTCCGTGAACCCGCATGATGCCACGTAGGAGGAGGCGGCATCGAGCAGTACGGAGCCGATGCCCAGATGCTGCGCCGTCGAAGCCACGGCGAGCAGCGTGATCTCGCTATCGGTGTTGATGCCCGCGCGGCCGATCATGTCCTCGTTGACGCGCACGGACGCCTCGATGAAGTCGCGATAGCGCCGCTGGGCGTCCGGGTCGATCGTGCGCATCTGCTCCATGAAATCGCCCGAGGCGTCGAGCCAGCGCCTCTCCCAGGTGCCGTCGACGGCGCCGGCGCGTGCCAGCACGATGCCGCATGGCGTATCGTCGATACGTGCGACCTGGGAAAACGTCGAGGTGGAGAGGCAGTAGGCCAGATCGTCGCACGCCTCGAGGTAGTTGTAGGCGTCGTTGGCGCTCCTCGCATGCCAATGGCGCTGCATGATGGCTGCGAGCTCGTCGAAATCGGTTTCATCGAAAGGGCGGTACGAGACCTTTGACACCATGCCGGCTCCCGTGCGGTCGATGCGTATCGTTACATGTCGGTTCTATCACCAGATGCCCTCCGAGATATGACGTCTTCGTGTTCACCTCCGTTCGGAGGCGCTTTTCCTCATGAGCGCCACGGCATCTTGGCATTTTCTTCAAAATGTCCCGCGCGTTCCGGTCGGCCTGCAGGCGTTGCGCTACATTAGAAAGGTAGTTCGCCCGTTGAAGGTACGACCGCCGCGGGCGCCAACAAGAAGGAGGGGTTGCATGGCAACAGACGTGAAGATCAAGCGCGCCTTGATCTCGGTGACCGACAAGACGTGGGTCGTCG